>Ga0209287_10000670_pt1 | contig 19399 bp, 14 predicted proteins | sample PPLLak3cmMay2015_2_FD_187255 | JGI IMG/M metagenome (GOLD analysis project Ga0209287, IMG submission 187255) | Freshwater sediment microbial communities from Prairie Pothole Lake near Jamestown, North Dakota, USA - PPLs Lake P8 Core (1) Depth... | ecosystem: Environmental > Aquatic > Freshwater... | reverse complement strand
CAATTCAGGCACACGACAAAACTCACGAAAGGTCTGATAGAAAGTTCGTTGCGTGATGTCAGGGATATGGGCTCCTGGTTGTATACATTACAGAAGGAAAAGAAGGAAGAGCTTAAAACGATCAAAAACACGATACGAGAGAATATTTTGGATATGAAGAAACTGCGCTTTTCTCCACCGGAGACACTGGGCGGCCAGGTGTTGCGGACAATAATGGCGACTGTTGAGGAGGAGGATTTTGACGCGATAATTAAAGTGCTGGAATCGGCGAAGAGCGACCATGAACTGAAGTGGATTATACGGTGTACGGTGGATTACAGGCAAGAAGATATTGATGGCAAGTTACTTGAGGAGGGGGTGCGAAAATTGGCATCCTTTGGAACAGAGCTTGAAGGCTATGATAATTATGAAGAACGTTTAAAGGAAATTTTAAATGCTAAAAAGATTATTATTCGTTAATTTTTGCATATATGGTTTGTTTTTTTTCTCTAGAATGAGTTTTGCCACTGAATGTGACACTTCCAAGAGCCTTCTTGGTAAACAAAAGGTTGTTTGTAAAACCGGTAATTGCCCATCTGACTCGACTATGGATATATTTGAAGATGGCTTATTGCGGAGAAAATATTTCTATTATAATTGTAGAGATAGTGGCATGTTTCTTTATTTTTCAGAAAAAGGAGATACTCTTACAAAATCTTTTTTTAGCGGAAGGAAGACCATAGGTCTTTTCAGACAATGGCACTTGAACAAACGACCTGCTGCAGTGATCCAGTACAATGACTCAGGCAAGAAGCACGGCCTCTGCGAGACATGGCGCGAGGATGGCACGAGGAGTGATAGTGTAGTATACAATAACGGAGAGCTTGTTGAAGAACGAGTTTATTTTGCTGATGGAAAGGTGCGTTATCATCTGGTGTATGGCGATAAGGTAAATGTACGCAGAGTCTGGTATTCTGGGTCAATAGATACTTTGGATGAACTAACCGTTGCGAATGCAACTTTTTATAGTTTTAAAAACGGTAAAATTATAAGTTCGATTAAGAATGGCAAAGGATTAGCAACATGGTGCGATTCGATCGGGAATAATTGCAGCACGGAAACATACCTTTGGGGTATAGAGATAGAAACCGAAAAGAAAATTTGTGCCAGACCTGAAAACGCCGGCCCAGCAGCCTTACCGGAAAAAGGAAAATGTGATTGCTGGGTTGATGTGATAAAACCGTAAGCAACTCAATGGATAAGGTATGAATATATAGGCTACCTAATTTCCGGAAAAAGATAAGTGCTGGTTCGAAGTATTTAAAAACCAAAGGAAATAAAAACTATTTTAAGAAAAGCAGCGCTTCGGGCTACGTCTGGTATTCTGATGTGCAGGGGCGCACAAATACCGAGTGCGTAAAGGTTGGCTTAAACAATGCCTGGCCTGGCGAAATACATAAGGAATTACAATGCCAAAAATCTTCGACAATATTGAAAATCATCTTTCGACCGGACTTAACGAGACTCTGCCCCTTTCCCAACGTTCGGATTTCTGCGTCGGCTATTTCAACCTGCGCGGGTGGAGCGAGGTTGCCGATACAATCGACGCTCTCCCCGGTATCACAATGTTAGAAGGAAAAGATTCGTTTCATCGTTACTGTCGATTGCTTGTCGGAATGCAACGGTTACCGCTCGAGATTTTAAAAGATTCTTATCAAAAAGATGACTCATACCTTCTTGATAACGCAGAAATGCTGAAACTCAAGAAGCGCCTGGCAATGGAATTCAGAGAGCAACTTACCGTCGGAACACCGACTGAAAAGGACGAAAAATATCTTCGCATTCTCAGCAGGCAATTAAAAGAAAAGAAGGTTGTTGTTAAGCTGCATCTACGCCATCAATTACATGCTAAACTTTACCTTGCTTACAGCGATGATAAACGGGTACCGGTAGTAGGTTTTCTTGGAAGCAGCAATCTAACCTTATCCGGACTTTCAAAACAAGGCGAACTGAATATTGACGTGCTTGAGCAGGACGCGGCCAATAAACTCTCAAAATGGTTTGACGACAGGTGGAACGACTCGAAATGTATTGATATAACCGAAGAATTGATTAAGATAATAGACGAAAGTTGGGCAGCAGACCGGCTTGTTCTGCCTTATCATATTTATCTGAAAATCGCCTACCATCTATCACGCGAAGCCAGGGCCGGAATAAGCGAGTTTAAGTTACCAAAAGTGTTTCAGCGTGAATTACTCGATTTCCAGCAAAAGGCCGTACTGATTGCAGCGCACCACCTCAACAGATTTAAAGACCGCCCCAATGGTGTTTTAATCGGTGATGTCGTCGGCCTTGGCAAAACAATTATTGCGACTGCTCTTGCAAAGGTACTTGAAGAAGATTTTTTTACGGAGACATTGATTATTTGTCCTAAAAACCTTAGGGATATGTGGGAGGGATATGTCCATAAATACCAGTTACATGCAAAGGTTATTTCACAGAGCATGGTTCAGCGACTCCTCCCTACACTTCGCCGGTACCGGGTCGTAATAATTGATGAAAGCCATAATTTGCGGAATGATGAAGGCAGCAGATACCGGGCAATAAAAGAATACCTCGAAGAAAATGAAAGCCGTGTTATTCTTCTTACTGCTACGCCTTATAATAAATCCTTTATCGATTTGTCCAATCAACTTCGCCTTTTCATTGCCGATGATGCAGACCTCGGTATAAGTCCGGAACGATATATAGACAGTATTGGCGGGCAAGTTCAATTCCAGGCAAAGCATACCGAAACATTTATCAGAAGCATAAAAGCATTCGAGAAAAGTGATTTTGCCGATGATTGGCGCGAACTCATGCGTTTCTATCTGGTGCGAAGGACGAGGAGTTTTATTAAGAATAATTCTGCTGCAACAGACCCGATTAATGGCCGTAAGTACCTGACTTTTTCCGATGGAACCAAATCCTATTTCCCTGAACGAATCCCCAAAAAGGTTGAATACCAATTCGATCCTGATGACCGCAAGGATCAGTACGCGCGCTTGTATTCCAGCAAAGTGGTAGATGGTATCAACCATCTCAACCTCCCCCGATACGGCCTTGGAAATTATCTTGTCGATAAGCCGACCCGCGATCTGACTAAAGACGAAGAAGCGGTAATAGCTAATCTTTCAAGAGCAGGCAAACGTCTGATGGGTTTCTGCCGAACCAGCCTCTTCAAACGGCTGGAAAGCAGCGGCTATGCTTTCCTTCTCTCTCTTTCAAGGCATATTTTAAGGAACTTTGTTTTTGTATATGCCTTGGAAAATCAGTTTGAATTACCAATAGGCAAAAACATTATCGAGAATCTTGACGATTTTATAGAAGACGACGACACAGACCGCGAATCAGATGAAAATGGCATTTCATTTATTCTGGATGAGAAGCAATACCTGAAAAATGCAAAGGAAGTATATAACCTGTTCTCCTCACGTTTCAGGAACCGGTTTGAATGGGTTAAGTGCGACTTAATAAAAAAGGAACTTTCATCCGCACTTATTGAAGATGCCAGAAAAATAATCAAAATTCTTTCGATTGCCAAACAATGGGAACCCGAAGATGACCGAAAACTGAATGCACTGGCCGACCTTATTACGAGCAAGCACACAAAAGAAAAGGTACTCATTTTCACGCAATACGCCGACACTGCCCGGTATCTGCACGAACAATTGTGCAAACGAGAAGTATGCGCGTGCGCTGTGGTAACTGGGGAAGATGAAAACCCGACGGAATTTGCACACCGCTTCAGCCCACGCAGCAATGACAAGCCGGATTTGGTTGATTCAGCCAATGAAATACGTTGTCTGATTACTACCGATGTTCTCAGCGAAGGACAGAACCTGCAGGACGGTCATATTATTCTCAATTACGATTTACCGTGGGCTATTATCCGGCTGATTCAGCGTGCGGGCCGTGTTGACCGAATAGGTCAGAAATCTGAAAGTATAATCTGCTATTCTTTTCTCCCCGAAGATGGTTTGGAAAATATTATCCGCCTGAGAAGCAGACTCAAGGCCCGTATTAAAGAAAATTCAGAAGTGGTCGGCTCTGATGAAACATTCTTTGACGGCGACCCTGTAAATATTCACGACTTATACAGTGAAAAATCCGGTATTCTTGATGAGGGAGACGATACTGAAGTCGACCTTGCTTCATACGCCTATCAAATCTGGAAGAATGCGGTAGACCGCGAACCTGCGCTTGTAAAAACAATTCCCGATATGCCGAATGTCGTCTACAGCACTCGTCCCAATCCCGGAAAACCGGAAAGCGAAGGCGTTGTCGTTTATACCCGCACGGCTGAAGACAGCGACGTACTTGCACTTTTTGACGCAAAAGGAAGGATGGTTACGCAATCCCAACTTCATATTCTGAAGACTGTCGAGAGCCGGCCGGATACCCCGGCATTAATCCGGCTTCCCAATCACCACGATATTGTTAAGAAGGCCGTTGACCTGATAAAAGCGGAAGATACAAGCATAGGCGGCGCACTTGGCAAGAAAACGAGCGTGAAATATCGTGTGTATATGCGCCTCGACCGGTTCTGCAAGGAAAACGAAGATACAATGTGGGTTACCGAAGAGCTTAAGAAAGCAATCGACGATATATACAAATATCCTCTCAAGGAATTTGCCAGGGATTCCATAGGACGTCAGCTTAAGGCCGGCATTTCTGATGAGGCTTTGGCTAATCTTGTCGTTTCTTTAAGAGATGATGATAAGCTTTGTATCACAGAAGACGAAGAAACTGTAAATAAGCAACCGCAAATAATCTGTTCAATGGGCCTGAAAAACGGAGATAAATAGGATGTCTATTTCAAAAGACGTTTTTTCGCGATATGTCCGCGCTTTCCAGCTTCGCGAACTGTTCAATGACATGGGGTGGAATAACGACCGCACTAATCAGCCCATCATTGTGAATGAACAGACCTATCATATTTCCGGTATTGCGGAGAAAAGCGGTTTCAGAATTTTGGCCTGTGTTCCTGCGGATGGCGTGGCTCCTCCTGAACGCGAGACCCGTAAGAAAATCGAGCGCAGCGTTACAAAGCTTTTTCAAGAACATCTCATAATTTTTTCCGATTCTTCAAAATTATCACAAATATGGCAACTCGCCGTACGAAAAGCCGGTCTCCCGACAAAAGTCAGCGAAACCACCTGGTTGTTGACGCAAGACCCGGAACTCCTCTACCAAAAAACCAGCGGTTTGTTCTTCACCCTCGACGAAGAAGAGAAAATTACCATTGTTGATGTGACCAAACGGGTATCTGATAACTTTCAGCAGAACAATGAAACCGTAACCAAAAAGTTTTATGAATGCTTCAAGAAGGAACATACATCTTTTCTCAAATTTATTGAAGGCATTTCGGATAAGGCAAAACTCGATTGGTACGCCTCTTTGATGCTCAACCGCCTCATGTTCTGCTATTTCATTCAGAAGCAGCGGTTTCTTGATGACAACATGGACTATTTGCAGGACAAGCTTAAGGAGTGCAAGGCCAAGAAAGGCAAAAATAAATTTTATTCCTTCTATCGTGATTTCCTCCTTGCTCTTTTTCACAAAGGACTTGGTTCGCCGCAACACAGCAAAGGGGTAGAAAATGAGCTGGGGCGGATACCTTATCTGAACGGAGGCTTGTTTGATGAGCATGAAATCGAGAAGGAATATGATAAAATTCAGATTAATGATCAGGCTTTCGAGCGTCTATTCGGCTTTTTTGATGAATGGAACTGGCATCTCGATACACGCGAAGCCGCAACCGGGAGAGACATAAATCCAGATGTTATCGGCTACATTTTTGAGAAGTATATCAACGACCGCGCCCAAATGGGCGCTTATTACACAAAAGAGGATATCACCGATTACATCAGTAAAAATTGTATTATCCCGTGGCTTTTTGATGAGGTCAAACGCAATTACCCGGCGGCATTTGCTCCGGATGGATGGCTGTGGACGAGTGTTAAGAACAGCGGTACGGAATACATTTATGACGCGGTAAAATACGGCGTTCCGTCTACAGGCGGCCTTTTTGACGATTTGCCCCCGGAAATACAAAAAGGTTTTATTCCCGAACTCGAAAACAAGGTTGTTGATGGAAAAGGCCATTATTTGTGGGAACTTCGCAAAGATTGGAATAAGCCAGCCCCTTCTGATATCGCCTTGCCTACTGAAATATACCGGGAAGTAATTGAGCGGCGTAAAAGATATGCAGACGTAAATGGTAAAATCGAAAATGGAGAGATTACGGAAATCAACGACTTCATCACATACAACCTTAATATCCGACAGTTTGCACAGGATGTGATTGAAGATACATCTGACCCTGATTTCATCCGACACTTCTATAAAGCTCTTTCAAGCGTTACCATCCTCGACCCGACCTGCGGTTCCGGCGCCTTCCTTTTTGCCGCCTTGAACATCCTTGAACCGTTATATGAAACCTGCATTCAAAGAATGCAGGAATTTGTTTCGGAAAGCGGAAAAGGCAAATATAAATTCTTTGAAGATACCCTGAAAACAGTGAATGCGCCAGAACATCCGAACCTTCAATACTTTATTTACAAGAGCATCATTCTGAATAATCTCTACGGTGTTGATATCATGAATGAAGCCGTGGAAATAGCAAAGCTTCGATTGTTCCTGAAATTGGTGGCGACGGTTGAAGCAGATTACAGGAAAGATAATTTAGGACTTGAACCGCTGCCGGATGTGGATTTCAATATACGGGCCGGAAATACGCTCGTTGGGTATGCAACGAAAAAGCAGATTGATGAAATTGCCGGCATGTTTGTTACAGAAGCACATAAAAAGAAAATTCTTGAGCAATGTGATGTGGTGGCACGAGCGTTTGAACGGTACAAGGAGATTCAGCTAAAGGGCGGTGATGATTATCGGGGGTTCAAGAAGGCGAAGGAAGAATTGAATGATAGGCTGAAAAAGCTGACCGATGATTTGGATAAGGTTTGCTTTATCGACCAATATAAAGGCGATGAAAGAGACGCGAAGGGATTTCAGAAGTGGCTGGAAACGCATAAGCCGTTTCATTGGTTTGCGGAGTATTATGAGATTGTGCAGGGAAGAAAAGCCCATTCGACAGGCTCAGGGCAAGGGTTTGATGTGGTGATTGGGAATCCGCCGTATGTGGAGATGAAAGATGTATGTGAATATACTCCTCTTGGCTATGAAACGACCGCATGCGGGGACCTATACTCTCTCTGCATGGAAAGAGGCTACACCCTACTATCCTCCGATTCATTCTTCGGGATGATTGTGCCAATATCTGTTTTTGGCACAGACGGATTCGGTGATCTTCAGAGAACCACATTAAGCACTCTAACCCACATATGGCTGTCTACGTTTAGCAACCGGCCATCACAACTCTTTGCAGGCGCTCAAAAACGCTTAACAATTGCAGTAGGGAAAAAGGGGAAGTCAACTTCCACCACCGTCTTTACGACTGCATACGAGCGATGGCGAACAGAAGAACGCCATAACTTGTTCCCTGCCCGTGTATACTATGTGCAGCGACCGGACTTTTTCCAAGTCTTCCCTCAATCTCTTGAGAAGATAGGTTCCCAAACTCAAATTGACGCGTTCACCAAAATGATTAAATGTGCACAGAACATACAATTCTCGCTATCTGCTAATCCAACCAAGTACGAACTTTTCTACACACGCAAGTTTGGTTACTTTTTAGCATTTCTCGATTTTGTGCCTAAGTTGAGCAACGAGAAGACCGGCAAATCACAAACCCCAAGCGAACTAAAGTCTTTCTTCTTCAGTTCTAAAGAGCACCTATACTGCGCAATAGCCGCATACAGTTCCTCGTCATACTTCTGGTTTTGGAATTGCCTTTCAGATTGCCGAAATCTGAATAAGAGAGACCTTTTTGCTTTACCTTTCGATCCAAACAAGAAATCAAAACAGTTTCTTGAATCACTTTCCCTCCTAGGCTGCGAGTACTTGCGCGGCTTGCGAACGTCATCAAGAACGATGCTAAAGAGTGGACTCAAGATCGAAACTTTTGAATATCCTGCACAAAAACCCATCATCGACCAAATCGACTCCCTCCTCGCCCAGCACTACGGCTTCACCCAATCCGAACTCGACTTCATCATCAATTACGACATCAAGTACCGCATGGGCAAGGAGCTTGGCGGCACGGATTCCGGGGAGGATTCGGAATAATGTCCACCGGGATTTATAACAAATTCACCGGTTATCACAACCGCCGGTCAATTCGATTGCCTGGGTACGATTATTCGCAACCCGGTTATTATTTCGTGACAGTTTGTATTCATGACCGGAAACAGAATTTGTTTGGCAATGTTGTTGATGGAATAATGGTTTTAAATGAATTCGGGAAACACACGGAACAATGTTGGCATGACATTCCGAAACATTTTCCCAATGTTAAAATTGATGATTTTATTGCAATGCCGAACCATGTTCACGGCATAATCCGCATTTGTGGTAATCCCGCGGGGGCAAATGTGTTTGTAGGGGCGAATGATTATTCGCCCCTACGTGAACAAACAACCCCGGAAACCGGAACCCCGCACGCCCGGAATGATTATTCGCCCCTACGTGAACAAACAACCCCGGAAACCGGAACCCCGCACGCCCCGAATGATTATTCGCCCCTACGTGAACAAACAACCCCGGAAACCGGAACCCCGTACGCCCCGAATGATTATTCGCCTATACACACGAAACAAATACATCCGTGCGGTACATCAAAAACCGTTGGTTCTATTGTTCGTGGTTTTAAAATTGGCGTATCAAAAATGTTCCGTAAACATTCGCCGGACAAAATTGTTTGGCAGCGTGGATATTACGATCACATAATACGTGACGAAAAATCATTATTTTTTATCAGGAAATATATCCGTGGAAACCCGATGAATTGGCGTGCCGATTCCGAAAATCATATCGATCACGAAATTCAGGAATTTGAAATGTCGGAAACCGGGAGCGTAAAATGAAACCCAAACCAATTATCGACCAAATCGACTCCCTCCTCGCCCAGCACTACGGTTTCACCCACTCCGAACTCGACTTCATCATCAACTACGACATCAAATACCGTATGGGCAAGGAGCTAGAAGGGGGCGATGCTGAGTGAACTCCCTCACCCCTCGAACACCCGATTCCCAGTTTCTTCTCTATCAGACAGAAGACGGTCAGACTCGGGTTGAAGTCCGGTTCAATGGTGAAACTGTCTGGTTGTCACTGAATCAGATGGCCGAGTTGTTTCAACGAGATAAATCTGTGATATCAAAGCACATACGTAATGCTTATGACGAGGGCGAACTCTCCGAAGATTCAACTGTTGCAAAATTTGCAACAGTTCAAATCGAAGGTACACGCACGGTATCACGCGAAATTGAGTTCTTTAATCTCGATGTAATTATTTCCATCGGCTACCGGGTAAAATCGCACCGTGACACGCAATTCCGTAAAATCTGAAAAAGTGGCGTTGTTTAATCCTGAAATAATGGAATACATATCAATGACTTTTTTTAAACACGCAGAAGGAAATATTAAGATTCTCGATCTACCCAAAAAGGCTTTTCTATGCAGCCGTCAAATACCCGCATCTGCCGTTCTTAAATGCTACGACTGGGCAATCGAACAACGGGAAAAAGGAAATTGTATTATCAGCGGTTTTCAATCCCGAATTGAAAAGGACGTTTTACATTACCTGTTACAAGGCAAACAACCGATAATAATCGCGTTGGCGAGAGGCCTGAAAACACGAATAGAGCCGGAACTTCAGGAAGCGCTTTCGCATAACCGTTTATTGATTGTCAGCCCTTTTCACGAAAGTGTAAAGCGACCATCTATGGAAAATGCTGAGAAACGCAACAGAATGATGATAGAAATTGCAGGCGAAATTGTTTTTGGATATATTAAACAGGACGGGGCTTTATCAAAACTCCAGTCGGAATATAAAAACAAAAAGAAGATAACAATTCTCTGGAGGTAGCGTGAGAAGGGAATGTGATGAAGTACTGATGGAAAATTGAGGAACGCTGCTTTAAAAACAACCACCCAACAAAAAAAGCCCGTTCACACGAACGGGCTTTTGTGATTCTCAACGTACGCGTGTTGGTTATTTCACAAAATTAACCTTATAGTTGAACTTCAGGTTCGGTACGGAGATTTGAACAATATGCAACCCGGAAGGAAGCGTATTGACTGTGCTGTTAATCTGCCTGATATCCTTCGCGACAAACGAAAGTATCTCTCTTCCCTGAATATTGGTTACGCGGACGTTATAGGATTCCGCTTTGGGAAGAATTGAGGACTTTGGCTGCACGCTGGTTGCTGGTTCATAGGTAACCGTCAGTTTCGGCTTATTCGCAGCAGTTGTATATTCGGATGATCTGTATTTTATCCCGTAATTATAGGTCGGGAATCTCAACAGATAACCGTTGTTTGCAGCACCGGTCTCTATAACGCTTTTAATGTCGCTGGTAACATCAAAGGTTTCCCATGTATTGAGTGCAGCATTGGAAGAGGTTGCCAGAGCAGTTGAAGAAGCTGCCGGCGCGCCTGTCCATTTGATGGTGTTTTCCGCCCATGCTGCGGTGATTTTGTAAATTGATTTGGAGCCGTTTTTCAGAGTAGTGGAGCTTCCCGGCGCTACAGCGTATGCATATAATGCCATCTCCGCTTTTGTTATTTTTGCTCCTGCAGGAATGCCGGTAAGGATAAACTTGAAAGCCACCCGGGCTTGATAGTATACCGTACCGCTTCAACTGGAGCACTTTTCATAACTTGCGATCAGGTCTGCTGATGTGCCATAATTCGAGCCGGTCGAAGTGCTCGATATATAGGCGTCATCAACATCCTGAATAACCACCGTTATGGGGTCTGACCAACCCATAGCGGCGATCAGTAACAATACCGAAAGGACTTTTAAACCTTTCATTCCTGACCTCCTCATTTGTATAGATGTGAATAAATAATTGAGGAATCCCAGCCCCATGATTCAACTCAATCAGTGAGTTCCAAATGGAATATACCCTGCTTCTACATATATTAATAATATAGCATAAAAATTTTAAAATGCAATGATTATTTAATAAAAATCGCCTTTCAAATATATTGCATTTTCCGAATTTTATTCGTATTTTAAGCAGAATTATCGCAATCGATACTCATTTAATGGTATATATGTTAAGTTAATATAAAATGAAATAATTGGTTTATAATATACACATAGAAATGCAATTTATATGTTCATCTATATAGATTATTCTGATAATTCAGTATAATCACAGTAAAAATCAACATCTTTTTCTGAAATTTGTTAAATTTTTGTATTGATTTTTGCGTAATTTTTAAAATAATTGGTTTCCTTTTCGCAGGTAAAAAAACGGATATTTTAAATTAAGTTTTTTTTAAAAAGTGGTAATTTAAAGGAAAAACAGGTATAAAAATAATGGATTATTTAGATAATTTATCAACTTAGTGCAATTTTTGTATTATTAGTATGGTATATAGAAAAAAAGCCCGCTCAAACGAACGGGCTTTTAAGTTTAAAAGGTATGCGTTGTGGTTATTTCACAAACTGAATCTTTCTGTTGAACTTCATATCCGGTGTTGCAATGTGAACTACATGGATACCGGATGGAAGCGCATTGACCTTCTGATTGATCTGATGAAGGTCTTTTGAGATAAAGCTGATTATCTCTCTTCCCTGAACAGTTTTAACTTTTACCATGTAGTATTCAGCTGTTGGGATTTTCCACTGTGCCTTGATGCTGCTAGGAGGCTGAATGGTAAACTTGGCAGAGTTACCCGTTCCTTTGTTCCTGGAAGCATCGAACGCATCAACCCTGATTAAACAGTTTGTAGAATTAACTGTCGGGACCGTCCACTGGAATGTGCCGGTGTTTCCATTGGCGCTGTCCACTTTTGTCCACGAAGTTCCGCCATTGGAGCTGAAATAAATCGACCGTAACGTAACACCAAGGTTGTCGGTTGCAGTCCATTTAACAGAATAATTTTTTCCCTGTATCAGAATTTCTTCAAGAGCCGGAGCAGAAACAGCTACTTTCGGCGCTTCAAGGTCGGCAAGTTCATAGGTAACCGTCAGTTTCGGCCGCAAGGTCTGATCAGTAGTGAATTCTGCGGACCGGTACTTGACACCATAGTTATATGACGGGAATCTCAACAAATACCCGTTATTGGCGGCGCTGGTTTCTACAATTGCTTTTATATCGCTTGTGACATTGTAGGTTTCCCATGCGCTTATTGCGGAGTTTGAGCTTGTTGCCAAAGCCGTGGAAGAAGCTGCCGGCGCGCCTGTCCATTTAATGGTGCCTTCCGCCCATGTCGCGGTGATTTTGTAAATTGATTTGGAGCCGTTTTTCAGAGTGGTAGAAGTGCCGCTTGCTACGCCGTATGCGTATAATCCCATCTCTGCTTTAATTAGTTTTGCTCCTGCAGGAATACTGGAAAGATCGAATTTAATAGCCACCCGGGCTTGGTAGTAGACTGTGCCGCTTCAACTGGAGCACATTTCATACTTGCCAATCAGGTCCGCTGAAGTGCCGTAATTCGAACTAGAGCTGGAACTTGAAATATAGGCGTCTTCAGTGCCTGCATAGCTATTCAGCCCATCCTGCAGCACTACCGTTGTAGTTCCTGCCCATGCCATAATGGCAAAAAGTAACATTACCGAAAGGATTTTACCTTTCATATTATACCCTCCTCGTATGTATAATAGTGATTTATTGATCGAGCTCTCCACGCCCCCATGGTTTAACTCGGTTAATTAAATTTAAATTAATATTCCTCTTTATAATACTTATTTCATAATATAATCAAAAAATTTAACAATAGCTGAAAAAAATCAACCATAATATATTTTTTAAAATATGAAAAAAACGCAAACAAAGACCGGCAGAATTATACTTGTCGTTTTGAGTGCGATACTTGGGCTGGTTATTGGATTTCTGGTTAAAACCGGCGGCGGCTGACCAGCTTGCCCGCCTCCGGCAGCACATCCCTGGTCAGGGATGTTGATAGGAGCAGTTTTGGGATTTGTCGTTTCTTTGTTTTTTAAATGAACCTTGCCTGTTTTTGATCCAGTAGATAAAAAAAACGTTTGCAGGTACTGTTATTTACCTGCAAACGTTTGAATTTTAAACGATTACAAAATATGCTGCTACTTCGCAAACCAGAGTTTCTTGCTGAAACTCTTATCAGATGCTGAAATTCTGATAATATTAACACCGGATGGTAACAAGTTCTTAATCTGGTTTAATTGATTGATGCTGTTAATGTTACATGACAAAACTTTTTTGCCCTGGATATTGGTTACAGTGAGTTTATAACTCACACCTTTCGTGAAAACAATACTGTTCGGGAGAATGCCTGATTGCGGTTCTATTTTAAACTGGCCGGATTGGGCGGTTCCTTTGTTTCTCACCGGATCGTATGCATCAATTCTTATAAGACAGTTCGCGGAAGTTACATTCGGTACGGTCCAGTTGAATGTACCGGCATTCGTTGCTGCACTGTCGACCTTTGTCCAGGTTGTACCGTTATTAGTGCTATAATAGATAGCCCGTGACGTAACACTGATATCATCAGTTGCTGTCCATTTTATTGCATATACAGATCCCTGTTTTATAATCTCACCTGCAGCAGGTGCCGTTACAGAGACTTTTGGCGCCTGTGCGTCGATAAAAAACAGAGTATCGGACATATCGCTGGCGACATTTCTTGCAGCGTCATAAGCAAGTATCCTGACTTTACAGGTTTTGGATGATACGTTGGGTACTGTCCAGGCGAAGGCGCCGGTATTGGTGGCAGCACTGTCAATTTTTGTCCACGCTGTGCCGGTATTGGTTGAAGTATAATAAATCGCGCGGGAGACAACACCGACATTATCAGTAGCTGTCCAGGTTATGTTATAGCTGGCGCCTGCTTTCAGGATTTCCCCGCCGTTTGGCGTATTGACTTTTATTGCAGGAGCCTGGGTATCGTTGGCCACAGTGTCGTACACAATGGTTAATTTGGGTCTGTTTGCAACGGTTGCATATTCGGATGAATAGATATTTACACCCTTATAGCTAGTAGAGCTTTTCATTAAAAGGAACCCGTTGTTGGCTGTGTTATTCTCAACAATAGATTTTATTGCGGATGTTACATCATAATCTTCCCATACGCTTATTGCCGTGTTACTGTTGTTTGCAAGCACTGTGCTTGAATAGGTCGGCTTATTGTTCCATGTTACGCTGGTTTCTACCCATGATTGGGTGACCGAATACAGCCTTTTAGCGGCATTTGAGTAACTGGCGTTATATTTTGCGTATGCATATAACGAAAGCGTTGCTTTGCTGATTTTTGCATTGGCAGGAAAAGTTCCTGCTGGTATGTTGAATTTTATGAGCGCCCGGCCCTCAGATTCGCATCAAGTACTTTCTCGTGTTAACTCACTGCCGTCGTTCATATAAAATACGGACATTTTTGTTTCAGTGCCGTAATTTTTGCTTTTCTGGCCGTCTTTATTGTAATAGGCGCCAAAAACCCAGGCATCGTCGCATCCATCGTAGCTATTGAGCCCGTTCTGCAGGGTAACGGTTATTTCGGCAGCAGAGGACAGACTCAAGTAAGCAAATAATAATGTTATAAAGAGAAAATGTATTCCCTTCACACTAACCTCCTCTAAATGTGGTTATAAGGTAATGCCCCCTACCTTGTTATTAAATATATACAATATTTATGATAATGCCATTTTTTTTTAATAATAATTCAGAGTTTTAATCGGATAAATTATTATATATGTTGTGCATTATGCGTTAAATATATTTATTCTTAATCACATCATTCCGGAGGTTACGGCGCAAACTGGAAGGAGTCGGTTTATGCGTAAAATCAGATTTTGTCTTTTAGTGGGTATCATTTTATCAACGCAAACCTTTCCAAACCTTATTGTCAATCCCGGCTTCGAAAACGGCTCCACCGGCTGGACGGCTTTCTGGTCGCGGGTACCTGGCGCAGGCAGCGGTGTTGTTATCACCGATACAGTGCACTCCGGCACTCATTCATTGAGAATCCATCACTGGGGCGACAAGGACTGGTCAATGGGCCAGGCCGGCAAAATCAACGTGAAACCCGGATATATTATTGCCTATAACGGCTGGGCGAATGTAGTGCGATGCAAGGGGAGTGCGCAATTTTCGGTTATACTCTATGATTCGGCAGATGCGGTTCTGGACTGGAGTTTCAGCCCTGCAGAGTTGAAAACAACCGGCGGAGCCTATTCGTTTTTTAAAACGAACATGATTATTCCGGATCGTACGCGAAGGATTATGGCGCGAATTATGGGCGAGGATTCCTGCCTGATGTATGTTGACGACCTTTCGCTGGTAATAACGGACAGCTCGACAACCGGCCGCTCATACACACTGAAGAATTCTTCCATAACCGCAACCATCATGCTGCCGTCATTCGCCATCGATATTAAAAATAACAGTGCAACCAGGTCATTCCGCACCCTCGGGCCGTACACGTTTTATATAGCATCGGTCGATTCTTTTGCCAATACTTTTATATTTAATGGCCGATATGTTGCAGACAGCATTCCGGTGAAGGTCACCTGTTCGCTGCTTGATAAAAATCTAAAAATGGAATTATCAGCAGACTCTTCGGCAAAGCTTGTTACACCGGTTCAATTTCCGGGAGCGATATCCAGCGCTGTCGGCGACTATCTCATTGTTCCGCGCGCATCAGGCCTGATTATTCCGGTAACCAGGCAATATCCGTTCTGGGACTTCAGCATGTACGATTATAAAGCAACCATGGCTTTTGCGGGAGTAACCGACCTGCAGCAGGGGTATATGCTGATATCCGATAACCCCTGGGATACCGATATTCTGTTTAACGGCGCTGGCAATCCAACCTGCTATGCGCCGCAGATGGCACATGTTCCGTCAAAGGGCTGTTTCGGGTATACGCGTACCTTCTACCTTACGCCGGTTGAGCAGCGCGGGTATGTGCGCATGTGCGAGATATACCGCGAACATGCGCAACGCAGAGGGCTGGTCAAGACGTTCCAGCAGAAGACAGCGGATAACCCTGCAATGGTGCGGCTTCCCGGAGCAGTTGATTTCTGGGCACTATGCGGCAGCGCTTTTTTACAATACCGGTTTTACGACACGTTGCGAGATTTCGGGGTTGACCGGGCGATTGTATCCCTTGGCGGCGGGTGGCAGGGACCGTCGAATGTGGCTGCATTAATCGACAGCATCAATGCGCGGGGGTATATTACCAGCAGATACGACATTTATACCGACGTATGGCCTCCGGATCATCCGGAGATACCGTCGATACGCACCGAAGGGTATCCGCAGGACGTTATTGTTGACAAAAACGGCATTCTGCAAAAGGGCTGGCTGATGTATATCAACGATACGATTCCTTTTCAGGGATATTACACCTGTGCGCACACCCATGCAGCATACGCGCAGAAATGGCTGTCGCAGGAGCTGCCGCAGAACCATTACATAGGCAGGTTTATCGATGTAGAGCTGGCTTCGGCCCTGTATGAGTGCTATTCAAACGCACACCCGGCAGGCAGGCGGGAGGATGCAGCGCACCGCCGTCAGCTTTTTGAAAAGGTAAAGGATCAGTTCAAACTGGTGACCGGCGGGGAAGAGGCGCGCGACTGGGCGTTTCCCTCGGTCGATTTCGGCGAGGGAACCATGAGCCAGTCTCCGGTTGAAAATGCGGGGTATGACTGGTATACACCGGTCGATAACCCGGACTCGGCTTTTATTGCCCTGAACATGGACCCTTCAATCCGTGTTCCCCTGCATTCGCTGGTGTATCATGACGTGCACCTTGCAACCTGGTATACCGGCGACGGTGCTTCCAAGGTCCCATCGTTCTGGGATGACAAAGACCTTTTTAACGCACTCTATGGGTCGATGCAGTTGTTCATGCCTCCCAGTAATGCATACTGGAATACCAACTGCGAGAAGTTCATCACATCGTATCATCTGGTCAGCTCGATTGGACGGGAAACAGGTCTGGCAAAGATGACGGATCATTCATTCCTGACAACCAACCGCAAGGTGCAAAAGAGCGTTTTTGACAACGAATGGGAGGTTGTTGTTAATTTTGACGCTAATCCCTTTGTTTATCAAGCAGTTACTGTTCCTTCAAAAGGGTTGTATGCGTCAAATGGAAAGCATATTGTAGCACGTATGCAGTATCAGAACCATACGGCAGCGATAGCAAGTATCGGTGATCGTCTTTTTATTAATCCATATACCGTCGAAACCGGGTATGGCGGGGTGCGCACTTCGAGAACCGTGCTGCTGCAGCGTTTTGCGACACATGTGCATGTGGCTTTTATCGGCAGTATGAGTTCTGTTGATATAAAACCCGCTGATCTTCCCTGGCCAGCCACAACTATACGCGCCTTCACTAAAAACAAGGAGCAGGAGATAACCCTGCAACCGCAAGCAGACGGGTGGCTGCGGCTGAATAAGCTGACGAATTACCGGTTTTACCGGCTGGAAGGGGATTTTGCAGGGATTGGAAATGTAATCGAGCCCAATGCAGTTAAAGTAAAACCATCAGTTTTATTAAACAGAGCCTCTCCTATTGCCCGGATTTCATATAGTATCCAACAACCAGGTACAATTCAATGCTTTATAACAGACTGCACAGGCAGAAAACTTTGTGAAATAGAGACAAAACATGGAACAGCGGGCAGATATACGATACCTGTTAATATTTCGAGCCTTGCGCAGGGGGTCTATCTCTGCACGGTTAGAGCGGGGAATGCTGCTTTTTGTGTGCGGTTTGTGTGGGTGAGATGATGATTTTATTTATGATTTTGGCTGTTTACACCCTTTCTATTGAAGCTCTTCCAAGGAAATGCCTTTTTCTGCGCAGAGGGATTGGAATTGTTCTGGGGGGAGGTATGGACGGATACGATTTAAATCACGTTTTGCTTGTTCTACAGAGGGGCTTGCGGTTTTTTTAAAAATTATGTATGCATCTATGGTGTATTTTAAAGCATCGCCATATTTTTTTAATTTCATGTACAATGTACCGATATGCTCCAAAGAGATAGCTTCCCACGAAATGTCCTCAGTGCGCCTATTTATCTCTAAAGATTGTTGGTAAAAATCCAGCGCTTGATCATAGGAGCCTTTATCCTCATAAATCATACCGATTTCGTGCAATAATATTGCTTCCGTTGTTGCGGTGTCGCCGATACGCTTAAGTATCTGCAATGCATTCTTATAAAACTCCAACGCCTGATCGATAGAGCCTTTTATCCGGTAAACAATACCGATTTGCACCACTGATGTCGCTTCGCCTGCTTCATCTGCTATTCTCTTGTTTATCTCTAAAGATTGTTGATAAAAAACAAGCGCCTGGTCATATAATTCTTTATCCTGATATATGTAACCGATCCATAATAGTGTTTCTGCTTCCTGAGAACTGCTAACTATTTCCCGTGCGATAGTTAAGCTATGGTTAAGATAGTTTAATGCTTCATCGAGTTTGCCATTTTTTTCTAGACTCTGTGCAATATCAAGTATAATAGGGTGCTTTTGTTTTTTATCGATAGTATGTTCCAGCGCATCTTTTAGTAATTCTATTCTTATATTATGTAATCCGCTATCTGAAAAATCATATCCTAATTCTTTAGCAATCTGCGCTGCGTGTTCAAGGTCTCCGGTTCTCTTTGTTTTCCAATATGTTATGAGTTGACTAAACCATGAATAAATTTCAATACAAGGTTTTCCAATTGCCTCCCGTAAGAAACATTTCATAATCGGCATATCTTGCACCAGTGGTTCAATTTCTTTGAAATAATCAGATGAATATGCATTTCTAGCATCTTCTTTAAGAGTTAAAAGTGCAAGGTCTGATTTTGCCATCAGTTTTTCATCTTTATCGCCTATTTCAGAAAGATAATCGAGCAACTCTCTGCTGTTTTCTATCTTTTTTTGATTGCATTGAGGATCTGAACACTCATTTAAAAGCTGCCGGCGTTTCTCTTCGCGATCAGCTTGGTCTTGATACCAATAGTTGAATAAATCTACCAAATAAGGAATTCTTGTTTTATGCAATCTGGACTCGCTCATGGCAAGCCAAAGGTCGAAAAAACCCTCTTTAATACGGTAAATTCGGGATCTTTTATCATCAGGGTTTTCTATAACAGTCAAATACCCGGCTTGGGTCATTCGCTGCAGGGGAGCGGCAATAAGCTGCTGTTTTTTTCTCATTTGCTTTGCAATAGCAGCCGGGGTTTTGGGTACGGTACGCATGAGCGCCAAAGTTTCAAGTATAGCACGCTCCTGTGGCGCCAACTCTTTAAGCCTGTCCTGGTAAA
>Ga0209287_10000669_pt1 | contig 19404 bp, 15 predicted proteins | sample PPLLak3cmMay2015_2_FD_187255 | JGI IMG/M metagenome (GOLD analysis project Ga0209287, IMG submission 187255) | Freshwater sediment microbial communities from Prairie Pothole Lake near Jamestown, North Dakota, USA - PPLs Lake P8 Core (1) Depth... | ecosystem: Environmental > Aquatic > Freshwater... | reverse complement strand
CCTTTTTATACAACAAAAGAGCCGGGTAAGGGTACCGGACTCGGATTATTTGTATGTTTTGCACTTATTGACGGAATGGAAGGAAAAATCAAGGCTCAAAACAGGGATAGAGAAGGAACCAGAATGATGATATATCTTCCGTTAACAATGGCGGTTCAGTAAAAAGCCATTCTCTCCTTCCGAACAGGAAGTTTTTCCCTTGCAGTCCGAGTTTATTTTTTTTACGAGGCCATCAACATTTTAAAAAAAAGACCGGTTTATGGAAAATGCGAATTATAAAAAAAGACTCCTGATAATTGACGATGAAGAAAACATGCGGCATATGCTCTCCGCAATGCTGAAGAAAGCAGGTTATAATGTTGATGCTGCAGCCGATGGTTATGAAGGGCTTATGATGATCGAAAAGGTCATGTATGAGTTTATTCTTTGTGATATTAAAATGCCCAACATGAACGGGATAGATTTTCTGAGAGCAGCCAGGGATAAAACAGGTTTGACTACAGTAATAATGATGTCAGCTTACGGAACCATCGATACCGCTATAGAGGCTATGAAGGAGGGGGCGTATGATTACATTTCAAAGCCGTTTAAAGCGGATGAGGTCTTCCTTGCTCTCAGGAAAGCAGAGGAAAGGGAGAGTTTAAGGAGAGAAAATTATTTCCTCCGGGAGCAGATAAGAAAAATCGGGGAGAATTATTCTTTCGGTAAGATGATCGGAAAAAGCAAGAGCATGCAATCCGTCTTTAGCCTTTGTGCCAAAGCGGCCCGTTATAATACTACTGTATTGATAGTCGGGGAAAGTGGAACAGGCAAGGAACTGATTGCAAAAGGAATCCACTTCGAGGGATTGAGAGCGAAAAAGCCTCTTGTGCCCGTAAATTGTGGAAGTATACCGGAAACCCTGATGGAAAGCGAACTTTTCGGATATAAGAGAGGCGCTTTCACGGGAGCGGATAAGGATAAGAAGGGTCTTTTTGAAGAGGCTGACGGCGGTACAATTTTTCTTGATGAGATAGGGGAATTGCCTCTTTCACTCCAGGTAAAAATACTGCGTGTTCTGCAGGAAAGTGAAATAAGGCCAGTTGGAGATTCCAAAACAAAAAAGATTGATGTTCGTGTTATAGCGGCTACTTCAAAAAACCTGGAAGATGAAATCAAAATATCCGCTTTTCGTCAGGATCTTTATTACAGGCTGAATGTGCTCACTGTTAAACTGCCGCCTTTAAGGAAAAGGCCGGAAGACATTCCGCTATTATGCGAACATTTTATTGATACTTTAAATGGCAAACTGGGTAAAAGTATCAAAGGTATTTCACCTTCAGCAATGTCTGTTTTGGTGAATCACGACTGGCCGGGAAATGTCAGAGAGCTTGAAAATATTATTGAAAGAGCTGTTGTAATTTCGGAAGAGCCGGTTCTGGCGCCTGAAAATTTTCCTTTAGAAACAGGAAGTAATGCGGCTGAAAAAGCGTATAAAGTTTGTGAAGGATATTCGATAAAAGCGGAAGAGGCCATTTTGGAAAAAAGGCTGATCGAAAAAGCTCTTACGGCAACAGGAGGAAACCGTACCAAAGCTTCTCATCTTCTTGAGATAAGCCACCCATCCCTTTTAAGTAAAATAAAGGCTTATGATATAAAGCTGTAATCCGGGAGTTTGCAATAATTCACGGGGTTTCCGCTCAAGGAATATTCGAATCGAAACTGCGAGCGTTGGCCCTGTTGTTTACGGTAGTAATATTCAATCTTAACATCAACTTGCTAATACCATGTTATTACAAGGGTTTAGCAAGTTGATTTGTAAAAATCATATTTATTGGAATCGAGTATTCCCCATCCTATTTATTGATCTTATCCCGTAATTTCCCCGAACACTTGAAAGTAACTACTTTTCTTTCCCTGAGTATTAAATCCGAACCTGTTGCCGGATTTCTGCCTCTGCGCTGATTCTTTTTCTTTACGCAGAATTTCCCGAATCCGGAAATCAGAACATCGTCGCTCTTTTCGAGATTGTTTTTGATTATCATCAAAAGAGACTCGATGATTTCGACCGACTTTTTCTTGGTAAAGCCGAGTTCATGTACCTTAGCAACAATGTCATTTTTAGTTAACGCCATGGCACCTCCTAATAAACATATTTCCTTGCAGATGGATGTAAATTGAGTTCCTAACAAAAATCCTTTACAAAATAAAGCCCGAGGGGCATTTTTCTTATTCTTCCTGTACAGAATCAGTTGCTTCGTGAGGCAAAGAACTTTCTATTTTTTCAATTATATTATCTATTTTTATTAATATCTCGTCCAGTTCAGCTTTTATTTTTAAATCTTCTTCCGAATCGTTCATTTAATGCCTGCCTTGATTGCTGCAAATCAACCCGCCAGAGGCTGAAATTAAAGAGGGTATGTACCATGATTGTAAATATGGTTGAAATAATATTCGTGGTATTCGATTTTTTCGAATATCTTTGCACTGATTCTGTCATCGGTTTGAATATTATTGACAAGATTCTTAATCCACAGGTCTTTGGCATATTCGTAAAGAACTTTTTTCAGTGTTTCAGGATATCCGGTTATTTCCCTGTTATTCTGAAGAAACAGTTCTGTTGAATACATGACTCTTTTTATATTCCGAATATATTCGGTATCGTCATGATTCGATTCTATAAAAAGCTGAAAAAGGCCTTCAATTATACTCTTTGCAGTACCCTCAACAGCGTCTATACAGTTCATTGCATTTCCAAAATAACCGGTATGATTCCGGTATAAAAATAAATATTTCGCTCACCGGAAAGAACAATTTAATATATCATAAAACCATGTAAGTATTTAAAATATACGGATATTGAGAGTATGTCAAGAAATTAAAGAAAGAAAATATAATATAAAAATAACAGACTTACGAATCTATTGTCAATAGTATAATATGTATAATTATAATATGTTATTATATACATGCGAATGTGCATCAATTAAATCGACTCACAAATTGTCAAAAATATTATTTACTGCTGATCCGGTGTGTACGAATAATTATTGATCATTTATCTGTTTTTGCCGGTATTTGTTCGCCTGTTTTAATTAAGTGGTATAATAAAAATTTTGCACAATTAAGTATATAAAGCTGACAACCTAAGCTGTACGCAGCGTCACGCCAGGGATGAATTCTACCGCAAGGCATAGAATCTGTTCTTAATTCACTATCTGACCATGCTTCAACAAGCAGAATTAGCAGGTGGGTTCTGTTCAGAAAGTGCCATGTTTCCCAATTCCCTGAGAAAACAACTTCACACCATTCTGCAACTCACCTCCTGCAAGCACCTCCATGCCCAGTCTGAATTCCAGTTCCATTGCCTCATCAATCGGCAAATCAAATCCGAGGTATACTGCCAGGCGGTCGCTGAGTATGCATGCCTGGGGGAAAGCAGTAATCCTTGCGGCTAATTTTTCAGCTTCCTCTCTGGCTTTTCCCCGATCAACAAGCCGGTTGGCAAGTCCCATGGCCAAAGCTTCTTCACCGCTTACAGAACGTCCTGTAAGAATCATATCCAATGCACGGCTTATGCCGATTAACCTGGGGAGGCGCTGTGTTCCGCCATCTATTAGGGGGACGCCGAAGCGTCTGCAAAATACACCAAGAACAGCGTCCCGCTCAACGACCCGCAGATCACACCAGCAGGCCAGTTCCAATCCCCCTGCTACAGCATAACCCGATATGGCAGCGATTATGGGCTTGGATGTTTTCATCCGGCTTGGACCCATTGGGCCCGGCTTTGACATGTCCGGATTCAGTCTGTTGACTTCATTCAAATCATTCCGTGATATGGCTTTTAGATCTGCTCCGGCGCAAAAATTTCCACCCTCACCCCACAAGACAGCCGAAAGCAGGCTGTCATCCAGTTCAAAATCTTCGAAGGCCATGACGAGCTGTTCCGCGGTTTCCCTGTCTACAGCATTTCTGCTGTCCGGTCTGTTTATTATGATAGTGCAGATAGCCCCCTTCTTTTCAACCAGAATATTCATGACCGTATCCTCCGTTCATTCAAGATTGCAAACCCCAACGTGGCGAATGTAAGTTATTCAGAATTCTTGCAGCAGGCAGTGGAGAATGTGCTCGCTGTTTCGGTTCAAACCAATTTAAGAAATCAGATATGATATACCCGCAAGCTATTTATAGCATTCTCAATCCGTAATAATCCTGAATTTAAAAAACCCGGTAAATATACCTTGTTTACGGGTTCTTATTGAGAGTATAATATTGCCCGGTGCTTATAAAGGATAAACATCAGGATAACAAAAATAAAAACGGGTTACAGCTAATATCTGTAACCCTTTGAATTTACTGGAGCCGACGGGCGGAATCGAACCGCCTACCTGCTGATTACGAATCAGCTGCTCTACCGTGTGAGCTACGTCGGCTTTTTTTGTGGGAAATAGGTACTTTGTTTATGTGCCAAAATCAAGATAAAAATCATTCCTTCAATTCGCTTTTCAAACTCATTTCAGAAAGTGAAAAAGGTGCTGATATTGTCGGATTAACCGGCTCCGAAAAGGCATATATTTTATTCAGATATTATGAAAAATGCAGGCTGCCGATGCTGGTAATTGTCCATTCGATGAAAGAGGCGGATCGGTTTGAACGGGATCTGAAATTTTTTTCATCAGTCTGTGAATTTCCAGTAATGGTTTTTCCCCATTATAACAGCTCTCCGGTGAAATCCGTTTTCTATCAGAACGAAATCGTATCAACCCGCATAAATACGCTGTACAAAATCGCCGGGAGTGAGACTCCTCCTATAGTAATAACGACTCCCGGCGCATTGCTCCGGAAACTTATTCCGAAACAGGAGCTTTTCGGATTTGCCGAACTTGTGATGGCGGGAGAGGAGATAGACAGGCAGCTTTTAATTGAAAAGCTGGTTTCCGGAGGTTATACGCGATCTCTGATAGTTGAAGAGCCCGGAGATTATTGCATAAGAGGAGGCATACTGGATATTTTTACTCCTTTTTATCCGGATCCTTTGAGAATAGAGCTTTCCGGCGATACCGTGGAATCGATAAGATTTTTTTCGGCATCGAGTCAGAGAACTATAAAATCAGTCTATGAGGCTGTGATTATTCCTGCCAAAGAAGTGATATTTAAGAATGAAGACTTAAACGATATTATCGGACGGATAAGGGAGCAGGCAGTCGCTCTTGAAATGCCGGTTACAATTGTGCGCGTACTGATAGATAAAATAAAAAGAGAGTGTATGCTTCCGGATATTGAAAACCTGATTTCGCTGGTTTATTCAAAACCGGGTTCTCTTTTCGATTACCTTCCGGAAAAAACTCTTTTTGTAATCGATGAACCGGAGGAACTTGGAAAATCGGCACTTGATATGCTGGAACAGGAGACAAAAAATTATCTGTCTGCCCGCGATCACAGAAGGCTCTGTGTTGAACCGGAACACATCTATATTTCATGGGAAAAAGCAACAGAATCTATCCAAATGAAAAAGCATTTGAATTTCAAAGCGATAGATTTGTATCGCGGAGATGAAAAGAAAGACTGTACGGTTAAATGCAATAATTTTATCAAAACCAACGATCAGATAGTTCAGAACCTCGGAGAGAGCATTCAAAAAGAAAATCATCTTACCCCTCTTTCCGACTGGATCATCGAAAAAATAGGTTTACGCTGCGCTGTCATGCTTGTCTGCAGCACCAGATCCCAGTCCGAACGAATCAAATCTCTTCTTTTACCATACGGAATACAAATGGAGGCAAAGGAAAGATTTCCGGGGATTTATGATATCAAAAGCGGCGTATATGTTTGCCTCGGAACCATCTCTTCAGGATTTGTATGGCCGGAAGAATCATTGGCGATAATAACGGAAGATGAAATATTCGGCGCAAAACACCATAGGAAAAAACCGTTGTCCGGGAAAACGGTTTCCAGGCTGCTTTCTTTTGAAGATTTAAAGAAAGGGGATCTTGTAGTTCATAATGAGCACGGAATAGGACAGTATGAAGGACTTGTAAAGCTGAAACTTAACGGCTCGACAAATGATTTTCTCCTGATTGTATACAGGGACGACGACAGGCTCTATCTTCCTGTTGAAAAAATGAACATTGTCAACAAATACATGGGAGTTGACGGTATAGAACCTGTTCTTGATAAAATGGGGGGAAAGTCATGGGAGAGGGTAAAAGAACGTGTTAAGAAATCAGCTGAAAAGATTGCCGGTGAACTGCTTGAACTGTATGCATTGAGAAAAATCGGAGAAGGTTTTGCGTATGGGAAGCCGGACTCTTATTTTAAGGATTTCGAGGCCGGCTTCGCTTATGAGGAGACCTCTGACCAGCTTCGTGCAATAGAAGAAGTTTTAAGTGACATGGAAGATAAAGTTCCTATGGACAGGCTGGTATGCGGAGATGTGGGTTACGGCAAGACGGAAGTGGCCCTTAGAGCTTCATTTCTAGCCGTCAATTGCGGCAAGCAGGTTGCAGTGCTTGTTCCGACCACTGTTCTTGCGGAGCAGCATTATTCCGTATTTAACGAGCGTTTTAAAAGATACCCTGTAGAAATTGCGTGTCTCAGCAGATTCAGACCCGCAAAAGCCCAGAAAACAATAATATCCGGTCTATCATCCGGGAAAATAGATATTGTCATAGGAACACACAGGCTTTTGCAAAAAGATGTTGTATTCAAGGACCTGGGACTTGTTGTGCTTGACGAGGAACAGCGCTTCGGTGTCAAACACAAGGAGAAACTGAAAAATTTGAGAAATACAGTTGATGTTCTTGCCTTGACTGCTACACCGATTCCCAGAACATTGCATATGTCTCTCATGGGTATCCGTGATATCAGCATCATTTCCACCCCGCCAGAGCATCGCCAGTCGATAATAACATATGTCTCGGAATTCGATGAAGCTGTGGTCGCCGAAGCGATAAGAAAAGAGCTTGGCAGGAAAGGGCAGATCTTTTTTGTTCATAATAATATTTATACGATAGAGGCGATTGAGCAGAAGCTGCAGGATCTTGTTCCGGAGGTAAAAACAGGCATTGCTCACGGAAGGCTTAATGAGGATGAGCTTGAGAGCGTTATGTATAAATTTATGAAAAGAGAAATAGATATGCTCGTTTGTACAACAATCATCGAATCCGGCCTTGATATTCCTTCTGCAAATACAATTTTGATAAACAGGGCGGATAAATTCGGACTGGCTCAGATTTACCAGTTGCGCGGAAGGGTCGGAAGGGCTGATGAACAGGCATACGCATACCTTTTTGTACCAAAAGACAGTATTCTCGGGAAGGATGCCCAGAAGCGTTTGAAAGTACTTATGGAGCACAGTGATCTCGGTTCCGGATTCCAGATTGCAATGAGTGATTTGAGAATCAGGGGAGGAGGAACGATCCTCGGAGCTTCACAGTCCGGACATATTGCTGCCGTTGGATATGAGATGTTTCTGAAACTTATGGAAAACGCAATATCTGAGCTTAAAGGCGAACCTGTTGAGGTTAGTCTTGATACAGAGATAAATATTCCGATATCGGCGTTTCTTCCTGAATCATATATGTCCGATATTGATCAGAGGCTCACTTCATACAGACGTCTTGCGAGAATGACGGAACTTTCCGAGATAGCGGATTTTAAAAAGGAACTTACTGACAGGTTCGGGGCGTTGCCGGAAGAGGCAACCAATCTATTATTGAAAGTCATGCTCAAAATATTATCGCAAAAATCAGGAGTAAAATTTCTTGAACTGAAGGACCGGCAGCTTTTACTGCATTTTGCAGGAGATGAATATATTAAGAATCCTTCGGGAATAATTGACATGGTTATTTCAAATAAAGAGAGGTTTGAGTTAACGCCCGGGCACGTCCTGAAAATAAGGCTTCCAAAACAGAGTATTGCCGGGCATATTGTTCAGGCTAAAAACATCTTGAAAGAAATTGCCCAACGTGTTAACGGCTAAACAATTTTAATAAAAAATATTATTAAATTCAGATTATTATATTTTAGGGAGCATCTCCGAAATAATTGTTGATTTATGATTCAAAGGTTCTATGGTTCGTCTGACATAAAGTGAAGCATCAGCGCTCAATATTTAGAAATTATAAAGAATTAAAGGTTTGATAAAACTCATATCAAACATGTCCAAGGATTTATAAAGCAAGAAAAACATTTCCCAAAAATGTGGACTTTGGTTTGACCTCCCAAATGAGAAGAGCGGTCCTGTCTATCACGAGCATCTTGTGGATGGGCTCGGGAGAAAGGCCATTGAAATCTCGAATCCCGGACGCATTTCTTCCGACTTATTGGGGAAAGAATCTTTTATTGTAATAATGATACTTATCATTAAAAATAAACGTTGCGGAAACGCAGCTTTTTGTGTGAAAATATTTGCGGGATATGCTTTATTGGCTATATTTGTGCTGTCGGGATGTTCCGGAACCGAATCTGTCCAGAGCGATGAATACCTGATTAGAATCGACGGAAACGTTGTGACTGTGCTTGATTTCCAAAGAGCATTAGAAACTGCAAAGTCTGCTTATCCGCATAATATAATAAATGAAGCCCCTGTTTACCGCGAAGTGAAGCAGCAGCTTTTGAATCAGATAATAGAGGAGCTGATTGTTGTTCAAAGAGCAAAGGAACTAAATATAACGGTTACGGATCAAGAACTTGGGGATGTGGTTGGGAAAATAAAAGGTGATTATCCTGAAGATGAATTTGAGCAGATGCTCCTTGAATATGCCATTTCTTACAAGCTGTGGGAGAAGGGATTAAGAACCCGTTTGCTAATGGAAAAAGTCATAACGGAAGATCTGAAAAATAATATAGAGGTGACACCTGATGATCTGTCAAAATATTATAGTGAAAATCATAAAGACAATTATGGGTATTTATCAAATAAACCGGCCACTGAAATAGCTGTAAAAAATCTCCGAAATGCAAAAGCTGAATTGGCGTATAAGATATGGATCACAGAACTGCAACAGAAATATAAAATTGAAATAAACAAGAAACAATGGGAGAAAATAATATCGTAGTCAAAATAAGGAGTTATATTCCAATATTCATGTATAAAAAAATTATATTATTTTCTATTTTAGCATTCTTTTCAGGAGTTCATGTATCTGTCGGATTATGCGGTGCTGAGGTTGTAGACAGGGTTGTGGCCGTGGTCAATGAGGATATAGTTTCGCTTTCAGAGCTGACGAAAGCGGTTCAGCCTTATGCCGATAAAATCAAATCGCTTGGCTATTCACTTGAAAAAGAGCGGGAAATGCTTTTTAGGGTGCGCGAAGATATGCTTGAACAGATTATCAACCGGAAACTTACTGATCAGGAGAGCAAAAAACACAGGCTTTCGGTGAGTGAAAAGGAGATTGATAATGCTCTTGAGCGATTTAAAGAGGCCAATCACTACACGGATGAAGATTTAAGAAGCGCCCTGCTCAAAGACAACGTATCGATGGAAGAGTATCGTGATAAGATCAAGGAAAATATATTAAGGTCAAAACTTCTCAATATTGCAGTTAAATCAAAAATTGTTATAACGAGGGATGATACAAAATCATATTATGAAAACCATAAGGAGATGTATCAGGGTGAAAAACTGTATCATCTTCAGAACATTGTAAAGAAAGCCGGTTACAGCCTATCTGCTGATGATGGAAAAGCAATTTTCTTTATAATGGAAGAGATTTACACCAGATTAAAGAGCGGGCAGCCTTTTGATAAAGTCAGCCGGGATTACTCCGAGATTTCATATGATATCAGAAATTATGATTTGGGGGAATTTAAGTTAGGCGAATTGTCCCAGCAAGTACAGGATGCGATAAAAGGGCTTAATGCAGGTGAATGCACAAAAGTACTTGAAACTGAAATAGGATATCAGATCATTTATATACAAAAGATTGAGGAAAAGCCCGGCAGATCTTTTGATGAAGCCGCTCCTGAGATTGAGGAAATTCTTTTCAGAGAAGTAGTGGACAATAAATTTATGTCGTGGATAAATGAACTGAGAAAGAAATCACATATAAAAATCATCAAGTAAAGATTTTTTACAAAGTTATAATTAACAAATGGACTCGTAAAAAGTATAAATATGCTCACTAAATCCCGATAAACAGAAAATCGTTCGCATACTGCTTATTGCGAAAGAGTCATCAATCTCAGGAAAATTGATTTGGATATGTTACCCGGAAAAAATTCATTTTCATTTGGACGATATCTTCAAACTTTCAGAATCGAAAGCGGAAAGAGTATGGAGGATGTGTCGAAGGAAACGAAGATTGGCATTCAATATCTTACTGCGATAGAGAATGAACAACTCGACAGGCTTCCTCAGGAGGTTTTCGTCAAGGGTTTTTTAAGATCTTATTCCCGTGCAGTCAATGCAGACGGAAATGAGGCTGTGCGCCGTTATCTTGCATGTACAGGAGCTTTAGGAAATACGGCTAAACCTGAAAATGAATTGAAGAAGACCGATTTTCGGTTTTGGAAAAGAATTTTTATGCTTTCCGGGATTTTTTTATTCATAATTATAATATCGGTTTCATCGGTCTCATTTATTTATGAACCTGAATCCGGAAAGAGGACAGACAGAGCGGGGAAGACGGACAAGCTCGCTTCGCTTGTGAAAGAAAGCGGAAATACCGATAAGGGATTGGAAGACAAAGCGAAAATTGAACATACGGATTCAGGCAAGATAGGGGAAGAATTATCTTTGGAAATATCGGCTGTAAAAGATACCTGGATGAAGGTGATAATTGACGGGCAGAATCCCAGAGAATATTTGTTAAACAGCGGTGATTTGCTGGAATTGAAAGCGTCGAAAGGCTATAATCTGCTTGTGGGAGATGCCGGTGCAATCAGATTAAATATCAACGGGCGTCCATTGGAAATTCCAAGAGAAAGCGGCCGCGCTGCAAACATTCAAATTCCCTGATGAGAAGGATAGGTACCGAACCAGCGCGCGCATTACCAGCCAGTTGCGGCGGGGAGCTAAGATATATGTTTTATTCTTTTCATCAATTCCGGGATATGAGTAAATGCCTAACTTTATATCTCCTGCCATAGTTCTTCGGCGCATTGATTATGGTGACTATGATCTTATTTTGACTTTTTTTACGTTGAAAATTGGTAAAATATCGGCCATTGCAAAATCTGCGAAAAAGAGTACGAAGCGGTTCGGGGGAATCCTTGAATTATTCTCAGTTTTAGAAGTAGTTTGCAGTTCCAGAATGGACAGAGATCTTATGATTCTTCAGGAAGCTGATCTTATAAATTCCTTTTCCGGGATAAGGGCGGATTTAAATAAAACCGCATATGCGAGTTACTTCGCCGAAATGGTAAATGAATGGACAGAACTAGGCGCAAAACAGGAAGAACTTTATTTTTTGCTTTGCCATGTTCTTAAACAGATTGATACCGGATGTATTTCTGATGAAATATCGGGCATATTATTCCTGATACGGTTTGCCTCGATCGCGGGGATACGCCCGAATTTATTGAAGTGCAGTATATGCAGTCTTGAAATAGACAAGATAAAAGAGGAACGCATCATATTTGATTTTTCAAGAAGTGGAATTATATGCCCAAAATGTGCCGGCGGCAAGTCTGCAGGCCGGCTTTCTCTTTCAAAAGGAACCATCAAGCAGCTTCTATGGGTTGAAAACGGAGGACTGATAAAGGCAGGTAAAATGAAATTTACTCCCCTCGCAATAAAAGAAGGGCTCGATTTGTTGGAGGCATTTACCGCTTATCATCTCGGAAAAGAGATGCAGAGCCTGAAATTTTTGAAACAGATAAGGAAGGAATAAAAACACTCTCAATATTGAAGGTTCGGCTGAAAATCGGTCTGAAAGGCATTCTTCATGGTCAGTTATATAGCGGATAATGTAAAAGATATTCTCAAACGCGGATTTATTGAAGCTTCGGCACCATGCCGTATTGATATGGGGGGGACTCTCGATATAAGCACATTCTATTATCCACTGATGCATCTCAATCCGTGTACTTTTAATATCGCAATTAATTTAAGAACCAGGGTGTCCCTACTCCCGTTTGAAAAAAAAATGATCAGGATTTCTTCACGAGGTTTTAGAAGTGCAGTATTCCCACTTGGGAATGCTCCGTTTAACCATCCACTCGGGCTTATGTTCGCGATCGCATCATTTTTCAGGGCAGAAGGCATCCATATTGTCATTGATTCGTCATCTCCGCCAAGAAGCGCTTTAGGCGGATCATCGGCTGCAGCGATTGCACTGATTGCCGCATTTTCAAAATCTTTTGAAATAGCCGGTGAAAAGCCTCTTTCAAGACGTCAAATGGTCCTTATTGCTCACGCAATCGAACAGAGTGTAGCGGGTGTTCCATGCGGGTTGCAGGATCAGCTTGCGGCGGCTTTCGGAGGAGTGAATGCCTGGTATTGGAGAGATGAAACACAAGGTTCTTATTTTGTAAAAAAGAGCGTTCTTAAGAAGGAATTTGCAGGAGATTTTGAAAAAAACCTTATACTGGCGTACTGCGGTATTCCACACGAATCAAAAAACATCAACAGCAGATGGGTCAATCGCTTTGTTTCCGGAAAAGACCGCAGTCTCTGGGATGATATAGTGATATGCACCGGTAATTTTATTGAGGCTGTATCAAAACGCGATTTTAAGAACGCAGCGGTTTTTATGAATGAAGAGACAGCAATAAGAAGGAAGATTACGCCTGATGTTCTGGATAGAGTCGGGCGCAGGCTTATAATGTCGGCCATAAAAAATAACTGCGGAGCCAGATTCACAGGAGCAGGAGGAGGAGGCTGTATCTGGGCGATTGGTGAAGCCGATAATATTGATAAATTGAAAAGAAAATGGGAGCTTATCCTTTTGAAAAGAAAAGGAGCTGGCCTGATTAAGGTTAAGCCGGATTACAGAGGTGTATCGGCAAGAAAAAGACAGGATTACCTCCAAAAGAGTTGGTGATTTTATTAGGATTCAAGGGTTCAAGGATTCAAGTGAAAGGGAAGCCAGTCAGAACTTAAAAAGAGATATCGGGGAGGTTGAGAGGATGCTGAAATCTCTAATAAGATCATTAAATAACAAATCCTTGAGCCCTTGAATCCTCGAATTCCGGACCCCTTTCTCCCACCTGAAAATTGGGAGAAGAACCAAATTACATTACATGAGGTATGAAATATGAATTTCCAAGATGTGATTCTGACTTTACAGAAGTACTGGGCTCGCAGGGGATGCGTTCTGGCCCAATCTTACGATATGGAGGTCGGTGCAGGAACTTTTCATCCTGTAACCCTGCTGAAGGCATTGGGCCCGGAACCGTGGAATGTTGCCTATGTTCAGCCTTCAAGACGGCCCACAGACGGACGGTATGGTGAAAATCCTAACAGGCTTCAGCATTATTACCAGTATCAGGTAATTCTTAAGCCATCTCCCACTGATGTTCAGCGGCAGTATCTTATGAGTTTAAAGGCTTTGGGCATAAACCCCCTTGAACACGATATAAGGTTTGTAGAAGATGACTGGGAATCACCGACACTGGGAGCTTCCGGTCTCGGATGGGAGGTGTGGCTGGATGGAATGGAGATAACGCAGTTTACCTATTTTCAGCTTGCCGGAAGCATAGAGCTTCACCCGATCTCGGTTGAGATAACTTACGGTCTTGAACGTATAGCAATGTACCTTCAGGGTGTCGATAATGTATATGACCTTAAGTGGAATGATATTATTACTTACGGAGATGTATACCATCAGCAGGAGGTTGAGCAGTCGACTTACAATTTTGAAAAAGCCGATATTATTTCACTGCTCGATCTTTTCACAAAATACGAGGCCGAGTCCTTGAGGATAATAAATGAATCGCTTGTGATTCCAGCCTATGAATACTGCTTGAAGTGTTCGCATACCTTCAATCTTCTTGATGCCCGTGGTGCTATCAGTGTTACCGAGAGAACCGGTTACATAGCGAGGATCAGGAATCTTGCGCGGGCCTGTGCTGAAGGTTATTTGAAGCAGCGTGAAGCCATGGGCTTTCCACTATTAAAAAAGAATAAGGAGAGGTAAGAGTATAAATATCTGATTCCGATAAACGGTACTTTTTTCAGTACACCCTTGAGGGGTAGAAAAATGCAGGAAATAATATCTACCTTACTAAAGCCTGTATGCCGAAACTGAGTACTCGGGAGCCGTTACGGAATAGCTATTACTGTCTGTACTGTTTTGTTATGGCTCCTCATGCTGTTTCTATTATTTAAATGTTACGGTTATTTTATTTCTACTGCTTATCAGGTGTGTCTTGTGTTGATAATAAACTGAGGTGAATATGGAGACTCTATTACTTGAAATAGGCACGGAAGAAATTCCTGCCGGTTATATTGAACCTGCGTTGAATGCGCTGTCGGCGATTCTTTTACGGAAACTGGAAGAAGAGAGAATTGAACACGAAGAAGCAAAGATTTTTGGAACACCCAGAAGGCTTTCGATTATGGTTACAGGTGTTGCAACAAAACAGGCACCGCTGACCACAGAGGTTACAGGCCCGCCTGAAAAAGCAGGTTTTGACGAAGCCGGGCAGCTGACTGTTGCAGGAAGAAAATTTGCCGAGAAGATGGGTATTCCCGTTAATTTGATCCGGATTAAACAGACCGGTAAAGGATCATATCTCTGTGCGGTTAAAACGGATCCGGGGCTTGAAAGCAAAGCCGTTTTTATAAAGATTCTACCACAGGTTATTGCCGCGATTCCTTTTCCGAAAGTCATGAAATGGTCGGATCTGGATGTGAGATTCGCAAGACCTGTTCATTCGATTTTAGCCCTTTTCGGCAGGCAGATTATATCTTTTGAGCTGGGCAATATAAAAAGCGGGAGGCATACTTTTGGACATCGTTTCTTGCATTCAGGAAAGATCAGGATTTCCCATCCAGAGGAATATGTCAAAAAGCTGAGATCAGCCAGCGTTCTAGTGGATATTGACGAGCGGAAAAACGATATTGAAAATAATATCTATGCGATTGCATCCAAGCTTGACGGTAAAATCCTGCAGGATAACGATCTTCTGAACGTAGTTGCGAATTTAGTTGAATATCCGGTTCCGGTTGCAGGGATATTTGATAAAGGATATCTTGAGGTACCCGATGAGATCCTCATAAATTCAATGCGTGAGCATCAAAAGTATTTTGCCGTGACCGATGAAAAGGGGCGTCTTTTACCATGTTTTATTGCCGTTAATAATACCCGGGCCAAGAACATGCAGCTTGTTACAAAGGGGCATGAGAGAGTTTTGAGGGCGCGCCTTGAAGATGCAAGATTTTTTTATAGAAGTGATATCAATGTCCCTCCTGATGTACGGGTTGAAAAGCTTAAAGGCGTTCTTTTTCAGGCAAAGCTGGGGTCTATGTATGAAAAAACGGAAAGGATTGAGAAGATCGCAGGATATCTCGCTGAAGAAATATCCGATGATCCTGAAATCAAAAAACAGGCGTTAAGAGCCGCCAGGTTGTGCAAGGCCGATCTTGTGAGCCACGTTGTGGGAGAATTTCCCAAATTGCAGGGTGTCATGGGAAGAATTTATGCCATGAATGCAGGTGAGGAGAGGAATGTGGCTATTGCTATTGAAGAACATTACAGGCCTACTTACTCCGGGGGATCACTTCCTGAAACTATAGTAGGCGCAATTGTCGGAATTGCAGATAAGATTGATTCGATTTGCGGTTGTTTTTCGGCGGGACTCATACCCACAGGAGCTTCGGATCCTTATGCCCTGAGACGTCAGGGGATCGGCATAATCCAGATAATGCTCGAAAAGAAATTTTCGTTCTCAATGAAACTTCTTATCGATAAAAGCCTTTTACTGTTTGGTATAAATAAAACGAATGAGAGAGAAAACACGACAGAGATGGTATATCATTTCCTGCAAAACCGAATGTCGCACATGCTTACTGAACAGGGTTATTCAAAAGAGGTCGTTTCAGCGATTGTAAATGTTTCCGTCGATCATGTGCCGAATGTGTGGAACAGAGTTAAGGCGCTTGAAAAGTTAAAAACCGCTCCCGATTTTGAGCCGCTTGCAGTTGCCTTTAAGCGTGTTGTCAATATAATAAGAAAGTCGGCTCCGGAAAGTGCTGCCGGCAACTTGAGCGAAGTAGATGAGAGATTGTTTGAAAAGGAATGCGAATCAACTCTTTTTGCTGCTTACGGGGATGTAAAAAGCAGGGTATCGGAAAATCTACAAAAAGGTGACTTTGAACAGGCCCTTCTCGATATTGCCTCCCTGAAAAATCCAGTTGATGCTTTTTTTGAAGGTGTTCTTGTAATGGCGGACGATGAGGATGTGCGAAAAAACCGGCTTGCACTGCTTGGATCTGTTTCCGGCCTTTTTGCCTTGTTTGCCGATTTTTCAAAAATATAAAAATGATGGAGGATAAAATGCCCTTTGATCCCGAGATGGATAAAATACTTAAAGAGTGGAGGTGTGAGGAAACAGGTCTTGTTGTTTCCATAAACAGGTATGGTGAAGGTGAACCGAAGCTTCAGATAGGTCCCAGGGTATTTATTCGAAAAGACGGAAATGAAAGCCAGCGGAAGGCAGGACGTCTCACAATAGAAGACCTCATGTGGTTCTATGATATCATTGATGAAGTGAAAGACGAATTATCGAAACTTGCCGGCCCCCGGTAAATACAGGAGGCTGCAATAAAAGGTCTTAAGGTTGCTGGCTGTCTTCTGTGATGCATTTTCATTATGTTCCGTTTTCTGCCGACGGGGTTTAACGCATGCTCAAAGATGATGAGATTGTAAAACCTGTCAAAGGAAGGAATCCTCCCGATCCTAAACCGGTTGCGCTGATGATAAGCAGTAGGGTGGATCTCGATTGCATTTGCAGCCTGATAGATATGAGGGATGACCAGTCGCGTGGATTGCATTACAGCAGGCATTTCTCTCCTGTCTGCCCTGAGTATAATTTTTCCATTACAGGCCCTTTTGCGGGAGCTCCTTATGCGGTAATGCTTCTTGAAACTCTTGCGGTCTGGGGCGCAGATAAAATAATATTTTACGGCTGGTGCGGGGCGGTCTCCGATTCGGTTAAGATTGGCGATATTATTGTCGCCACATCCGCTTTTGTCGACGAGGGCACTTCAAAACATTACGGATATGATGAGATATCCAGTAATGGTGTCGCGCTTCCGTCATCTGCTTTAACCGAAACAATAAAGGACCTTTTAAGACAAAGTGCCATTAATTTTCATGAAGGGGCTGTCTGGTCCACAGATGCCATTTACAGAGAGACACCCGAAAAAGTCGCTTTTTACAAAGAAAAAAATGTACTGGGAGTTGAAATGGAGCTTTCCGCAATTTATTCGGCGGCAGGATTCAGAAATATTGAAGCTGCCGGAATTCTCGTTGTTTCCGATGAAATATCAACATTGACATGGAAGCCCGGTTTCAGGGATAACCGTTTCCGGGAGAGCAGGGCCGCTGTGTGCGAGGCTTTGATAAAAATATGTCAGAATTTATAGATCCGAATATTGTTAAAAGAATTATAAACCTGAGAGAGGAACTCCACAGGCATAATTATCTCTATTATGCTGTGGATGATATTGAAATATCTGATTCAGAGTACGATAGAATGATGAATGAGCTGATTGAGCTCGAAAAGGCATATCCCGAGCTTGTAAGTCCGGATTCACCGTCTGTTCGTGTCGGCGCTCCTCCCTTGAAAAAATTCGGGACTATAAAGCATACAATCAAGATGCTGAGTCTAAAAAACGCATTTTCTGAATCTGATATCCGCGACTTCGATAAGAAAGTGAAAAAGGAGCTTGGAACGGACGGAGATATCCTTTACACGGCTGAACCTAAAATGGACGGTGTGGCTGTGGAATTGGTCTACGAAGACGGAAAGCTTGCCGTAGGATCGACTAGGGGTGACGGCGATACGGGTGAGGATATAACTTCAAATGTCAGGACGATACGCACGGTCCCTCTTTTGCTTCTGAACCGGAGCGAAAGCGAAAAGATTCCATCCCACCTCGAAGTTAGAGGGGAGATCGTTATAAGCAGAGAAGGATTCAGAAGTCTTAACGAAGATATGTCCGAGCAGGGTCTGCCTTTATTCGCAAACCCGAGAAATGCCGCTGCAGGTTCTTTAAGGCAGCTCGACTCAAAAGTAACGGCGGCCCGCCCTCTTGAAATTTTCTTTTATGGAACAGGTGAGGCGAGTAAAATGGATATCGGGTCTCACTGGGAACTGCTTTGTGCATTGAGAGAACATGGGTTCAGGATAAACTCGCACATAAAGCCTAAGATCGGAATAGAGGATGTCATCGAATACTACAGGGATCTTGAAAAGAGACGTTATGAACTTCCATATGATATAGACGGGATGGTGGTCAAGGTCGACAGTTTAATCCTTCAGATCCAGCTCGGTTCAACCGCAAAATGGCCTCAATGGGCAATAGCCTGCAAATTCAAGGCGATACAGGAAACAACAAAGATATTGGATATTTCTGTGCAGGTAGGGCGCACCGGAGCTCTTACCCCTGTTGCGCATCTTGAAACGGTCAATATCGGAGGTGTAAACGTAAACCGAGCTACACTTCATAATGAAGATGAGGCCAGGCGAAAGGATATCAGGATCGGAGATACGGTACTTGTTCAGCGTGCCGGGGATGTTATCCCGGAGATTATTAAAGTTATTGATACGGCAAGAAACGGAGATAAAAAAGTTTTCAATATGCCCGAGAACTGTCCTTCATGCAGTTTCCCAGTAGTTCGTGATGAAAAAGAAGCGTCTGTCAGATGCAATAATGAGTTCTGCCCGGCAAAAATTAAGGCTCAGGTGGAACATTTTGCTTCAAAGAGGGCTTTTGATATAGATGGATTGGGAGAAAAACTGATCGGTCAGCTTTTCGACAACGGCCTCCTTTCTTCCTATGCGGATATATTTTATCTCGATAAAAAGAAAATTGAAGGTCTCGGAGGCATGGGGGTAAAATCTGCGGAGAATCTTGCAGAAGCAATTGAAAAGAGCAAAAGCATATCTTTTGCACGTTTTCTGTATGCTCTCGGAATACGTCATGTGGGAGAGCATATTGCAGAAATAATTTCTTTGAAATACGGAAGTCTTGAAAGCCTTTTTAGTGCTACATTTGATGAACTAAAAGAAATTAAAGGAATAGGCCCTGTAGCGGCTCAGAACCTTATGGAATTTTTAAGTCGGGAGAAAAACCGCAAAAAAATTGACCGTATTTTAAAAGGCGGTGTTAAAATTCTTTTCGAGAAAAATAATAAAAAGGCGACACTGGATGGAAAAGTTTTTGTTTTAACCGGTATCCTTGACACCATGACAAGAAATGAAGCCGTAAAAAGAATCAAAATGCTGGGCGGAAAGGTCAGTGAGTCTGTG
>Ga0209287_10000666_pt1 | contig 19486 bp, 15 predicted proteins | sample PPLLak3cmMay2015_2_FD_187255 | JGI IMG/M metagenome (GOLD analysis project Ga0209287, IMG submission 187255) | Freshwater sediment microbial communities from Prairie Pothole Lake near Jamestown, North Dakota, USA - PPLs Lake P8 Core (1) Depth... | ecosystem: Environmental > Aquatic > Freshwater... | reverse complement strand
ACCTGATAAGAATTACGGCAGGGGAGCCTCCCAACATAAACATCAGGGTACAAATCCGGTATATCTACTGCTGATTGGTTTTCTGGCCATTCACTATATACGCCGTTGTTGTTTGAATCCCAACTAGAAAAATTTCCATTAGAATCATATATATCAGCAAAATACAAATCACTTATGAATTTATGTTCAGGATATTTCTCATATTTCCTATCTAAGTGGCTATATCTAACCGGTATCCACCATTTCTCAGATGGTGACTGACCTTTCATGCCACCGATAAGTAGAACATATTTGATTCCCCATGTTTCGATAGCTTCTTTTATAAAATACTTGATTTTTTCAGCATCGTCTCTTCCATGCCAAAACATTTGCTGATAAACATCTTCAACATCAACGAGTATTGTTTTAACACCAAACTCGTTTTTATGATTAACCAGAGGAACAACTTCTTTTGAAAAGACTCCAGGGGTTATTATCAAAAGGTCATAAACTCCATCATTGAATAAACTGTTCTGTTGAAAATTATTATTTGAGATAGCTAATGCGTTTGAAACGAAATTAGTCAAAAAAAGTAAAACAATAATCGTTAATGAAGCTATTTTGATTTTTCTCATATAGATTAATAATAATCTTTATAATAAATAAATTTTTTCGTATACTTATTTAAACCAACTTTAATAATTTAATATAAATTGTATAAAAACATTTATAAGTTAGATAACTAATATTTAAAATAAAAAATATTATATATTTATATGAATTGGTGAAAAACATTGAAACAGAAATCAAATAAGATAATGGTTTTTTCGCTATTATTCATGCTTGTATTTACTTCGTTTTTAACAAACATCACAAATACTAATCTAACCGCTAAGGCTAAAATTACCACAGGTTTAAGTTTACAAGAACTACCATCATATTTCAGCTGGCGTGATATAAACGGTGTAGACTACGTAACAGATATACGCGATCAAAGACCATATGCAAGTTGCGAAGCATTTGGCATTACTGCAGCTATAGAGACAATGGTTCAATACAAAGTAGGCTATCCTTTTGGATGTGACCTGTCTGAAGCACATTTATTTTTTAACTGCAACGGCAGCCAACTTGACTGGGGGACCTTCCCAGAAAGCGATCTGCGATACCTCCAAAAATATGGTATCCCAGATGAAGCATGCTGGCCATACCCAAAAACAAAGGCACTTTTTCCCCCTAACACATCATCACCTGACTGGCAAAACAGAACAGTGAAAATAACAAACTGGAGTTACCTACCAAGCGATATCAACGCCATTAAAAATGCTTTAATAACTAATGGTCCTGTCCCATCTTACTTAAACGTATACAAAGATTTCGGGCCGTACAAAGGTGGAATATACAGACATATTTGGGGAGAGTCAAATGGAGTACATATAATAACTATTGTTGGCTATAATGATGATCCGGGGTACTGGGTCTGTAAAAACAGTTGGGGGAAGGCGTGGGGTGAAGATGGTTGGTTTAAAATTAAATACGGTGAATGCGGCATAGAAGAACTATCAATCTATATAGAAGATGTATGCGGGAGATTCCCAATTGTCTATGTGGATGACAGCAACACCATTGGTCCATGGAACGGCACAAAAGAATATCCATACAAAACCATAAAAGATGGTATCGATAACGCGTACGATTTCTGGGCGGTTTATGTAAAAAATGGAACCTACTACGAAAACATTGTAATAAACAAAACCATCCAGCTAGATGGAGAAAACAAGACAAACACAATAATCGATGGAAACAATACAGGTTTTGTAATACGCATAGAAGACGCACCAAATACAAGGATATCTGGTTTCACAATTCAAAACAGCGACAATAAATCAAAATACAATGCAGGTATAAACGTGGAATCACTAAACTCCAACGTAACAATAATTGACAATATAATAAAAAACAACCATATAGGAATCAGACTGCTATACACATACCCCGAGTCGACAAACACAATTAAAAATAATATAATAACATCAAACTACGATGGCATTTCTGCTACCTGGATATACAATAACAAAATAGAAAACAACATAATTGAAAACAACCTCGACAATGGCATAAAAATGGAAAGATCGGAAGCAACTGTTATAGAGCGAAATATTATCTCAGACAACGGTGGATGTGGAATCTATATACGAGGTGCATCAAACAAAAATATAATACAACTTAACACTATAAAAAATAACTCATTAGGCCTCGAACTAAGAGATTCACACAAAAACAAAATCACTCGCAATAATTTCATTGATAACGAAAAACAAGTCTGTTTTTATAATTCATTTTTAAACAAATGGCGCAGAAATTATTGGAATGACCTATCTCTTTTTCTGCCTAAAATAATAAAGGGATATATAGGCGATGAAAAAATCCATTGGATAAACATCGACGTTTTTCCATCTAGAAGAATGATTTAAAATACAGTTACGCAAGGTTAATTAGTTTTTTTCTTTAAATGAAAAACATACAAAGTTGGTATCCTTTTTTTCTTACCTGTCCGATAGCTGCAGTTACGACAATAAAACTCTATTGTTACCTCTCCGCCCCATATTGTAAGATTCTTGACTTTATCCAATCCAACTCCGCAAACCGGACATTTCGTCATAACCTTCTTCGGGTCGCCATCACGTGAATGTATCTCTAATTTTATGAAACCACTTTTTATTGCGATGTTCCGCAGTCTTGTTGCGCTTACACCATATTTCTCTTTTTTTGTATTAAGTTCTTCTGTAACTAATTCTCTGAGTTTGTTTTGTGATTGAACCACATGGAATTCTTTAAAAACTTTGTTAAGAGCTTCTGCGACTTGTTCGTCTGATGCTATATGATAACTCATAAACGCTATTAGTAATCAAGTACGGGTTACTTAAATATATTTTTCTTAGACAGATATAGAGTATTCGTTAAGTAGCTCTCATTGAAATATTAAATGAGGTGGTCTTATTTTCTTCCAATGTAAATTCTTCGCTCCCAACATATTGTGGTTGTTTAGTAACGTTAATAATATATTGGCCATAAATTAGCTCATTGAATTCGTAATGTCCACTTGCATCTGTTTGTATAGTACTAACAAATATTTTTTCAATTGATTCTCCACTGAATCCAATTTTGTTGTAAGTAATATCAACTTTTACATCTGGCATCTCTTCCCCGGAATCGCACTCTCCGTTTTCGTTTTCATCGTAATAGACATACCCTTCTACTTCAGCGTCCTGTGGTTTAGATATACTGTAATAGTTATTGCCAGGGAGAAGTTTTGCAAGACCATCGTGAATAATAAAACCGTCTTTATTTTCTGCTCTAATTATATACAAACCGGGTGTTAAACCAGATTTGTTGAAATAGCCGTTTTCATCGGTGACTAAACTATCTCTCTCAATCAGGGCTTGGCCGTCGTCTTGGAGTTCATGTAAAGTTACAATTACATCTGATAAAGGTTCATCAACAAATAAATTATATACTGTGTTATCGTCCTTGTTTAGATATACGTAACCTTCGACATTTGCTGGGTCAATAGATATATTTAGAAAACGATTATAATTGTCGGATTTTCTCATAGCATCATCATCAGATATTGGGAATAACATCGAATCTGTTGTGCTATCGAAAGTAACATTTTTCAATATCACATCGTCTCTAAATTGGTATCTGCGAATCTGGAGTTTAGCACCTGCCGGAGCTATCAGATTAAAATTACCTTCCATAGTAGAACTTGAATCGTAATCGATAGGAATATTAGTATTATAATGATCTAAATCCTTCTGAATAACTACTATCTTATCGAAGGGATTGCCCATAAATGAGACAGTGCCGTTAACGTAGGTGCCCTCGTAGTATTTAGCTATAACGACAGGTACTTTATTTTCATAGTATGTGCCTTTTGTTATATTTGATGTATATTCTGCATAGAAATGCCTCATATTGATACATGGTAGCTGATAGTGTGGCTCACTTTTGCTACCTGTTTCTCCTGATGAGGGACCAATGTATGTTCTATATAGCATTGTATCAAAATATGCATCTTTGTAGTATGGCACTGTATTTTCTATTGAACTTTGCTCTGATTCGTCAGGATTTAACCAATCTAATAAATCGTCATCATAAGTTGATTTTTCAGATGTATCAACAAATTTTATTTGCATAAAATCGTCTTCAAGCTTATAAGAATCTTGGCTATTAAGAGCGGCTAAAAGTAGGCTTTTATCTGATAAAAAACTGAATACGTTAAAAATATGTTTATCGGTACCATCAACACAATAATAACGAAAGCTATGCCCTGTTGCCTGCTGAAAATCATGATACAGCCAAGTGATACTATCATCATCTAGTATTTCAATCAGAAGCTTTGTTGCATCATGATAAATTGCGTTATTTTCTCCAACTGAATATTGTTTACTTAGATTTTCATCATATTCATATCCTATCGGCAGGTTATAAGACGGAGAGGTAGCAGATTTTTCAATCCAATTTTTTATCTTGTCGGCATTACTTTGGTCAACATATTTTTCCAAAACAAGTAAAACATTCTCTGAAATTTTTCCGTTGTTTTCTTTACAATTTTCATCTAACAGTCGAACTATCCAAACTACAATTGCTTCTTCTTCACTAGTAGCAGTATGGAAGTTAGATATAAAATCCAAATTATTCATGGAGCCATCTAAAATAACCATATGGCCATCAATATCGGATAAATAAAAATCATAATTCCACCATGAATTAAAATTAGTTCCATCTGAACTATCAGCTTTTAACCAATTATAAGCATCTTCCCAATAGTCCTCATCGCCTGATTTAAGATGTTCTTTTTTTGGCGACGGTTGCAAGAAAAGATACCAGTAAGAAGCAGCTAAAACCACCATAATAATGCAAATAGTGACAATAATCTTGATGGATTTTATTGATCTTTCACTCATGTTTTATCCTCGCCTCAAAACTTAATTGAATATTACAATGTGACTTATAGTTTTCTTTTCAACTATCATAAAAGTATAATAAGACGAAAAAGTTTGAAATATTGCATTAAAATTTAGTTTATACTGATTGTTTTTAGCAGATCCGTTCTTGTTACAATGCCAACTATCTTTTCTTTCTCAAGTAGCGGTAAGGCTCCGATGTTTTTATCTATCATTATTTTTGCGGCATCAAATACTGTTATATTTGGTTCAGCCCATGTAACAGGTGTTTTCATGACATCCTCAACTAGTAGCTCTTCGAGGTGATGTTTCTGGTTACCAAGCGCATAATTTTTTTTCAAATCCGCAAAAGCAAAAGCAATCTCAATATCAGATATTATGCCAAAAAGCCGTCCATCATGTGCAACTGGTAGACGGGCTACGTCTTTTTCAATCATGACCCTTCTAGCATGTATGACACGGTCGTCTGGTGATACAAAGTATGGTTTTTTCTGCATAATTGAGTAAACCGGTTTTTTGCTGTTAACCAGATGCAGAAGATCTGCTTTTGTTACAATACCAACTAGTTTGCCACCTTGTTCTACAACAGGCAGCATAGTTGTTCCCGGTTCACCAACCGTCTCTAAAATATCTTTCACATCTGTGTCAGGCGATACTTTTTTTATTTTCTTTTCAGTAACTGATGATGCATGTAAATGAGATGCAGAAACACCTTTTTTTCTTATAGAACCAAGCTTGTATGCTATCACATTATCAGTTATTATTCCTACTAGTTTCTTTTTTTCTGTTACAGGTATCTTTGTGATATCATATTTTTTCATGAGTTCAAGAACATGTGCCAAACTCTCGTCTTTATCAACACAAACAACTTCTTTTGTCATCACATCTTTTACTTTCATTTTATGTTGTCCCTCCTATCGAGATTTTTGAGGAAAAAGCGAATGGTTTATTCATATTTTAAACCATCTGCGCAATCCTCACACAAAGAACGACCATCAAATAACTTTAGATTGGTTGACAGCATGCCACAGTCCTCGCATTTACCAGAAAAAACCTGTTTTTTACGATGAGCTTCATCCACGTCTTCTATGCTGCTCCATTCACGTGAGAGCTCTAAAAGCATGGGTGAAAGATATATCACATCTTTTTGTGTTATGATACCTACGAGTTTGCCTTTTTCTACCACTGGGAGTCTGCGGATGTTACATTTGCTCATCGTCTTCATAGCTTCTTCTATGTCAACATATGGGTCGATAACTATGATCGGGGTTGTCATTATGTCTTTAACTAGAATCTTATCCGCGTTTAAACCCTCTGCTACAATCTTTTTTATTATGTCGCTCTCAGTTACAATGCCTATTGGTTTGTTGTCTGCGACTATGCAGTTTCCTATGCCTTTGTTTTTCATTATTTTTGCAGCTTCTTTTACAGTTATTTCTGGTTTTACTGTGATCGGATTTGTTTTCATCGCCTCTTTAACAAGGATGTCTCTCTTAGTCATAACATACCCCCTTGGTTTTTACCCAAACATTAAAACCTTTAGTCGTATTTTATGTTTTTGATATGAGCAGCCAGTACGAGCGAGAATTTAAGGGGTTACTGGAGGGTAAAATCGAGACCCTTGCGAAAATGACAAAAACATGTTCTGCTCTGGAAAAAAGCAACTACTTCATGGTATGCAACAAACCATTCATTGTTGTCCGAGCAGCAGGGTCATTCGGCGTAGACTTAGTGGCATTACGCGGAGACATATCTTTCTTGGTAGAAGTTAAATCAAGCATTGAGAATACGCTTCATTTCAGTAGCGTAGAAGGTAAACTACAAAGGCAAGCTGAACAGATGCGGAATGAGTGTGAAAAAACCAAGACACTGCCGATTTATGCATTTCGCCTGAAGGGCCATGGTGCCGATTCCTGGCGTCTTTTCACGATGGATGTTAAAGGTTTAGATGGTAGAGCGAAGATTTTACATTCGCGGTTACCAAAACTTAGTAACAGTAAAAGTGGAAATTATATAATGCGCTGGGAAGAGGGTTTACCGCTTTCTGATTTTATTTCTTATTTATGCAGATGATGATGCATACGAAATCTTTTTAGAACGATTCCGCATTAACATTTTTTAGATTACTATGAAAAAGATGATTATTGCCTATGACGGATCTGACGCCTCTAAAAAAGCAATAGATACAGCGCTACAGTGCGCTGATAAAGAAGACGAAATAACTCTTCTAACTATCATACCAGCTGAGTTGGCAGAGTCATCGTTCACAAAAATGCTTCTCCCAACAATTGATTTCAGCCAGATAGTAAAATCAGGTACTTTCAAAGAAAAAGCCATGGAATCATTATCAAAAGTAGCAAAAGGAATAGAGAGCGAAGTAAAAAAAGTTGACATTGTTGTTGAATCAGGCGACCCAGCCGATGAAATCCTTATGGTGGCAAAGAGACTGGCGGTAGATATGATACTAATTGGTTACAAGGGTTATGGCAAAGAAGGAAGATTTTTACTTGGCAGCGTCACAGATAAAGTCGTTAGACACGCAGGTGTATCAGTCCTAGTAGTTAGATAAAAAAACATTTTTTTGTGGTATTAATGCATCCTGCAGAAGAAATACGGGGGAGTAAAAGTAAAACGCTTTCTAAAAAAAGAATAGTCTTAGGCGTAACTGGTAGTATTGCTGCTGTTGAATGTGTTAAATTATCTCGCGAACTCATAAGGTACGGTGCAGAAGTTTTTCCTGTGATGACACGCTCAGCCACGAGAATCATTCATCCCGATTCCCTTGAATTTGCAACTGGTAATAAACCTATTATTGAACTTACTGGAAAAACAGAGCATGTTTCATTTTGCGGGTTGGTTAAAGAACCCGTAGACTTATTGCTTATCTCTCCTTGTACTGCTAACACTATCTCAAAGATATCTCGTGGTATTGATGATACGTCTGTTACGACTTTTGCAACTACAGCTGTTGGATCAGGTGTTCCGATATTGATTGTACCTGCAATGCATCTTTCAATGTATGATCATAAAATTTTGCAGAGCAACATAACAAAATGTAAAAAAATTGGTATAAAATTTGTTGATCCTTATCTGGCAGGAAATAAAGCTAAAATGGCAAGTATCGATGAAATTGTTGCTCATGCTATAAGAGAAATTGGCAAACGTGATTTAGTAAATAAAAAAATTCTTGTTATCGGTGGTTCTACCGAAGAATCAATAGATGATGTTAGAGTTATATCTAACCGCAGCTCTGGTAAAACAGCAGTTTCTTTGGCAAAGAATGCATTTTATAGAGGTGCAGACGTAGAGCTGTGGTATGGATGTAGTGAGGAGCCAATTCCAGAATATATCAAGACTATGAGATTTGTTTCCATTAACGATATCTTGAAACTATTAAAGACGAAGAATCTAAAAAATTTTGATTTTATAATTGTCTGCGCAGCATTGGCCGATTATATACCTGAAAAACACGTTGGAAAAATTACATCAAAGAAAGATGAGATTGTTATTCAGATGTCACCGGCACCTAAGATTATATCTCAACTAAGGAAAATCTCTCCGAAATCTAAAATCGTCGGTTTTAAAGTGGAGTCTAAAAAGGACAAACTAAAAGAAAAATCACTCGAGCTTCTAAAAATAAACAATCTCGATTTTGTAGTAGCAAATACTGTATCTGGTTTTGGTGGTGATAGCAACGAGATATGGATATTTGGTAAGAAGAAAAAAGTTGTACATGAGCGAGGAACAAAAGATATACTAGCTGATATTATCCTGGATGAAATAAAATAAAATTATGATGTGGTTGTGATGAGATCTGTTGCTTTTTCCCCCGGGCATATATCTGGTTTTTTTGAACCAGTTTTTATAAACCAGGATTTTACCAGAACTGGTTCTCGTGGTGCAGGCATAAATGTTTCTTTAGGGGCTACCACAGAAGTTACGGCTGAGAGTTCTACTAAGCAGGATATTGAAATTTTTGTTAACAACAAGAAATCTGTTTCTCCAGTTACTATGCTTGCTATTAAATATTTGATTGGTGAGGCGCCTTTAAAAGTCGTTGTTAGAACTAAACTGGATTTACCTGTTGGTCAGGGTTTTGGTATGAGTGCAGCTGGTGCTCTTAGTTCTTCTATTGCTCTCGCGAAAATCGTTGATCTTTCAAGGTTTGATGCCATCAAAGCAGCTCACTGTGCTGAGGTGCAACTTCGTACGGGTCTTGGTGATGTGTTTGCCAGTAGCTTTGGTGGAATTGAGATAAGACGTGAAGCGGGTTTGCCACCATGGGGTATGATCGAACATATCCCCGGTAGATATGATATTGTCTTGTGTGTTGTTGGAAAAAAAATCGATACAAAAGATGTTTTGTTAAATGATGAAAAGATGAAAGAAATTAGCGAACATGGTAAATATTGTGTTAAGAAGTTATTGGAAAAACCTTCTGTTGAGAACCTTTTTTATTTGTCACAGTTTTTCACAAAAAAAATAAATCTTGCTGATAAACTGGTTATTGAGGCTATTGAGGCTGCGAACCATTTTGGTATGGCTAGTATGTGTATGCTTGGCAACTCTGTTTTCGCATTTGGTAAAACCGCTGAGTTAAGCAAAACACTTTCTTCATTTGGTAGAACCTTTGTTTGTTATGTTGATGAATGCGGTGCTAGAATTTTAGAATAGCGGGAAAATGTTTTTATAGGTTAGAAACTACATTACTCATTGTTATGCTGTCAAAAACGTTATCAATTTCAGTTATAGTTTTACTTTGTACGGTTGGTTTTTCTTGTACGGAAAAAGCTGTTTCATCTGAAAATAAAGTAGAAATTATAGACGTAACCTTTGAGAGTAATAATTACACTTTGTATGGTGAGATTTACTACCCGTCTGAAGGATCTGGGACTTACCCAGGTATAGTTTTTTGTGAAGGACTTGCTGGTTATGCAGAGGCCTACAGTTGGATTCCAAAAGCTTTAGCTGAACAAGGTTATGTTGCTCTTTTCTTTGATTTCCCTGGCCAGGGTAGATCAGAAGGTATCTTTGGCGATAGATCTATTTCGATACCTTCTTTGAATTTTTATTTAAGATTTAGCGCATTTCTTGAACCTTGTTTTCATTATTTTAAGGGTGATTTTGTTATGGCTACAATGGATGCTGTAACATATTTGACAAATGGAAGCCCTGTTAGAAACTTGGTTGATAGTGAAAAACTTGGTCTCATTGGGCATTCACTTGGTAGTGTAATTGTTACAGAGACGGCGGCACAAGATAGCAGAGTAAAAACAGTGGTCGCACTATCGGTTGGAAATAATCTAGTAATAGACAAGATAAATGTTCCTATCCAGTTCCAAGGCGGAGGCTTGGATATACCAATAGTAGGTTTACCATTAATTTTGTTACGATGTTACTCAAAAGCAAATACGCCTAAAGAACTCATTATGATAAAACACGGTACTCATATAGGTTTTACATCCGCTTTTGGTAAGCTATGCTTATGTCCAAGATGGCAAAAGGAGATAAGTCTCAAATATGCGATTGGTTGGTTTGACTATTTCCTAAAAAACAAATCAGTTGCGTATGAGAATATAACTACTGGTACAGTTGATTTATCAAAAATTATGCGATCCAGATATAATTTTGGAGATGGCGAACACATTTTAAAAACATTCGATATCTAGATAGGTTAAAGGAATCTTTTATATTTTCATTTATTATGATGTGATACAATTCATGAAAAACAAAATTGATAGAAAAAAAAACATTGTTTTAGTTTTTTTCACTAGTTTCATTAGAATTCGTGGTGTGTTTAACTGGTCTGCATTTTCCTTCATAGGTTTTATTTTAGCTATGTCTTCGTTACAACTCTCTGATTATTTAATTCCTTTTTTGGTTTTTGTTGTATCCACTTTTTGTATCACATCTTTTACTTTTTCAATAAACAACTACTATGATATAGAATCTGATAAAAAGAATCCTAAGAAAATTCATTTCAACGCGATGGCAACTGGTATGATATCTAAGCAAACTGGTGTTTTTATGAACATAATTTTTGTTGTTGTTCCTTTGTTTGTTTCTTTTTTCTATGAGATGGAGGTTTTCTTTTTTTGTGTGTTGCTTACTTTTTGGATGTGGATATATTCCTCTCCACCGCTCAGATTAAAGGGTAGACCTGGTATAGATATAATATGGCATTTCATCGCATTTTTTCTTCTATTGATGTGGGGTGCTGTTATAGCTGGTTCGATAACTCCTATTAATTGGTTAGTGGCGATATCAATAGGAGTGTTTAGCTGCATAGCTCAGATTATGAACCATATGGGCGACTATGAATTTGATAAAGAAAGTGGGACAAAAACATATGTTGTATCAAAGGGACTTGAAAAAGCTAGAATCCTTCTAAAAATAAATGGCCTGAGTCATATGATTCTTTTGGTTCCTCTGATAATATTATATTCCTTTAGCTATGTCTACACTATATTTATCCTGTTCTTGGGTGTTGTGTTTGGTGTATATGTTATGAAATCAAAAAAAAGTTCTCCCTTTTCGGTTTATTATTTTCTGTCTGTTTTCAGCCTTGCAGTATATGGTAGCTGTGTTATTTACCACATTAGTGTCTTACTAGGCATACCAACCATTGCTTTGATAACTATTCCGTTCGGATAAATATGGGTATTTATATGAAAAGCATAGAAAACAAGGACCAGCAACATATGCAACTATTAGAAAATGTTGAATTCCAACCTGTTTTCATACTAGGTTTACATAGATCTGGGACTAGCATACTATACAAGATGCTTACAGCAACAGAGTGTTTCAACCCAGTAACTGCATATCATCTCATCGAATATGACAAACTCATTTATAACCACATTAAGCAGAGAGAAGAAATAGCAAAAAAAGAACTGAGCGAATCATTCAGAAAACAGGGTTTAGATGATAGAGGAATCGACAAATTAAAAATAAACGCTGATTTCGCTGAGGAGTACGGTTTCTTGCTTGGACAACATTCTAATCAGATGTATATTTCACCAAAAAACCTCTCTTTGTTTAAGGATATGTGCAAAAAAATACAGCTCATATCGGAAAACAATAAACCAATTCTTCTGAAAAACCCATACGATCTCCCAAATTTTCTTTACATAAAAAAGGTTTTTCCAAATGCAAAATTTGTTTTTATCCACAGACACCCGCTTAAAACTTTGAGTTCCACGATAAAAGCGTTAGATGTTTTACTGAAAAATAAGAACCCTTATACTACCAGACTTTTCAAATTGTATAATAAAATATTTGAAAACCCGCTATCGCTTTTCATGGTGCGTTTTTGTTTCTGCAGATTAAAAGAACTAGGAGTCATGTATTTAACTTTAAACTCATCGAATGGTACTAGATATTATCTGAAAAACATCCAAAATCTACCAAAAAACGATTATGTTTCGATAAGTTACGAGGATTTCTGCAAAGACCCACAAAAAAACATGGAAAGAATATTGCGTTCTTTAAAAATTAAGACTAGCAACAAGATAGATTTCACAGATTTTATTAAGCCGAGAGAAACACAGCTCGACCCAAGTGTGATGAGATTTAGAAAATTCATATACGTATTTATGAAAAAATACTTCAAACATTTTGGTTATTCAATTGATAATATTGGCTGAGATTATTTATTGGAGTTAATTGGCAATAATTTTTTTATTTCGTTCTCGATTTTTTCCAGTATTTCTTCTTGTTTACCTGGTTCATACGACTCTAGATTTTTTTTGTATAAATCAATATTCTCAAAAAATTGTTTTAGTTTGTTTTCATCATATTTTATATATGAGACACCGGCGCCTAGCATTTCAACGAATTTGCCGTTGAGCATCTGCTCGAATTGATTTTTTATTGGTAAGCAAAAAATTGGTTTTTTTAGATATAATGCTTCGCTGATTACAGTAAAGCCAGCGTTTGTTATGATTGCTTTCGCTTGCGAGATGTCCTTATAAAACTCTTTTTCATTGAATTTTTTAAAAAATAGATTGTCTTCTACTGCGTCTTTGTTGAAACCGTATATAACAAATCTTTCTTTGAATTTTTTTAATATCTGAATCAGTTTTTTGTCAGAATCAATTGTTTGATAGACAAATACATGATCTGAGTAGATTGGTTTCTGTTTTAGTATGCCATATTGTATTAAGGGTTTTAGGAATAATACTCTTTTATTTTTTATTTGCTCATCTGAGAAATCGTAAATTATGTATTTTTGTGGTTTTATCATGGTTATTCTTAGTGCCATCATAAGTAGAAACCATGCGAAAAACTCGTTTGATTTAATCTTGTATTTTCTGTAAAGCATAGCATGTGGGTTGTCTATGACTATTCTTTTTACTCCTTTTAGGAAACCCACTGTGTTACTTATAGGATCATCATCTGTTATTATTATGTCTGGTTTGTATTCTTCTAAGATTTTCTTTATTTTTAGAAAAGATCGGAGTGTATGAAACAGTGTTCTATATATTGTGTTAAAAACAGTTCTGATGAGCCTTGCCTCGTTGCTTTCGTAAACAAAATGTGCTGATTCTATTTCTTCTACGTTTTTGAATTCTTTTGATAACAGTTTGTATGCTTTTCCACCTGCGACAATTTTAACTTCGTTGTTTTGCTTTTTTAGATAATTTATTAGTATCCTGCTTCTGCTTGCATGTCCTAGTCCTTCTCCGCATACTCCGTATAGTATTTTTGCCATTATCTAACCTTATGTAATTTAATCTAAATAAAATCTGTTTTTATAAACGATGGGATCAGAGTAAATTAGCTATCTCTTTAGTTAAAAAAACGGAAGTCTTGATAACCTGTTACTCCAACCCATATGGTTTGATTTATACCAGGTATTGTTACGTTCGCTCTTACAGTTATCAACATTTGATCTGGTAAAAGCCGTCCACCTGTCCTTAGGAATAATTTTGAGTATGGAATTATTAGTTGTCCCTTGAAACCTTCTTTGCTCTGAGCCTTTACTATTCCCTCTTCAAGTGCAGTTTCAGCTATTAATGTTTTTTCTCCGTTATTTAAATAAAAGACTGAGACTGTGATGTCTCTTGCCTCGAGGTCTATTTTGTTTGGGTTGTCTATCTCTAGTACTATATCATCTATTAGACCTTTTAGTGAGAGCTTGTAATCCCCTATAATTGCTATATCTGTAGGTATATTTGGAGCTAAGAGGTTACTTATGTCTGGTACTTTTATTTCTGCTTCAACTGATATTGGTAATGTTTCGTTTATACCTGCGATCCTTGCTCCAGCTTTTCCAGTAACAGTTATTATTATGGTTTTATAGTTTAATGCCTCTAATAGTATTGTTCCTGTGCTATTAAGTTCAAGGGATTTCTCTGCTTTTAAGATGCCACCTTGGATTTTTAGATTTCCAACGTTTTTTCCTGTGTCAGTTATTATGGTGCCTGATATGTCACCTATTATTATGTCAAAACTATTTGGGTTGTATGCCTCAATTGTACCTGTTAAATTCAAGCCTTTTTGTGTGAGTTCACCAAATTCAACATTCATTTTTATGCTCGGGGATGCAAGTTTTTTTATTACATCTTCCAGGGATGTTATTACGTTTATCGCTAGTGGTATTGTTTTTTGTATGAAACCGATTTTTATGCCTATTTGGCCTGTTACTTTACTGGTTAATAGTTTAGGACTGTTGTTATCAAATCTGGCATGGGCGTATGATTCAAACGTTTTATTTCCGTTTGCTGGGACGGTTCCTCCGTCCAATAGCATGCTTACTACTTGATTACCATCTGGCGTTAGTGTGACTATTTCAAGGTTTTTCGCTATAATCTCAAAAGCGTTAGTGTTATCTACATCTATTATTGCTTGTATGATGGCTTCGTTAGGGTTTATCTCTATTATTTCGACACTAATAGTTATTTCAGGCATTTCAAGCAGTTGAATATCTGTGAAAAGTAGCACTCCCGCTATTATGTTTATCAAAGTTATTATTACTAGTAAAACAGCTATGAGTTTTTTATTCATGGGTTTACCTAACATATTCTTTTTGTTTTTAATATAAAAATAGATGATTTCATTAATATATATAAATTTCTATTAAAAACAACTAACGCCTCTTATTTAATATATTATAATGGCTTTTTAACCTATTCTACCGAAATGTTTATAAACAATTAAAATAATAATGACTATATAAAATTAAATGAGTGATGATAAAATGAAAACGAAAAAAAACGTATTTACAATAGCAACGATAGGAATATTGTTAATATCCTGTTTCGTAATAACACCAATAGCAGATGATACACAACCTGGTCAACCAAGTGGTACAACTTTATATGTTGGTGGGTACGGCCCTGGTAACTATTCTAATATTCAAGATGCTATAGATGATGCATCTGATGGTTATACGGTCTATGTATATGATGGAATTTATTATGAAAACATTGTTGTAGACAAATCAATTAATTTAATTGGAGAAAACATTAAAACAACAATAATTTACGGAAATGGCATAGGTAACGTAATAGAAGTTATAGCCGATTATGTAAATATTAGTGGATTTACTATTAGACATCCCGGTCCGATAGACGAGAATTTATACTATTTTGGAGAAGTGACATATTCTCTCAGTGGTGCTAATTATTTTAACACTCTTTTTAGTCCTGAAGGTTCATGTAAATTGACAACTTGTTCTGTTTGTGTTTATCAACCAGATAGTACAGTCATCACAAACGAAGGTATAGATATTGTCGTTTGGGATGATGTAGATGGATACCCTGGAACAGAGTACGCTCGGATTAATGTTCCCGCATTGAATATTAAATGGTATCCAGAATTTACAGAAGTTGATTTTTCAACTTACGATCTTATTTTCACTGAAGATTTTCATATCGGCTATTGTATCGTGAATGATACTGTAGATTTCTATGCACCTTTATTGGATAATGGCTCTCTTTTAATAAATCGAAGTTCATATTATGCCGGGCAATGGTATCCATTGATAGATGAAGATGGAATTTATAATTTCCTAATAACAGCAAATGTAACTTTTAGCGGAGTCGGTGTTAACTTAAATCAAACAAATTATTCGTGTTTAAAAAATAACCGCATTACAAGATGTAACCAAGGTGCTGTCTCACAAGTTCTTTCGTCCGGTGAATACAAATACCAAAATAATTTAATCTATAATAATAATTTTATAAACAATACACAAAATGCTTATGATAGTAGTATTAACAATTGGGATAATGGAACGAAAGGTAACTATTGGGATGACTACACTGGAGAAGATAATGACGGTGACGGCATTGGAGATACACCCTATAATATTTCTGGTGGAACTAATCAGAAGGATAACTATCCATTAATGGAACCAGTTTATGAGGGATACAGTAACATTTTTATAGATATTACAATCGACCAAGAATATCCAGAAAACGGTACTGCAGATGTCCCTATTGATCAATCAAAAGTAGGTGCTTTTGTTACTGCATATAAGGTATTTGGAGTAAGCGATCCTGCAAAAACACTTCTTATACCATTTGATTGGGAGATAGGCGGAGATAATGTTTCTACTAATTCCTCTACTGAGGAGGATGGACAAGGTTTTATAGAGGCAGACATAATTGGCCCATTATCCTATGATACAGAGTACAATTGGTACGTTAATGTATCTGCTGGCGGTGTTTATGAAAACGTTACATTTTCATTTACCACGGGGGAAGCACCGAATCAACTACCTATTGCAAACTTTACATACTTTATAAGAGATTTGACTGTGTTCGTTAATGCTTCTTCATCAATTGATAATGATGGAAATATAGCATCCTATTCTTGGAATTTCAGTCATGGTACAAATGGCACAGGAAAAATAACAAATCACACTTACGCAGCTAATGGGAAGTACAATGTAAATCTTAAAGTAACTGATGATAAAGGTGCCACTAATAGCAAAATAGTAAGTATAGAGATTAATAACACTGCACCTGTTGCAAATTTTACTTATATATTTGAAACTAATGGTAAGATAGTGGTAAAATTTGACGCTTCAAAATCTGAGGGCAAAAATGAGACTATCGTAAGCTACTTCTGGGAATTCGGTGACGGGAAAAACGGTACCGGCAAGACTATTAATCATGAATATGAACGTGATTCCAAAACATATAAAGTAAATTTAACTGTTACAGACAGTTCTGGATTGACTAATGCAACATCGAAACTTGTACCACTCCCAGATATGACAAATCCAACAATAAAAATAGATCAGCCATTGAAAGGCCTATATGTAAACGGTAAGTTCGTGCGAAAATTCTTCATACGTCCAGCTTTGATAATCGGAGACATAACAATCAAGGTTAACGCATCCGATAGCGGTTCAGGAATAAAATACGTAGAGCTATGGATTGGTAAAGATCTAAAAGAAAACAAAACCACGGGCACGTTCGACTATGTATGGACAAAAGACAGGATACGGCTCATTCATCTATTCAAAATAAAAGTTGTTGCATACGACAATGAAGGTAACAGTGCTACTAAAACGATGTTTGTAAAGAAATATCTATAAAACCACCTTCTTTTTTTTATTTTTTCTTCTATTAAAACTAGTTTAAATCAGGCTATATTTGTATAGGAACATTTATAAACCATTAAAATAACAATTATTCTATAAAAATGTTCGAGTGCTGATAATATGAGAAAAAACATAATTACAATGTCAATAATGGGAATGATACTACTCTCAAGTTTTGCAATGGTGCCTATTTCAGTTGTTGCTATGGGTACAGGCAACATATTGTATGTAGGTGGAAGTGGACCAGGTAATTATACTTCTATTCAAGGTGCAATAAATGATGCGTCTAGTGGTGATACCGTTTTTGTCTTTGATGATATATCTCCGTATCGTGAGAATTTAGTCATAACTAAATCAATAAATTTGATTGGCGAGGATATTAATACCACAATTATAAATGGCAGTGGCACAGAAATCGCTGTTCATCTATTAGCTAATAGTATAAATATTTCAGGATTTACTATTGAAAATAATAGCAAAGACCTTACTAATAATATGGTAGTTTTAGAATCAGATTTTAATACCATATCGGAAAACAAAATAAATCATAACAAGATGTATGGGATATATCTCTATAACTCTAATAATAATACCATCACAAATAATAGAGTACAAAGTGGGATTCCAGAAGGAACAAATTATCCCTATGGAGTTAATTTATATAACTCAGATAATAACACAATTTCGGGAAATACATTCAAAGATGGAAATGCAATTTTGTTTTCCGGAAATAATAACACATTTAGAGATAATACACTATTAAATTGCGTGATTTTTGATAACGGTGCTTTTGTTGGTTTATCTAAATATAATGATATAGATACAAGTAACACGTATAATGGAAAACCAATATACTACTGTGTACATAAAACTGGTATGACAATTACTGATCCCGGATTAGTTTTTCTTGTAAATTGTGAATCCTGTGTTGTTTCTAATATGCAATCGACAGCCGGATTTTATCATATAGCATTAATAAACTCGAAAGATATAACAATCAAAGACAGTAAATTTTATGATTTACCTAAACAATCGGAATCGTATGCTATAATTTTGGAAAATACTAATTTTACTAAGATTATTGGAAACAAATTTAACAATTCAATGATAAATATTATTTCTATCTCAAGTAATAATAACACTATTCAAAATAATAATATTGAGAATTGTAATTATGGTATTTTCCTAGTAGGCTCAAGTGATAACATTATTAAAAATAATATCATAGAAAAAACCGCTGAATATGGAATATTAATTGAAACTACCACCACCTCCATAGGTTTGGTAAAAAGCACTAGAAACACTGTAATGGGAAACATCCTAAAAGATAATACAGGATCTGCCATCAGTATCAAAAAATGGGGTCTGGGTGACTGGGAAACTAATAATAATTATGTTTATCATAACAATTTTGTTAATAACACTCAGCAAGCATATGATGATTGTAAAAACCATTGGAATTCGACATCTTTGGAAGGCAACTACTGGGATGACTATACGGGCATAGATGCAGATTCAAATGGCATCGGGGACACGCCATATGGTATCTCTGGTGGAGATAATCAGGATTTATATCCATTGATGAATATTTGGAATGAACCACCTGTTGCAGGGTTTACTAATATAACAGATGGTTTAGAAGCAACTTTCGACGCATCATCGTCATACGATTTTGAAGGAGAAATAGTAAGCTATGAGTGGGAGTTCGGAGATGGAACAAATGGTACAGGAATAACAATTAAACACACTTACATAAATAATGGCAGTTATACTGTAAATCTTACTGTCACTGATGAAGATAATAAAACCAGTAAGAAATCAATGATAGTTAGTGTAAGTGGTATTGGAGAAAAAACTCCCCCAACTGTTAAAATTACAAAACCCGAACATGCATTCTACATGGGAAACAAAAAAATAAGACGATTATTCCTACGCATGGCTCTAATCATCGGAAGTATAACAGTTGAGGTTAACGCATCCGACA
>Ga0209287_10000665_pt1 | contig 19490 bp, 8 predicted proteins | sample PPLLak3cmMay2015_2_FD_187255 | JGI IMG/M metagenome (GOLD analysis project Ga0209287, IMG submission 187255) | Freshwater sediment microbial communities from Prairie Pothole Lake near Jamestown, North Dakota, USA - PPLs Lake P8 Core (1) Depth... | ecosystem: Environmental > Aquatic > Freshwater... | reverse complement strand
GATACCTTTACGATGGGCCCGGCCAATGTAACATTATACGCCAGATGGACCACGAACCCGACCTACACCGTAACGTACAACGGCAACGGCAACACCTCCGGCTCCGTGCCGGTTGATGCGAACAACTACGAAACCGGAGCAACGGTAACCGTTAAATCCAATTCCGGAGCGCTCGCCAAAACCGGGTGCACCTTTGCCGGATGGAACACAAAGGCCGACGGCACCGGCACGAGTTATTCGGGCGGCGATACCTTTACGATGGGCCCGGCCAATGTAACATTATACGCCAGATGGACGACAAACCCGACCTATACGGTGACGTACAACGGCAACACCAATACCTCCGGTTCTGTGCCGGCTGACGCCAACAACTACGAATCCGGTGCAACCGTAACCGTGCTTGGCAATACCGGCAACCTGTCAAAAACCGGCCACACCTTTGACGGCTGGAACACTAAAGCCGACGGCACCGGTACAAGCTATGCAGCAGGCGTTACTTTTTTGATGGGCTCTGCGAACGTGACGCTTTATGCAAAATGGGCTATTAATACCTATACGGTAAAATTCAACAGTAACGGCGGGAGCTATGTTGACAGCCAGAAGGTTGTTTACAACAATACAGCCACAGAGCCGACACCCCCGACAAAGAGCGGGTATATTTTTGCAGGATGGTATTCTGATCAGGCGCTGACAACCGCTTTTGTTTTTACTACGCCGATAAGCTCGAATATAACCCTGTATGCAAAATGGACGCCTGTTTATACAGTAACGTATGACGGTAACACAAACACCGGCGGCACAGTGCCGGTAGACAACAATAAATACATAAACGGGGCGGTGGTGACCGTGCTTGATAATACTGGTTCGCTGGTGAAAACCGGGTATTCGTTTTCCAAGTGGAATACGAATGCGGCAGGCACCGGTGCGGATAGAACACCGGGAGAGACGTTTGTCATGGGTTCGGCGGATGTGACGTTGTATGCGAAATGGACCGGTAATACATATACGGTCACCTTTAATGCAAACGGTGGAACAGCGCCGAACCCCGGTACAAAATCCGTAACATTCGGATCTGCCTACGGAACTCTTGCGACAACGTCACGGGCATCATACACTTTTGACGGCTGGTGGACGGGCGCTGGCGGCACTGGAACTGAAATTACTTCAACCAGTATTGTAAACACCACGAACGATCATACCCTGTACGCAAAATGGGTTATAAAAGACGCTGATGGCAATGTATATACGGAGGTTACCATTGGAACACAGACATGGTTGGTTGAGAACCTGAAAACCACAAAATATAATGATGGTACGGACATTCCCTTGGTAACGGATAATACAGAATGGTCAAACCTGACAAGTCCGGGTTATTGCTGGCATAGCAACAATATTGCTAACAAAGATAAGTTCGGAGCATTGTATAACTGGTATGTGATAAATACAGGTAAACTTGCTATTTCTGGCTGGCATATTCCTTCTCAAAACGATTGGAATGTATTGGAGAATTATTTAATAACTAATGGGTATAATTGGGATGGAACTACAACAGATAATAAGATAGCAAAATCTTTGGCTTCGAAAACAGATTGGGCAATAATAGCAAAACCGGGTGCTATTGGTGATGATTTAAACACCAACAACCAATCTGGCTTTTCTGCATTTCCAAGCGGAAATCGTTATGACACTGGCACCTTTAATTTATTACGCAGTCATTGTAATTGGTGGAGCGCTATTGAGAGTGGCGATCTGAATGATTTTCAACGTTCTCTTAACTACAGTAATGAAAGCTTGGACGCGAGTTCAACACTTAAAAAAAGTATTGGTTTTTCTGTGCGTCTGATACGTGATTAGGCTCGGCGTGAAAAAGATATATTTTTGCAATAACAAAGGGTGGCATAAGCGAAACAAGCTACTGCCACCCTTTTATTCGCAGATTAACTCTTACATGGAATACTTTCTACTTCGAAACCGAGAACCTCCCTCTGTCTAGGCTCTTTTTTGAAGCATCCAGAAGTTGATACATATAAACCCCGTTGGAAAGCGCTCCGAGATAAACTTTTTTCTTTGCTGTCTTTGCAGACACGTACTGGAGCAGTTTTCCTTTCATATCATAAATCTGAATATACCTCACCGCAGGATTGTTCAACTGGAATGTGATGTTATTTGAAGCAGGATTGGGAAACGCATATGCGGCGGCAAAGGAATTCGGCTTATTGTTGGTATTAATTGCCACTGCTTTGGTTCCTATTATATGGAATTTTACCGAATTATAGGGATTTATCTGATCCGGGAAATAGATTGGCAGCCAAGGTGTGGGATATTGAACATAATGAGCTCCGATACTATCCATGCAATGTGCCGGATTGTCTCCGTCTAAAGTATCTTTACACCACCAAAGTGTTAAAAATGTGTCTTTCGCCATTGTGCCTGTCTTATATTCACCCTGAACGCTCAACCAGTAATTTCCTTCAGTTAACACAATATTTTGATTTGTCACTGTTGCACTAACAGCATATAAATACAAATTCTGCGGCATAGCTACTTTAATGGCAAAGGTTTTCTTTATGTTGGCTTCGTCAGGCAGCCCTGAATTATCTGCATAAATAAAAAACCTACAGGAATCTGGGGCCTTTTTATAGCGGAATAAAAATGCTGTAATCTTATCAATAGTCCAAGTCTCACCTACCGGAACGGTAAAATCATCTGCAACTCTACACGACTTTCCTCCAATTGTGTCATCATTTGCTAACAGTGTCGTAGCTGTTAATCCCATACCAATCGTATCAATAAAATTATTGTTCCAAAGCGTATCCGCTCTGACCATACCATTGTCCGTTTCGGTTGCATACGAAAGAATTCTTGCATTTGACGCAACCGCCGGGCCGTTCTGGCCAGCTACACCAAGCACCGATAAAAGAAACAACGAACACATCAAAGAAACACTGAAAATTTTTGTTAAACGCATAAAGGCTCTCCTCTCCTTTAAATTATGTGAGGTTATATGTAGACGATACCTCCCCAATTTATTTCAAAATTTTATTTCAAACGATTTTTCGTGGCGTATATTCCCTTCCAGGTATTTCACGACATCCTGAAACAGCTCCTTATTGGTCGCGCTCATCTGCGCAAGCTCCCGGTGAGCCTTGAGCATTACCTTCGCAACTTTTTCTCCTGCATCTTCCATGTCCGGAATATTTTGAAGATCCGGCTGCGTATGGTCATTCGTATCGACGATGGTAAACAGTTGATCAAGCCCGATACTGAGCAGCAGATTTTTTATATGATCCTGCGTCGAGATAAGGGTTGGCGTGGTTGCTTTAACGCGGGAAGTTTTATAGAGTTTTACAAGCAGGCCGAGGTTGGTGCTGTCAATATGGGTTGCATCCGTCAGATCAACGACAAACTTATCAACATTCGAATCTTTAATTAATTTATCAAGGAACCGGTCGAAGGCAGGGCTGATTTTAAATCCGACATTCCCGTTCATCTTGATAACACAGGTATCATTAACCATTGAATAGAGTATTTCGCCGTTTCCCATATCTTTCCCTGCATAATACATATAAAATTATACGGTTATTATAAAAATATAATGACCCCCTCGTTTATATTTTTAAAGAGCGTATACCACCTGCGTACGACCACTTGTGCAATAATGGCTTTAAAATACAAAATATAAATTAGAAACGGGTAATAAAAGAATACTATTTAACGATTATTACGAGATTCTTATCTTCCAAATATTATTCGGAAAATGTGGGTTTTTCGGAATTGTGGATAATGATTCTATGAAAAGAATCGTTTTTAATACCCTTACATTTCCAGGCAAATTACACATCCCGTTTTGTTACCTTACAACCCAAAATTTTCTGTTCAACTCTCTGTCATGCGATTCTGCCCTGATAATATATATACCATTGGGAAGTGACGCTCCTATTTGATACAACTGCCCGCCATTTCCCACCAAGCTGCTCTGTATTACTCTTCCCTGAATATCTAAAATAGAAACGATACATTTCCCTTTAAAAGGCACATATACCATATATGACCCAGAAATGTATGTAAGCATTATCGTATCTATGTTTGTAGTATTACTGGTTTGAATAGATACGACCTGATTAAGTTCTGCTGTACAACCCTGCAGAATTTCCTTGTCAGCACCTTGAATAAAGGCCGCTAATTTACATTCATTTTTCTTCCAGCCGGATGCCACAGTAAAACTCCTTTTTTTAGTCACACTCGCTCCGGCGGCTATGGTTATGGATTCTCCTTTTGCATCGGGAAGCATATCTCGCACAGTCCATGTCTCCCTTTCCTGCCCGCTCATCCCGGTAACATATATATGTTCAGTGAGGCACACCTGCAGGGTCGCAATTATTTCACTGCTCGAGGTATTGGTAATGGTAATATCAACAGAGCCCTGTGATTGAGGACAACTGGACACCATCACAATAGTGGCAGGGCTTGGAACCGCCTGTCTGCTTTCATAAGCGCTTTTCAGTTGATCGTAGGTGGGATAGTTTGTTGAACTTATACTCCCGTCTACATAAAAGCGGGGTTTATTGATTTCGTTGTAATAACCTTTCGTCCGGTCACTATGCTCTTGGGTAGTCAGTGAATTCCCGATCTGGTATGTCACAAGGCAAAGTTCGTCTCCCTCTTCCTGTTTCAGCATATTCAAGGCCGCCGCCGGCGGATCACAGGTTGTTCAGGTAATGCTGTCAAAATGTTCAAAGACAACTACCCGCTTCGATTGATCTTGTTTTTTAGCTTTCTTGAGGGCTAAAACAGCGCACGGCTCAACAGCCAGCACAGACAGCGAGTATGAAAACAATGCTAACAACGCAATGCATCTTCTAATAAGCACGGATACACCTCCAATATCTATATCTATTTCACTCCAATAGTAATCTTCTTGACCTGTTTCTCCGGCCTGCTCTGATACCCCAGCGATTCGGTCACATCCTCAATCTCAAACAGACACACATACATCCCCGGCCCGACCACCCTGCCATTGCGGTTCTTCAGGTTCCACACCGTCACCAGGCTCTTGCGCTGATCCCAGAATGATAATGGCTGTTTCTGCACCAGCGTATTGCCCACCGCGTCAAGTATGGTCATCGTACCCTTCACTGCAAGGTCGGCGATGAACTGGCCGATATTTTCGGGATCTGGCACAACCATGATGATCATGCCGCAATACTCGCCGGCCTGGTTTTTCTGAAGATTCAGGCTGGGTAATTCACTGCCCAGTACCCCGGCTATCTCAGCGGGTACACGGTTGACGGTGATGCTCTGATATGATACCGGCGAGACTGCCTGAGGTATGTACGTATACGGAAGCACGATGCGCTTCACATACAGCCTGCGCCGGGTATTCAGGTTGCTGTTCTGATTGTTACCCTCCGCATCACATACCCGGTCGGCCTCTTTTATCCACACTGAATCGCCGTCCTCCATATAATCAACATCGCTCACCAGTGTCACATTAAACGCCATTGTACCTGTTGCCGGCTGACCTGCATCCGCAAGATTAACCGTGTAGTTTGTATTGCTTTCCTGATCCAGGAAATAGAACGGCTCATTCGAGGTTACCCGTTTTACCGGCTCGGAGAATTTGATGAACAGCGTATCAGCTTTTACTGGATCCATATAGTCCACTAGGTATGCAGCTTTTACTTCCCAATGGATTAGCGGGGCGACCCGGTCGTACATCGGCAACGTGCCTCCGGAAACCTCGCCGCCCATGGACAATGTATAGGTTGAAACAATCAGCTTGTCATCATTGGTGATATACGTGAATGGATTATGGCTCCTGTTTTCGGTTACTTTTATAAAGAATCCTCCGGAAGCAACACCGCTGCTGTTGACCGTAAAACCCCGGAACGCAGGCAGGGTAATCGCTTTTTGCACAATCTCCTGCACGCGGGCGTCGGTCAGTCCGCCCTCAATCTCCGTTGTGGCTTTTACGTAGATGCTGTCCACATATCCATCCGCGTTATTGTCATAATAATACCCGCACTCAATGGTTATCGGGCCATAGAGCACATCAACGTATAACCTGCGTTTTATATTGAGCGTATTGTTCTGGAAATTGCCCGCAGTGTCATCTGCAATCCGGTTCGTTTCATGAATCCAGAGCGAGTCGCCGTCCTGCATCGTCCCGGCAACCGACGCCACATGAAATACCAGGCTGTCCGGCTGCGGGTGGCCTGCTGCGCTCAATGTAACAACATAGTTGGTATTATTGGCGCGATTGAGGAAATAGAACGGCTCATTGGACGAAACTGCTTTTACCGGCTCCGAGAATTTGACCCCAAGCGTATCAGATTTCGAGGCTATTTTGTAATCCCGCAACAACGCGCTCTTCGGATTCCAGTGGATTATGGGGGCGACCTTGTCTATGATTGAGAGCGTGTTTGCTTCTACCTTTCCTCCGGCAGTCAGAAAAAGTTCAGAAACAATCAGTTTGTCATCCGGTGTTACATACGTAACCGGCGTGTGAGCTTTATCTTCCGTAACCTTCAGATAGATATTATTTGATAGTACACCGGAGCTGTTTATCGTGAATTTTCTGTAGTCCGGCAGCTTCAGGGCTTTGGTAACGATCTCCTGTGCCTGGTCATTGGTTATCCCGCCAACGATATCCGTGGTCATTTCAATGAAAATGCTGTCCACATACCCGTCTGCCGTATTATCAAAGTAATAGGCGCTCTTTGACTGCACCAAGCCGCTGAAGCTCGACGGAACCCGTATCATGAGCGTATCAAGGGGGAGCTTCGGGTCTTCGTTGTTTCTGAACACCGCAACAATGGTGTCTAAAAGATAGTGCTGGAGTATACCGTCGCCCGGTATCGGGTTCGTGGTTTCAACGACCTTGTTCTGAAAACTTGCGGAAAAGGTCGTGCCGTTCTTTGTCAATGCAAAAGTTTCTCTATCCTTCACGCTGCCTGAAACCGTGTAGATTTCGACATTGGCTTTCGTATAATCATACTTTGCCACGCCGGCGTTGTAATCAAACCGTATTTGCAGCGGGTTCATGGTCTCCCGGATAACAGGAACCAGGGTATTGTTGAAATAAAACCCAAGGTCGCGGTTCCAGGGTTTCACGTCGAACAGGGAGTCGGGAAGCGGGCCCTGGTTCGGATCGACCAGAACGTCAAAATCGACGTATACCGTGGTGTCGTACTGGATGGTGTCCAGATGCCCGGTTATCTGATTCAGGGTGTCCTTAATGACGTGATATTTAATAGTAAAGAGAAAATCGGTTTTCGGGCCGATAAGCGGGAAAAGTTTGCCGAAGGTGAATCCGGTGGTGTCCCAGTTGATAACCTCTATGCCGTTCACTATCAGTTTTGTCGGATTAAACGTCGACTTTTTCAGTATCTCCTTGACGACGTTCTCCATTAAAAATTTCATCAGCGCTTCATGACTTGTGTTCTGGTACTCCCACAGGTTGCTCTTGGGGTTTGTGGCCGAATACGCGCTGTTTTTAACGTTATTGGTCATATCGATCAGGGTCTGCGGCGCCTGGGCTCCCGGCTTGATAAAATACACGGTAAAGGAGGTAGGAACTCCCGTTTTAGCCTCCTGGACATATTGATCCTGCGGATTTCCGGCTGAAGCCTCCCCGTCCGAAAGGAACACCATGAAATGGTTCTCCTTTGCGTATTGAGCGGACAGCATCGCTTTTTTTACCGCATAAATTCCGGCGTTGATATTTGTCGCGCCGTCTTTGTACCAGGCAGAGTGGTACTTCAAACCTATTGCTTTCTGGATTGTCCAGGTAGTGTCGCCGTTAATAACAGACATGCCGGTAGTATCCCGCAGCGTGTCGGTTTCAAGATAATGCTTGATTATCTCATATCCCTTTTTCCCGTTATAGATTTTATTCAGTTGCAGCAGCGGTATATATGCAGCGACCGACGTATCCTGGGTAATGGTTTCAAAGAGACTGTTTTCCCGGTCGTCATAATAGAGATGCCGGTTAAACACGGCGACGCCGACCTCAGCATAGGGCGAATGCTTATAGATGGTGTCGATCAGATCATGGGTCACCCTGAACCTGTTTCCCCATACATCTACACCGCTCTGCTGGTACATGCTGCCCGAATGGTCTATAACAAACATGATCGAAGGCTGGTGGATCGTATCGAAAATCGTATCCTTTGGCGATCCCACATACAGGTAATTGGACATGGCAACGGTTCCGGTGGGAACGGTAATGACGCCGTTATTGTACTTCTCGGGTTGTCCCCGGTAGGCGAATTTGGCAACCTCGACGGCAGACGCAGTGCTCTGCAATAACATACATGCTGCAAGCGTACATGCGCTTAACAATGTAATACAATTGGTCCTATTCATCAAAAGCCCCCTCTATATGTTTAGGATTTAAGATTTAAGATTTAAGATTTGGAATAAGGAAATAAATGTTATATATAATCCATGCTATAGCTATTCCGTCCCTACAGATCTTAAATGATTGTTTTTTAACCTTTTTTAAGCTATAAAGTATTCCCCTTCTCTATAAAAAATCTGAAATCTAAAATTCCCCTACTTCATCTTCTTCAATTCTTCCTCATATTTCTTGATTTCATCTTCAATTTTATCGATCTTCTCTGTTGCGTTATCTTTGATCTTGATGGACCCGGCTTCGCCAGCCATCTTTGTCGCTTTCGCCAAAGCGTATTCTATGTCGCTGCGCAGCTTTTCAACCGGACGCGCGAAGAATGTCTGGCGCTGATACTCGTCCAGATACTTCTGATACCCACGCACCTTCCCCTCAACCTGCATCTGCGGCACATGCAGGCTGTCTATCTTCTTCGTCGTATACACTGATAAACCTGAACTTGCATATTCATTCATTAACGAGGCTATTTCAAAATAGGCGCCCCGGTTATTCATATACTGCTCCGTTTGCGCCACCTTATCCTTCTCTGCTGGTATGTCAAGTTTGTTTATCTGCTCATCGGCAAGCGTCAGAATATCCGCAGCCTCCTGATATCGTTTATTAACCATGAGGCTGTATCCTTTCAGGAGCATTGCCTCGCTTTTAAGCGCTGATTTTTTGCTCATCTTTAAAATCTGATCGCATGCAAGCATACAATCTGCCCATTGCTGGGCTTTCAAAGCAACCCAGGCTATGCCGATTTGTGCGTCCTCGTAATAGTAACTGGTTGCAGGAATTTTTTTAAGCGCAGCTACCGCCTGTGACAATGACTTTTCCACTCCGGCAATGCCATCATACAATATATAGCCCAGAAGAATCATGGCCCGGTTGATAATCTCCGTCTGCTCCTTTGTCTTTGCTGTTGCCTGCATGACATTATTCAATGCGCTCACAACATTTGCGGAGCTGTTGCTTGAAGCATACGCTACTGCGAGCGAAAACTGGGCAAATACATACTCCGGATGGTCTTCCGGAACCTTGCTTAAGAGCTGAACCGCATTCGGATACCTGCCGTCTCTGATATACTGCATGCCCATATAATAATAGGCATGATACTTGACCGAGTCCGGTGCTGTGGAGCTGTTTATCTTTGTGAACTGGCTCAATACGCCATTACTGTTGTTGTCGCGATAGTTGATACGCAGTATCCCGAGGTCTGCATAGTTAATCACTTCGCTTCGCGGAAATGCCTTTTTCAACTCGTTGTAGTTTTCAACCGCAAACTCCCGCATTTCCATATTTTCCTGGCACAGACCCATGTGAAGCTGCACCCAGTCATTTTTGAAGAAATCGGGGTATTCGTTCAGCAGTCTGCTGAACACAAAAAACGCATCCCAGTATTTGCCTTCAGCATACAGGGTTCGTGCCTTATTATACAGGATGCTCGGGCCAAGGCTGGCGACTTTGGCCATCCTGCGAGCGTATATCTCTTCGCGGTGCTTGCCCAGGTCTGCTCTCACATAAAAAGTATGCGATGAGGTAAGATTGATATCGTCGACAATCGACATATACTGATATGCCATCTGCAGGTCGCGGCCGTTATTGATGGTCGGGACATTGATGCCGGGACACACTCCCCAGTAATTCGACCCGAACTGAAAGCGCAGGTTTATAATATTGAACAGCCAGAGCCCCAGCCGTGAGTTAAAATCATACTCTATTTTTTTCGGCGAGCCTCCTTCAACTGCGCTCTGGGCAAAGTCCTTACCCTGCGACAGAACATCCTTGATATCCAGATCAGCGCCCACCTCAATACGGCTCTCCCATATCTTTCCCATCCACGATATCTTGAGGTTCGACGCTTCGTTCGTCCATTGCTTGAATCCGAAATCAGGGGAGAGCAGATTCTGAACATTAACCCCCAGAACATGATCGCCTAAAACCTCATGCCGGAACAGGCGATAGCTCAATGCAAAATCAAAGCTCATGCCTATAACCGCGGAGTCGAAATTCGCCTTGTGGTACATGTTCAGGTTTGCGCCAAGGCTCAACCTGTTCCAGGGATTGATGGCGTATGATGCGATAAACAGGTTCTGGTTGTCGTTGACCATCTGATCGGTGACAATGATCTTGTTCTGGTTATAGTCGAAGTAGGAATAATTGACATCTTCGTTGGTATTCAAGCCCACATAGCTGAATCCGAGTGAGTGATACAGGCCAATGGGTATAATGGTTCCCAGTTCCATCAGCAGAAAAGTGTTATCGAGCGTCGGGCTGACCGCCATTCTGAAAGCAAGGTAGTTTTCCTCGGTCATGAAAGCCGGGTTGAGGGAGGGCGAGTGGCCGGCAAGAGCGTCGCGCCAGCGCTGGGTGACGTAGTGTTCGCCCGGCAGGCCGTCGGCGAAAAGAGCTGCGCCGATCCCGGTAAACACTAGCATAACCGCTGTTAGATATATGATTTTGTTGATGTGATTTTTTTTCATGATAATTCTCCTTTGTATATATTCGACAGGTATTGCCATTGTTCAATCGTCCTTCGTTCTCGTCCTCGTCCTCGATTTTATTATTCTTTTTTCGAGGACGAAGGACGAGGACGAGAACGAGGACGAAGAAATATCATTACATACGGTTTCTCATTACTTTACCCCGATAGTGATTTTTTTAACCTGCTTCTGCGGATTGTTCTGATAACCGAGCGTTTCGGTTATGTCCTCAATCTCAAACAAACACACATACATGCCCGGCCCCACAACCCTGCCGTTACGATTCTTCAGGTTCCACACTGTCACCAGGCTCTTGCGCTGATCCCAGAATGAGAGCGGCTGCTTGAGCACCAGCGTATTGCCTACCGCGTCAAGTATGGTCATCGTGCCCTTCACCGCAAGGTCGGGTATAAACTTTCCGATATCCTCCGGATCAGGCACAACCATGATTATCATGCCGCAATACTCGCCGGCTGGATTTTTCTGCAGGTTCAGGTTGGGCAGCTCGCTGCCTATAACCGCAGTTATCTCCGCCGGTACACGGTAGGCGGTGATGCTCTGATACGACACCGGTGACACTGCCTGCGGTATCAACTCATACGGCAGCGCGATGCGCTTCACATAGAGCCGGCGACGTGTATTCGCATTGTTGTTCTGGAAATTACCCTGATCGTCGCACACCCGGTCTATCTCTTTTATCCACACCGTATCGCCATCCTCCATATAATCGACATCGCTGAACGACGTTACCCGGAATACCATTTTTGCCGCTTCGGGCTGGCCTGCGTCTGCCAGATTAACGGTGTAGTTCGCATGATTATCCAGATCAAGAAAATAGAACGGCTCCGTTGAAGTCACCCGGTTTACCGGCTCGGAGAATTTAATAAAAAGCGTATCAGTTTTTGCCGGGTCCATATAGTCGATCAGGTACGCAGCTTTTGCTTCCCAATGAATAAGCGGCGCGACCCGGTCGTACATGGGCAACGTGCCTCCGGAAACCTCGCCACCCATGGACAATGTATAGGTAATAACAATCAGCTTGTCGTCATTGGTGATATAGGTATACGGGTTATGTCCCTTATCTTCCGTTACTCTGATGAAGAAACCGCCGGTAACAACGCCACTGCTGTTAACGGAAAAGCTTCTGAACGCAGGCAGGGTTATCGCTTTCTGGACTATCTCGGCAACATGCGCGTTGGTCAGTCCGCCCTCGATCTCCGTTGCAGCTTTCACATAGATGCTGTCCACATAACCGTCTGCATTGTTATCATAATAATACCCGCACTCGATGGTTATCGGGCCATAGAGCACATCAACGTACAGCCTGCGTTTTATATTAGCCGTATTGTTCTGGAAATTGCCTGCTGTGTCGTCTGCAATGCGGTTCGTTTCGTGAATCCAGAGCGAGTCGCCGTCCTGCATTGTCCCGGCAACCGAGGCCACATGGAACACCAGGCTGTCCGGCTGCGGGTGGCCTGCTGCGCTCAAGGTAACAACATAGTTGGCGTTATTGGCGCGACTGAGGAAATAGAACGGTTCGTTGGACGAAACTGCTTTTACCGGCTCCGAGAACTTGACCCCGAGCGTATCAGACTTCGAGGCCACCTTGTAATCCCGCAACAACGCGCTTCGGGGCGCCCAGTGGATGATCGGCGCTACACGGTCATACACAGGCCAGGCGCCGGCTTTCACTTCGCCGCCGGTTGTCAGTATGGTCTGCGTGGTAACCAGCTTGTCATCAGCGGTTATATAGGTTACCGGCGTATGAGCGTTGTTTTCCGTTACTTTAATGAAAAAGCCACCAGTTGCCAGACCGCGGCTGTTGACCGTAAATCCCCGAAACGAGGGCAGCGTCAGCGCCTTATCCACAATCTCCTGCACATGCGCATTTGTCAGGCCGCCCGGAATGTCGGTTGTCGCCTCGACAAAGATGCTGTCCACATACCCTTCGGCATTCTTATCGAAATAGAAGCCCCTGACCAGGTTAATCGCACCGGCGAAGGAAAATCCCGCCTGTATCTTCAGCGTGTCCAGCGGCAGCTTCGGCGTTTCATTGTTGCGAAAAACCGCGGTGAGGTTATCGTTTCGGTAGTGCTGCAACGTACCATCGCCCACCGCAGGCGCAGCACCATCCGCAATCAATACACGGGGGAATGTGCCGGTGAAGGTGTTGCCGCTCTTGGTCAGGGTTATGGTCTCGCGATCGCGGCCTGTTGCCGATGTGTTTGAAATCTCTATTGTTGCTTTGGAATAGTTATAATTTGCTGCTCCTGGCGTATAATTGAACCGGAGCTGGAGCGGACTCATGGTCTGCTCTATTGTGGTCACGGGCGCGTTGTTGAAATAGAAGGCCAGCGTACGATCCCAGCACTTGACGTCCCAGAGCGAATCCGGCAACGCTCCCTGGTTCGGGTCGATCTCGACGTCGAACGCAACGGTATGCGTCGTGTCTTTGGTGATAGTGTCGATCTTCCCGGTCTGCTGGTTCACATAGATGCGCTGTGTATGATATTTGAGCGTGAACGAAAAGTCGGTGTTCCTGCCCATCAGCGGGAAGAGCTGGGGAAACAGGAACCCGGTGGAATCATTAGTCCAGTTGTTGATGATCGTCCCTCCATTCACCGACATCTGGAACGGGATGATATATCCCTCTTTCAGAATATTGTTTAAGACATTCTTCATCACAAAGCTCAACAACGTATCGTACCCGACATTTTTAATAGACCAGATATCGGTTTTGGGGTTGTTTGCCGAGTATCCGTTTTTTTTAACATTATTAGTGAAATCAAATAGCTGCTGGGGAACCGGGCTTGTCGAAGTCTCAAAATAGACTGTGAATGTTGTTGCTACAGTGGTGCCTGCAACATAAGCGGTTGGATTAGTAGTGGGAGCATTGGCGCCGCCGTCCGAAAAAAAGATGTTAAAATGACGGTCCTTTGCACGCTGCGTATTTGTGAAAGCATGCTTTGAAGCATTCATACCGCAGTTAATATTTGTTCCGATTAAGTTCCAATTGCTTTTATAGGCAGGATAGTCGCCGTTCAAAGCAAGATATGATTTAATAATTTGATATCCTGTTTTACCCTGATAGGTTTTGTTCAGCTGGTATAAAGGACAATATCCGCCAGCCTCTCCAGGACACGCCGTATTATACGGATCGTCATCAGTCAAAGGATCCGCTGGTGGATCGGTACCGCGCCAATACTCGAGTTTCCCGGCAAAAATCAGAACCCCGACCTCTGCAAGCGGACATTTTTTCATTAACGTGTCAAGCAGGGTTGAAGGTACCTTGAACCGGGCAGCCTCCGGGTCTGCGCCGTTAGAGCCCACCATGCTCCCGGAGTGGTCAATAATAAACATGATCGACGGCTGGTACAGCGTATCGTTCGACATATTCGTTGTGCCTGGAACATAGAGGTACTCAGACATGGCAACCATCTCGTCAGGCACGACCATCGTGTCGTTGTTGTATTTCTCCGGTTGCCCTTTATAGGAGAATTTGCAGACCTCCACGGCTGAAACCGGCGCCTGTACGAGCATATAAACAGCAAAGGAAACAAGCATTAATCCTGTGCTCCGTTTCCTCCATTCAATAAAAACGGTTTTGTGCATCTTCTCTCCCTTCTTACCGAGTGTAATATTGGTTGTGTATCAGCAGCTAGCGTAACAAACAGACCGTGCTCTTTGTTTTAGATACGGTTCGATTTATTACGCAGGTAAAATCTATTTGAGAATAACGGCGGCGTGTACGTTAGAAGGCGCCGCATCTCTTAAAATTCTCTTCTAATAACACCCTTCCCCTGGTGGCAGGGGAAGGGCTTCCCATAATGGGCGGGTTACCTTAAAAAGTAGTCTCCAGATTCACACTTTTTAAATTCACCCGCCCCCCTCTATAAGCAAAAACACATCTTCAATAACGGTGTTTAACACCGGCGAATATGACGCTTTATTGTATCAGCATAATCCTTTCGATTTTCCTGAATGATTTCACGGCGGCGGATGATGTAAGCGGTTCCGCGGAAAAACGTATGAAATAGACGCCCGCGGCGGTTCCGCCGGTTTGATGATCCTTTCTGTTCCACACGATGCGATGATCGCCCTTTTTCACCTTGGAATCAAGAAGTGTCGCTACCTCACGGCCCATCACATCGAAGCACGAAAGCTTCACCTGCATCTGATCCGGCACGCGGAATCCTATGGATACAAGCCCGTTGACCTGATTTGCATTGCGTATATCGAATCTGACTGCCTGCGGGTTATTCACGATGCCGGTTGAGCCGTATACAAACGAGTGATATCCGGCGCTTTGCCCCGCGCCGATCGGGAATGTTCCCTTGTTGGCCGCAGTAAGAAACCAGGTGTCGGTCGCTTCAAGATAATAACTGATCGTACCGGTGCCTGTCTGGGCGGGAATAGACGCCTGATACTGATCGGAGCCGGAAGAGTTCAAAGCAAGCTTCTGCCACGATCCGGAGTTGACGCGATAATAGAGTCCCGCCTCTTTTATCCCGCTTGCGTCGGTAATGGTTGATTGCACGGCAAACGGGCCGGTGAGATTGGTTTCGTGCCATAATGTCGTGTTCGCGAAATAGGGCGGCTCGTTGTCCGTGTCGACGAATATCTCGATGTCATCGATATACCAGTGGTTATATTTCTGGAAGAATGACTTTGATTCCAGGTTAACGCGGAATTTGACGTTGTTGCTCATATACGGCGAGATATCACTCATCTGCTGTGTCCAGGGTATGCTGTCGACGAAGGAGTTTCTGGGCGAATTCCACACGGCATTCCATTTGCTCCCGCCGTCGGAAGATATCTCGACCAGCGCCGAACACCAGAAAGGGTTGTCAAAATTATATTTTGTATAGTGAGACAAGTACACCTTTTTAAAACTGGACAGATCGACCCCGGTTTTCATGGTGCAATAAACCTTGCCGTCTATTATGGCGCCACTGTAAAGTGAATGCGTCGGCGATTGCGCTACATTGTCCACCCGATTCCAGTTGCCGCTTTTTTCCCAGATGATAGAGAAGCTGTCCACCCCGCCGCTGTATTCGAAATCCTCGTTAAAAATTTTCTGCGGCGCGGGCGACTCTCCAACGGTAACGGCAAAGGTAATCGTATCGTCGAAATCAAGCGAATCGTGCACGCCGTCGGCATGCAGGATAATACCAAGCATCGCCGTATGCCCCTGCGGTGTCGTTGCGTGCGCGGCAACATTCACGGGGCTGCCGGTGTTGGATGCAGCCTGTTTTGGCTGCAAATTCCCGTATGCATACGATATGTTCTTTAATGTCACGTAATTATCCATCGAGAAAAAGTTTGCCGTTGTTTTATCGGCGTTTGCGCCGCCCAGGTTTTTAACCGTTACCACAAGGTCCACGCTCTTTCCCGGCTCCAGTTTATCCATCTTTTTTTCGGTGACATAGACCCAGGGCTGGTTCATGGTCGGGGTGGCCTGCAACGCTTTATAAATGTTCAGCCTGCCCCAGCCGAAGGTGTTGTTGGGATAGGTGCCGCCCGCGGAAGGTTTGTCCACGTTATCAAGCAGCAGGTTGTACACCATTGTCGGAGTCAGGTTGACGTTTTTCTGGAACAGCAGCGCTACGGCGCCGCACACGTGCGGTGTCGCCATGGACGTTCCGTTCAGAGGGCCGTACTCGCCGTTGGGCGTGGAGGAGCGGATATTAACACCCGGCGCCGAAATATTCGGCTTGATATAGTTCCAGTCGTCACGCAGCCAGTTTGCCTTGTCATCCCAGGGAGACGTCTGTACGGTCGGGCCGAGTGAAGAAAAGCTCGCTATCTTATCGTCGATATCCGTGGCGCCAACGCCGATAACATGGGGATAATCGCCCGGAGAGGCAACAGAGCCGGCCCCCTGCGAGCCGTTATTTCCGTTTGCCGCTAACGGGACAATGCCTATCGACAGAAGCGTCTTGAACACATCCCAGAATGCCTGTTCCCCGCCCTTGCTGCTTCCCCAGGAGTTCGACACCGCCTTTATATCAACCGTATCCTTTAAATCAGCCATGAACTGGAGACATTCGATAAGCTGATTGCTCGATCCGGAACCGCCGCCATTGAGCCCTTTGGCAGCTGCAAATTTCGCGCCGGGCGCAATACCGATATCGTTTTCAAAAGAGCCGCGGCCGTCGCCGCCGACCATGGTGCCCATACAATGGGTGCCGTGTTTGTTGTCGTCGTAGGGAGTGGTCTGTTGCGGCAGGCCGCTGGCAACGAACCAGTGCCCCGACCACTTGCCCTGCAGAGCCGGATGCTTATAATCCACACCCGTATCCACGATACCGATAATGACTCCTTCGCCCGTATACCCTTCGTCCCAGCACTTATCAGCTTGTATCTTCAACACGCCCCACTCAACAGCCCGCGACATCTGCTGTGCTGTCGACGAAGATACGGGGATAATTTTCACCTCCGCATTATGAAAAATCGTTCCTACATCCCCGCGTTTTGCTATCTCAAGAATTACCTGCGGCTTTGCCTTCAGATAAAAACCGTTGAGAACCCAGAACTGTTTGTGTACCTGCGCATCTGAGGAACGTGCAGATAACCAGTTAATAAGCGGCTGCTGGCTTTCCCATGCAATACTTCTGTATGCGTGTATCCTGGTCTTAACCGACTCGCTTCGCATATCCTCGAAGGGATACGTGGTTTTCATGACAACAATGCAGGAGATCATCTCGTTGGGAGACGCTTTAAAAATTTGATCTTCAAGTTCCGGAGTGATTTTTGCGTGTAATGATGATATGGAAATGATGGTGAAAAACAGAGCGGTAAAGATACGCATTAACTCCTCCTTAATAATATAGGGTTGTTTTGCTATACTAAAACCGGTGGTAATAGAAAAAAATCCTCACCTGATATTCCCAATTTTCCCTTTTTCTACGCAGGGAGGGGCCGAGCATAGAAAAAGAGAGGGAGAGGAGGTAGGGTCAAGGCGAGGATTTTTTTTCATTTTGAAAAACCTTTAATTAACATCCGTTTTCCTTTTCAGGATATTATTTTTAATACAAAGGCTATAGGGCTCTGAGATATCATATTCCTTCTGGTTGCCGCCGTACGGAATTTAGATATTTTATCTCTGTAGCTTTTTATTTTTTCCGCCACACCGTTTATTCTCCCTCCACCGTTACCGGGGGAGGGCCGGGGTGGGGGATATCATTTCTTCGCGAGCCGAAAAGCCACTATGCCGTTTTTTGACGTTCCGATCCACGTACTCCCGAGAATGTCGAAACAGATCGCCTGCACGCCTCTGTTATCCAGCATCGGGTAACGCGAACCGCTGTAATCAAACCACGAGACACCATCATAGGTTGTTATGCCCAGCGTCGTACCGAACCATACGACACCTTTTGTATCTTTAGCAATAGTAAAAACAGAATCCCTGAAAATAAAAGTGGTGCTTACATTATAATGCGTCCAGGTACTGTCCACCTGATTATACAGCGAGACGCCTCCCTGCCGGCCGAACCATCGCTTGCCGTTGGTCTCTATGAGCATGCAGTAAATATCGTTTGAAAGAAGGCCGGAATTGCTTGAATTCATAAAATGAAAGTAGCTGTCTTTGAATGCCAGCACGCCATTGGGTGTGGCGCACCAAACCGTATCGTCCGCGGTTACTTGTACCGCAACAACAGTATTATGGGGCACCTTGGAGGTCGCGCTGTCGAGGACAGTCCAGGTCGTACCATCAAACATGACCAGCCCGGTATCTCTTGTGCCGAACCATTTGTTTCCCTTGCTGTCCTCGTCCACATCCAGGATACGGTTTGTCGGTATGCCTGAATTGGCTGTTGTATACGAGATCCACTGGGTTCCATTATACGCTGCAACGCCGCCGTCAGTTGCAAACCAGAGCGTGTTGTTGGCGAGATATTTAATCTTCTGCACGTTATTCGACGGCAGCGAAGAGTTGCCGGTGTTATATACTTCCCAGACCGTTCCGTTATACACTGCAACGCCGCCCTCGGCAGTCGCAATCCATACCCTGTTGAATGCGTCGCGGCAGATATCGCTTATCTTGTTCCCGGGCAGCATACTGTTTGCCGTGGTATAGTTGGTCCAGAATACAAATCCGTCTATTTCCGTGATCTTACTGGAGAGCACCGTCAGCGTGTCGGTGAGGGTTATGGGATTTTGAGGATTGTTCAACCTGCCGAAAAGAATGCCGTTTATGGTTGCCTCGGGCACCGAATCAAGCGTTATGGGATACCTGCTGCTGCTGATGGACAAGGCATGCGACAGCTTCTTGAACACCGTGGTTCCAAGAACGAACACATATCCGTCCGCGGTGTCGGTTGTATCCGGCAGAAATATCTTTACCGCACCCGGCTGCCTGATGATGCCGAAGGGGACGATAACCGTATCCGCGCTGCTTTGTACCGTCACCCCTTTTAATAAAAGCCGCGCCCTGGTCTGCAGATGCACAGCCTCTACATTGTATGCACCTTTTACGGCAATGGCGAATGTGTACATGCCCAGCCCATTGGTCGTATCGATCAGAGAGTCGGGCAGCGGGGCGTCGTTTCCCGGATTATAGGTATCGGGCACCAATCTGACCTGTGTATTTGAAGATGGCTTGCCGTCGGAGT
>Ga0209287_10000662_pt1 | contig 19548 bp, 16 predicted proteins | sample PPLLak3cmMay2015_2_FD_187255 | JGI IMG/M metagenome (GOLD analysis project Ga0209287, IMG submission 187255) | Freshwater sediment microbial communities from Prairie Pothole Lake near Jamestown, North Dakota, USA - PPLs Lake P8 Core (1) Depth... | ecosystem: Environmental > Aquatic > Freshwater... | reverse complement strand
CATGGTTGAAATTAAGAGACATTAGTGAGAAAAACAGAAGAAAAGATGAGGTGAAATAAAAAATGCAACCATCAAATATGGCATATGATAGAGCGATTACCGTCTTTTCCCCAGATGGACGCTTATTCCAAGTAGAATACGCCAGAGAAGCAGTAAAGCGTGGGACCACAACTGTGGGAGTGAAATTTCGAGATGGTGCTATTTTAATTGTTGATAAGCGTATTACCTCTCGACTGATTGAGCCGGATTCAATTGAGAAGATATTCATTATCGATGATCACATCGGTTGTGCGACTTCAGGACTTGTTGCAGACGCTCGATCGTTGATCGATCGGGCTCGATTAGACGCACAGATTAATGAAATAACATATAGCGAGAAAATTCAGGTTCAGACACTCGTGAAACGGATTTGTGATTTTAAACAAACCTATACACAATATGGTGGTGTACGACCGTTTGGCACCGCGTTGCTCATTGCTGGTGTCGATCAAACCGGTGCACGACTGTTTTCCACTGATCCTTCTGGTGCTCTGATGGAATATAAAGCGGCAAGTGAAGGCGCTGGGCGTACTGGGGCAATGGCATACTTTGAAGAACACTATAAAGAAAACGTTTCTATGGAAGAAGCGATTGATCTGGGTGTAAAAGCACTCCATAAAGGAACTGAGGGGAAACTGAATCCTGATGCCATCGAGATTGGTGTTGTGAAAAAAGGTGTCAAGTTCCATATCCTATCTGCCGCAGAAACAAAAACCTTTGTGACCAAAGCGATCGGAGGTAAATAGAGTTGGTTAGTTTAGAAAATGCAGTGATTGCACGACTCCATAAAGGGGCAGATCGCTTCGAAGTCCTCGTTGATCCCCATGAGACAGAACATATTATGGACGGAAAAACAGAAAATATCCTCTCTGTTCTGGCGATCGACGCGGTGTTTAGCGATTCAAAAAAAGGAACCCATGCACCGATAGAGTCACTTCAGAAACACTTCAACACCACTGATATTTCAATCATTGCAAAGGAAATCATTCTTAAAGGAGAAATCCAGCTTACGACAGAACAGCGTCGAGAGATGCAGGAGACAAAAAAGAAACGTATCGTGGATTTAATAGTTAAAAACGCGATGGATCCAACAACAAAGATGCCGCATCCAAGGACACGTATTGAGCTAGCGTTGGAGGAAGCAAAAGTACATATCGATCCATTTAAATCGGTGAATCAACAAATGAAAACCATCCTTGAACATCTTCGACCTCTTTTACCGATTTCCATGGAACACACACGGATTTCTGTGAAAATCCCACCTGAGCATGTTGGGAAAGCCTATGGTGCGGTCCGAAGCTTTGGTACTTTAGAACGTGAGGAATGGCAGTCAGATGGCACATGGATTGGTATTGTAAAATTACCTGCTGGTATGCAAACCGATTTTTATGATCGGCTTAATACGCTGACTAAGGGAAACGTTGAAACAAGAATTTTAAAATAGGTTTTATAAAGAAGGATACTGGATTTTATGGCAAACGAAGGACGTCAAGTAGTAATTCCGGGTCAGATTCTCGGTGAAACACCTGCTCTTAGGCCAGGTCGTGGAACATTTGTAGAAAACAAAAAAATCCTTGCAGAACGACTCGGAGTCCTCAACATTCAAGATAATTTCGTCCATATCATACCTTTAAAAGGGCGTTATGACGCGGTGATTGGAGATTTTGTCATCGGTGTCGTGATAGAAGCATCAACCTCGAACTGGATGGTTGACATCAACGCTCCGTACCCTGCGTTGTTACATGTTCATGAGGTTCCGTGGGAGATTGATTTTGCTGATACAGAAAAATATTTAAACACCGGTGATACCATACTGGCGAAGGTTCTTTCGGTTGATGAATCAAAGAAACTTCAGATAACATTAAATGATCGTAATCTGTTCAAACTGAAAGGCGGACATCTCATAGAATTCGAACCATCGGTGTACCGCCGCATCATTGGAAAGAAGTTTTCAATGATTGAGATTATCCAAAAATATACCCGCTGTCGTATTAAGGTTGGTAAGAATGGGCGTATTTGGATTGATGGAGATGCGGAAGGCATAGAAAAAGTGCTATCTGCGATCTCTATGATAGAACGAGAGGCAATAACATTTGGCCTGACTGATAGAATGGAAGAATTCTTGAAAAAAGATGCAAAGGATGTAAGATGATGAAATCAAACATGGAATTAATATCTAGTGAAGGAAAGCGATTAGATGGACGAGGTCCGCACGATCTGCGGAAAATAAAGATCGAGGCCGGTGTACTTCATCGTGCAGACGGTTCCTGTTACCTTGAATGGGGTGGCAACAAAGTTCTTGCTGCAGTCTACGGTCCTCGTGAAGCTGTTCCTCGACATACGCAAAATCCGCTGAGAGCGATTGTGCAAGCACGGTATAATATGGCTGCATTCAGTGTTGAGGACCGGAAGCGTCCAGGTCCTGACCGACGCAGTGTTGAGATCTCAAAAGTCATCTCTGAGGCTTTGGAAAAAATCGTTCTGACCGAGCAGTTCCCTCGCGCAAGTATCGATGTGAACATTGAGGTGCTCGATGCAGAGGCAGGGACTCGTTGTGCTGGGCTTACTGCAGCAGGCGTTGCAATGGTTGACGCGGGAATCCCTATGAGGGACATCCCGGTTGCATGTGCTGCTGGGAAAATCGGTGGTCAGGTAGTCCTAGACCTTGGGAAAGAGGAGGATAACTTTGGTGATGCTGATCTCCCGATCGCCATCTCACCAAGAACTGGGGAAGTGCTCTTATTGCAGATGGATGGTCATCTCACTGTTGATGAGTTCAATCGAGCCTTTGATCTTGCGGTGAAGGGATGTCACATTGTCTCAGAATTTCAGAAGAAAGCAATCACGCATAAATATCAATCTGCTGCGGCGGAGGTACAAGAATGACCATAGTTCCTATTATTAAACGTGATTATATCACAAAGCTTGGTGAGCAAGGGAAGCGGATCGACGGGCGAAATTTTAACCAATATCGTACCATTGAAATTGAGACAAATGTCGTTAACAAGGCCGAAGGGTCTGCTCGGATAAAGATCGGTAATACCCAGGTACTCTGTGGTATCAAAATGGATATCGGGGAGCCATTCCCGGATACACCAAAAACAGGTGTGATGAGTACCGCTGCAGAGTTCGTTCCGCTAGCATCCCCTGATTTTGAATCAGGTCCACCCAGAGAGAATGCCATAGAGCTTGCAAGAGTAGTTGACAGGGGTGTCAGAGAATCCCAGGTTATACAACTAGAAAAACTCTGTATTACCCCTGGTGAAAAGGTATGGCTGGTGTTCATTGATATTCACATCTTGGATTATGACGGAAATCTGTTTGATGCAGCATCTCTCGCTGCACTTGCTGCGTTATTGACGACGAAGGTTCCTGTTTCTCGATTTTTAAAAGAGTTGAATGAAAAAGATAGAAGCTCTTGGCAGGAGCAACTTCTCGATTTATATGCAATACCTGGATTAGATGAGGTACCATTTGGAAACGATGAAGCAAATAAAAATCCAACTGTAATCAATGATTTTCCTTTGCCAATGATCGAACCTCCGATATCTTGCACTGCCGTGAAAATCAATGATTTTGTTCTCTTTGACCCATGTTTTGATGAAGAAATCATTGCTGATGCCCGTTTAACGGTCGCTACAGACCATAAAGGTGATATTCGCGCGATGCAAAAAGGGCTTTCCGGGAGCTTTACTCAGGAGGAGATACAAAAAGTTATAAAAGGAGCTCTTGATAACGGGCAAGAAATACGGAAGAAACTTAACCATAGTATAGGAAAATAAATATGTCCAAAAGAACCAAGAAAGTCGGCACCTCCGGTCGCTTCGCAGAACGATACGGTGTGAAATCACGAACTATGATCCGAGAGGTCGAAAGCCAACAACGACTCCGTCATGCCTGTCCCCGATGCGGTCGGAAAGCGGTTCAACGCAAAAGCACCAGTATCTGGGAATGTTCGAAATGCGGAAATGTCTTTGCTGGCGGAGCGTACATGCCTGCAACGCCATCTGGTGTAACTGCTGAAAGAATCCTCAAAGGACTCCCTGTTGAGATGCCTGTTGAGGAGGAATCCAAGTGACCAGGTATAAATGTGGGTTATGTAAGAAAGCGGTCCAGTTCGATGTGAAGAACATCGGGATGCAATGCCCGTACTGCGGAAGCAAGGTGTTCTACAAGGAACGACCGACGGTTGCAAAACGCATCAAAAGCGTATGACGAAGAAAGCAACATTCCTTTTTTTCTTTCCATCTACCAAGGATGCCTCTGTTATCGCTCAGTCACTGTCCCCAGAGATAAAACATAAGATTCCAAAATCAACTGTCACATTTTCTGTTGATACGAAGAAACTGACGATGATCATTGAGTCTGAGGATATCGGTTCCCTGAGAGCAGCGTGCAATTCGTATCTGCGTTGGATTCAGACGGCACTGTCGGTAAAACAGCTTGTTTAAACCTCGATAGTCTCGTTGCGTCCTGGTCCAATCGAGACAAGACGAATAGGGACATCTGTTTCTTTTTCGATGAATCGGAGGTATGCTTGTGCTTCCTTTGGCAGGTCAGAGAATTTTGCAGAAGATTGATTCATAGTCGTCCAACCTTTAAAGGTCTTATAGACTGGTTTACAATTTGAGACGTCTTCGATGCGGGCGGGGAAATAATCGATTTTCTTGCCATTGAGTGAATAGGAAATACAGACCTTGATTTCTGGCAGTCCATTTAACACATCAAGTTTCGTGATCGCAAGGTTCGTAACCCCGGAGATGAGACATGAATGTTTCACGACCACAAGGTCAAGCCAGCCGCAACGACGTGGTCTGCTTGTCGTGGTGCCAACCTCATGACCAACTTGTTGGAGATGCTCCCCGGTTTTATCAAGAAGCTCAGTGGGAAGTGGTCCTTCACCGACCCGTGTAGTGTAGGCTTTAACGATCCCGATGATCTCATCGATGGTGCGTGGACCGATGCCAGCACCAATGGTTGATCCTCCAGCAATCGTGTGCGACGAGGTCGTATACGGATACGTACCGAACTCGACATCAAGCATGGTTCCTTGGGCACCTTCTAAGAGGATATTTTTCTTGTCATGTATTGCTTTATTCAGCTCGATATGGGTCGTGGTGATGTATTGTTGTAACTTTTTCCCATAGGTACTATACGTCTCTAGGATTTCTTTTTCATCAAGTTTATTTTTAATATCGTAAATATCCATCATCTTCTGTTTGAGTGGAAGGATACGAGCAAGTAAATGCTGTAAAGTTTTTTTCTCAGTCAAATCAATTGCTCTGATCCCATTACGTGCCACCTTATCGCTGTAACAAGGTCCAATACCACGTTTCGTGGTACCAATCTTCTTATCACCAAGGTATTGCTCCTCGGCACCATCAAGGATCTTATGGTATGGCATGATGATGTTTGCTCTATCACTAATCAGTAGCTTTGGTTTTTTCCCTCGTTGTATCAATTCATCAATTTCTTGAAGCAGAATCTCAGGGTCAATGACAACACCGTTACCTATAATCCCTGTTTTTCCCTGGATGACACCAGAGGGTACCACATGGAGTTTGTACACTTCCTCTCCGACTTTAATGGTATGACCCGCGTTGTTACCCCCCTGGAACCGTACAACATAATGTGCATGTTTAGAATAATAGTCAACAACCTTTCCTTTTCCTTCATCGCCCCATTGAGTGCCTATCACTAAGGTTACCGTCATAGACCTTCCTTTTCTCGCAATAGAAAACAGCTACATAAAGATACTGACTAAAGCGGTATTACTTTAAGGTCTATTCTTGGGGGGTGTTCTAAATGTCGTTTTACTGTGCATAACTGCGCTGCTTTAATCACCGCGTTTTTATATTTCTCTGGAAACTCCCGAGGTACCTTGATGTCGATTTGAATGTTCTCTACGAGATGGGTCGTCGGGTTCCTCAGAAAACGTGCGGTAAGATTCATTTTTTCTGTCGGAATATTATTCTTCTGACAAAAACTCAGCACATAATATCCAGTGCATGTCCCAATCGAGGCTAGAAACAAATCAAACGGCGACGGAGCAGACCCAGATCCACCATCAACAACCGGTTGATCAGTTGTTACGATAAAATCATCAAACAATGCTTCGACCTTCTTCCCAGCTGGGAAACGAATCTCCATTTCCATATCCGCATCCTCTTTGTCTATGATTATTCCAATGAAAAATCTACTTTATCGCTGTTATTTCCTCAATCATGGGGAGTATCTGTTTGTCTTTGAACCCTCGTTGTTGGATCGCACTACTTGGGCAGGCACTGACGCAGGTCCCGCAGCCCTGACACAGCCCCTCGTTGACCTTCGCATGAATCACTTTTTTGCCTTTGATTTCTTCCTCGACCCGCTCAATGGCATTATACGGACATACAGAAATACAAATACTACACCCGCTACAGAGATCATCATCAACATACGCGACATTCGGCTCAGCTTTCAGCGTCGGTTTACACAGGATCGTTGCAGCACGCGCAGCAGCAGCTTGTGCCTGATATATTGACTCATTGATGAACTTTGGCACATGGCAGTTCCCTGCGACGAACACCCCTCGTGTTGAAAAATCAACAGGCCGGAGTTTTACATGCGCTTCAAGGAAGAATCCATCATCGTTTACCGGCACTTTCAGCAACTTGCCGATCACTGGGTTATCAGGGTTCGGTTGCAATCCAGTCGAGAGGATCAGATGATCCGTCGGTATCCTTAACAGTTCCCCTATCATCGGCTCGTAGACCTTCACGACTAGCCCGTTCTTCGATTCCAGCTCAGGTTTTTTCTCAGGATCATATTGTAGGAACATCACGCCTTTTTCACGGGCGTCCTTGTAGAACTTTTCTTTGAACCCATAGGTCATTAAATCACGATAGAGGAGGAACACCTCAGCCCGTGGATTTAGCTCTTTTATCTTCAACGCGTTTTTTACCGCTTGCATGCAACAGACCCTGCTGCAATACGGTCGTTTCTCATCACGGGACTCCACACATTGGATCATCACGAAGGTCTCACCGTCACGGATATCTCCTTTTTTAAGGATACTGAGATCTTTTTCCAGCTCCGACTGTGTCAACACTCTTGGGTCCTTTCCGTATTGATAGCTATGTGGTTTGTATTCATCTGCGCCAATCGCAACAACGATCACACCATGAGAAAATAAAATAACCTCTGAAGGAGTTAGAATCTCAGATTGGTAGCTTCCGACATATCCTTGTAACGATTTCACTTGTGAACCGGTATATATCTTAATGAGAGGATGTTTTGAGACCTTCTCGGTCATTTGCTTGATCAATCCCAGGATGTCAAGGCCATCAACTGTATAGTACACCTTATGTAAGTATCCACCGAGTTTTGATTCTTTTTCTACCAGGACGGTCTCATATCCCTGGTCAGCTAAGGATAGTGCTGCAGTCATCCCTGCAATTCCACCGCCGATCACAAGTGCTTTCTGAAGAACCGGGATCTCGGCTTCCTGGATCGGTTGCAGGAACCGTGTTTTTGCCACGGTCATTGCAATGAGCTGTTTTGCCTTCTCTGTTGCTTTCTTTGGTTCATCCATGTGGACCCAAGAGCATTGCTCTCGGATGTTTGTCATCTCAAGCAGATATGGATTGAGACCTGCATCGCGAAGGCTTTTTTGGAAAAGCGGTTCATGTGTCCGAGGGGTACACGCCGCGACCAGGATACGGTTCAGATCATATTTCTTGATCGCATCCACGATCTTCTTCTGCGTATCCTCAGAACACGTATACACGTTCGTCTCGACAAACGCGACATCGGGCAGTGATCTGACATATTCAGCGACCGCTGGAACGTCCACGTAGCCACCGATGTTGATCCCGCAATGACACAAGAACACTCCGATCCGAGGCTTCTCGGCTGAGATGTTCTTCTCCACCGGATACTTCTTCTCCTTCACCAATGTACCCCGTGAATCTTTTAGCAGTGCAGCAGCGTTCGCAGCAGCAGCAGATGCCTGCATGACCGACTCAGGAATCGCCTGAGGTTCCAAGAAAGAACCAGCGACGAAAACCCCTGGTCTGATTACCACAGGATCATCTGCATTTGTCCGAACATACTTAAACTCGTTCGCATCCAACCCAAGGATATCCATCAACTCGTTGCGTCGCTCACCAGCCCCGCACAATCCAACTGAAAGGACGACAAGCGCATAGGTTTCTTCTTTGAAGTCCCCTTTATCATCCTCATATTTTATCAGGAGATCCTTTGTCTTTGGATCTTCCGTGATTTCAGAGATCCGTGAGCGGATATACCTTAGACTATGTTCTTTCTTCGCCCGATTGATATATTTATCGAAATCCTTCCCATAGGACCGGATATCGATGTAGAACACGGTCGGCTCGATAGCAGATGCATGTTCTTTAGCGATGATCGCTTCCTTCGCGGTATACATACAGCACATCGCAGAACAATACTCATGGTTCACAGAAGCGTCACGGGAGCCGACACAATGCACCCATGCAACCTTCGTTGGAGGCTTCTGGTCACTGGGCCGTAGGATCTTCCCCTGAGTCGGACCTGACGAAGATAAGACCCGTTCGAACTCTACACTTGTCAGCACATTCTTATATTTCTTATAGCCGAACTCTGGTTTTATCACCGGATCAAACGGCGGAGAACCGGCTGCGATGATCACCGCACCAACATGAAGAGACAGTTGTTCTGGTTTCTGGTCATGGTTAATCGCACCAGACTTGCATTCTTTAACACACCTCATACAATCGATACAGCCGCGATGTTTACCATCGCCTTCCTTGTCGATGACATATGCGTTTGGGATCGCCTGCGGGAACGGTTTGTAGATCGCCTTGCGTTTCACCAATCCGTACTCAAAAGCGTTTGGAAGTGATATTGGACAGACTTCCTCGCAGCTTCCGCATGAGGTGCATTTTTCCAAGTCTATGTACCGTGGTTTCTTTAGCGCTTTTACCGTGAAATTCCCTGGGTTACCCTCGATACCTTCAATCAGAGTGTTGGTCAGGATCTCAATGTTCTGATGACGCGCGCAGTCCACAAGCTTCGGGGATAAGATACACATCGAACAATCATTGGTCGGGAACGTCTTGTCAAGCTGGGCCATCACGCCACCAATGGTTGGTGATTTCTCAAGGACATATACTTTGTATCCCATATCAGCAAGATCGAGTGCTGCCTGTACTCCTGCAATACCACCGCCGACCACGGCAACAGCTCCAATCGTCTCAGATTTTTTTGTCATAGGTCATCTATTGTTTTATTCGAGTATATCCTTCTTTAATAGCAATGTTTTTAATCGCATTCATCAACCTTGGGATCTCTACACCTTGTGGGCATTGGGTGAAACATCGATGATGCGACGAGCAAATCTCAACAAACTGGTTACAGAACACAGGCTCCTTCATACCAAGGAGCACATTTTTGATTACTTTGCGTGGGGAATACAGCACGTCAAGCTCCCGCTCAGGACAGCCTGCGGTACACGTCCCGCATGAGAAACACTCGTAGAGATCTTTTCCTGCTTCATTCTGCGTGATTTTATATTTGAAATCCAAATCAAGGTACTTCTTTGCCGTCTTCCCCGTGACATCCTCGGTTTGCTCCTCTAATAATCGAGCGTCCCGGACTGCGTTCATGACCTCTTTGACATTGACCTTTTGTGGGCATTTCTCCAGACAACGGAAATGAGCGCTGCAGATCCAGAAAAACTCACTAGACAGGACTTCTTCCTTTAAACCAAGTAAGGCTTTTCGGATGATGACTCGCGCGTTCCATTCGGGTTTGACATCCATCTCAGGGCACCGGGCAGTACAAGCACCACAGGCGAAACATTTCAGGATACCTTTACCACCCTCCTCTTTTGCTATCTGAAACTTGAACCCCGGGTCAACCTTGCGCGAGTCGATTATATCCATGTTATTTTTCTCCTACCTCCAAGAACTCGTCTTCTCGATAGACGATCATCGGGACTTTCTCATTTTTATCTTTTCCAGGGTAATAGTCGAACTGTTTCTGCGCGTTCTCTGCTGCGGGGATGAACACATCCATCAAGGGGATGTTGTTTGGGCATGCCTGCTCACATAACCCACACTCGACACAGGACAGGATCATATGGTTCATCCGTCCAAGATGGAAGAGCAGTGCATCACTTGGCAATTTGAACAAACCTTTATTTTCTGCTCTCCTGATGAACTTGTATGCCTCCGCATCAAACACAGAAGAGTCAAACAAACATTCTTTACAGTAACAGATTGGACAGGCCTGCCGGCAGTTATGACAATTCACGCATTTGTCAAAAAACTCAGCGACCTTCTCGATTCCTTTGATCCCTTCTTTTTCTTTGAGGAACATGGTCCGTTTCTTTGTTTTTTCCTCACGGATCTCTTTGATTGCTTTTTCCCGGTTTTTCCCTTCTTGCTGCTCCTCGAGAGCTAGCTCTTTTATGAGATCTTTTCCGACCTCCGTGTGAGCCTCGACAACGATTTCTTTTTCGATGTCAGCACCATAGAACCCAAGAACGATATCAGCATGTGTCGGAATCGGATCTTTGCAGATCTGACAAGCGGACCGCAGGTATGGTTCTGCCTCAGCGGATTTCTTGTTCATTGTTTCAATGATGAACTGCGTCGGTGTTTTTTTCTCCTGAAACCCCGCATAGACGTTCATCGGAAACGTACCTGGGCAGTCGACTCCGATGATGATGATATTAGTCAGATTTGCTTGATTCAGCTTCACAAGTTCTATAAGGGCACGGATCTGACAGGACCTCATAACGACCGCGATTGGTTTTGATGGGGACTGCACCTTGGTCATCTTTGAGAGTATGGTTGCGGTCGCAACTGGGAGAATCGGGGAGATAATATCAGCATGCAGCTTCTTCGGGTCAGCGATCAACACCGGATAAGCGACTTTCTTTGAAGGTGTGCTCTGGGGCACCAGCAATGCCTGGATTTTCCCTGATGAAAGAAGATGTTTTAGGAAATCATTCGTCGACCCGATTACATCATTGTCCTTTACTTTGAGTACTTTCTGCGTCATTTTTTTTCCTCCATCATAGGTTCCAATGTTTCGCAATCGGGTTTGGCCCGAGCTTTCTAATCGATTCGGTCATCTCTTTCATCGTATCAGCAAACTTCTGCCCCTCAGATGCAGAGATCCATCGGAGCCACACCCGTTCTTTTTCCAATCCTAACGTACCCAGGATGTTTTCGAGTAGTACCATCCGTCGGCGAGCCTTGTAGTTCCCATCGATGTAGTGACAATCACCAGGGTGACACCCACCGACGAACACCCCATCAGCTCCCTCAAGCAACGCACGAAGGATGTACATCGAATCCACAGACCCTGAGCACATCACTCGAATGATCCGGACGTTAGGTGGATACTGGATACGACTGGTACCAGCAAGGTCTGCCCCTGCGTAACTGCACCAGTTGCAGAGAAACCCGACGATTTTCGGTTCGAAGTCTTGCTTCTTATGGTCCTTTTTTTCTTCATTCATCTTCTCTTACTCCAGACACGCATCAATCATGGAAACAATCTGACGTTTGGTAAACGTGTTCTGTTGTGACGTCCCACTTGGACAGACGACAGAGCACGCACCACAACCCTGGCAGAGGATTTCATTGACGATGACTATTTTCTTTTCTTCATCATAGCTAATCGCATCATATGGACATGCTTCGACACAGAGCTGACATCCTGCACAATTCCGGGAGATTACCTTTGCGATGTTCCCTAGGGTCTCAAGATATTTCTTTGATAGTATCGTTGCTGCACGCGCACTTGTTGCTTTTGCCTGCAGGATTGATTCTTCAATGAAACGTGGGGAATGCGCAAGACCGCAGAGGAAAATACCATCAGCGGAAAAATCAATGGGACGTAGTTTAACATGAGCCTCTGCGTAAAACTCGTCTGCATTGAGTGGGACTTTGAGGAGTTGTGCAAGAGGTTTGTTGTCCGGGGGGACGATCCCTGCGCTGAGCACCAATCTGTCCGGATGTAGATGCAGCTCTCGGCCAAGGATTAGCTCCTTGGTTTTTATGAGGAGTTTTCCACCTTCAATGGTTACTTTTGGCTCCTCTTTTTCATCATATCGGACGAAAAGGATCCCTTTCTTGCGAGCCTTTTGATATAGGATGTCTTCCCGGAACCCATATGTCCTGATATCCCGATATAAGACATAGAGGGTGGCATCTGGATTTATTTCTTTGAATCGCAAAGCATTTTTTAAAGCCTCAGAACAGCACACCCGGCTGCAGTATGGATGATCATCGTTTCGCGAGCCAACACATTGGATCATTACGACTTCCTTAAGCTCTTTCAGATAGGATTTTTCCAGGAAAAGATCTTTTTCAAACTCGGTCTGTGTCAGCACCGCATCACTTTTCTTATACTGATATTCCTTCGGCTGATAAGGAATCCCACCGGTTGCGACAATAATGACCCCGTGTTGGACGACGGTTGATGTTTTTTCCTTCTTGCTGGTTTGTAGTGTGGTTGAGAAGTTCCCGACATACCCGGATACCTGTCTAACGGTGGTGTCAGTGAGCACTTGAATGTGAGGATGGCTTGTGACCTGCTCAATGGTCTGTTTCAGGAGCTCCTGGGGTTTTTCCCCTTGTGCTCCTAGATAGATCTCCCTGAGATGACCGCCAAGCTCTGGTTCTTTTTCGACGAGATACACTTGGTATCCTTGTTCAGCAATGGAAAGTGCAGCTTGCATCCCGGCGATGCCACCTCCGATCACGAGTGCACTGGAGAGAACAGGGATCTGCATATGGCGAACTGGGTAGAGATCAGAGGATTTGGCGACCGCCATTCTGACCGCATCGATCGCTTTCTCCGTCGCACTGCCCGGAGCATTCTTATGGACCCAGGAATTCTGGTCACGGAGGTTAGCCATTTCAAACAGATGAGGATTCAGTCCGACTTGACGTAAAGTATCTTGGAACAATGGTTCATGGGTCCGTGGGGTACAGGATGCGATCACGACACGGTTGAGATTCAACTCTTTTATCTTCTCCTTGATCTTTTCTTGGGAATCCTGGGAACAGGTAAACAACGTATCATCTGAATACACGACATACGGTAATGTTTTTGCAGCCTCGACAACTTTTTTGATATCAACGACACCAGCTATGTTGATTCCGCAATGACACACAAACACGCCGATGCGGGGGAACTCAGCTTTGATGTCTCGTTCTAAAGGATAGGTTTTTTCAACGACTTCGGTGCCTCGTGCGTCTGCAATGGATTTTGCTGCTTCTGCCGCAGCTGCGGATGCTTGGGTGACGCTCTCAGGGATGTCCTTAGGCTCAGTCACAGTCCCTGATGCAAAGATTCCTTCTCTTGAGGTCGAAACAGGTGTAAACACCTCGGTTTCGATGAATCCATATTCATTGAGATTTACCTCTAATGCTTTGCTCAGATGACCTAATGCTGCACAAGGCTGTAAACCGACTGAGAGTACCACCATGTCGTAAGTCTCATGCTGCAGCAGCCCTTTCTCATCGACATAGCGGATGATGAGCTGCTTCGTTTTCCGGTCTTGTTCGATCTTCGGGATACGGCATCGTCGATACACAATCCCATATTCCTTTTGTGCGCGGTCAAAATATTTATCGAAATCTTTCCCAAACGATCGCATATCCATATAATAGATATGGGTCTCAACCCCCGGCTCGTGTTCTTTTGCAATCACAGCTTCCTTCGTAGCGTACATACAGCATACCGAGGAGCAATATTTCCTATCACAACTTTCATCGCGGGAGCCAATGCATTGGAGCCATGCGATTTTTTTCAACGGTTTCCCATCGGAGATCCGTTTGATATGGCCTTTATACGGCCCTGAGGCAGACAACATCCGTTCAAATTCGATGCTGGTTAGTACATTTGGATAGACCTGATACCCATAGCTGTCTGCTTTCGGGGGTGAGTACTCCGCAAAACCTGGTGAAAGAATCACGGCACCGACATCGATGGTCTCGGTTGTTTCTTTCATTTGATGGTCGATCGCATCTGGGCCACAATACAGGACACACTGTTGACAGTCACAGCAGCCTGCACAGTTCAGACAGCGTTGTGCTTCACGAATAACTTGTTCTTTTGTCAACCCCTGGTCAACCTCGGTAAACGATTTCACCCGCTCCTTTATGGGCAGCATGAGTGGTTGCTCGCGAGACTGCGGGATTCGAAGGGATTCTTTGGGGATTTCTGATTTCTTTTCTTCTTTCTTTTCTCGTCCTTCAAGTAGGTCCTGATGAGTCAGAAAACGGTCAATGGATATCGCTGCGGCATGTCCCGCTGCGATTGCCTCGACAGCAGAGGCAGGTCCTGTTACAGCATCACCACCAGCAAACACCCCTTCCTGATTGGTTTGTAACGAAGTCAGATTAACTTCAATAAATCCTGATTTTGAAAGCGTGATATCGTTTTCTTCCAGAAGCTTTGTATCAAGTTCCTGACCGATGGCAAAGATCGCATAGTCGCAGATGACATCATATTCGGAGTTCTCTACAACCACCGGTCGTCGTCTGCCTGAAGAATCTGGTTCCCCCAGCTCCATTTTCACACATTGCAGACAGGTGTCTTTCTCTCTTTTATATAATTTAGTTGGTGCCGTCAAAAAGCTGAATTGTATGCCTTCCTCTTCTGCCTGCTGGATTTCCTCTCTATGTGCGGGCATCTCTTTGAGAGATCGTCGGTAGAGAACCGTGACGTTCCCACCAAGGCGTCTTGCGGTCCGTGCAGAATCCATAGCGACATTCCCACCGCCGACGACCAAAATAGCCTTTCCCTCGAAATAACCAGGGGCGATCATGTTCCTGTTCAGCTGCTTGAGGTATTCCACTCCTTCTAAGACACAGGTATCTGTCCCGGTGCAGGATTCAATACCTGCAGCACGGGTTTTATGTGCACCGATGGCGATGAGAATGGCTTTGAATCCTTGTTTTTTGAGGTCAGCAACTGAGAAATCCCTGCCGAGTTTCTGATTACTTCTTATCTCAATATGGTCTTGTTCGCAGAGAGGGTCGATTTCTTTATGCAGATAGTCCTTTGGTAATCGATAATCAGGCACCCCGTAATGGAGCATCCCTCCACTGAATTTCTCCGCCTCGTAGATAATTGGTTTGTATCCTTTCTTGGCAAGATCAGAAGCTGCAGTCAGTCCGGTGGGTCCTGCACCGATGATAGCGACTTTCTGACCATTTCCCTGTTTCATCTCAGGGATTATTTTTCCTTGTTGTTTTTCTTTTTTTGTTTTTTGATACTCGGCGAGTGCCTCGGGATGGTCGTAGATATAATCCGCGATGAAACGTCTGATCCGACAAATGGAAATTGGCTCTTCAATGTCTTTGCGGTTACATTCGGTTTCACAGGGGTGATAACAAATACGACCCAGTGACCCGGGGATCGGGATGGTTTCTTTGATTAACTCGTAAGCCTCTGCGAATTTTTCTTGTGCTGCGAGTGCAATAAACCCATGGGCGTTCAATCCAGCAGGACAGGCGATTCTGCAGGGAGATGTACCTTCGTTTTTTGTAATCGCAAAGATATTTGGGATCGCTTGTGGGAACGGTTGATAGATTGCTTTATGCGTCGTCAGTCCCTCATCGAACTCAGATCGCATGGACACAGGACAATGCAGGACACAATCACCACACCCGTTACATTTCGATAGGTCAACAAATCTGGGATATTTTTTTATGGTAGCATGGAAGTTACCTACCTCTCCAGAAACATCGGTGACCTCGGCATTGGTAATAATGGTGATGTTCTGATGACGTCCGGTGTAGACGAGTTTTGGGGCAAGGATGCACATCGCACAGTCGTTGGTCGGGAACGTCTTGTCAAGTTGTGTCATCGTCCCTCCAATGGATAACCCACGGTCCACGATGTACACTTTAAATCCAGCGTCCGCTAAGTCAAGAGATGATTGGATGCCGGAGATGCCACCGCCGATGACAAGGACTGATCCATGTTTATGGGCAGCGGTGGTCTGTTGTTTTTTTTCTTTTGTCATATGCGTAAAACTCACATGATGTCGTCAACCATGTTCATAAGCTGTTTTTTGGTGAAATTCTTATGAGTTGATGCATTACTGGGACATGCGGCGATACAACCACCGCATCCAGCGCACAAGGCGTCGTTGACTTCTGCGATCCGTTTCCGTTCATTGAGCGTTCGTGCCTCATATGGGCAGACTTCGACGCAGATGCCACACCCGGTGCATACCTCCTCATCAACCATCGCGATGAGCGGGTCGATTTCTAGTTCTTCTTGGGATAATATTGTTGCTGCACGTGATGCAGCAGCGCTTCCTTGGGAGACGGTGTCCTGGATGTCTTTTGGTCCTTGGCAGCATCCTGCGATAAAGATCCCATTGACAAACGTATCAACCGGTCTGAGTTTTGGATGAGCCTCAAGGAAGAACCCGTCACCGCTTAATGTGAGATGAAGTAATCGTGAAAACTCTGTCGCATCGCTGCGAGGCATCATCGCGGGGACAAGGATGACGAGGTCGGTTTTGATTTCAAACAATTTATTGGTTGTTGTATCAAAAATATCGATTTTTAGATTCTCTTTCATGGGTCGTACTTCTGAAGGGTGTCCACGAAACATGTTTGTATGCAGTCCTCGGACCTTGCGGTAGAATTCCTCGTACCCTTTGCCAAAAGATCGTAGGTCATTGTAACAGACGTTGATCTCAATTTCTTCGCCAAGCTTCTCACGAAGCAGATAGACTTGTTTTAACGCAGTCATACACCCGATGCGACAGCACCAGGTGCATTGAGTCTCATCACGGGAACCGACACAGAGGATGAAGGTGACACTCTTTGGTTTCTGCTGGTTCGATGGTCGTAGAATCTCCCCTTTGGTTGGTCCTGAGGAACTGATCAATCGCTCCATCTCTAGAGTAGTGATGACATCAGGGGATTGATCATATCCATATTCGTACACAAGAGCGGGGTCCATGACGTCGTACCCGGTTGCGATCACGATCGCACCGACTTTCCGTTCAATGATTTCTTCTTTTTGATCAAATGCAATTGCTTGTTGTGCACATGCTTTCTTGCAGAGAGGTTCATCTCCGCATTTCCCTTTTGTAAGAAACAGGCATTTCTTGTCATCGATAACGTATTTCAATGGCACTGCCTGCGGAAACGGCATATAGGCTGCTCCTCGCTTGCCCATGCCTTGATTGAATTCACTGACGATCCGGTCTTTGAGACGACAGGCGGTGGCACAATCACCGCATCCTGTACATTTGTCCATATCAACATAGCGTGGTTTCTTTTTTATTTTCACGGTGTAGTTGCCGATGCTTCCTTCGATGCTGGCAATTTCTGCGTAGGTGAGTAGTTCGATGTTCTCATGGTGTGCGACCTCCATCATTTTCGGAGTAAGAATGCAGGAGGAACAATCGAGGGTTGGGAATGTCTTGTCGAGTTGTGCCATGTGGCCGCCGATGCTTGGGTCTCGTTCTACCAGGTGGACTTTGAATCCATCGTTGGCAAGGTCAAGGGATGTTTGGATCCCTGCGATGCCTCCGCCGATCACCAGTGCCTCTGGTATTACTTTTAATGTTGATGGTTGTAACGGCTCCAGGGAGAGTGCTTTGGAAACAGCACTTCGCACGAGATATTTTGCTTTTTCGGTTGCTTGCTCTTTGTTGCTATGCGCCCAGGAGCATTGCTCACGGATGTTCGAAATCTCAACTCGATAGGGGTTGACGCCCCCGTCGTTAGCGACACGTCGGAAGGTGTGCTCATGCATCCGTGGTGAGCAGGAAGCGATGACTACCCCATCTAGCTTGAATTCCTTGATCGTGTCCTTGATGAGGGTCGCGCCGACGTCAGAACACATATATTTGTATTCCTTTGCGACAACGACACCATTCAGATGACTAGAGTATTCGGTGAGTGCTTTGACATCGACGTTCTGTGCGATGTTGATTCCACAATGACAGACAAACACACCGATGCGCCGCATTACTTCGCAGCCTCCAGCTGGAGTTTTTCGACAGGACTCATATTCAATTCCAATCCAAGTTTCTCTGCTGGTATTCCAAATGCGATGCCAAGGAGTTGGGTGAGATAAAGCACGGGGACTTCGAGTTTTACCGCAACGGTCTCCCCTGCTTTGGTTTGTCTGCTATCGAACATCTTATGGCACCAGGGGCAGACGTCAACAAGTCCTTGGATCTGCATTTCTTGGATTGCTTGGAGTTTCTGACCTGTTTTCGTGAGTGCAGATTCCGGGAGGTTCGCTAATAAAGGTGCCCCACAACAGTCAAGCTTCTGAGGATAGTTCATTGGTTCGGCACCAATTGCTTTGAGTATTTCCTCTATCTTTTGTGGGTTTTCTGAATCATCTGGGCGTCCTAGTTCACTGGGCCGGAGGATATGACATCCGTAATGAGTGGCAATCTTTAATCCCTGTAATGGTTTTTTCACATGTTCCTTTATCTTTTGGATTCCTATCTCATCATGTAATAAATCGACGGTATGGACAATATGTCTTTTTTCTGTATACTGTAAATCCTCTGCGGCAAGCATCCCATTGATGCGTTCCTTCATCGTAGGGTTTTTTTCAAGGACATGCTGGCATTCCGTTAATGCCAGATGACACATCGCACAGGGAACAAAGAGGTCAAGTTGATGTTTCTGGGCGATCGCAAGGTTACGCGCGGAAAGATACAAGGTGAGCAGCTGATTGACGCTTTTCATTGGTTCCCCGCAGCAGGAAAACCCTTCCACATCGACAAGTTCAACTCCTAAAAGCGGAAGTGTTTCTCTGATTGAAAGCTCATAGGCGTACTGCTCTGTGGGCATCAGACAACCAGGAAATAACGCGTATTTCTTCTTCATCGTGGTTATACCTTTTCCATTGCGATTTTCATGATTCCTGCTTGAAACTTTGCAACATCAGTTGGTTTTGAAAGTGGAGGAAGGGGTAGTTCATCTCGTTTCATGGTTTTGTTTGAGCGTGTTGCGACCTGTTGGATGTCTTGGATAAGTCCTATTGAGAGTATTGATTGCAGCATCCCTGTGTATTTCCCTGGGATTTGTTTTCCACTGGCTACCGCCATATTTTTTAAGGCAAATAAAATCTCTACCGGGGCGACTCGTTGCGGACAGCGTTCTCGGCACTTTAGGCAGGTCATACAGGTCCAGATAACATCAGAGTTCACTAGTTCGTTAAGCAATCCTCTTTTGAGAAGGGCGACGATTTTATGAGGCTCAAGTTCGAGGAGTTTGTGCGACTCACAACCCGAGGTACATTTCGCGCATTGGAAGCAATAGTCTGAGATTTCGTCTTGGAGTTTTGTAAGCCTATCATTTAGCTCTTTTCGAAGTTCAGACTGTGGTTCCCCCATAGAAGTCAAGTCGATGATGCTCATTTCTGTCTCACTCTATATATTAAATTAACAATTGTTAACTATATATACTTTTCCGACTTCTTTGCAGAGAGTTTATCCGAATACCATATTTA
>Ga0209287_10000659_pt1 | contig 19580 bp, 10 predicted proteins | sample PPLLak3cmMay2015_2_FD_187255 | JGI IMG/M metagenome (GOLD analysis project Ga0209287, IMG submission 187255) | Freshwater sediment microbial communities from Prairie Pothole Lake near Jamestown, North Dakota, USA - PPLs Lake P8 Core (1) Depth... | ecosystem: Environmental > Aquatic > Freshwater... | reverse complement strand
GTGCACGAGGCGTTGAATACCGGGCTGCTGGTGCTGGTGATCGTGCATGTGGCGGCTGCGCTGAAGCATCATTTTGTCGATCGGGATGCGACACTGCGAAGGATGCTGCCGTGGGTGGGGAAGTGATCGCGGGATGACCGGTTTTGGCTTGATGACCGAGCCGGATTTAGTTTTTTGGAAAAGTTTGTCGGGGATTTTTACAGGATAGTGACAGGGGCCGCCGGTGGAGACGCTGAGCGGGGTTGATCGGCCCGAGAGCGGGCCTCCACAAGGGCATCATCGCTTCCACCCGTGGCAGGACCTAACCCGTGAGGGCGCTAAATTGTGGGAGGGGCGCCTCGCCCCGATTACCTACCCGGGCATATCGACGACATCGCTACAGCCATCTCAGCAATCGGCCCGAGGGCGGCCCTCCCACAATTCGGTGGCGGTTCGGATCCACTTTTTCCGTAACCACCAGGTAGTGGCTTAAAAAATAGACCAGTACATTGGCTTCAAAGAAGGCCCGTATTAGCGATGCTCGTGCAGGTCGTCGCTGTTCCAGATCGCGCCGCCCCGGCGAGCGTTCGAGGAACGGGACAAGGCCACCAGATCTGCTGCTGGCGCAGCCTGTTCGCTGTGGCCGCCGGCGTAAGCCTCCAGCATCTGGCGGATGACAGCGTTAACCGTAGTTCCCTGTTACAGCGCGCGAATGCGAGCCCGCCGGACGATTTCCTCGTCTATGGACAGTGTCAGGTTGGCCATAGTCACCCCTTGTTTACTGTGCTTCGCGCGTCAAGCGTAGCGCGTTGGCAAGGTGCCGAGTTTTTCCTGCGCTTCACCCCATTGCCCAGACAAGACTATGCAGATTTTGTGGGAGGGGCGCCTCGCCCCGATTAAGCACTGCGGCATAGCCGCGACCATCGCTACGGCCTACTCGGCAATCGCCCCGGGGTCGGGGGAGCGAGGTTGTTGCCGCTTCATCCGAAGGTGTATCCCTTGGGGAAGCGGCTTACAACCACGGCCTACCCCTTGCGGGTGCTCCTACCAAAATCCTGCCGCTTAGCGAACGGCTTCCTTCAACTGTTCCAGAATCGCCGGGTTTTCCAGGGTGGAGATGTCCTGGGTGATTTCCTCGCCCTTGGCGAGGTTGCGCAGCAGGCGGCGCATGATCTTGCCGGAGCGGGTCTTGGGCAGGTTGTCGCCGAAGCGGATCTCGTCGGGCTTGGCGATCGGACCGATTTCCTTGCCGACCCAGTCGCGCAGTTCGGCGACGATCCTCTTCGCCTCTTCGCCGGTGGCGCGCGGGCCTTTCAGCACGACGTAGGCCACCACTGCCTCGCCCTTGATCTCGTGCGGCTTGCCGACCACGGCGGCCTCGGCCACCAGCGGGTTGGAGACCAGCGCCGATTCGATTTCCATCGTGCCGAGGCGATGACCGGAGACGTTCAGCACGTCGTCGATGCGGCCCATGATCCAGAAATAACCGTCGGCGTCGCGGTGTGCGGAGTCGCCGGCGAGGTATATCTTGCCGCCGAGCTCCTCGGGGAAATAGGTTTTCTTGAAGCGCTCGGGGTCACCCCACAGGGTGCGCAGCTGGCTGGGGAAGGGGCGCTGGATGACGAGGTAGCCGCCGCTGCCCTTTTCCACCGGGCCACCGTGCTCGTCGGTGATCGCCGCCATGATGCCGGGCAGAGGCAGGGTGCAGGAGCCGGGCTTGGTCGGCACCGCGCCGGGCAGCGGCGCGATCATGTTGGCGCCGGTCTCGGTCTGCCACCAGGTGTCGACGATCGGGCAGCGCTCCTGGCCGACGACCTGGTGGTACCACATCCAGGCCTCGGGATTGATCGGCTCGCCGACCGTGCCGAGCAGGCGCAGCGATGACAGGTCGAACTTGCCGGGCAGGTCGGAGCCGAGCTTGATCAGGCTGCGGATCGCCGTCGGCGCGGTGTAGAAGATGGTGACCTGGTGTTTCTGGATGGTTTCCCAGAAACGCCCGGGGTGCGGGTAGGTCGGGATGCCCTCGAAGATGACCTCGGTCATGCCGAGCGCCAGCGGGCCGTAGGCGACGTAGGTGTGGCCGGTGATCCAGCCGACGTCGGCGGTACACCAGTAGACGTCGTTGTCGGCCTTGGCGTCGAACACCCAAAGCATGGAGAGCATCGCGCCGAGCAGGTAGCCGCCGGTGGAATGCTGCACGCCTTTCGGCTTGCCGGTGGAACCCGAGGTATAGAGGATGAACAGCGGGTGCTCGGCGCTGACCCACACCGGCTCGCAGGTCTCGGCCTGGGTCTGGGTCAGTTCGTGCCACCACAGGTCGCGCGGACCCCAGCCCACTTTGCCGCCGGAGCGGCGGTAGACGATTACATGCTCGACGCAGGAGGTATCGCCCATCGCCAGCGCCTCGTCGACGGCACTCTTCAGCGGCACGGCCTTGCCGCCGCGCAGCGATTCGTCGGCGGTGACGACGATCTTGGCCCGGGCGTCCTCGATGCGCTCGAACAGGCTCTTGGCGGAAAAACCGCCGAACACCACCGAATGGATGGCGCCGATGCGGGCGCAGGCCTGCATCGCCACCACCGCCTCGATGCTCATCGGCATGTAGACGATGACGCGGTCGCCCTGGGCGACGCCGAGCGACTTCAGGCCATTGGCGAACTGGCAGACGCGGGCGTGTAGTTCCTTGTAGCTGACCTTGGTGACCGTGCCGTCGTCGGCTTCGAAGATCAGCGCGGTCTTGTCGCCCTTGGTCGCCAGGTGGCGATCGAGGCAGTTGTAGGAAACGTTGAGCATGCCGTCGTCGAACCACTTGTAGAACGGCGCCTGGCTCTCGTCGAGGATGCGGCTGAAGGGCTTGTGCCAGCTGATGTGCTGGCGCGCGAGGTCGGCCCAGAAACCCTCGTAGTCGGATTCGGCCTTGCTGCAGAGGGCGCGGTAGGCGTCCATCCCAGGCACGTTGGCCTGTTTGACGAAGGTTTCCGACGGGGGAAATACGCGAGTTTCGGTCAGGACCGATTCGATGGATGCCATGCTTGTCTCTCCACTGATAGAGTTATGCGATCAACGCCAAATTCTACTGCATGCCATGCCCGATAGCGCGCCCGACCTCCTCTCCCGCTGCTCCCGTTTCGGCCGCCGCCTGCTCGCCGCGCAACCGGTGCTCGCCGAGGAGATCACCACCCGCCTCGACGAGCCCTGCACCCGGGAATGGATGCAGACCTACATCGACAATCCGCCCTGCGCCGACGACACCGCGCTGCACCAGCGCCTGCGCCAGTTGCGGCAGCGGGTGTGGATGCGCACCACGGCGCGCGATCTGGCCGGGCTGGCCGACCTCGCCGAGGTCACCGGGGTGTGGTCGGCGCTGGCGGAAGTAGCGATCAAGGCGGCGCTGGCCTTCCACCATGCCGCACTAGCCGAGCGCCACGGCGAGCCGCGCGACGCCCACGGCAATCCGCTGAGGCTGGTGGTGATCGGCATGGGCAAGCTCGGCGGCGGCGAGCTCAACGTGTCGTCGGACATCGACCTGATCTATCTCTATCCCGAGGAGGGCGACACCGCGCCCGACGATCCATCGGTCTCGATCCGCTCGCTGTCCAACCACGAATTCTTCATCCGCCTCGGGCGCAAGCTCAGCGGCGCCATCTCGGAAAACACCGGCGACGGCCACGTCTTCCGCGTCGACCTGCGGCTGCGGCCGTGGGGCGATGCTGGTCCGCTGGCGATGAGCTATCCGATGCTGGAGGACTACCTGATGGCGCAGGGCCGGCCGTGGGAGCGCTACGCCTGGATCAAGGCGCGGCCGCTCACCGGCAACCGCCTCGACGAGCTGAACGCGATCATGCGTCCCTTCGTCTTCCGCAAATATCTCGACTTCGGCGCCTTCGCCGCGATCCGCGACCTGCACGTGCAGATCCGCCGCGAGGTGGCGCGCCGCGAGATGCAGCACAACGTCAAGCTCGGCCCCGGCGGCATCCGCGAAATCGAGTTCACCGCCCAGGTGTTCCAGCTGATCCGCGGCGGCCAGATCCCGTCGCTGCAGCAGCGCCCGACGCTGAAGGTGCTGGGCGAACTGGCGCGCAGTGGGCTGATGACTGCGGATGCCCACGCCGAGCTGTCGCAGGCCTACGACTTCCTGCGCCGCCTCGAGCATCGCCTGCAATACCTCGACGACGCGCAGACCCAGCTGCTGCCGGACGACGCCGAGTCGCAGGCGATGGTCGCCACGGCGATGGGCTGTGCCGACTACCCTGCCCTGCTCGCGCAGCTCGACCAGCACCGCAACAAGGTGACGCGGCATTTCGAGCAGATCTTCGCCGCGCCGCAGACCGACCAGCAGAGCCACCCGCTGACCGCGCTGTACAGCGGTGCAGTGGACGAAGCCACGGCACACTCGCTGCTGGCGCGCAGCGGCTACGACGATCCGCCGCGCGCGCTGGCGACGCTGGACTCGCTGCGCAAGGCCTCGGCGCAACTGCCGGAGACGACCCAGCTGCGTCTCAATGCGCTGCTGCCGACGGCACTCGACATCATCGGCAGCCTAGTCAATGCCGAGGACACCCTGGACCGCTTCGCCGCGCTGGTGCAGGCGATCGCGCGCCGCTCGACCTATCTGGCGCTGCTCGGCGAATACCCCTCTGCGCTCAGGCAGCTCACCCGCCTGCTCGCCGCCAGCCCGTGGGCGGCGCAGATGCTGACGCGCCAGCCGGCGCTGATGGACGAGCTGATCGACCCGCGCCAGCTGATGGAGGAACCCGACTGGCCGGCGCTGGCCGCACGCCTCGCCGCCGACCTCGACGCCCTGGCCGGCGACACCGAACAGCAGATGGACACACTGCGCCGCTTCAAGCAGGTGCAGACCCTGCACCTGCTGGCGCAGGACGTGGCGGGACGGCTGACGGTCGAGCGCCTGTCCGACCACCTGAGCGCGCTGGCCGAAACCCTGCTCGCCGAAACCCTGCGGCGCTGCTGGGACGGCCTGAAGAACCGTCATCGCGAGACGCCGCGCTTCGCCGTCATCGGCTACGGCAAGCTCGGCGGCAAGGAGCTGGGCTACGCCTCCGACCTCGACATCGTCTTCCTCTACGAGGACGAGGACGAGCGGGCGCAGGTGATCTATGCCCGCCTGGCGCAGCGCATCAACACCTGGCTGACCACGCTGACGCCGGCCGGGCTGCTCTACGAAACCGACCTGCGCCTGCGCCCGGACGGCGCCGCCGGCCTGCTGGTGAGCAGCGTCGAGGCGTTCCGCAGCTACCAGACCCATCACGCCTGGACCTGGGAGCACCAGGCGCTGACGCGCGCCCGCTTCGTCTGCGGCGACGCCGACATCGGCGCGGCCTTCGAAGCCTTCCGCCGCGAACTGCTGTGCCTCCCGCGCGACCCGGCGAAGCTGCGCGGCGAAGTGCTGGAGATGCGCGAGAAAATGCGCGCAGGGCACGTCAACGCCAGCGAGCTGTTCGACCTCAAGCACGACCCGGGCGGCATCGTCGACGTCGAGTTCGCGGTGCAGTACCTGGTGCTGGCGCACGCCCACGCCCACCCCGGACTGACCGGCAACATCGGCAACATCGCCCTGCTGCGCCGAGCCGCCGAACTCGGCCTGCTGCCGGAACCGGTTGCCCTGCCCGCCGCCGACGCCTACCGCGAGTTGCGGCGCATGCAGCACGCGGTCAAGCTCGGCGGCGCCGAATTCGCCCGCGTTCCGCATCTCGACACCGACGGTTTTCCAGAAGCGGTGCGCGCCCTGTGGGCCGAGGTCATGGGTGGGCATGCCGTGCATGGTGACGGCTCGGCAAAGCTGGCATGATGCGCATCATTCGCCACCCCGGACCCCGATCGTGAACCCTGCCAACCCCGCCGCCAACGAAGCCCTGCGCCAGTTCCGCCTTATTTTCGGCGCGGTGCGACAGCACTTCCAGACAGTGGAAAAGTTATGCGGGGTGAGCGGCGCGCAGGTCTGGGCGATGGCCGCCTTGCGCGACAGCCCGGGGCTGAAGGTTTCGCAACTGGCGAAGACGCTATCGATCCACGCCTCCACCGCCAGCAACCTGCTGGACAAGATCGAGAAAGCCGGAATGGTGCGACGCGAGCGCGGCAGCGAGGACCAGCGCGTGGTCAGGCTGTATCTGACCGCTGCCGGGGAAAAGGCCCTGGAAAAAGCACCGCAACCGCTGACTGGCATCCTGACGCATGCGCTCGGCCAGTTGCCCGACAAATCGCTGGATCGCCTCAATCAGGATCTGGCGACGCTGATTGCGCACATGGGCGACATCAATACCAAGGATGCGCAAAAGCCGCTGTCCGAACTCTGATCCCCAGCGCTACGCGGCATTGTACAGCCAGCCGCGCCGCGCCAGCCACTTCTCGATTTCCACCCCGACGAACACCACCGACGACAGCGCCAGGCACGCGGCCAACTCGTACAGGCTCAAGGGTTCGGTCTTGAAGATAGGGTTGAGCCAGGGCACGTAGAGCACCGCCATCTGCAGGGCAAAGGTGAGCAGCAGCGCACCAATCAGCAGCCGGTTGGAGAACACGCCAAAACCGAACAGCGACTCGCGCTCGGAACGGATCGCCAGCACGTGGCCCAGCTGCGACAGCGTCAGCACGGTGAACACCATGCTCTGCCAGTGCGTGGAGGCGATGTGGATCGCCCACGCCTGCGTCAGCAGCGTCACCCCGCCCATCAATAGCCCCACCCACAGGATGTGCTGCCACATGCCGCGCGCGAAAATGCTCTCCTTCGGTGGTCGCGGCGGCCGCTGCATGACGTTGCGCTCGGCGCGCTCGTTGGCCAGCGCCAGACCCGGCAGGCCATCGGTGACCAGGTTGATCCACAGGATGTGGATCGGCAGCAGCGGAATCGGCAGGCCCAGAAAGGGCGCGAGGAAGATGGTCCAGATTTCGCCGGCATTGCTCGTCATGGTGTATTTGACGAACTTGCGAATGTTGTCGAAGATGCGGCGTCCTTCGCGCACCGCTTTGACGATGGTGGCGAAGTTGTCGTCCAGCAGCGTCATGTGCGCCGCCTCGCGCGCCACGTCGGTGCCGCCGCGCCCCATGGCGATGCCGATGTCGGCCATCTTCAGCGCCGGCGCATCGTTCACCCCGTCGCCCGTCATGGCGACATATTCGCCCTTGTCCTGCAGCGCCTGCACGATCTTGATCTTCTGCTCGGGATTGATGCGGGCGTACACCCGCACCGTATCCACCTCGCGCTCGAAATCCTCCAGCGACAGCTTCGCCAGTTCGCTGCCGCCGAGCACCTTGCTGCCTTCCTCGACAATGCCCAGCCGCTCGGCGATCGCGCGTGCAGTGGCGGGGTGGTCGCCGGTGATCATCACCGGGACGATGCCGGCGGCCTTGCAGGCGGCGACCGCCTCGGCCGCCTCGGGGCGCGGCGGATCGATCAGGCCGGCGAGGCCGATGAAGGTGAGGCCGGTTTCCAGCGCAGCGGCATTAAGCGCTTCCGGCAAAGCCGGCAGCCGCTTCAGCGCGAAGGCCAGCACGCGCAGGCCCTGCGCGGCCAATTGCTCGGCTTCGTCCTGCAGTGCCGCCGGGTCGATGGCGACGACGCCTTCTGCGGCAAGCTGATCGACACACAATGACAACACCCCCTCGGGCGCGCCCTTCACCAGCATCAGCACGTCCTTGCCTTCACGGTGCAGCGTGCTCATGCGCGCGCGCTCGGAATCGAATGGAAGCTCAGCCTGGCGCGGCAAATCTTGCTGCAGCGAAATCTGGCTGAAACCCGCTGCCTCGGCAGCTTCGAGCAGCGCAGTTTCGGTGGGGTCGCCGCTCAGTTTTCCGTCGGCGCCGACCACGGCATCATTGCACAAGGCCATGGCGAGCCCCAGTTCGCGCCAGGGCGACCCCGCCGCATCTTGAAGCCTGGGCCGGGTTTCGCCCGCGGCCTGCACGCAGTCGACCTGCATCTGGTTCAGCGTCAGCGTGCCGGTCTTGTCGGAGCAGATATAGGTGACCGAGCCGAGCGTTTCCACCGCAGGCAGCCGGCGGATCAGCGCGTTCTGCTTGACCATGCGCGCCGCTCCCAGCGCGAGCGAAATGGTGACCACCGCCGGCAAGGCTTCAGGAATGGCCGCGACCGCGAGGCTGATCGCGGTAAGCAGCATCAGCATCGGCGGCTCGCCGCGCAGCCAGCCGGCGATGAAAATGATGGTGCAGATCGCCAGCACCAACATCGCCAGATTCCGGCCGAAACGCGCCAGACGCTTTTGCAGCGGCGTCTTGCCGGATTCTCCGGACAGCAGCGCGGCAATTTTCCCCAGCTCGGTCTGCATGCCGGTCGCCACCACCAGGCCGCGCGCACGGCCATAGGTCACCACCGTTCCCTTGTAGGCCAGGTTGAGACGGTCGCCGAGCGGCAGATCGGTCTCGTGCAATTTCGCAAGCTGCTTTTCGAGCGGCTGCGACTCGCCGGTGAGCGCCGACTCGTCGACCTTGAGCGAAGCCAGTTCGGTCAGGCGCAGGTCGGCCGGCAGGATGTTGCCGGCTTCAAGTTCCACCAGGTCGCCGGGCACCAGACCCACCGCATCGATTACCCCAGCCCGCCCATCACGGATCACGCGCGCCTGAGGGCTGGCCATCTGCCTCAGCGCCGCCATCGCGCGCTCGGCGCGGTATTCCTGGACGAAGCCGAGGATGCCGTTGAGGAACACGATCACCACGATGGCGATGGTGTCCTGCAGGTCGCCGATGATGCCGGCGATGATGGCCGCGGCAATCAGCACCAGGATCATGAAATCGGTGAATTGCGACGCCAGCATGGCGAGCGGGTGACGCCGACCGGCCTCCGGCAAGGCGTTGGGGCCGGCCTCTTCAAGCCGTCTTGCAGCCGCATCGGCGGTCAGCCCGGTGACGAGGTCGCTCTCCAGTTGCGCAGCGGCCGCCCCGCTGTCGAGGCGATGCCAGTCGGTTTCTTCGGACTCAGTGGCCATACAGATAAAGGAACAGCGTGTTCAGCAGATAGATGACGAGCAGCAAGAGGCTGATCCAGCTGACCGAGCGGAAGACACGCGAAGACGGCCGCAGCACCAGGCCGACCACCGCCAGGCCGCTCATCATCATGGCCGAAAAAGCCGACGCCGCATGCGAGATGGAGACGTCGGCAAGCAATGGACCGGGCAGGTAGGCCAGGTCGTCGATGGCCAGAATCGCGATATTGAACAGGTTGCTGCCGAACAGGTTGCCGATGGCGAGGTCGACCGCGCCCAGACGCAGGGCGGCCAGCGTGACGACGACTTCGGGGGCGGACGTCACCGCAGCGACAAACAGCGTTCCCACGAAGCTCTGTTCCCAGGCCATTACCGCCGCCAGATCCCTGGCGATAAACGGCAGCGCGATGCCAGCCGCCATCACCGCAATCGCGGCCACGACGTAGCCTCGAACTGCCCGTTCCAGATCAATGTCGGGATAGCGCTCGGCACGATCTTCGACATACTCGCTCACTTGCGCCCGCTCGTAGCGGTAGAGCGAGCGCATGGCCAACCCATACAGCAGCAGGATGACGGGCGTGTAGAGGCCGACGTGCCCAAGTGCAGGGATGGCGGTGTCGCGATACAGCAGCAGGTTGAATCCGGCAAAGCCGATCAGCGCGATGCCATAGCCGGCAGACAGCACATTGCCCTGCCGCGCTCGCGTATAGACGGACTCCTTGCGATAGAGGATATCGAGCACCACGATGATGAGCAGGTTGAAAACGCAGCTGCCCATGATGTCCCCCACCGCGATGTCCGGCACCTTGGCGACCGTTACGGAAGACAGGCCGGTGACCAGTTCAGGAAGCGAAGTCACCGTGGCAAGCAGGATCAGACCGGCCCAGCCGCGACTGAGTCCGCTCTTCTCGGCGATGATGTCTCCATAACGCGAAAGCCGCACACCCGCCACACCGATCACGGCAAGGCAGGCCAGCAGCGAAAGCCAGATGACGGCGAGGTTCGGCATGATGGCGATGGAATTGCGGCTCCCGATCCGCGCGCTTTGGAGCGCAGCCCTGAAATTGACGTTCACGCCGGAGGACGTAATCATCCGCATGCTGAAGGCGTACGCGCAAGGATGCAAGCGGAGCCAGGTGCCTCTGGCCATAGGCATGAATTTGGTTGCGCGTCTGCACCCCGTAAGGAGGTGACTCAAGGCCGCTTGCGGCCGCCCCTCAACGCTTGCGACGGTTGGCCTTGCGGCGTTGCCAGGCGCGCACGATGCGCAGCCGCCAGGTCCAGTGCACGGCAAAGTAAATCAGCACCGACAGGCACACCGCCAGCGTCAGCAAGCCCACCGCCAGCGGCGCACCCACCGTGGCCACGCGGTCCACCCACAGCGCAAGCCCGGTCTCGGTCCGGGCCGCGACCCGTTCGAGGTCGACCTCGGCCACCGGCACATCGGTATGGCCCAGCATCCAGACGCCGAGGTGATAGGCCGCGTAGTAGACCGGAGCGAAGGTGAAGGGATTGGTGATCAGGGTGCTGCCGACCGCGGCCGGGATGTTGGCGCGCAGCAGCAGCGCCGCCACCGCGGCGAAGAGGATTTGTGCCACGGGGATCAGCAGGCCGAAAAACACGCCGATGGCGATTCCCAGCGCGATGCCGCGGCGGTTGACATGCCACAGCCTGGGGTGATGCAGGGTCGGCCCCATCCAGCGCAGCATGCGATGTTCACGCAGGACTTGCGGGTCGGGCAGGTAGCGGCGAAAACGCTCGGGCAGCATCGATGGTTTCAGGCGGCAGGGGGGTTGGGGGTCGGGTCGTCCTGTATGACGGTCTGATCGGGGGAAAGGTTTAACGTCCGCAAGGTCGCGGCCGCCTTCAGCGCCTGCTCGGCCAGCCGGCGCATCCTGCTGATGCGACGCAGGCACAGCTCCATGTCGTGGATGTCGAACTCGCCGCGCGCGCCCTCGGCCAGAACCGCCGCCTTCAGCGCGCGATACTGGTGCTGCATCTCGTCGAGACGATCGTCCGGATCGACGCCGCCCTCGATGCTCTCATCCTGCAGTGAGGTCTTGGTCTGTTCCAGGAACTGCATGATCTGCTCGCGCATGGCCGGGGTGCCGAGGGTACTGGGATGAGACAAGGTGGCCAGATCGTTCGCCAGTTCGACCACCGCCTCGTAATAGCGTCCGGCACGCAGCACCTCGGGCAGGCGCTGGGCGCTCTCGACCGCCATGCTGACGCGGTGCAGCTCAGCGATGAAGCGGGCGATGGCGACATTGAGCTGTGACACCACCGCCTGTTCCGGCAGCGACACCGGCGCTCCGGTCTTCTGCATGGTCCACACCCGGCGTGCCCCGCGCAGGGCGATCCTGCCCATCCTACGCAACTCCTGCAGCAGCGCATCGAGCGCCAGCGCCGGAACGCTCAACACGGTGTTGTCGAGGTGACGCGGTTTCGCCTCGTCCTCCTCGGCGGTGCGGAAGTGGCCGGCGAGGAAGGTCGCCAGACGCGCTCCCAGCGGCCACATCAGCATCACACCGAGAATGTTGAACGTGCTGTGAAACAGCGCCAGCGTCACTGCAGGCGCGGCTTCCAGTTCCATCCAGTCGCGCACCCGCTCGATGGCATCGATCAGCCACGGCAGCAGCAGCAGCGCCACTGCCCCGGTCAGCAGGTTGAACAGCACATGCGCTGCGGCGGCACGGCGCGCGTTGGGGGTGGCGCGGAGTGCCGCCAGCAGTGCGGTCACAGTGGTGCCGATGTTGGCGCCGATCACCACCGCAGCCGCATCCTCGATGCCCAGCAGGCCGCCCTGCGCCGCGGTCAGCGTCACCGCCAGCGCCGCGCTGGAGCTTTGCATCAGCACCGTGAGCAGCGCTCCGGCGCCGACGTGGGCCAGCACGCCGAGCACTCCGCTGCCGCCCGGCAGCGCCATCTGCGAGCCGAGGTCGGTGAAAGTGTCCTTGAGAATGTCGATGCCGAGGAACAGCACGCCGAAGCCTGCCAGCGTCATCCCCAGCGCGCCGCGTCGATGTCCCTCGCCGGTGAAATGCAGCAGCATGCCGACGCCGATCATCGGCAGCGCCAGCGCCTCGATCTTGAAGTTGAGCCCGACCAGCGCCACCAGCCAGCCGGTCATGGTTGTGCCGACGTTGCTGCCGAACAGCACCCACAGCGCCTGGCCGAGGGTCAGCAGGCCGGCGTTGACGAAGCCGATGGTGGCGACCGTGACCGCCGAGGACGACTGCACCAGCGCGGTGATCAGCATCCCCGAGGCGAGGCCGCGCAGGCGGGTGCCGGTCGAGCGCGCGAGGATGCGCTCGAGCGCCGGTCCGGCGGCGAGCTTGAGGCCGTCGGTCATCAGCCACATGCCGAGCAGGAACAATCCGACGCCGCCGGCCAGTCCGCCGACGAGAGAAGGAACGGACATTGCACTACCCTGTCATTGAGATGTGCCAGAATTCTACTGGTACGCCAACCGAACGGAGACTCGCTTGAAATCAAACGAACATCCGCCGCACTGGCACAGCCTGTCAGCCAGCGACACCCTCAGCCGCCTGGATGCACCCCGCACAGGCTTGACTCCTGACGCCGTCGAGACGCGGCGCGCGCAATACGGCAGCAACCGCCTGCCGCCGCCGCAGCGCACGGCTGCCTGGCAGCGTTTTTTGCTGCAGTTCCACAACGTGCTGATATACGTGCTGCTGGCAGCCGGCGTCATCACCGCGCTGCTCGGCCACTGGCTCGACTCCGGCGTGATCATCGGCGTGGTGATAATCAACGCGGTGATCGGCTTCATCCAGGAAGGCCGCGCCGAAGAGGCGCTCGACGCCATCCGCAGCATGCTGTCGCCGCACGCCATCGTCACCCGCGCCGGCGAGCGCCACGAAATCCCCGCCGAGGACCTGGTTGCGGGCGACATCGTCCACCTGTCTTCAGGTGATCGCGTGCCGGCTGACCTGCGACTGATCGACGTCAAGAGCCTGCGGGTGATGGAGGCGGCGCTGACCGGTGAATCGCTTGCGGTCGAAAAGCAGGTCGATGCGGTGGCGGAAGACGCCGCGCTCGGCGACCGCGCCAGCATGGCCTGGTCAGGCACGCTCGTCACCTACGGCCAGGCCACCGGCGTGGTGACAGCCACCGGCACCGCGACTGAACTGGGTCGAATCAGCACCCTGCTGGCGTCCGTCGAGAAGCTCACCACCCCGTTGCTGAAACTGATGGCGCGCTTCGGCCAGGTACTGGCAGGCGTGATCCTGCTGCTGTCGGGTTTGATCTTCGGCTTCGGCGTGTGGGTGCGCGACTACCCGGCAAGCGACATGTTCCTCGCCGCAGTGGGGCTGGCAGTGGCGGCGATCCCCGAAGGCCTGCCGGCCATCATGACCATCACGCTCGCCATCGGCGTCACCCGCATGGCGCACCGCCACGCCATCATCCGCCGCCTGCCCGCGGTGGAAACGCTGGGCGCGGTCAGCGTCATCTGCTCGGACAAGACCGGCACCCTGACCCGCAACGAAATGACGGTGCAAACCGTCATCGGCACCGACGCCATCTTCGAAGTGTCGGGCAGCGGCTACGCCCCCGAGGGCGGCTTCAGCCGCGAAGGCGAACGCGCCGATCCCGAAGCGTATCCGCTGCTGCGGGAAGTGGCACACGCCGCCTTGCTGTGCAACGACGCCGAACTGCGCGACACCGACGCCGGCTGGCAGCTGGCCGGCGACCCTACCGAGGGCGCGCTGCTGACCCTGGCGATGAAGGCCGGGCTGGACCCCCGCCAGACCCGCGAAGCGCTGCCGCGCAGCGACGTCATCCCGTTCGAGTCCGAGCACCGTTTCATGGCCACGCTCAACCACGACCACGACGGGCGCGGCTTCATCTATCTGAAAGGCGCGCCGGAGCGGGTGCTGGCGCTGTGCGAGGCACAGAACAGCGCGGACGGTGAGGCACCGCTCGACCCCGATTTCTGGCATGCGCGCATGGAGGCCGCCGCCGCCGAGGGCATGCGGCTGCTGGCGCTGGCGGTGCGTCACGAAACCACGGCGACGCTGAACTTTTCCGACATCGAGGACGGCGGCTTCACCCTGCTGGCGGTACTGGGTCTGGCCGACCCGCCGCGCGAGGAAGCCATTCAGGCGGTCGCCGACTGCCGCGCCGCCGGCATCCGCGTCAAGATGATCACCGGCGACCACGCCGCCACCGCGCTGGCCATCGGCAAACAGCTGGGGCTGGGAGGCCACTCTCCTAACGAAGCGGTGCGCGCGACAACCGGCGCCGAGATCGAGGCCCTCGACGCCGCGCAGCTGCGCGACGTTGTCGCGCAGACCGACATCTTCGCCCGCGCCAGCCCCGAACATAAGCTGCGCCTGGTCGAAGCCCTGCAAAGCCTGGGGCAAGTCACCGCGATGACCGGCGACGGCGTCAACGACGCCCCGGCGCTGCGGCGCGCCGATGTCGGCGTGGCGATGGGCAGGAAAGGCACCGAGGCTGCCAAGGAAGCGGCGGAGATGGTGCTGGCGGACGACAACTTCGCGTCGATCGCACACGCCGTCGAGGAAGGCCGCACCGTCTACGGCAACCTGAAGAAGGCCATCATCTTCATCCTGCCGACCAACGCGGCGCAGGCCGGCATGGTGCTGATCGCGATCCTGCTCGGCCTCACCCTGCCAATCACCCCGGTACAGATCCTCTGGGTCAACATGGTGTCGGCGGTGACGCTGGCGCTGGCGCTCGCCTTCGAGCACCCCGAGCCCGAAGCCATGCGCCAGCCGCCGCGCAACCCGAACGAGCCGCTGCTGACCCGCTTCATGCTGTGGCGCATCGTATTTGTCACCGTGTTCCTGGTGGCCGGATCGCTCGGCCTGTTCCTGTGGGAAATGGAGCGCGGCGTGCCAATCGAGGTGGCCCGCACCGCGGCGATCAACGCGCTGGTGATGGGCGAGATCTTCTACCTGTTCAACTGCCGCCGCCTCACCGCCCCGGTGGTCGGCTGGTCAGGGTTTGTCGGCAATCGTGCGGTGCTCATCGCCATCGCCATCCTCATCGTGCTGCAGGGCCTGTTCACCTACCTGCCTGTGCTGCAGACGCTGTTCGCCACAGCTGCGCTCAACCTCGCTGCCTGGGGACGCATCTTCGTTTTCGGCCTCATCGTCTACAGCGTGGTGGAAATCGAAAAGGCCGTGATCCGCGGCAATCACACACCCTCACGTAGAGGCACATGAATAGCTTCGACCACGCATCCTCCCCGCTTTGCCGCTTCCATCGCGGAGATTGGGACAGGCCGCGCCCAAGGTAAGCCACGTGGATTTCTTCAATCAACTCATCCTCGCCGGCGCGGTGCTGCTGTTGCTGGCCATCCTCGCCAGCGCATTGTCGTACCGCATCGGCATGCCGCTGCTGCTGGTGTTCCTGGCGGTCGGCATGCTGGCCGGGGAAGACGGCCCGGGCGGCATCCTGTTCGACGACAGCGGCATCGCCTACACCATGGGTAGCGTCGCGCTCGCCGTCATCCTGCTCGACGGCGGTCTCAACACCCGTTCCGACAGCTTTCGCGCCGGCCTGCGCCCGGCATCCGCGCTGGCCACCGTCGGCGTGCTCGTCACCTGCGTGGTTACCGGCCTGTTCGCCGCCTGGATGCTTGATTTCGGCCTGCTTGAAGGCATGCTGGTCGGCGCCGTGGTGGGCTCCACCGATGCCGCCGCCGTGTTTGCCCTGCTGCACGCCAAGGGCCTGGCCTTGAAGCAGCGGGTGTCCGCCACACTGGAAATCGAATCCGGCAGCAACGATCCGATGGCGGCGCTGCTTACCATCGCCCTCATCGAACTGATCCTCTCCGGCCAGAGTACGCCTGGCTGGGAAACGCTCTTGCTGTTCGTCCAGCAAATGGGGCTGGGACTGGTCGTGGGCCTCGGCGGCGGCTGGCTGCTGGTGCGATTGGTCAACCGCCTGCCGCTGGAGCGCGGCATGTATCCCATGCTGGTCCTCGCCGGCGGCCTCGCGCTCTACAGCCTCACCACGGTGCTGGGCGGTAGTGGTTTTCTGGCCGCCTATCTGGCCGGCGTGGTGCTCGGCAATAGTGCCCCGCGCGAATCGACCAACATCCTGCAGGTGCACAACGGCCTGGTCTGGCTGGCGCAGATCGCCATGTTCCTGATGCTGGGCCTGCTCGCCACACCAAGTGATCTGATCGAGCACGCCCCGGCAGCCCTGGCGATCGCGCTGGTGCTGATGTTCGTCGCGCGGCCGCTGGCCGTGGCGCTGTGCCTGCTGCCCTTCCATTTCCCGTGGCGTGAGCAGGTGTTCATCGCCTGGGTCGGATTGCGCGGCGCGGTGCCCATCATTCTGGCTTTGTTCCCGCTGCTGGCAGGCATCCCCGAGGCGGCGCTCATTCTCGATGTCGCCTTCTTCGTGGTGCTGATCTCGCTGACCCTGCAGGGCTGGACCATCCCCGCCCTGGCACGTCGCCTGCGGCTGCAGGTTCCGCCCGCGCCGACGCCGACCGAGCGCTTCGATCTGGCGTCGGCCCCGGCCGGCGGCCATGCCTTCTTTGGCTACCGGCTGGCTGCGGATGGGGCATTCATCGGCCGCCCCGCCAGCGCGCTGCGCCTGCCCGGCCAAGCGCGACTGCTGACCGTAATGCGCGATGGCCTGGCGCTGGTGCCCGATGCAGCCGGCGAACTGACCGCCGGGGATACGCTCTACGTCCTGGCAGACGAAGCGGACAGCGCCACGCTGGGCGACCTGCTGGCAGCGCCCCGCGCACCTGCCTATCTCGAGAAGCGTCAGTTCTACGGCGATTTCGTACTGAACGGCGAAGCGATCATGGCGCATGTCGCCGCGCAGTACGGCCTGCCCTTGCCAGCGGAAATGTCAGACCTGACGCTGGAGGCGTTCATCACCCGGAAGCTGCCCGGCGTACCCGTGGTCGGCGACCGCGTCCGTCTGGGAAAACTGGAATTCGTGGTGCGATCGATCGTCGACGGCCGCATCAGGCAGGTCGGCCTGAGAATCCCGACCCATCTGGTCGACGCACCCTGATCTTGCAACAATCCTGAGCGGCCGGCTCGTAAGGCCGAATGCCCGTCCGGCCTTGCCCGGAACAACAAAGCCGTCCATCATCATGAAGGCTTGAGCGGCCACAAATCATGATCGAAAGATTGAAACACCCACCAAACCATGCAGCACCCATTTGACGAGTTTGCGCTGCTCCTGATCATCACCACCCTGCTGGGAGCGATCGCGGTACGGCTGCGCCAGCCGGTTCTGATCGCCTACATCGTGGTCGGCATCCTGCTCGGGCCGACAGGTTTCTCGCTGGTGACGGCGCACGACCAGATCGACCTCTTGGCACAGATCGGCATCACCGTGCTGCTGTTCGTGGTGGGGCTGAAGCTCGACCTCAAACACATCCGCCATATCGGCCCGGTCGCGCTCGCCACCGGCCTGGGGCAGCTGACTTTCACCATCCTGTTCGGCTTCTTCATCATCCTCGCGCTCGGCAAGGGCTGGCTGGAAGCGCTCTACGTGGCGGTGGCGCTGACCTTCTCCAGCACCATCATCATCGTCAAGCTCCTGTCCGACAAGCGCGAACTCGACTCGCTGCACGGCCGCATCGCGGTCGGCTTCCTGATCGTGCAGGACCTTGCCGTGGTGATCGCGATGATGGTGATGAGCGGGCTCGGCGGCATGAGCGAGGAAGGCGTCAGCGGCATGACCCTGGCGCTGAACCTGCTGGCGCGCCTGGGCGGCGCCGCGGTCGTGCTGTACGTATTGATGCGCTACGTGCTGCCGCGCATCGTCGATACCCTGGCACGCTCGCAGGAACTGCTGCTGATCTTCGCCATCGCCTGGGGCACAGCACTCGCGGCAGCGGGCGAATTCGCCGGCTTCAGCAAGGAGGCCGGCGCCTTCATCGCCGGCTTCTCGCTCGCCTCCACTGCGTACCGCGAGGCGATCAGCGCGCGGCTCACCAGCATCCGCGATTTCCTGCTGCTGTTCTTCTTTATCGACCTCGGCGCCAAGCTCGACTTTTCCACCCTCGGCGACGAAATAGGCTCCTCCATCGTGCTGTCGCTGTTCGTCCTGATCGGCAACCCGCTGATCGTGATGGCGATCATGGGCTACATGGGTTACCGGAAAAGAACCGGCTTTCTGGCCGGGCTGACGGTGGCGCAGATTTCCGAGTTCTCCATCGTCTTCGTCGCCATGGGCATCAGTCTCGGCCACATCGGCGACAGTGCGCTCGGGCTGACCACGCTGGTCGGCCTCATCACCATCGCACTGTCGTCCTACATGATCCTGTACTCGCACCGCCTGTATGCCTGGCTGGCGCCATCGCTCAGCCTGTTCGAGCGCCGCCACCCCTTTCGCGAACTGGCGGTCGAGCACGCCCACGCCGACAGCGTGCGCCCCGACGTGGCCATTTTCGGCCTCGGCCGCTACGGCAGCCGGCTGGCGCATTCGCTGCTCAAGCAGGACATCCATGTGCTGGGGGTGGACTTCGACCCGGAGGTGGTGAGGACGCAACAGCACCATGGGCTGGACGCCCGCTTCGGCGACGGCGAGGCGCCGGACTACGTCGAGAGCCTGCCGCTGGCGGGGGTGCCCTGGGTGGTCAGCACCCTGCCCGACCGGGCTTCCAACCTCGCTCTGCTCAATGCCCTGAAGGAACATCATTACAGCGGGCAGATCGCCATCGTCGCGCGTGACGAAGCCGACGCCGCCAGCCTGCGCTCGCTCGGCCGGGTCGAGATCATCCTGCCGTTCAACCAGGCAGCCGATTTCGCCGCGCTCGACCTCGCCGCGCGCATTGCGGTGTCCGAACTGAAACCAGACAAGGAGACTACATCGTGACTTCATCCTTATCCCTGCTCGCCGCCACCGACTTTTCCGCCCCGGCGCGCCATGCGCTGGAGCGAGCGGCGCAGCTTGCGGGCGCCCATGCCGGCGCGCAGCTCACGCTGACCCACGTCGTCAGCACATCGATGCTGGCGCGGCTGCGCGGGGTGATGCGCGACGAGGCGCCGGCGATGGAAGCCCGCCTGGCCGAGGAGACGGAACGGACCCTGGCCGAACTGGCCGTCCGCCTCAGCACCCAGTACGCGTGCCCGGTGAACACGCGGCTGAGCCAGGGATCGGCACTGGATGCCATCGCCGGCCTCGCCGAGGAACTGCAGTCCGACCTGCTGGTGATGGGCGCGCGCGGCGCGCATTTCGTGCGCGAGTTCCTGCTCGGCTCGACCACCGAGCGCGTACTGCGCAAGACCCGCCGCCCCGTGCTCGCGGTCAAGCATCGGCCGCAGGGCGCCTATCGGCGCGTGCTGGTGCCGGTCGACTTTTCGGTCCATGCCGTGGCGGCGGCGCAGACCGTGCACCGCTGGCTGCCCGACGCCGAGATCGCGTTGCTGCACGCATACGAAGTCGACATCGAAAGCACCCTGCGCTTCGCCAGCATCGCCGAGGAGCAGATCCATGAGTACCGCGCCCGCGCCCGCGAGGAAGCGCTCGATGCGATGACACAGTTCGTCGACCAGTTGTCCATTCCGTCCGCGCAGCTGACGCGCCACGTGGTGCACGGCGCGCCGACCCTGCGCATCCTCGAGCATGAGCAGTCGCTCGACGTCGATCTCATCGCCATGGGCAAGCACGGCCAGTCGA
>Ga0209287_10000658_pt1 | contig 19622 bp, 20 predicted proteins | sample PPLLak3cmMay2015_2_FD_187255 | JGI IMG/M metagenome (GOLD analysis project Ga0209287, IMG submission 187255) | Freshwater sediment microbial communities from Prairie Pothole Lake near Jamestown, North Dakota, USA - PPLs Lake P8 Core (1) Depth... | ecosystem: Environmental > Aquatic > Freshwater... | reverse complement strand
CTCAGCTTGTCATTCCGAACGAAGTGAGGAATCTAAAAGGCATTGGTATTAAGAGATTTCTCCCTTTGGTCGAAATGACAATTGATGCTTTTTTGAGTTTTGAAATTACCTCCCGGTATTGTCCTTTATTTCGCATCCGAGGAAGGGTGAAGGATATTGTTGATTATGTTGTCTGTCAGCTGGAAATTAAAATTCTTGGCATAAAACTCCCTCACCCGGTCGCTCATATCGAGAAAGTTCAGCTTATCAGGATATGAGGTTACTGCCAGCCACTGGGGAACCATTACCGCCGCCTCGCAGGATACCCTGTCCCATGTATAAAATCCCGCGGGCAGACGATAGACCCTTTTATTTTGAACGGCCTTCAGCTTTGACCATGACGGGTCGCTTAAAAGATCATCGGGGTTGCCGCTGTCAATGACAATTATATCGGGATCAAAGCTCAGGACCTGCTCCATGGATACGGTGGCAGCCCCCCCCTCTTTTCCGCCTGGACCGGATACTGCCTCTGCCGCATTAACACACCCCGCGGCCTTGATGCATTCATCCATGAATGTGCCGCTGCCGTAGGTGCCAAGGTGATCGGCATTAAAGCCGGTGAAGATCCTGAGCCTCTGTTCCGCCGGCATATCGGCAAGGGAGAACTTTATCAGCGACAGGATATTATCGAGGTATACGACATACTGTTCCGCCTTTTCCTCCTTCCCGAAGGTCATCCCGAAGAACCGGATCTCATTCCTTAACTGGCTGATTGAACCCTTTGCCGTTGTGCTGTTTATCCTCAGGGCTGTGAGCCCTGAGCCATTCTCCACCGGTCCCATGTCGCTTTCAGAACCTATAACGATATCCGGTTTAGCCTCGAGCAGGGCCTCAATATTGACCTGGCCTGTCGATGAACAGACGGCAGGGACTTTCTTGAGGTGCGGATCATACATGGTCAGCAGGTCACAGTTTTTTACTGAATCTGTTACACCGCACAGCCTATCATTGACCCCGACCACATAGGTGGCCATAACCTCGGGGAAAGTGAGAACGGCCACCCTTTTTATATCCTCCGACTGTGGGATCATAACCGACCTGCCGGTCAGGTCCTCTATGGCGATCTTGTCGACAGTCTTCCCCGATGATTTGCTGTCGCCGCAACCTGATGCAAGGCACGATATTATGATGGCTGTTATTAAAAGAGACAAAATAGTTATGGTTGATGTCTTGATTTTCAATTTTAAATCCTTCCTTCATTAAATGCTATAATTTCTCAAGCCTTACTGCACACACCTTGTATTCCGGGATCTTTGCAACAGGGTCAAGGGCCTTGTTTGTCAGCACATTGGCAGCGCCCTCGGCATAGTGGAAGGGCATAAACACAGTCCCGTCCACTGCCTTTTCAGATATCCTTGCCTTTGCCTTGATTTCTCCCCTTCTTGATGAGATCCTGAGCAAATCCCCGTCTGCTATGCCGCCGCCATGTGCATCCTTTCTTGAGATCTCCACAAAACTGGCAGGTGCAAGTTCATTCAGGCCGTCGGACTTCATGGTCATTGTACCGGTATGATACTGGTACAGCACCCGTCCGGTAGTCAGGAATAACGGGTAATCCTTATCCGGGATTTCTGCCGGAGGGATATAATCTATTGCATGAAAGACCCCGAGGCCGCAGGTGAACCTGTCAATATGAAGGCATGGAGTGCCAGGATGGTCATCTGCCGGGCATGGCCAGTGGATGCCGTCCTTTTCAAGCCTGCCGTGATTTATCCCGCAATAGGATGGGGTCAGCCCGGCGATCTCTTGCATCACGGATTTTGAATCCCTGTAGTCCATGGGATAGCCCATCCGTCCGGACAGGGCGCATATTATCTCCATATCATCCTTTGCCTCTCCCGGCGATTCCACTGCCTTTCTCAACAGCTGAACCCTCCTCTCGGTATTGGTGAAAGTACCGTCCTTTTCGGCAAATGACGCGCTCGGCAGAACCACATCCGCAAGCTCCGCCGTCTCGGTAAGGAATATGTCCTGCACGACAAGGAAGTCCAGTTTCTCCAGGCCCTTTTTGACATGGTTCAGATCAGGGTCGGATAACATCGGGTTTTCACCGATGACATAGAGCGCCTTGATCTCTCCTCCATTGGCCATTTCCATCATCTCTGTTACGGTAAGCCCGGGCAGGAAAGGCAGGCCTTTAATGCCCCATGCCCTCTCCATGCGGTCCCTGATGGCATGATCATCAACCTTCTGATATCCCGTATAGACATTGGGCAGCGCCCCCATGTCACAGGCGCCCTGAACGTTGTTCTGACCGCGGAGGGGGTTGACCCCGCCGCCTTCAATGCCAACATTACCGCACAGCATGGCCAGGTTTGCAACTGACTTGACATTGTCGGTGCCTGTAGTGTGCTGGGTGATGCCCATGGAGTAGATGATTGATGCGGCCTTTGCCTGTGCGTACATCCGTGCAGCCTGCACAAGCAGGTCCCGCGGTATCCCGGTTATCTCTTCCACATATTCCGGGGTGTATTTCTCCACTGTCCTTTTCAATTCATCCAGGCCTGTTGTCCTGGAACTGACGTAATCTTCATCGTAGAGCCTTTCCTTGATTATCACATGCATCATGCCGTTCAGCCACGCCACGTCCGTGCCAAGGTTCTGCCTCAGCCAGAGGGTCGCAAACTGCGTTATAGGTATCTTCCTGGGATCGACAACAATCAGCCCTGTCCTGCGGGATGTCACTGCCCTTTTTACATAGGATGAAAGCACGGGGTGATTTTCCGTGGTGTTTGAGCCGGTGATTAAAATCACATCGGCCTTTTCCAGATCCTCTATGGGGTTTGTCATGGCCCCGCTCCCGAAGGAGGCAGCCAGGCCGGCCACGGTTGATGCGTGGCAGAGCCGCGCGCAGTGATCGATGTTGTTGGTGCCTATTACCGCCCTGGCGAACTTCTGGGCAAGGTAGTTTTCCTCATTGGTGATGCGGGCGCTTGAGAACACGCCGATTGAATCAGGGCCATGCTCGGTTTTTATAGCGGACAGCCTTTCTGCTATGAGATCAAGTGCCTCATCCCAGGTTGCCTCCCTGAATCCGTTATTTTCCCTGATAAGGGGGCTGGTCAGCCTTCTGTCGTCATTTATAAAATCATAGCCGAAACGTCCCTTGACGCAGAGGCTTCCGAAGTTAGGGCCGGCATCTTCAACGCCCGTGACTCTTACCACCCTGTTTTCCTTTACATGCAGATACAGCTGGCACCCTACCCCGCAGTATGCGCACGTGGTCCGGACCTTATTTATACCCGGATCAGCGGCAGGCGAACGCAATTCATCCTTTCCGAAAAGGGCGCCCACGGGACATGCCTGGACGCATTCTCCGCAGAAAACGCAGTCGGATTTTACCAGGGGACGGTCTCCCTTTGTAATGACCTTTGCCGAGGCCCCCCTGTATCCAAGGCTTATGGCCCTGTTTACCTGGACCTCATTGCAGGCCTGTACGCACCTCCCGCAGAGTATGCAGCGGGAAAAGTCCCTCACGATCAGCGGATTCTCCTCCTCAATCCCGTATTTGGCCTGCACCTGCTGGAAGCGGTTTGCCTTTGCCCGGTACTGGAGAGCCAGCGACTGGAGCTTGCACTCTCCATAGGCAGGGCAGAGTTCCTCGCTGCCCTTCGCACTCAATGCCGCAAGCTGGGCGTCTGACAACGCATCGCTGTCCGGGTCCTCCGCAAGGCAGTTATGGCGCCCTGATGAAAGGAGCAGCTCAATATTATATCGCCTGGCCTCTATAACCCGCGGGGAGGACGTCCTTACGACCATATTCGGGGCTGCTGGAGTGGAGCATGATGCAACAAGCGCCCTTGCGCCCTCCACCTCAACAAGACATATCCTGCACGCCCCTGTGGGCGTGGTCCCCTTCAGCCGGCACAGGGTTGGGATATTTATGCCGTTTTCCTCCGCGACTTCAAGAATTGTCTGGCCCTGTTTAAAATTTATTTCCTGATGATCAATATTGATCATGTTGTTGCTCATAATAGCCTCTCAAGATTCTGACTTTTTCAAGACCTGGATTCACTGGATGATAAAAGTTTTTAAGCAAAAGCCGGTCTTTTTCTTAATTTTTTAGAATTAACATGTTGCCTGTTCTGAGTCAAGGCTGATAGGACTATAGAGCCATCCGGGCATGCACCTATTCAAACTCCTCCGATTCCTCCGATGGATAGAAGAAATCAGCTCCTTCTTTTCTTATCTTTGCAGGGTCTTCCCTGACAAGGTATTCCTCTGCCTTTTCCCTGAAGATCCTGGCCTGTTCCTCCATGTTCTTTATCTTTTCAATAACGCCGTTTTCCCTGAGCATGCCTTTTATCAGAAGGAAGATCTCTTCGCTGCCGTAAAGAAAGTCCCCTTCATGCATGATCTTGCACGCCACCATGCATTTGAAGGTGTCGAACCTCATCTGCTCCGCGACCTTGTCCATACCTTTTACAATATAATCTATCTCCTCCTTCATATGAGGGCTCTGAAGCAGCCTGCCTTTTTCCTGGTATATCTCCTCATCAAGCCTCCTGATAAGGTTCTCAGGGAAACTATTGTCAACGACAACTACAATATCCATGTCGGAACCCTGAACCATTTTTCGGGTGCTCCTTTCAGGGCGGGGCACATCATGGGCCATGTTGAATACTATATCCCCGGCAAGTATGAAACAGGCATGATCTTTAATGTAATCGTCATCCCCCAGGCGGCCTGCCAGGACAGCCACAAGGTTGCGTGCCAGATCTGATTTGTATCTGCTTATCTTTTTGAAATGGTTTTGCAGGGCCTCGGCCTTTCTTTCCGTGGTCGCATTGTCTGCAGCAAGACCTATGACCGAATATGTAAGGAATTCCCTCAGGATTGAGGGAGACAACCGGGCATAGCCTTCAATCTTCCTGTCAAGGCGAAGATACCTTGTGCCAACGATGCTCACGGAAAGTTTTTTTGAAAGCCTGCAGGACCGCAGGATGATCAGCGGGTCCTCATCAATGCAATTAAGGAGTTGCGATCCTGTTAACGGCCCCTTGCTTTTAATTATTTCTATTATCCTGTCTTCCATTATTTTTAAATTTTCCATAATAATGAGCCGATCTTTAAGCTTAAATTCTCAATCTGATCCGGGATTATCCGTTTTTCTGCGTGGTGATTGATTCCCGGTTTATTGCATCGGTTAATTCCCCCGGTCTGTTTATGTTATAAAAGGAGCTCAGCAGAGGGTCATATTGTTTCATCTCATCCTCGTTGATGAACCTTGTGCGGATTGCCTGATAGAATTTATTTATCATGCATTCCCCTGAATCTATCAGACCCCTTATGGCAGGGATGCAGGTTTTTGAATACAGGGAATGAAGCGGCTCCATCTTCCAGCCTATCTTGGGGATCACTGCATCATAGCCGCTGCCGTTCATCTCCGCGATATAACGGATAAGGCATTCATTCAGAAAGGGCATATCACATGCTACAAAGAACCCGGACCTGTCGGCCATGCTTTCGAGCCCTGTGTATATGCCGCCCAGGGGGCCAAGCCCCTTAATAATGTCTTCATACATGGAGATGCCCAGAGAGGAATACTCGCCGGGATCGTTGGCGATTAAAATCAGCTCCTCAAAGACCGATCCCATTATTTCGATAACCCTCTTGATCAGCTGCCTCCCGTTTACGTCGGCAAAGGCCTTATTGCTGCCGAAGCGGCTGCTCTTCCCGCCGGCAAGTATTACTCCCGTGACCCCGCCGATGTATGGCATGGGTTTTCCGGCATTTCTGTTTTCTGCTGTCATAATGCTGTATATGATGAATTCATTGTTTCTATGTAAAATGGATACGGGTCTGCTGAAAGACCCCTTGCTTTAATCGCCGTTAGATATTATATTCAATCCGTCAGGAAAACTGCCTGATGATCTACTGTGATCCCGCCTGTACAGATGTGCAGGCTACCGATCGGATTAGCACAAATAATGAGTAAAATCCAGAGGATTCATGCATGAACAGAGACCCCTACAGTATCGCGGCGAAAAGGGCTGCCGGGCGTCCTCCGGAACAGAGGCCTGATTTTGATCAGCTTGAGGCGACGGAATTATTCTGTCCTAAATGCCGCATGGCTGCCCCTGTAAGAAAATACCTCCTCCTTGTATTGCCGGAGGGGGATAAATATGAATACCGATGTCAATATTGCGGAACCGCGGTGGGAGACAAGATAGACCGGGGCAGCAGGTACAGGAGCGTATTTTGAAGGAAAGAGACATTATTATAATAGGTTCAGGGCCTGCCGGGCTGACTGCCGCCATATACATCGCCCGTGCAGGCTATAAGCCCCTGCTTATAGAGGGTATTCCCGCCGGAGGGCAGCTGCTTATAACGACTGAAGTGGAAAACTTCCCGGGGTTCCCCGATGGTATCTCGGGGCCCCAGCTTGTAGAAAATATGAGAAGGCAGGCCGAAAGGTTCGGCACGGAATTTCTCATGAAGGAGGTAACCGGTGTTGATTTCAGGAGTTATCCCTTCAGGGTGCAGGCTGAAGATGATGAATATTCCGCCAGGGCGGTGATAATAGCGACTGGGGCCAGGGCAAGATATCTGGACATCCCGGCTGTTGATGCCTTCAGGGGAAGCGGGGTCTCCGCCTGCGCCACATGCGACGGGTTCTTTTACAAGGACGCTGTCCTTTTCGTGATCGGAGGAGGCGATACGGCCGCCGAGGAGGCCCTTTTTCTTACCAAGTTCGCGAAAGAGGTAAATATAGTCCATAGAAGGGACAAACTCAGGGCAGAGAAATACATGCAGGACAGACTCTTTGAGAACCCCAGGATCAGGGTCATATGGAATTCGATCGTGGTTGACATAAAGGGGACAAAAGAGGCCGGGGTTCAGGGCATAGCCTTAAAAAATGTCAGTACGGGCGAGGTAACCGAAATGGAGGCCGACGGCGTGTTTATGGGGATAGGCCACTCTCCGGCGACCGATATTTTTAAAGGCCAGATCGCCCTTGATGAAAACGGATACATCATATGCACTGAGGGCGCCAGGACCAGCGTTGACGGCATATTTGCGGCGGGGGATGTAAGAGACCCCCACTTCCGTCAGGCAATCGCGGCCGCAGGGACCGGCTGCAAGGCGGCCATTGAGGCCGACAGGTATTTAAGAGACAGGAAATAAGCCACGGTTAAATCATGTTGAAACGGCGCAGGGCACAGGGCGCAAGGCCCGCGGAATTAGAAAATTTTCATTGAGGCCCTTCCCATTGACAAAATAAAAGCCTCATGCTAATCCAGCATGAAAACAGCAAAGGAGATATTATGGGCAATACACTGGAAGTAACCGATGACACCTTTGATACGGAGATAGTAAACTCACCTGTTCCCGCGGTTGTGGACTTCTGGGCCACATGGTGCGGCCCCTGCAAGATGATAGGGCCTGTTGTTGAGGAACTGGCAGGTGAATACAAGGGAAAGGTCAAGATCGCCAAGATGGATGTTGACAATAACCGGAACACCCCTGCAAGGTTCGGCATAAGAAATATCCCTACGCTTATTTTTTTCAAGGGCGGCGAGGTTGTAGGTACAGTAGTGGGGGCACAATCCAAGACCTCCCTGGATGAGCAGATTAAAAAGCTTTTATAGATCCCCGCTATCCACGGATAAGAGGAAAAATGTTTAATTTAAAAAAATATCTAAGATATATCCTTATTGCAGGTTCTCTGCTGATTTTCTCTGTTGCCTGTACAGGGTGCTCCTCGACCGGGAAAAAAAAGGATATCTATGAAAGGACCCCTGCCGATCTCCTGGCCGAAGGGCAGGAGAAACTTGACAAGGCGGAGTTCAAGTCCGCCACAAAGCTCCTCCAGGCCATCAAGGACAGATATCCCTACAGCAATGAATCGATTATTGCAGAATTAAAACTGGCTGATTCCCTGTTTCAAAGGGGAGAATACGATGAGGCCCTTACAAACTATGACGATTTTGAAAGGCTTCACCCGAAAGACAAGAGTGTGCCCTATGTCATATTTCAGAAGGGCATGTGCCATTTTCTGCAGATAAAAAGCATGGACAGGGAGCAGGCCCAGGTAGCTGAGGCAAGGGATGAATTCGAACAGCTTATCCGGAGATACCCTGATAATGAGTATTCCCTGAAGGCGCGGGAGAAGCTCAGGCAGTGCCTGGTCTATCAGGCCGAATATGAATTATATGTGGGGCTCTTCTATTATAAAACCAAGAGATACCAGGCTGCCCTGGACAGGCTCACCTATCTCATGGAAAATTATCCCGACGTGGGTCAATACGAGGAGGCTCTGGAATATATAGCCAGGTGCAGGTTAAAGCTGGCTCAGGCAAAGAAATAAATCTTTAGTTTTTAAACCACGAAATACCCGAAACACACGAAAGTTTTCTCACTTTACTTTAAAACGTAACTTAATTTTTTGTCTATTTAGTCTGTTTCATGTTCAGGAATCAGTTAGGTGTCCGCATCTGATAGAACGGGGATGAACTGATACTATGTGCAAAGACCGACTCGTTATAACGAACAAAGATGGAAAATCAATAGATGTTACGTTACAACAAGAGGATCAACGACGAGTTGCTGCAATAAAAATTGATGGAGTACTATATCATATTGAAAAAATGCCAGCACAAGAGTTTTGCACTAAATACAAAGTAGACGTTGATAAAGAATATTATCCCCAGATGGATGCAGATGGTTGTTGCGTTATTATTGCACCATTCTCAAAATAATGGTGCGAGATCTCCATCCGCTCCACTATCGATCACTCATCCGGAACATATCATTCGCGTATTTCATGGTTAAAGCCATAAAATATTCGGTTGTCCTGCCAGTTAAATCTGGAGATGTTGTTAAACGATTGAATCCTAAAACTCTTTTTTTTCGATTAAAAACGGCATTATAAGGCAAAAAATCACCTATTTCTCAATTAAATACCAATTAATTTCAAGAAGATAATCCGGGGCGACCCCAGACAAAAAAATCAGGCTCCACTGGAGTTCAAATATGAAACTTTACTGGGTCACAACTGAAGATCATGATGAAGACTGGTTCATCGTCGCTTCCAGTCAAAAGGAAGCTGTCCGGCTTCATGAAAAAATGGAGGGCTATGATCCGGGAGACGCAACAGCTGAAGAGATCCTGGAAATCCCTGAAACTATGGATGTTGAAGCCGGCTGGCCGTCAAATGAAATTTTGTCTGCTGTCGGCGCCAGGTTTTTATTGACCGGCCTGGCAAGAGTTGTAGAAATAGGAGGCAGGAAGTTCTGTGAAGGGATAATGGAAGAGACTATAAGGACCTTGAATGATGACATGTTTGAACTGATTGGTCAGGGACGTGTTAATAAAACCAGAAAACCATCTGCTCAATGAATTACCCCGCCGCAAGCGGATTGTCCCGCTTTTCCCATGGGGAACTTGAGTCTGGGAATAAGTGCGCGGGCAAGAGCGACGATCTGCTGCTCTCCACCGGACAATTTACCGGCATCCTCTTTAATCCTGTTTTTTAATACAGGGAAAAATTCAAGAACCTGGCTAATGCACTCTTTGGCATCCTTTCATGGAAGTTGAAATCACCCAATCTCCAGGTTCTCCATAATGGTCATGTCATGAAACAACACAGTTTTTTGAATAGAGGCGACCCCACTGGGTACCGGGATGGCGTTTTGGATTACTTCAGTCTGTCTTTCTGTCTTGCCAGTATGTTGGCCGACGATGAAGATGCATGACTGCAAGGACATAAATAATATCATCGTGTTCTGAATAGATGATGCCATAGGGGAAACGATGGAGTTGACAGCGTCTGATATCTTTTTCGAGTAATGGCCATGCCTTTGGGAAAGAAAGAATATTCTGAAGAGTGGAGTGTACCTCGATAGCAAAATCGTAACCAAGTCCCGATCTGCATAATTCATAATAATCTATAGCGTCAAGGAACTCAATCTCAGCCTCAGGGTGAAAGGCATATCTCATAATTTGACGAACCGTTTATTTATCCGGTTAAAAACCTCATTGCCGGGAACCGCTATTATTTCTCCGGAAAGAAGTTCCCCCAGCCTTTTTCTGGCAAGCTCTGTCCATTCTTTATCAATCTCTGTCTCCGGCATGTTAAGGCTTTTCAATAAGGAATCTGCAATTATTGCCCGTTCTTCGGCGGGAAGGGAAAGTGCTTCGTCAATTATTTTTTTTGTTCCAGACATAAAATGCTCCATACCTGTGATTCATCTCATTCGGAAAAAATTATATCAAACTGCAGACCAGTTTACAAGGAGAGATATCAAATTGATGCCCAGCCGGTTACTAAGAAAGTTTTGACTCTATCATCTGCACCAAAAAGTTTTGGGGGAGAGACCAAAGGATGGTTTGTATAGTTCAGAATATTTTATTATTAACAGTAATTTGTTTTGGAACCAACGTGCCCTTCCATAAACCCTTACCATCGATCAACGAATTTCGGAGATGATTCTTAAACAATATGTCACCAATTTTTCATACCTTTCGTGTGGTTCGTGGTTATAAACTCTTTGACCACCAAATACACTAAAAATATATTTCTTATTTTATAACACTATCTTTCATGCTTTTCGTGTGGTTCGTGGTTAAAAAAATAACCGAATCTTAAAACGCTCATTTTGCCCTCAAAAAGGGCGTTATAGGCTAAAAAAACCGCCCCATTTTTAACCGTTCATCTTTACATTCCAGCAACATAGCTCGGTCCGACCCCGACCCACCGAAAATTTATAATGTTACTCAAAGAGCTTGACGGTTATTATCCGCCGGACTGCCTGATCCGAGTGATCTTGGACAATCATTCGGCGCATATATCCAAAGAAACCATGACCTTCTTGGCTACAAAACCGAACCGCTTTGTTTATGTGCACACGCCGAAGCATGGTTCGTGGCTTAACTTGGTGGAGACGCTCTTTGGAAAAATGGCGCGCACCTTCCTCCGGCATATACGAGTTGACTCAAAAGCGGAACTGAAGGAACGTATCATGCGCGGAGTCGCTGAAATTAATGCCGCTCCGGTGGTCCATCGGTGGAGTAAGTTCACAGAAGCGGCTTGAGCTATAAGTAATTATATTTATGAAACGTTATACTAGTCAACAACGTCCCATGGTCCACTCATCCCTCTAAAGGTGGTATACTTTTAAACGACCATTTTTGGTATACTTTATCACGACCATTAACACCCCTGCCCGGACTCGTTGGCACCAACCTCCGGACAGGGTGGCTTTTTTAACCGGAATATCCAATATCTCGATTTTTAGCTAAAGAACCTTGACTATCATATATATTATGTGCTTTACTTTTCTTGTCTTAGAATATTTACTTATTTAATGAACCATTACAGACAAGAACAATAATTTTAAAGTCATTTAATGTTATGAATTTTTTTGGCTATATCCGAAATTCTCAAAGTATAAAAAGTTGATTTGATCATGTGTATCCTTATTATTAACCGTTTTTATAACACTCGAAAAGATACCGGAAATTGAGCAGGCAAATTGAGGTCGCCTACCGTCAAGAAAATCATATCCGTAAAAGCAGATAGGGTACGGAATCCGCTGGCACGGTTTTTAACGATTTTAATAACTCGATTCAATCCTTCCGCCACTGCATTAGTCAATCTGCTCTCAATAAAAGGAAGGATGTGTTGTTTATGCCGTTTTAGAGTATCTACAAAATCTCTTATCGGTTCAAGGCGGCTTTTCAAGGCTGTTGTCATCCAACGCTTAAGGAATCGCTCGGCAGCCCATAGGGTTCTATAATCCCAGAACTGCTCGAACTCATCCTTCAAGACCCAGGCTCTGTGGATTCGACGATTTCCTTTCTGCAAATTATTAAGGATGCGGGAATCCTTTTTTGAACGATTGGAAGAGTGTTTGTACAATAGCCACCGGAGCCCTTTAAGGGATAGACGTTCATCCGGATCGGCTGATCTCCATTGCTCTTTCCGAACCTCATCAACGGCATCATTAAGGGCCTTGGCGATATGAAAGCGATCCAGAACAAGTGTCGCGTTGGGACAGTGATCCTCGATGGCGCCGATATACGTGCGGCTCATGTCGCAGGTTGCCCAGTTAATCTTCGATTTCTGAAATGCACTAAGGTTGTTGTTGAAGAAATCGTCGATGGTGTCCCGGCCCTTGCCTCGGCCGACCCAGACCACGCAGGAACGCTCTATATCATAAACTATCGTGGCGAACTTGCGCCCTTTGCAATAGGAGATTTCATCAATGCCTATGGTTCTTAATCCCCTGATCCTATGCCCATCGCGTAGACGGTTGATAACCCGGTGGAGCATATCAGACAGGGTGGATGTCGGGATATGTAATATCGCGGCCGCAGATTTCTGTGTCATAATCTGACAATAGACGATCATGAGGTACTCAAACCGATAGGTTATTCTGGCGTACGTTTCAGCCCATGGGATATCTTCCTGAATACGTCCATGGGTGGGACACATTAACTCTCTTGGATAGTACCAGAAATAAACTGACCATCCGCATACCGGAATATCTCTCCAATGCCTGGGCTCATCCATGATGCGAAGTATGTGGCATCGACGCCTGCAATGGGGACATAAACAACCATTTTTGTAAGGAGCTACCCAGAGATTCAGTGCTTTGTCTCTGGTTTTGAATTGGTAGCTCTTTATAATAATTCCTTTCAAACAAAGGAGTTTTCGTATAAACTTATTCACGGTCATAGATTCTTCTTCCTTCCTTTCTCGTCTTTTGCATAAGACTTTGAGAATAGGAAAAGAATCTATGACTTTCAACCACTCTTTACTGTGCGCCAAGGAATAGAAGCAATCTTGGCCGTCAGATTGCTTCTATTCCTTGGCATATTAAAAACCATTACGAATTTTATTAATCAATTCTACACGTTAAACTGTTGAGAATTTCGGATTGACCCATTTTTTTAAAAGGATATGTAAGAAAAAATATCCGAAGATACCCAAAAATGATCGTGAGAGTTTTATTCGTTGGCAAGAATATCGAATCAGTCATTTGTCTTTTTCGATAAACCTTTTTCTTGGCCTCGCCGTAGCTTCCATAGCTTTTCTTATAAGCCAAGACGATTCGTATCATCTTACCTCAAAAACAAACATCGAGGCCTTATTTTGGTGGTTCTTATCGGCTCTGTTCGGCATGTTTGCTACCATAAGCCGTCTAGTTAATTTTCGTTATACAGCAAAACGAATCCTCAGTAGGCATAAAAAATATTTTTGTTTAACAAATATAGCTGGCCACATAACTTGGATCTGCTTCGGTTGTGGGTTGTTGTCTTATTGTTTAGGTGTTCTCTATTTTATAGTGTTGTATGTAAATTGAAAAAGCAAAAATGCCCTTCTCCTTTGTAGTGACCCTTTCGCTGCCACCCAATGAAAATTAAAGTGTCTTTAACTCCATCGCTTTGAGAATTTCAAAATACATGTCTTCAACTATTTTTTCTTGTTCTTTGCCAGATTTAACATAATGATCAAGCCCTGGTGAAGCGTTGATTTCGAGCACCCAGTACTCATCAGGTTTTTCACTAATATTTCCATTTATCATGAGATCAACACCGCAGAGTCTCAGCCCCATTTTTTGAGTTAGTTCAATTGCAATCTTGCGGAATTCTGGGTGTACAGATTTTGTCACATCAACAGAGTCGCCACCAGAAGAAAGGTTTGCATTATCCAATAAAAAAATATTTACTCCTTTCTCTAGCGTGGATTTCATCGATAGGCCCTGTCGCTTGAGCTTTTCAGTGATCCGAATGTCATTTTGTTTGATTTTCGTGTCGCGGCCAAGTCGAAGAAAGTCTAACTGTTTTTGTTTCAGCAATTGTCGGATATTGGAAATCCCATCGCCTATAACGTTAAGTGGAATTCGCTGATAAGCTGAAATTATTCTGTCATCAACAACAACAATGCGGTAATCATTTCCAGAAATTGGTCTTTGAACAAGGGCAACTCTATCCCATTTAAAAACAAATTTCATCGCTCGATAGAATTCGTTCTTATTGCTTACTTTAAAAACACCGATCCCTTGGCTACCACTATTGGGTTTTACTATTACTGGAAAGCCACACTTTAAAGCATAATCATATGCCTTATTGATGTCTCTTTTAAATCCAATTATTTTACACCACTGGTCAGAAAAAAATGTTTTTCCTGGAATAGTGGGGTAGCCTAATTTTTTCATAAAAAAATTGGCATAATCTTTATCCTTGGCAATTTCTGATGCCCCTTGTGGATTAAGATCTAGACTTGAATATTTAAAATAACAATTCCGGCCATTTTTAAAGGTGATTTGGCCTGCAATGTTCCATTCAGGTTCCAGAGTGATGGTAGCACCAATTCGTGGGGCAACTTTTTGCAGGATTTCTCTTATTAAGCGTTTTTTTTTCTTCATAATTTACATCTCGACTTTATTATTTATGTGTTAAAATTCTCATAAAATATAAAGTTTCATCATCAATAGAGAGTTGTTTTGGAACCAGCATCTTATCGGTTACAGAATTAAAACTGCATGCACAATCCCTTTTTATCATAAATGAGAATTCATAGTTATGACATCAATGGAAATTTGGGACCATGACTCTAGAGAATTATATATTTCTTTTAACTTTTTAAAAGTTAGAAAATCTGCTTTATCAATTTCAATCTCACGAATGTATACATTTGGGTCTGACAGCTCCCAAACGTGAAGTATCCCTATATGAAACCGTCCTACTTCATTGGAATCGTCATTAATTAAAGCGAGTACATGTTCTATGTGAGGTGATTGAATTGAAACTTCTTCGGTTACCTCCCTCAGAGCTGCAGCACGATAAACATCAAAGCCCAATGTTGAAGTAACTTTGTCAATTGGTTCAACATGCCCTCCTAAACCAACTGAATGGAGTCCTAATAATCTTTTTTCCATTGAACTTTTACCTCGAAGATAACAAAACAAAGAGTCTTTATATCTAAGGACAATGTAACAAATCACTTGTTTGAATTTATTGTTATTCTCAGCAAGGTCTCTATTAATAAAAAAAGTATACTTTGGATCGTATAAAATAGAGAGGTGCTTTTCAATATCTGTTGTGAACCTCTGGATATAACCTTGCCTCTCAAAAGCCTGTTTATTCACAACTAAAACCTTTTGCTCCAATGCAGACCTCTTTTAATTAAGAGACTTAAAATTTTCACACCCAAGATCCATAAGCAATTCAGTTATTGATTCAATTGTAATATATTTAGCACAAGTACCAGAATATTTTTTTTCAAATGAAAACCAATTTTTCAACAGTAGCGATTTTATAATTTCCGCCTGTTCAATTGATTTACATAGTAAAGCAATAACACAGTCTGATAGAACAATAGGGGAATCATTATTATATAAATGTATTTTATTTTTTTTTGGTTTACCTACTCTTGGTATAAGAATTGCCGGTCCAATTATAGCGTGTGATTGTGGTTGTATTTTATAACGCTTTAGATTGATACCAATTTCTTCAAGTTCTGTAGAATGAATAAATGGTACACCAGTTTTGGATTTGTCTTCAATTAAAGCATGCATTGAAATCCGTCCCCGATATATCTCTAAACCGATATTTTGCTTCAGGGAAAGCGGCCTATTGCTGACTGTACTACTCTCAAGGGTAGATTTAATAGGGGCTTTATATTTTTTAAAAGAAATAATTGTAGAAATTGCTGAACAACCTAAAAAAGTATTTTCTCCATTTGTGTCTATTATTCTTAGCTTGCCTAATCTATGCAACAGATCCCAAGCTGCCCTATCCCTTTGACTCTTTATTGATCCTGCCGGTAAAATAGCAAGTATTTGACCCTGTCGGGTCAAAAAAGCAATTGAGAGAAGTATAAAAGCTATCGCAGGGCTACAATTTATTTTATCTCCATTTATATTAACAGTTATATAAGATGCTCCTCTGCATGAAAAGGGTGGATTTAATAAAACCAGAGGAATCTTCCCCTTTTTGTCTTTTAGAAAACGGCATCTATTTAAAGATCGAGGATTCGTAAAATCACAACGTCCTACCAACCAATCTGGGTGAGCCCGCTGTAGTGACGATATTGTATTCTTACAGATATCAGTAGCAATCAACTGACTTTTAGGCCATTTCATACTTGCTACTTTTAAAAGCTCCCCTTTCCCTGCGGCAAAATCAACAATAAACTTTTTAGAGCCATGGGTAGCGTGCGAAATCATTTTAACTGCTATTTCATAAGGAGTATAAAAAGGGTCAATAGCCTTCATTTTTCACGACCAACAGACAGGCGAAATGAATGAAGAGATATGATATACAAGTAACCTGGATGTTCCTTTTGTTCGGGTTGCTTTGCGGATCGGATGATCATAGATGAGCTCGACATCAGAATTATGTACTATTTTATAAAGAACAGCTCCTAATGCATGAGGTTTTGTACCAATTGGAGCAATTTTCATAAAATTATCAGGGTATTGTGAAGCAATATCTTGGAGGACATAATAGAGACTGAACGGACAATTTGCAATCGCATAACGAACTTTTCGCCAAGCATGGCTTCTTGTTAATGGTAATTGGTTTCCATGGTAGGCGAAAAATGGATACTCAGGTCTAAATCCAGGAACCCCTATTATTGGTAGAATTTTTTCTCCAGGGGGTTGCACTTGTTCTATGAGATAGGAAAGTCTTGTGCCTTCAAATCCTAGGACAGGTATAAAACACACTTCTTCCTTTGGTTCTCTAAGAGATAGAAATCCTGGAATAGGAGACAAGCCAGTAATCCTTTCACTTAAGTCAAAAATTTCTCCTTCCTTTGGAGAAGCACTAAAACGGTAATCCCCTGGTTCAACATATACCCCTATAACATTTGAGCAGTTTTGAAGTGCCACCTTAAGTAATGGAGCCCAAACATGATGGGAAATTCCTGTAATGTCCAGATAAATACAATCTTTCCCTATTGAAGTCATCAATCTTTGGAGCTGTTCTCCACTACGGAGTTGCACTTTTGTATCATTTCCATTGACCTCGACAGATATCTCAGTTGGATTGATTTCTACAACCGGAACTAACACAAGATTATGGCCCCTGCCTTTCCAGTATTCGAGATGGTTACTACGTTCCTCAACAGATGTGCCAAAAATATATGCAGCTTTTTGTTCTGGAATAAAATCTTCTACATTAGAATAAATATCAGTAAATAACGGCTGATCAAGAATTTCCACTATAAAACCCCGTAAATAACGTGAGTTGATCGGGAAGCTCACCTTTTTCACTACGATTATTTTGCGATAAAATCTCACGTATAGTTTCTTTAGGTTTGTTTATTAATTCAAGAAGTTGATAATCTAGTAATTTCATCTTTCGCTTCCGCCTATAGCTAAAAACAAAAAAAGGTGCGAATATGGGATGAATCATATAATCATAGTTTCGCGTATCCCCATCATCAGTTAATTTGCTACCAGGAAATCTTAATAAAGCGAGGTGCATTATTGCTGAAGTAATTAACTGTTGATATTCTGCATCTTTAATATCTATTAAAGATGCCTTTTCATCTGAGAGATAAAACTGATTAACCTCTGGAGAATGACCTATCGGATCTTCTGCCATAACCTGAAAAATTCGACCAAGTCCTAAAAGCATTTTTGTCAATTTTGCACCATGTACGGAAAGCCCTTCAAGTTCAGATAAATTTTTCTTTCCTACATCTTGAGCAGCTAGTGTCTGTGTTTCTTGCGAGACAACTGTTGAGAGGTTTTCACCCTTTCGTAAATGTAGCATTAGGCTATGATCCACTAACTCAAGGAGATATCTTATATTTCTAGCTGAAAGTTTTATAAAAACATTCCAACCAGAGTAATATTTCCTAATCCCTCTTTTATGTCTCTTTAACGTAAACAAGACTGCATATTTATAATTCTGGTAACGGGTTTCCCACTCGGACCTATTTATTAAAAAATCTTTAAACGCTTCCTCCAAACCAAAGTTTTCAGTTTCTGACCAATAATTAATAAAATATGCCTGCAGATTGTTAAGGTTGTCAAAAACTGATAAGTCCTCAGGAGTGACAGAATTTTTAAGCGTATCGTGGATCTTTCTAACTTCATTTTCAACGCCAAGCCTCTCAGCTTCATCGTCTTCGGATAGAGTAGGGAACATTTGTGAAATATCACTAATTAAAGTACTATCACCATCTCGTACTTTAGAGACACGTGCATTACAAGCTGCTAACGCAAATTTAATAAATTCTTCTTCGCTTAAGTCTTCTGTAATATTAATTCTCACATAGTCGGCAGGACTTATAAGTTGTTCATTTTCATTAAGAGTGGTTCGTTGTCGCCATCCTAACTCTCTAACGCCTATTTTAAAACTATATTTATCGGAATGTTTGATAAGAGTGTTTATTACTTTTTGTTGGTAGTCTAATAGATTTTCATATTCATCTAGCAAAATGAAAAAATGTTTGTCTTGAAATTGAGGGAGCCTTATAATTGAATCGATTAAAGTATCTATTGGGGCACCTTGAATTGACAATAAAGGTGTCTTTCCGTCCGCTACATTATTAATAAATGCCTCAAACTCAATTTTAAGAGAATCAACCTTCCCAGCCAACTCAGTCACATTCTTTACGTTTTGAAGGTTAAGGCTCATGCCTACTCTAGAGCAGTCCTTTTCACTTAGAGAAGTGGATTTTGAACAATGCAACTGATACCATTCAAGAAATTGAAGAAGGAGGTCACAGATTAAAAGATTAAAGTAATGGGCAAACAGTCTAGTCCATTCGGATTCTTGTAATTCAGGGCCTTCAAATGAAGTAACTCGGTTTGTGTTGACTCTGTAATACACTCCATAATAACGCCAATTTGGGATCCTTCTCGAATCTTGACCTGACAGAGCGAATTGGCCTTCATATGATAAGCAACGTAAAACAGTTGTCTTTCCTGTCCCACGACCGCCAAGTAAAAGACATGGTCTAGGAGTAACTAATTCAGGGAAATATGCTGGCTCTGTATAAAGGTCATATAATTTTTCTTCAAGCCACTCTGCTTTATAGCTCCCGAATAGTTCACTCAGATATTGTTCTGGTTTTATCTTCTCTGAATTAGAGGTTTCCACCCGTTTTTCTCCCAATAAAAGATTGGTAAAGTCGCGTCTGGGATTGTGTCATGGATGGCTAAAGCCAAACCTAATTTATGAAACCCACGCCAATCTTGTTCTCCCCCATTAGTATCTGGAATTCCTGCTCGTTTACTAACGCTTTGTATAACATGACTCGCCGTTTCCCTGAGATGATCTGGCCATATGATGGAATGATTGGAAAACGCACTATATCTTTCAGATAAGATGTGACTGGGGCTAAGGATTACTTCGGGACAATCATTTTTAATCCGGTTATAACCATACTCAGTGCAAATAAGTGGTATATAAAAAAATTGCACCCCTCTCATCTTGTTAGAAAGCATACGAAAAGATATAAAAGTTGAATCATCCAAATTAATAATACTGTTGACCCCCTGATAATAGTACAATAAAGGGGGCATAAAATACCTGAATAGATTGACAAGAAGGAAAAATTATCTGATTAAAGAGGACCGGTGGAGGGTCCTTTTTTATTAACAAAGGCGGTGAGC
>Ga0209287_10000656_pt1 | contig 19630 bp, 13 predicted proteins | sample PPLLak3cmMay2015_2_FD_187255 | JGI IMG/M metagenome (GOLD analysis project Ga0209287, IMG submission 187255) | Freshwater sediment microbial communities from Prairie Pothole Lake near Jamestown, North Dakota, USA - PPLs Lake P8 Core (1) Depth... | ecosystem: Environmental > Aquatic > Freshwater... | reverse complement strand
AAAGGAGCATCAAAGAACGGATCGGTGATGATAACCTATTCAGCTGATTCACATGTTCTATATGGAGAATTATATTACTGGCCCTCAAGGGATTATCCTATAGGAAGCATGATGGACGTTTACGAATGGGATACCAATAAATTCAAGGGAAGGATCAAACAGGTTGAACATACTTACTCAGTTGTAGGCAACATGAACGAGTATCAGCTCGCAATTGGAGAGACCACATTCGGAGGCGAGGAATCAATGGTTAACCCGGAAGGTATGATCGATTATGGAGGTCTTATTTACCTCAGTCTCCAGAGGGCTAAAACTGCAAGGGAAGCTATAAAGGTCATGTCGGACCTGGTAACTGAATATGGTTACGGCAGTTCAGGCGAATCTTTTTCAATAGCTGATAAAAATGAAGTATGGATATATGAGATCGTTGGCAAGGGGCCGGGGAACAAGGGCGCAGCATGGGTAACCCGCCGGGTTCCTGACGGCTATATTTGCGCCCATGCCAACCAGGCAAGGATACAGACATTCCCTCTGGCTACCGGTAAAAAGAACAGTGTGGCCATCACTTCAAAGGATCTGAGCAGGATCAATGATCCGCTTGTGGAGTGCGTTTACGCTTGGGATGTAATAGAAGTTGCGAGGGCAAAGAACCTCTATACCGGACCGGATGATCAGTTCAGCTTTTCCGATACTTTCAATCCCATAACCTTCAGCGGAGCAAGATTTTGCGAAATGCGTGTATGGTCATTTTTCAGGTCGGTGAATAACGAAATGGAGCAGTACAGGGATTATGCATCAGGCCATGATCTGAGCAGGAGGATGCCTCTGTGGATAAAACCCAATCGTAAGATATCAAACTATGACCTGATGAGTTTCATGCGTGATCATCTGGAAGGCACTGAATACGATATGCGAAAAGATATCGGGGCTGGACCTTTCGCATCACCTTACCGTTGGAGACCTCTGACCTGGAATGCCACCGGCGATGAGAACTCATACTGCAATGAGAGAGCCACAGCCACCCAACAGACGGGATTTGTGTTTGTTGCTGAATCACGCAACTGGCTTCCTGATCCGATAGGCGGAATATTCTGGTTTGGCGTTGATGATGCTTCCACAACTGTATTCAATCCTATGTATTGCGGGATAACAGAAGTGCCGGAGTGCTTTAAAGTCGGAAACGGTGATATGAGCACATATTCTCCGACATCCGCTTTCTGGCTCTTCAACCTGGTTGCCAACTTGTGCTATTCACGGTATGATATGATGAGTGCCGATGCAATTATGGTTCAGAAGAAACTTGAAAATGAATATATTGAAGGTACTGCGGTTGTTGATGAGACTGCCAGAAAACTCTATGAAAATGATGTCTGGAAAGCACGCGGTTATCTGACAGACTATTCGCTTAAAGCTGCCCGGAACACATTCGACAGCTGGAAGTTGTTAAGCGAGTACCTTCTGGTGAAGTATATTGACGGCAATATCAAGAAGGAGAAAGACGGCAAGTTCCTGAGAACAGAGGACAATTACCCGACAATGCCTTCACAGCCCGGATATAACGATGCATGGAAGAAATCGGTAATACAGGATACCGGTAAAAAGCTGCTGGTGCCTGCAGGGGGGAGTCACTAAACAGGTGCTGGTTCCTGGTTGCTGGTTCCTGGTTGTTTCTATAGATTAATTAACCAGCAACCCACCTTCGCCAAGGCTTCGGTGGGCAGGCAAGTAACAAGCAACCAGCAACATTTTTTATTGTAATAGAGTATTATCAAAAAATTATTTATACATTTGCGACCGAATTTTTGAATTCGAAATAAGAATACGAAATACCCAGGGTGATGAACTTAATGAAAGTTGTAGAAAAGGAATATGCGGTTAAGAGTGAATATCCGAAATTCAAGGCAGGAGATACGGTAACCGTGCATTACAAGATCGTGGAAGGCAACAAGGAGAGGATACAGCAGTTTCGCGGAGTTGTTATTCAGAGGTCAGGAACAGGCCATACCGAAACATTCACTGTAAGGAAGATGTCGGGCAGTATAGGAGTTGAAAGGATATTTCCTGTAGCATCCCCTTTTATCGATAAGATCGAGGTCAACAAATTCGGCAAGGTACGCAGGGCCAGAATATATTACATTCGTGATCTCACCGGCAAAAAAGCCCGAATCCGCGAGAAGAAATTCTAAGGAACCAAAATAACAGAAAAAGGCTATTCGTTATGAATGGCCTTTTTTTTGCAGCATGTACCCACCTTCTTATTCTCCCTCCCATGATCACACGTACCCATCCCCCAACCCCCTCGCTGCAAGCCGGCTCTTCGCTTAAATAGCCCACCGGGCTATTTCTTAACGCTCAGCCCTCTACTACGTAAGGAAGGGGGCTATATATCTGTATACCAGCATGATACCCCCCTCCTTGCGAAGCAGGGAGGGGGACTAAGGGGGTGGGTACATGCATTTCAGATTTTATTGATTAATTCCTCTTTCTTTATCCTGGCTTCATCAACCAGCTTTGTTGACCTTGCATCAGCCTCCTGAACCAGTACATTAGCTTTTTTATCCGCTTCACTCCTGATTGCAGCAGCACCTTTTTCCGCTGCTATCTTTGCAATAGCGCCTTTTGATGCAGCGCCATCTGTAAGCTTCTGAGCCTGGACGTCGGCTTCCTTACGGATCTTTTCAGCGCCTGCGGCAGCTTCATCGCGGATCCGCTGAGCCTGTACCTCAGCTTCAGCTATCAGCCTGTCTCCCTGTTCTTCAGCCTCCTGCCTTGCTTTTTCCTTTCCTGTATCAACTACCTGATCAACTTTCTCTTTTACGGCTTCTACAGCTACCTGTTTAATACTTGTCGATGTACTGTCCTTTGAAGTGCCACCAAAATCCGGCATTACAACCGGTTTTCCGAATACACCGGTAATCTTTACATTAACTTTCAGGACGTCGGCAGGTTTATATGTGATCCCAAACACTGCAGCCTGGGCTGAAAGGTTATCGATAAGAGCATTAACGGAACTTCCCAGGTCTGATCTTGGTATTTGCGTCTTAACAAGATAATTCAGTGTCTGATCAAGTCCCTGATCACCGCTGACATTCATTTTAATATTGCCCACTTTCGTATCAAAGGGACTTACATAAACTCTGCCGTCTCTGATCTTAAAGCTGGCATTTATATCTTTGAAAGTATTGCTGTATTTATCACTCAGCTTCAGCACATTCTTCATCATGTCATAAGCTTTTGATTCAACGAGGGTAACCTCATCTGACTGCAGCTTCCCTCCTCCTATCAGCGACGACATCAGAGGCATCATATCGCTGCCCAGAAGACCTTCAAAAGCAAGGTCCAGGTTCATCTTTCCTTCAACTCCCTTCGCTGCGGGGGCAAGCTGTTGAATTGAGTTGAAAGTCGTGAATGCATCCTTTATCCCGATGCTCTGCATCTTCAGATCGGTCTTTACGAGAGGCTTCAGAGTATCGCGGGTATCATAGTCAGCATTCACAGTGATCAGACCGCCTAAAATGTTCATACCGGTTTCCCGTAAGCTGAGGATGCCATTTTTCACTGTGATATTTCCCTTTACATCTTTTGCCTTAATGTTATCATAAGTAAAATCAATTATCCGGGCATTGAAGGTAAAATCAATATTCTCAGGCACTTTGATCACTGATAATGAAGTAGTGTCCTCTTCAACCACTGCAGTATCGCTGACAATTTTTGAAAGGATGTCAGATGCATCAACAAGGTTGGAGGTAAGGGTAAGGTTACCCTTTATCGTTTCATCCCTGAAAATATATGGAATGTAGTTCTCGAGGCGGCCGGTAATATTGAAATCGCTCTTATCCCCTACTTTAATATTACCTTCCGTTAGTGAAGCATAAGCCGGAGAAAATTCAAATGCGGCCTTGTTGATCCTGACCTCTGGATAACCGGTCATGGCAACCAGCATATTCTGAATACTCATTGTCCCTGATGCCTGGAATTTCTCATACTGCTCTTTTTCGATCATTGAGAGCCTCCCTCCCATTTTCACCGCTATATCAATAATGCCCGACAGGCTGATGCTGTCGAGAGGAACAGCTTTTGAAAGGGCATCGAGATCAATCTTCCCGGTAACTGATCCTGTAAAATCAGGGTCACTGATCGGAGTCTTAAGTGCAAAGGTCATATCAAACGGATTACCGGCCAGCTCAAGATGGAACAGATCCACGTTAACGGTTGTAAGGTCAAGCACTTTACCGTTGACGCTGACAGCAGTATTCATATTAATGTTGCTTATTTTCTCGGGCAGAGCAGGATAACTGATTAGTCCATTCCTGATGTTAAGGGTCAGGTTCACATCCGGCAGTGTGCTATCGGCATCGCTGTAGATACCTTTGACCAGACCGTTCAGGGCGAATTCACCTGATGCAGAGAGATCAGCAAAATCAGCCATATATACTGCAGGGACCAATGAAAGCAGGGTCTTGAAAGATGTCTGGTCGGTACCGATCTTAAGATCAGTTTCAATATCGTCGCCCGGCATTGCCACCATGCCTGAGAAATTCAGCTTCAGATCATTCAGTGCAAAGTAATTATCAGCAAAAGTGAATTTAAAATTATCAAGATCGGCCAGAATGCGAATCCTGGAATCAATTACAGCTTTTTTCAGATACCTGATGCCGTCCATCAGAAAGTCAACCTGTGCGATATTGAGTGTCATATCAATATCGGTTTCACTTGCCGTCATATCGCCTGAAAGATTAAAATTCAGGTTCTTAAGATATGCAGCCATATCCGACTCTTTATCAACGTAGGATAAGGAGCTGTTCTGAATGGCGAATTTTTTCAGCAAGACCTTAAGAGTTGAGGGTTCCGATGTTCCGGCTGCTTCTGCAGTCTTGACAGGTTCAGCAACAGTCTCAACAGTGGTTGTATCTTTAGCGATATCCCAGTTTGCTGAACCATCTTTAAGGACAATAGCGTTAATTACTGCCTGGTCGAGTATTATTGATTTCACCTCATAGCCGGTTTTCTTAAGCAGGCTCGACAGATTGAATACAAGGTCGAATGATCTGAATCCGGCGAGTGTATCACCCTCAAATTTGTCGATGCCCACGACTGAAACTCCCTTGAGAGAGAACGCGAGGTTCGGGAAATTTTTAAAGAATCCCAGACTATAATCATCGAATTTCACCTGAGCATTTACTGATTCATTTATTACCTGTTCGACTTTGGTCCTTATCTTATCCTTGAATAATACCGGAACGGTAAAAAGCAGAATAAGAATTACAAGAATTAGTCCCAGCAATACTTTTAAAATTATACCGGCTGTCTTTTTCATATTTTCATTTTTAACTTATTATCAATCACTTACATTATTCAATTCAGAGCGGATTTAAGTGATTAAAAGTACACAATATTCCTGAAAAGAAAAATAAGTCAGAAGTGCCTAAAGTACTTAGAGTACTTAAAGTTATGTTTAACTCTAAGTACTTCAAACTCTAGGCACTTTAAGTACTTTTTTCTATATTTGCCCCCTGAACAGGTCCCGTAGCTTAACTGAATAGAGCATCTGACTACGGATCAGAAGGTTGGGGGTTTGAATCCCTTCGGGATCACAAAAAGCATCCCGCGAAAGCGGGATTTTTTATTCGAATATAAATGTCCCGAAACTATTGTATTCATGGAAAGTCCCTGTTGTTTTCTGCCAGCAGAAAGCCTTTGAACCGGAATCGTGATCGATACGATACATATTTGCCCTCCATTTTGTTCCCGAAACAGGAGGTACATTGTTGAGGGGTTCAAGCAGCTTGAAAGGAATAAAGAATTCTGCAATCCAGCCAGTTATAGAGCTGCCACTCTCCTTTGGTCCACCTGTCACACTCGTCATATGCTGTGTTCGTTTGTCTCCCTCGTAATGCCACGGCAGCCAGCCAAGGAATGAGCCTTTATAGTTGGGCACAATTATTGGGAGTTCATAATTCATTGGCGATATTTCGTATTCAAAGTAAACAGGAAAAGTCTCATCGGTCCAGAAAAAGACCTCGACAACGTCTTCTTTCCAAAGGTCAAGATTATCGGCTTTGAATGTTGATGTCAGTATTTTGTCTTTGCAGTCAAAAAGAAAATAAATACCTTTTTCTGAATACAACACCTTGGCTTTTGTTGCATAATCAGTGTCCTCAGGATTACGCGGGATAAGGTTTACCCATTCCGTCATCTTCCAGGCTTCTGATGATCCGTTGCCTGTAATCTGAAAGTCAGAACATTTTTTGATAACAATCGTTGCCGGTCCGGGATTCGTAGTCTGCTCCTGAGCGATCGTCGTTTTACCGGCAGACAGGGACATAATTAACAAAAAGAGAAAAAAACGCCTCATTGGTTTCATCATAATAATGTTTTATAAATGAATGTTTTACATAAACCAGGATAAATTTTTACCAGGTTTAAATTTACAAAAATAATCCATACTGCGGATGTTTCCCGGGCTATTCTCCTTTAAGGATCATTCTCCGATGAGTATTATTCTCCTTTGAGATTCATTCTCTTTTGAGGATCATTCTCCGATGAGAGTTATTCTCCTTTGTGATTCATTCTCTTTTGAGGTACATTCTCCGATGAATGTTATTCTCCTTTGAGATTCATTCTCTTTTGAGGATCATTCTCTTTTGATAATGATTCTAAATAAGAAATCCGTCTTCTGTCTTCTGTCTTCTGTCTTCCGTCTTTTTTCTTTGGTCTTCTGTCTTCCGTCTTCCGTCTTTTTTCTTTGGTCTTCTGTCTTCCGTCTTCCGTCTTCCGTCTTCCGTCTTCCGTCTTCCGTCTTCCGTCTTCTGTCTTCTGTCTTCCGTCTTCTGTCTTCTGCCCTCTGTCTTCTGCCCTTAAACCCGGCACCAACGTTAAACTCTTTGAAATCTTAAGAACTCTCCGTATTTTTAAATCCAGATTGAAATGACAAAAGAGCTTCATATCGTTGCACTGGACGTCCCCTGCCCTCCCGACTATGGCGGAATGATCGACACTTTCTACAGAATCAAATCGCTGAACCACCTTAACGTTCAGATACACCTCCATTGTTTTGAATACGGAAGACCGCGATCAAAAGAACTGGAATCCCTGTGCAAAACAGTCAATTATTATAAAAAGAGACCAGGTTTTTTCTCGCACTTCACACTTCTTCCATTTACAGTAAAATCAAGGAGATCAGAAGCCCTTCTCAAAAACCTGCAGAAAGATGATCTCCCTGTCCTGTTTGACGGCCTTTTTACAACATATTATCTCGGAAATCCAGCTCTTGCCGGCCGGTTGAAATTCATTCGTGCCCACAACATTGAACATCGGTATTTATCGAGCCTTTCAAAATATGAAAGGAATCTCATAAAAAAAATATACTTCAAAATAGAATCGGCAAGACTGAAACGGTATGAGAAGATCCTTATGAAATCTGAAAGGATACTTGCCATCTCACCGGGAGACTATGAATACTTCCAGAACAGATACAAAAAGACAGAACTTATTCTTCCGTTCCACCCGTGCGGTAAAATCGAAAGCTTAAAAGGAACCGGAGATTATTGCCTCTATCACAGCAATCTTTCTGTCAGTGAGAATAGTGCAATTGCAGAATTCCTCATTTCAAAGGTTTTTTCCAAAGTCCCCTTTCAATGTATTCTGGCCGGAAAGAATCCGCCTGATCACCTCATTAGAAAAACATCGCAGTACAGCAATATCAAAATTGTCAGCAATCCGGATAATGAGACCATAATGGGACTTATCAGGAATGCTCAAATTAACATTCTTCCTGTATACGCGATCAACGGATTGAAATTAAAACTCCTTATCGCCCTCTGCAACGGCAGGCACTGTATCGCCAATGAAAGAATGATAAGATCAACATGGCTCGAGGAGCTTTGTCACATCGCAGATACACCTGAAGAAATGATATCAAAAATAAATTCATTGATGAAACAGCCTTTTACGGCAGAATCCATCTCAATGCGCGAAAAAATCCTTTACAGGTATTACGATAATTATATCAACGCCAAGAAACTTTCGTCAGTTATCTTTTCTTCGTAAGTTTTTTCTGCATTAAAAGCTCCAGTATCTTTTTATATGGTTTTTTGATAACTTTGGCATTCGTCAAATAAGATAGCAAAATGACTGAAAAAGTAAGACAAATATTTGAAAATGAGGCATCTGCTATAAGAAATATTCCCATTTCAGACAGTTATATAAAAGCGGTTGATCTCATATATGAACATATTCATGGGAGAAACGGTAAGCTTGTCACTTCAGGAATGGGGAAGGCAGGAGAGATTGCTCACAACATCGCAACTACGTTCAGTTCCACGGGTACTCCCTCTGTTTTCCTTCACCCAAGCGAGGCTCAGCACGGCGACCTGGGAATACTTCAGAAGAATGATGTGATTCTGGCTGTATCCAATTCAGGAAAAACCAGAGAAATTATTGAGCTTATCGACCTGAAAAACAATCTGTTCCCAGATGTCCCTGTAATCGTCATTACAAGCAATCCAGAAAGCCCGCTTGCCATGAAGTCAGACTGCTTTATCCTGACAGGAGCACCGCAGGAAGTGTGTCCGCTCGGACTAACACCAACAACCTCCACAACGGTCTTTACGGTCATTGGCGATGCACTTGTTGTTCTGATGATGGAAAAGATCGGCTTCAAGGCTGAGGATTATGCGAAACGGCACCACGGAGGATACCTTGGAGTGAAATCCCGGGAAAAAAGTACAAAAGGTTAAAACCTCCGGGTAATTTCTTTGCATCATTAGAGAAAAAGAGTAGATTTGAAATTATCATAAATTACTAATCCGGAAACCGTAAAACTATGACAGACAATACTTCATCTGGTGCGATAAGCAGGAAGGATTATATCTTTTCCATAACTATCATCGGGCTCTTCTTCTTTATTTTCGGCTTCGTGACATGGCTGAACGGGATACTTATTCCTTTCCTCAGGACAGCCTGCGAGCTGAATGACTTCCAGGCGTATTTCGTTGCGACCGCCTTCTATATTGCATATTTTGTTATGGCCCTGCCCATGACACCCATTCTGAAAAGGACCGGGTTCAAGAGCGGCATGTCGGTTGGATTATGGATCATGGCAGTCGGCTGCCTGGTTTTCATTCCTGCCGCGCTTACAAGAACATTCGGACTTTTCCTGGCCGGGCTATTCGTGATGGGAACCGGACTGACTCTTCTTCAGACAGCCTCGAATCCCTATATTACAATAATAGGACCCAGGGAGAGCGCTGCAAAAAGGATCAGCATAATGGGTATCGCGAATAAGTTTGCAGGAGTCATCGCACCCATCATTCTTGCCAGCATCATACTGAAAGACTCACATATACTTGAAGATAAACTTGCGCAGGCTGCAGATGCTATAACTCGTGCAACTTTACTGGATGAACTCGCCAGACGTGTCATAATGCCATATATAGTTATGGCGGTGGTCCTCGTTTTGCTGGGATTGCTCCTGAAGTTTGTTCATCTTCCGGATATCGATACAGAGGCTGAGGATGAAGCAGTTGGTGAAGTTAATGTTAAAAAGACAAGTATCTGGCAATTCCCGCATCTCATACTGGGCGTTTTAGCACTCTTCTTTTATGTGGGAGTAGAGGTCATCGCCGGAGATACAATAATAAGGTACGGCCAGTCGCTGAACATTCCAATGGACTCGGCAAAATATTACACGTCACTTACAATGCTTGCCATGATCCTTGGATATGTTATGGGGATCATTTTCATTCCAAAATACCTTAAACAGGCTAATGCACTGAAAATATGCACTATAATAGGTGTTTTCCTTGCACTGGGTGCTGTACTGACACCCGCAAGTGTGGCATTTAAAATGCCTTTTATCGACCTTGTCACATTCAAGTCCCTTGAGCTTGTTCTGCCTCTGACAGTACTGTTTGTGGCACTCATGGGATTTGCCAATGCTCTTGTATGGCCGGCAGTATGGCCGCTTGCCCTGAACGGTGTCGGCAGGTTCACGAAGACTGCCTCAGCAATGCTCATAATGGCAATTGCAGGCGGCGCTATCCTGCCACTGGTCTACGGGAAACTTGCAGTGAGCTTCTCAACCCAGGCTGCTTACTGGATATGCATCCCATGTTACCTTGTAATTATGTATTTTGCATTTTTCGGCCATAAAGTCGGAATTAAGAATGACGCATGATCTGAAAGGACTCTTCAATTGTTTCAAAGCCGAAGGAACATTTCTCAAAGGAGAGCCATTCGGCAGCGGAAACATTCATGAGACTTTCCATATATCTACTGCCGGAAGCGGCCAGGATGATTACATCCTTCAGAAGCTGAATAACAAAGTTTTCAGGAATATACCTGAACTGCAGGAAAATATTGAAAGAGTTACAGGACACCTGCATAAAAAGATTTCTGCCATTCCGGGCTCTGATATCCGGAGAGAGTGCCTCATCCCGGTTTATGCAATTGACGGCAAAAGCTGGATAACAGATAGTTATGGCAATTTCTGGAGGATGTTCGTCTTCATCCGCAATCATCGTTCCTATGATATTGTTGATTCACCCGGGAAAGCTCTGGAAGGCGGAAAAGCAATAGGACGTTTCCAGGCATTGCTTGCCGACCTTCCCGGAGAACCTTTGCATGACACCATACCATTCTTCCATGATGTGGAAAAAAGAATCGATAATTTTATCAGCACCCTTGAAAAAGATCCCGTAAACAGAGCCGGGGAGACAAAATCCGAAATCGATACCATGCTGAAAAGATCTGATATAATGAGGATCATTCATAAGCTTGGCAGAAAAGGAAAAATCCCTGTAAGGATAACCCATAACGACACCAAGTTCAACAATATCCTTTTTGATGAGAACGATAAATCTCTCTGCATAATTGATCTTGATACGGTAATGTCGGGCTACTTCCACTCAGATTTTGGCGATGCGATACGAACAGGAGCAAACAGGGGAGCTGAAGATGATGTTAACCTCTCAAATGTTGGGATGGATATAATTCTTTTTGAGGCATATGCAAGAGGGTATTTATCAGAGACAAGAAATACACTCAATGATGTTGAAAAGGAATATCTTGCCTTTGCTCCTCTTCTCATGACATACGAACAAGCCCTTCGTTTTCTGACTGACTATCTTGACGGGGATACCTATTATAAAATACATCACCACTATCATAACCTACAGAGGACAAGGGCACAGCTGAAGCTGCTCTTCAGTATGGAAGAACAGTATGATGAGATGAGGAGGATAATTAAGAAACTTGTGTAAAGGAATAACGGCGCAACGGCACAAAGGACGAAGCCACAAGGGAGTTCCCCTCCCTGGAGGGGTTAGGGGTGGGTTTGGAGAGATTGCTTCGTCACTTCGTTCCTCGCAATGACGGAACACAAAAAAGAAAAAAGACAAAAGAAACAAGACCCAAGAAAGAATAAGATGATCTGGAATAAAGAGGAGATAAAGGTTCTCAAAACGCTGAATAATCCTGACAAGATTCAGGCATTTCTGGATTCACTTGACTATAATCCGAATTACGAGTGCAAGTCGCCAAGGTGGGTGATGAAGAGACGCCGTGCTCACTGCTTTGAAGGAGCACTGTTTGCAGCAGCAGCCCTGCAATACATTGGCTACAAACCACTTATTGTTGACATGAAGGCAGTTGAAGATGATGATCATGTAATTGCTGTATTTAAGGAAAATAACCAATGGGGCGCAGTTGCAAAATCAAATTTTACCACCCTGAGGTTCAGGGAACCGGTTTACAGATCACTTCGGGAACTGATAATGTCTTATTTCGATTTTTATTTTAATATATACGGCTACAAGTCCCTGAGGTCCTATTCACTGCCATTCAATCTCACTCATTTTGAATCAAGGAACTGGCAGACAACGGATGAGGACCTTGAATATATTGGCGATAAGATAGAATCGCTTCATCATTTCCCGGTTGCAACGAAGAAGATGATAGGCCGCCTTTACATGGCCAGTGAAACCATGATGAAAGCAGGAATGCTTGGTTCGAACGAAGCCGGGTTATTTAAACCAGACAAGAGATAATCTACTGAATATCTTTTTATTTAACCTGATTAATTCATAAACTTAGCGAAACCTTTGTGCCTTTGCGTCTTCGTGGCAAAAAATAAAAATGCCGCTAAGGCGCTAAGGCGCAAAGAATCATAAACATATTTTTATTAAGAATAATTCAGGTTAAATCTTTTTTTTCGAATTTTTACCCATATTATCAAAATAATGTAAATTTGATATGGGGAAACAGAGACTTATCTGACGCTCTGTTTTATTACATTTTCGACTTACTTTTTTTTGTTATTAACCATATTCACTTAAATGAAAATTAAAACAAGGGTTTATTTATGGCTATGTCTGTTAAGTTCACTACCTCTTGCATTGCAGGCACAGGAGGTAATCACCACATCAGGCGGTTATGCGGAATCGACAAGTGCCAAAGTCACATGGACAATAGGCGAACCCGTCACTGAGACGGTTATTGGCACAAACAACATCCTTACACAGGGATTCAACCAGGGGGACCTTATCATTACGCTTATAAAAGCTCCCGAATTGCCTGGTTTGATTTTAAAAGTTTTTCCTAATCCGGCAGCAGAAATCTTAAATATATCTGCCAGTGATCCGGAACTTGAAAACCTGAATTATATTCTTATTGACATGGGAGGTAAAGTTATCAGCAGGAACACTATTAAAGGGATTGAGTATAATATCCCGGTCGGATATCTTTCTCCAAATACCTATTTTCTGAAAATATATCGGAAAAAGACTGAAATAGCCATTTTTAAAATCATAAAAAAATAATCAATGAAAAATAATCTACTCTCTTTACTGTTGTTATTTATTGTAACCGGGCTTTCTGCTCAGTCTCCGCAAGCATTCAAATACCAGGCTGTTGTACGTGACGATGCAGGTGAAATCCTTGACCAACAGGACGTTTATTTCAGGATAAGCATATTGCAGGGAAGTTCAGGAGGCACAGTGGTCTATTGTGAAACCTTCAGCCTGAAAACTAATGATTATGGACTCGCATCAATTAATATCGGACAGGGGACCGTTGAATCAGGTGATTTTGCCACTATCAGCTGGAGCAGCTATGAGTTCTGGGTTAAAGTTGAGCTGGATCCTGATGCAACAGGAACTGATCCTTATGAGGATGTTGGAACCAGTCAGCTGCTCAGCGTTCCTTATGCACTGCAATCTGTCAGGGTACAGCAATTGTCCGATGCAATTCCGGTCTTGGGGGATATACTCTTCTTTGACGGAACAAACTGGGTCAATGTACCTGCAGGAGAACCAGGACAGTTTTTACAGATGCAACCAGGCAATATCCCGGCATGGGGAGGACCAACTTATCCAACATTATCTACCACTGCAGTTTCGGAGATAAAACCTGCATCAGCAATCAGCGGGGGGAATATTACTGATGACGGAGGAGGTGCAATACAAGAGCGTGGCGTTTGTTGGAGCACATCTGAAAATCCTACACTTGCAGATCCGAAAACTTCAGATGGAACAGGCACTGGGTCATTCGTAAGTAAACTTACTGAATTGCTCCCAAATACTACTTATTTTGTAAGGGCATATGCAACAAACTGGAACACAGGTTATGGGGATCAGGTAAGTTTTACTACTTCCGAAGGCATAGAGGACTATGATGGTAATACATATAATACTGTTACAATAGGAACCCAGGTATGGATGTTGGAAAACCTTAAAACGACTCATTACAGAGATGGCACTGAAATCACTTATAATGTCTGGAGTGTCGGGACAGAAGCCTATTGCTGGTACGGTAATGACCCGGCAAATAAAGATCTTTATGGTGCAATATATAACAACTATGCTGTAACCAACGCTCATAACCTCTGCCCGTCAGGATGGAGTGTACCAACAGATGAAGAATGGACAATATTATCGACATATCTTGAAACAAATGGATATGGATACGAAGGCAGCGGCAGCGATATTGCAAAATCACTTGCTTCAACCTCAGGGTGGGCAGCCGATGGTACACCCGGAAATGTTGGCAATGACCAGATAACCAATAATGCCAGCGGTTTTACTGGTCTTCCAGGAGGGCATCGGTCACCAGATGGAGATTTTTATTGTTTAACAAGTTATGCCGGATGGTGGTCAACAAGTAACTGGAACCGGAGTATAAGTTCCAATGTATCGACCCCGAACCGTGGAGATGCTGACCTTAACTACGGTTTCTCAGTACGTTGTATTAAGGATTGATATATTTAATTTACAATTAAAACCATTTTCAGGGTATTATTCTTTACATAATCTGAATAGTCTAAATCTGATGCTTTAATTTCCACAAATTAAGGCATTAAAGTTCATGACTATTAGTGAGTTAAAAGTGTCAGTCGAATTTTGTCAGGACTTAAACATCTGTCATTCATATCATTAATAAAATCATAATAACCGCGGTCGAATGTTTCTTTGCAGATATTCCAATATTGTTTACTTTTGACACCTCAATGAAACTGGGTATGAATATCTCCGGTAAAAGTTACAAAGCCTTCCTTGAACGCCAGGAAGCACTCAAAAAACAATACAGCCGCAAACAGGCTGAAAAGCAGCATTCAAAAGGGAAACTCACAGCTATCGAACGTATCAGTCTTCTTTTTGATGCCGGGTCTTTTGAAGAGATAGACACCTTCGTCACCCCGGCAAACCAGCCCGTTGAATTCGGCAAAGTGGAACGGACATACGGCGATGGCGTAGTCGTTGGTCATGGCAAAATAAACGGACGCCTCGTCTTTGCATATGCCCAGGATTTTACCATTATGGGTGGATCACTGGGTTTCATACATGCACGAAAGATCGCAAAGATACAGGAGATGGCCCTTAAGATGGGATCGCCTGTAATAGGCATGATGGACTCAGGCGGTGCAAGGATACAGGAAGGTGTCGCAAGCCTCGCCGGCTATGCATCTATTTTTCATAATTGTATAAGTTCGTCCGGAATAATCCCACAGATTGCTGTAATCATGGGCCCGTGCGCCGGAGGCGCTGTCTACTCACCTGCCCTGATGGACTTTACCTTCATGGTGAACCATACAAGCTATATGTTTGTGACAGGACCAAGTGTTGTAAAGGAGGTCCTTAATGAGGATGTTTCATTTGATCAGCTTGGAGGTGCCGAGGTTCATGCCCAGAAGAGCGGAGTTGCACAGATGATATACGATGATGAGGAAAATACAATCCTTGCCCTGAAGAAATTCCTTTCATACCTTCCGTCAAACAATGTGGAAAACCCCCCTGTGGTGGCAGATGACGGCTCCACTCCCGATGTCAATGAAAAACTCAGGGACATAGTTCCGGATGATCCCAACAAGCCATACGATGTCAAGGATGTCATTCACCTGGTGGTCGACAGGAACAGCTTTTTTGAGACCGCAGAGCTCTTCGCTCCCAGCCTGGTGACAGGCTTTGCAAGGTTAAAGGGAAAAACGATAGGTATAGTCGCCAACCAGCCCAAGGTGCTTGCCGGAGTCCTTGATATCGATTCTTCAACAAAGGGAGCCAGATTCATCAGGTTCTGCGATGCCTTCAACATACCGATACTTACCTTTGAAGATGTTCCGGGATTCCTTCCGGGCGTTGACCAGGAACATCGCGGCATTATAAGGCATGGGGCAAAACTCCTGTTTGCATACAGTGAAGCCACTGTTCCGCGAATTACAGTGATACTGCGCAAAGCATACGGCGGAGCATTCATCGTGATGAACAGCAAAAGCCTGGGAGGCGATTTCAGCTTTGCATGGCCCACAGCAGAGATCGCAGTGATGGGACCTGACGGAGCTGTTGCTATACTTTACCGCAAGGAGCTGGCTGAATCAAAGAATCCGGCCGAAATGAAAAAAGAACTCGTAAAAAAATACCGCGACAAAATTGCCAATCCTTTCATTGCAGACGAACTCGGCTATATAGATGAGGTTATAGATCCGGCAGTGACAAGAAAGAAAATCCTTTCGGCATTTGCTGCACTCAGCAATAAATGGGTAAAGGTTCCGGCACGTAAACACGGAAATATGCCATTATGAAGATCAAAAAAATACTGATAGCAAACCGCGGGGAGATCGCGATCAGGATCATGAAGACAGCGCGGCTGATGAAAATCAGGAGTGTGGCTATAAGGACAGCTGTTGAACCCGGTGCAATGTATCTTTCATATGCCGACGAGATTTATGATGACAGTGAGAATGTTTCTGAGATCCCTGTATTCCTGAATATTGAAAAGCTGATCTCAATTACCCTTGAGATAAAGGCAAATGCAGTTCATCCGGGATACGGATTCCTGTCAGAGAATGCCTATTTCGCACAGAAGTGCCTGGATAACAGGATAATATTCATCGGTCCGTCGCCTGATGCATTGTATAAAATGGGGAATAAAACGATTGCCCGCGAACTGGCCCTGAAGAACGGGATCCCTATGGCAACAGGCAGCCAGGGAAATATCTCAAATGAGGAAGAAGCCATTGCAACAGCAGAAAAAATAGGCTATCCTGTAATAATTAAGGCTGCGTCCGGTGGCGGAGGAAGGGGAATGAGGATCGTGAGGAAGTCCGAGGAGATAGAGAGAAATTTCATTACTGCAAGCAAGGAGGCCGAGAAAGCATTCAACGATCCATCGGTATTTATTGAAAAATATATTGAAAACCCGAAGCATATTGAATTCCAGATACTTGGCGACACAAAAGGCAATATAATCCACCTTGGGGAGAGGGAATGCTCAATCCAGAGAAAGCATCAGAAGCTGCTTGAGGAGGCTCCATCATGTGCACTTGACAACAGCCTCAGGAAAAAGATGGGCGCCATAGCGGTCCGGATAGCAAAAACAGTGGATTACTTTTCGGCCGGGACAGTGGAATTCCTTCTCGATTCAGACAGAAATTTCTATTTCATGGAAATGAATACAAGGATTCAGGTTGAACACCCTGTAACTGAGGTCATAACCGGAATTGACCTTATAGAACAGCAGATAAGGATCGCCAATGGAGAGGAACTCACAATAAAACAGGAAGATGTAAAGCTGAAAGGCTGGGCTATTGAGTGCAGGATAAATGCAGAGAATGTGCAGGCCGGTTTTGCCCCCGATCCCGGAAAGATAGAAAACCTGAGCATGCCTTCAGGACCGGAAATACGGATTGATACCGGAATACAGGCCGGATCATCGATTGTATCCGCTTACGATTCCATGATCGCAAAGATTATCGTTAGCGGCAAGGACAGGAAAGAAGCAATAAAGAACTGTAAGCTGGCGCTCGACAAGGTTTGGATAAAAGGTACAAAAACAACCCTCCCGTTCTTCAGGATGCTGGTCCGAAACCAGAAGTTTCATGACGGAACCTTTACCACCTCCTTTATAGAAAAAGACCTTGAAAAATTCTATTACAACAGCGAATATGAAGAGATGCTGGCTGCATGGCTGGCAACAAAACTTTTCGTTGAGGAAAACCTTGAGGAGAACAGTATTCAAATCGATTTTGAAGACGGGAAAGTAATGAGTCCCTGGCTATTAAACAAAAGAGTCAATCAATTCTAATTCAACCCACGGCTGACAATGAATGATAAGCTCCGGATAAAAAAGCTGTATGCCCTGTCGTCAGAGAACAGGAAATTCAGTTTCTCGCTGCCGCTGAAAAACAAAATCAGGATAGGTAAACGCGATTATGTTGTTCAGCTCAGGGCTGACGAAAAGTTCGGTGCATACATACTCTGGAAAAACAGGAAATATCCGATTGAGATAGTAAGGTCGCGTCAGAATAAATATGAGATCCTCTTCAACGATATCAGTTATACTTTCACAGTTGAAACACCTTTCTCGCTTCAACGTATGAAGGTTCTCAACTCAAAGAGAGGAAAGGCAGAGCAGGAATATATCAGGGCGCCGATGCCGGGGAAGATAATCGATGTTCTTGTAAGGGAGGGATCCCCGGTTCTTAAAGGCGAACCTGTTCTCATTCTCGAAGCCATGAAAATGCAGAATGAAATACTGTCCCCGGCAAACGGAATTGTAAAATCAGTCACAGCCCGTCCCAACGCCAATGTTATGAAGGATGACCTGCTGGTGGAGATAAAGGTAGAATAGCTCAGAGCTCAGAGCGCAGAGCAAAAGATTATCTATTCTCTTGCCCTGAGCCCTGAGCCCTGAGCCCTGAGCCTATTTTAGGGGTGCCTGCTTCAGCGTCTCACACAGAAAATCATAAAATTTCTTAACAGAAGGAATATGCACTTTTTCATCGGGTGAGTGAGGATATCTTATTGTAGGACCGAATGAGATCATATCAAGGTTTGGATATACACCTCCTATTATTGCACACTCCAGACCTGCATGAATTGCCTTGATCTCCGGGATTTTTCCATACATCTTGTTATATACACCGCTCATGGTTTTGAGTATCGGGGATTGCAGATCAGGTTTCCAGCCCGGATAAGCGCCTGCCATAGTAACCTTTGCACCTATCAGATGAAATACTGCCGCTATCTTCCATGCAACAGCTTCCTTTGATGAGTCAACAGAACTCCGTGTAAGGTTGTAGATTTCAAATTTCCCTTTTGAGCATTTTACGATAGCAAGGTTGTTTGATGTTTCCACCAGGCCCTTCATTGCCTGGCTCATGCGCTGGACGCCATTTGGACATGCAAAAACAGCTCTGATGATTCCAAACTGGTCATTTTTTGCCATTACTTTGGGAGGAGTCTTTGTCTTTTTGCATGTAAATGACAGTGTTGGTTCGGTATCCGCGAACTCTTTTTTGTACATCTTATCATAACCCTTCACGAATTTTTCAAATGCTCCGGCTTTAGAAGCTGAAACAACCAGAGTCGCATTTGCCTCCCTTGGTATGGCATTGCGAAGGTTCCCGCCCTCGTACTCTGCCAGCCTGATCCCAAAATCTGATTCAGCCTGCATTAGAAACCTGAACATCAGCTTGTTTGAGTTTGCCCTTCCGAGAGCAATATCGACTCCGGAATGTCCTCCCTTGAGTCCTTTTACTGTAATAAAATATGCAGTCATGCCCCGGGGTGTGGTCTCCTCCTTATATTTCTTCAAAGCTCCGACATCTATTCCCCCGGCACATCCGACATACAATTCGCCTTCATCTTCCGAATCAAGGTTCATCAGTATATCCCCTTTCAGCAAGCCTTTCTTAAGTCCGAACACTCCGGTCATTCCGGTTTCTTCGTCAATTGTAAAGAAAGCTTCAACAGGTCCGTGCGCAAGATCCTTTGCCGCCAGTACTGCAAGGGTAGCTGCCACCCCGATACCGTTATCCGAGCCGAGTGTTGTGCCGTTTGCCTTAACCCATTCACCGTCAATGATAGTCTCTATCGGATCTTTCTCAAAGTCATGTTTTTTGTCGCTGTTCTTCTGGGGTACCATATCGAGGTGTGTCTGGAAAATTATCCCCTTTCGTTTTTCCATTCCCTTTGTGGCAGGCTTTCTTATTATCACATTTCCTGCCTTATCTACAATTGTCTCAAGTTTATGCTCCCTGCCAAACTTCACAACATATTCGACTATCCTTTTTTCCTTCTTTGACGGTCGTGGTATCTGCGTTATTTCATGGAAATAATACCATACCTGTTTTGGTTCA
>Ga0209287_10000654_pt1 | contig 19680 bp, 21 predicted proteins | sample PPLLak3cmMay2015_2_FD_187255 | JGI IMG/M metagenome (GOLD analysis project Ga0209287, IMG submission 187255) | Freshwater sediment microbial communities from Prairie Pothole Lake near Jamestown, North Dakota, USA - PPLs Lake P8 Core (1) Depth... | ecosystem: Environmental > Aquatic > Freshwater... | reverse complement strand
CGCAAGCCCCTTAAGGGATAAATGCTTCGTTATCGCCGCTGTTAATGTCGTCTTGCCATGATCTATATGCCCGATCGTCCCTACGTTTACGTGTGGCTTTGTCCTTTCAAATTTCTTCTTAGACATCGCTATCCCCCTTTTAAAATATAAAAAAATTATTTATTATCATTGCAAAAGGATTGATTGAAGCCGATGACCGGGATTGAACCGGTGACCTCATCCTTACCAAGGATGCGCTCTACCAACTGAGCTACATCGGCAAAGAGACAAAATATTTCACAACGAAATAAGAAATTGCAAATTAAAATTTTGAGCAATCAGCTAATTGAATAAGAAAAGAGAGCTACTTTCAAATTTTAATACAGGATTTTAAATTGGAGCGGGAAACGGGATTCGAACCCGCGACCCTCAGCTTGGAAGGCTGACGCTCTAGCCAACTGAGCTATTCCCGCCTGGCTAAAATACTCAAATAAATCTATCAGATATCACCGGGATAAAAGATGATTTTTATGGTGGAGAGGGGAGGGTTCGAACCTCCGAAGGCTGAGCCGGCAGATTTACAGTCTGCTCCCTTTAACCACTCGGGAACCTCTCCATATATTATCGCTATTGGAGCCAGCGAAGGGAATCGAACCCCCGACCCACTGATTACAAATCAGTTGCTCTGCCTGCTGAGCTACGCTGGCGATTTTGAAAAAAGCAAACTGTAAAAATAGATGGATATTAAAAATATATCAATATTTGTATTCAATAGTTAGCCGTAGTTTTCTCAGATTATTAAGATAATCCTCTTATTTTCTCTTTATTTCTTTGAAATATTATTGATTACATCTTTTTCCTTTTTTTCAACTGTCTGAGCCATAAACTTTTTTTTAATATAATATGCCGCCTGCATAAAGGTCAAAAGAATTATAAAATTCTCAAAGGGCTGTCTGCATTAACCGATACACCCTAAAATTATTTACAAAATTATTGCATATCTTTTTTCTTTGTGATAAAAATTTACATATTTTATTCTGTAAATACAAGGAAATACAACAAGACATTCTCAAGGAGGAATTTTAATGATGTCATTACTGGGCGGAATTATAGCATTGGTACTTGGGCTCATTTTTCTTATCTCCTGGTTTAAGGAATTTGTCCATGTCCTTCAAGGCACTCTGCCGGTATTGTTCATCATCGGTGGTGTCCTGGCAGCATACCTGGGGGCCGAAGAGCTTAAAGACAGATCTTCTGCAGCCGGCTTTAATGACGAGACAAATGAACTGAAAAATGAGGTCGAGAGCCTCAGGGAAGAGATTAAAGGGCTTAGAGAAGAACGGAAGGCATACAGCGAGGCAGAAAAAGAAGATTAGAATGGCCATGACAATTCGAGCCTGACATTGATCAGGCTCGAATAAAAAAATCCTTGAAGACTTACCTGACTGTCACCTCAAGTTTATTAAAAAAATAACCCATCTCAAAATCCGCAGTTTCCCTGGAATCAGAGCCATGTACTATATTTTTTTCAATATCCGTCGCAAACTCACGCCTTATAGTCCCTTCCTCCGCTTCCTTATAATTCGTAGCGCCCATCAGCTTTCTATATCTTTTTATGGCGTCTTCTCCTTCCAGTATCATAACTACACACGGGCCAGATGACATAAAATCAGTAACACTTTCAAAAAACGGTTTGCCCTCATGCACGGCATAAAATCCCTTTGCCTGCTGCTTGCTCAATAATATCATCTTCATCGCAATGACTTTCAGTCCCTGGCCTTCTATCCTTTTAATTACTTCCCCTACCAGGTTCCTGGATACGCCGTCAGGTTTGATAATCGATAATGTCCTTTCCTTCATTAATAATTTCCTCCATGTTTTATTTTACTGCCGCATTATTTCAGGGGCCATTTATAACAATAAATCTCCATCATCAGTCAAGTTATTTCTCGAAGAAGTCAATTACCTCCCCCTGCGTACCAAACGGTCGGGCATCGCCCGCCCCTACAGAGGCGGCCAGGCTGATTGTATGAGACTTCATTTGTTTTACCGTAACATAGCGCCATAGGCGCGATATATTAATAGCAGGTGAATCGCAATTTAATTTCAGCTCCGGAGGAGCGGTATAATAAAAAGAATGCAAATCAGATATGATATTTAACATGTCGCTCCTCCGGAGCTAAAAAATCTATCACCTTCAAAATCTATTAACATTTCGCTGCTCCGCAGCTGAAATCCGATTGCAGTCTCATGCACGACTAAACTGGCCGCGCCAGCGGCAAGCGGCTGAGCTGTCATCAGTCTTCTTGCCCTGAGCCTGTCGAAGGGCAGACTTCTGTCCTCAATCTTCTCAGCCTTTCTCCTTCAAACTGACCACTTACGACTCACCCCTTACGACTTACGTCCATCTTCTCGTCCTCTTGCCTTCTTAACTTCTGATCTTCTTATCTTCTGACTTCTAGCTTTCCAGCCTCTTATACTGCTTATAGTAATTCAATACCTTGCGGACAAAATTTCTGGTCTCCGGGAAAGGCGGAACGCCGCGGTAGGCCTCCACCGTCTCCGGCCCCGCGTTATAGGCTGCCAGCGCCAATGTTTTATTTTTATTGAATCTTTCAAGCATAAGGCTCAGATAGCGGGTCCCTGCCATGATATTTTCTTCAGGGTTAAAGGGCTCCCTGAGGTTCAGGATGGAGGCTGTTGCCGGCATAATCTGCATAAGGCCTTTGGCGCCTTTTCTGGAAACCGCAGTATGATTGAAATCGGATTCTGCCTTTATGACAGCTGTAACAAGAGACGGGTCAACATCAAATTTTTCTGCAACCTGTTTGATTATCCCATTATATTTTTCCGGTCTGCTGTCTGAATTTTTGAAGCGCCAGTAACCGTCCGCATCCAGATAGCCATGGATGTCCGCCGACAACGGCGGGGCCGAATGGAAAAAAATAACCGCTGTTAATGCAAAAAGATTCCATCTTTTAAGGTACGTTTTAAGACTTCCCATTTTTCACCAGCATCCGGTTAGAACCCTGAACAAAAAAATCACACGATAAAAAACGAGTCATCCGTAATTAAATTCAGGTCCCCTACTTTTTGAATTCGTCCTTTGAGACATCTTTTGAAAGGAGTTTTATGATCTCATTATTCTGCCGGATAATCTCATCGAATTTTTCAAGGACCCCGTCGTATTTGGAAAGCATCTCTCTGTTCTGTTCATAGATCAGTTTAAGAAGCTTCGTTGTCTGCATGGTTGAAAGGGCAGTCTGTTCAAAAACGTAATCTGTCCTGACAGAGCTTGAATCTGAAGGGGGCTTCAGCGCCTCATAGTCCTTATTATACTCTTCATTGATTTCATCAATGGACTGCCCGAGCGTAATTCGGGGGGACACCATGAAGAGTTGAAAAATAATATATATTAACAGTACTCTTTTCATCTGTATTCTCTCCTGAGGTAATTTCAAAAGTCCTCAGCTTGTCATTCCGAACGAAGTGAGGAATCTAAAAGGCATTGGTATTAAGAGATTTCTCCCTTTGGTCGAAATGACAATTGATGCTTTTTTGAGTTTTGAAATTACCTCTCCTGTTAATGTTTATTATATAAACTTATTGATTGATTAATGTCTTCGAAAATTTATTATTCGGGCATCATGCCGTCCTCTTCCTGCATCTCTTCGGGTGACATCTCCTCTTCTACCGGTTCTTCCCTCTCCACCTGCTCCTCCGCTTCTGCGCTCTCGGAAGCTCGTTGAGGGGAAGCAGCGGCAACCTTTTCAACAGGGTAGACAAACTTCCAGTCTGAATATTTTTCGGCGTTCTCAAAACTCTTATTGTCTTCAGAAAAATTGCCTACCTTCAAGGGTTTTTCTTTGCTTTTGCTGAATACACCCTTTATCTTTCCTCCAGGGGCCATGACAAGCCCCCATTGGCCATCCTTGGTCATAGGGTCGAGATATACCTTTCTTAGGTATCTCTGTGTTGCAAGATAACGTGAATCCTTCAGCAGATCATTAAGGGAAACTGGGTATTGAGTCCCCCCGCCGCCCGGCGCGCCATTATAATAGGATTCAATAGCCCCGCGTATCTGGCCGCCCCTGAAAAGCAGTTCCTTCTCTTTTTCTCTTTTTATTACCGTGCTCCAGTAGGTGCCTCCGGCAGTAAGAGAAATCCCCATGACCGCTACAAAAATTAAGGCGCTAATATAGGAGAATGCACCCTCCACTTTATGTTTCTTATTCTTATCATTATCCTGCCTGATAAATCTGACGATAGGCACAGTTATACCTGAAAAAATTTATTTCTCTGGTTGTTTAACATAACTGATCGAGCTGATATGTCCACACGATGGAATCCATCTTTTCAAATCAGACAGAGAATGTCTTCTGTCTTCTGTCTTCTGTCTTCTGTCTTCTGTCTTCTGTCTTCTGTCTTCTGTCTTCTGTCTTCTGTCTTCTGTCTTCTGTCTTCTGTCTTCTGTCTTCTGTCTTCCGTCTTCTGTCTTCTGTCTTCTGTCTTCTGTCTTCTGTCTTCTGTCTTCTGTCTTCTGTCTTCTGTCTTCTGTCTTCTGTCTTCTGTCTTCTGTCTTCTGTCTTCCGTCTTCTGTCTTCTGTCTTCCGTCTTCTGTCCTCTGTCTTCTGTCTTCTGTCTTCTGTCTTCTGTCTTCTGTCTTCTGTCTTCTATCTTCCGTCTTCTATCTTCCGTCTTCTGTCTTCTGTCTTCCGTCTTCTGTCTTCAGGCTCTCTCCTCCCGACTAACGACTCTCCACTTACGATTTACTTCTCATCTTCTCATCTTCTCATCTTCTCATCTTCTTAACTTCTTAACTTCTGTCCTCTTTCTTCCCTGCCTTTACCATTCATTATACGGCATGTCATTTAACCCGACAAGATCACTGCCGCTATGAACATCATAGACCCCGCCTTCAGCATCCTCTGGCTGGATTAAAATCCAGGTTGATGAGGATTTCGTAAATGGGTCCTCCGGCACTGTCCTTATATAATGCTCCTCCACCAGGGTTTCCAGTGAGTCAGGATAAGCCCCGTGATCGGCATAATACTGATCCGTCATATCCCTTAATACAAATAGGCTCTGTCTGAGAGATGTCTCCCGCGCCCTGATAATGCTTTTCTGCAGATTCGGCTGCGCTATGGAAGCCAGAATCCCGATAATCGAAAGCACTATCATCAGCTCTATCAGGGTGTATCCGAGGTTACCAATCCCTGTACAGCGAGCCGTCAAGCGCTGTTTCATCGCTTTTTGAATATACATCATATACATCCTGACCACCCCATATATCGCTGTCCGGTTCATCAGAATAGGCCCTCAGCCCCCACTCTCCATCCTCAGTCATGGGGTCCCTGGGTATCCTCCTCAAAAACTTCTGTTTGGCCGGAACAGGCCCCTGAAGCTCAACTCCCTTTACAAGCAACTCAAGACTCTCAGGATAGCCGCTTGAAAGGGCCTGTTTGGCAATTTTCTTTTCATCAACCAGCCTTTTGTATTCGTCAATTGCCTCTCTGATAATCCTCAGGTCCTGCTTAAGCTCTAACTCCTTTGACCTCTTGTATGTTACCCTGGACAGAGGCACAACAGCCGTGGCCAATATCGCCATAATCGCCATTGTCACGATCAGTTCTATAAGGGTAAACCCCCTGGAATCTCGAAAAAAAGGTAACAATGCCTATCCTCCGATAGCCTTGCTCCTCGGCACCACATAGATATCCTTTTCAAAATACCCGCTCCTGTTAAGCTCTTCCCGCGCCTTTTGAGCCGACTGCAGGTCCTCATATCTCCCGACAAAAACCCTGTAATAGGTCGCTCTCTTTTTAGACAGATACACAGGAAAGGCAAAGGAATCATACCCGATTTCCTTTAACCTCTCTTTGCGCTTTTCAGCATCAGCAGCATTATCATAGGAATTAACCTGTACGGAATAGGGCAGAGAGTTCAGCCAGGAAGGCTCAGCAGGAACCGTGTCCTGAACCACAGTCGCCTTCTCTTCAACTGAACCAGCCATTGACGGTTCGGCAGGAGCGTCAGTCTCGGCCTTTGCCTTTTCAGGGGCTGACTTCCCGGCCGCTGCAGCCAGCTGGACCTGATCTTCAGCAGGCGCTTCACTTATATCCCCTGATTGGGGGATGTCCTCCGGCGGCAGATCCATAACCTCCTCGTCCTCGGGCATCGGCAGGTCTGAGGGCTCAGACACCATTTCATCTTCAGGAAGTCCCGCATCTTCCATTAAAGACTCTTCATCCACGCTTTCTTCCGGACGATCCAGGAGCTCTTCAACCTTTTCAGCATCGTCCATGTAGGGCTGATCAAGTGAGATATTGCTCTCTTTGCCTGACCATATCTGTGTGACATCCTGAGTCGGGATTTCCTGGCTCCTTATAATAATCGGTGTGATGGTCATCAGGATGTCTGTCTGGGTGTTGCTTGTATCATAGCTGGAAAAAAGGGTCCCGACCGCCGGGATATCGCCCAGCAGGGGTATCTTTTGGACTGTCTTTCTCTCCTCATCGCTTATCAGCCCGCCGATAATAACGGACTCCCCGCCGCGGACGGTTAATATGCTCTGGGCGTTACGCGTCTTGATCGAATATTGCGGATCAGCGGCAGTCCCTACATTGCTGCCTATTGAGCTGACTTCCAGCGTCATATTCAATGTTATCTCATCATGCAGATTTATTGAAGGTTTCACATTCAATTTGATACCGATATCCTGATACTGGTAATCATAGGTCACCGCACCGGTTGTATCTGTCCTCCTGTTTGTGCGAAGCGGTATTCTTTCGCCTATAAGCACCTTGGCCTCTTCGCCGTTCTTCACCCTTATCTGGGGTTTGGCCAGTGTCTTTGTGTCTCCGTCACGCTTCAGAAGATTAAGGGTGGCGGTAGGTATCGAGAGCAGAAGGTTTTCGTCCGACGCCTTGCCGATGAGATCCAGAGACACCCCTCCTGATGCAGGTGCAGTATCCGACCCTGGCGTAAAATATTCGGCGCTGGGGTTGCCCAGGCTTAAACTTACCGATGTGGATGAGATATCAAGTCCCAGCTGTTTCTCCTTTGTCCGGCTTACCTCCAGTATCTCAACGTTGAACACGGCCTCAGAGGAAGGCCTGTCATTTGCCTCCAGTAACCTGGATGCCACCTCCAGTTTATCCTTGGTGCCCCTGATGACAAGGGCGTTCAGACTTTCGTTGGCGCTGATGTCCTTGCTGTTCAGGATCTTGGTTAGAAGCTCCACAGCCTTTTTGACATCAAGGTTTGCGAGATAAAAGGTGCGAATCTGAAGGTCCTGGTATTCCTTTGCCTTTTCAGCCGTGTCCGGATATACAATCATTGTGTTTTCATTCACAACTGTTGCTGCGAGCTGATTCGTCCGGAGAAAAATATCCATGAACTGATCAAAGGAGACATTCGAGAGAAAGAATGTGACCTTCGTCTCCTTCATATCCTTATCAAAGATAAAATTTACCCCCACCAGCTTTGTCAATACCTCAAACACATTCAGTATCGGGGTGGTCTTGAATTTAAGAGAGATAGGGGTTTCCGATGTTATTTTCAGGGGGTATTTTTTTTGTTCCGCGGTTGCATCGGTTTTTCTGTAACGGTCAAGGGCATTTTGCGCATTTTCATTTTCCTTATAAAACTCAAGTGCCTTCTGAAAAGACTGCTTTGCCTGGGAATAGCTCTGACTTTTTTCAAAGGCAAGGCCTTTCTTCAGATAATAGTCCGACTCCTTCATGCTCTTTGCCTTTTCAAGGAGGGACTCGGCCTTTAAACTGGTTGAGTCAAAGGCCAGGGCGGTCTGCAGTTCGGTTAACGCCTCGTCGTATCTCTTTGCCTCCAGCAGTCTCTCTCCCTTTGTCAGATGATCCATTGATGCATTCTTTTTTGATCTGGCAAGAAGGAGTTTTATCTCCTGGTCATCGGGATTTTCTTCCAGCGCATCCTGAAACGCCTGGATGCTGCTGTCCCAATCCCCGGACAATGAATACTCCTGCCCAAGCCGCATGTTTTTATTGCCTGCACACCCGAAAAAACAAATCAAGGCAGAAATAAAAAACAACACCATGAGTGTTCTCTTTGAATTTTTTGAAACCCACTTCATGACTGTTTCCTTTCCATTTATACTTAATAAAGTTATATACTATCCCCACCACGGAGACATATGATAAAGATTCCAGGTTCACGGTTCAAAGTTCACGGTTAAATACTAATTCACCTTTTTTCTTTGACCTTTATCCTCTTTTCTCTATTCTCTTTCCTCTTAACTTCTGATCTTCTCAACTTCTTATCTTCTGCCTTCCGACCTCCGTCTTTTCAGCCTTTCTCCTCCGCCTCACCCCTTACCACTCACGCCTACCGATCCTCTTAACTTCTGATCTTCTCAAATTCTTATCTTCTGCCTTCCGACCTCTGACCTCCGTCTTTTCAACCTTTCTCCTCCGCCTCACCCCTTACCACTCACGCCTACCGATCCTCTTAACTTCTGATCTTCTCAACTTCTTATCTTCTGCCTTCCGACCTCTGACCTCCGTCTTTTCAACCTTTCTCCTCCGCCTCACCCCTTACCACTCACGCCTATCGATCCTCTTAACTTCTGATCTTCTCAACTTCTTATCTTCTGCCTTCCGACCTCTGTCTTCCGTCATCTGTCTTTCACGCTTTCTAAAGCCCGCTCAGGTCAATATGAACGCTCTCATTGCCGGGAATGACCGTTAATGTAAGTTCATTTTTAGTGATTTCCTTAACTAGATATTTACCTTCTATCTTGTCCCCTTTTCGAACAAGCATAATCTGTTTGCCTTTTTCAATAAAGAGTATCCTTTCACCATCGCGTTCCATATACCCGAAAGATCTGAAGCTGCTCAAGTCATCTTCTACCCTGTTCTCATTGCCTGGCTGAGCTGTATCAGTCCCTGATGACTGCAAGATCCCGGTGGTCTCTTTTGAAGTCGAACCTGAACTCTCCATCCCCATTTGCTCGGTAAAAATGTCTCGCTTTTGATCCCTTGAATGTACCGGCGGATTCAGAAACATGTCCAGCTTGATCAGCGACTCTTCCACGGTGGAACCGCCCTCATCTTTGATAATGGCCTTTCCGGCAGGCCTTTCCGATCCGCTGCCGGAATATTTCAGGGTATCCACCTTCGGTTGCTTATAGGGATGGGTTACCCTGTAGATAAGCGCTATCGCAAAAACCAGGAGTAGGAGCGTTAAAAGGCTCTTTTTCTTATTTCTGAAGAGTTCCATCATATCTTACTGATCCGCTTATCTGAAATATGTGGCAATTTTTATCTTCATCTCCACCGCGCTTCCCTCAGGGTTGCCGGCAATTGAAAGGGCCTCAATGCAAAAAAGAGTCCTCGATTCCTGGATGTCAGCCAGCAATGCCTTGACTGATTGATAACTGCCCTTAATGGTCAATGAAGTCGAATACTTGTATAATCCATTATAATCAACAGACTCCGGTTTATAAACTGTCTGACCGATGTCTATTTGGTGCTTCTTGAAGATTGTAAAAAGTTCAGCCGCAGTCTCAGTGAAATCCTTCTTTGCAGAGAGTTTTTCCTTGAACGATCTGATATCATCTTTGGCTTGCAAGAATGAGGCCTGGCCATCGTTCTTTTTCTGTGCCGGGACGCCCCTTTTAGCATTATAAATCTCCTGGAGTTCATTAATCCTGTTCTTCTGCCTCTCCCGGATGGCTGCAAAAAAAACAATATTCGAGACAAGCAGGATACAGATGATCCACCAGAATATCTTGTTAAAATGGAATATACTTAATAATTGCCTGTACATATCCCCAATTACCGCTCCCCTGCCTTCTTAAATATTCGAATGGATCAACAGGACTTGCATAATTTGTTTTGATAGAATAACATCTTGTTAATCATGTTGATCCTGTCTAATTATTTACGTTCTTCCCTTTTTTTAACTTCTTATCCTCTCAACTTCTTATCTTATCAGCTTCTTTTAATACTGAAGTCTGGCTTCAGACCTCCGACCTATTCTGCCTTCCAGCCTCCTAGCCTCCCAGCTTTCTAGCTTTTTCTCTCCCAAATTTGATTTTTGTCTATCGAACATTCCATTTCAAAAGTTATGCCGTTGTCTATGGATGAGGAATCATCCTGGCCCTTGTCTTCCCTGGACACGCTCAGGTTCAAAAGATTATTATTTTTAAAGATCTTTGAATCATTCAGGCTGTTTATAAAATCGGTTATTTTCTCCATGGAATCAGCCTTGCCCTGCAAAGTCACCATGTTCAGGTCTTTTGACATCTTAAGATCCGATAGCACAATCCCCCGGGGGAGACAGAGTTCAAGAGTATCAAGCATCCTGTCATAGGGGTAGGCATCCATCTTTATAAGGCTGTTGATAAAACCTATGTCTTTTTTCAGGGACTCTATTTCCGTGTCTTTCAGTCTTCTTGTGGTCTCCTTTTTTATCTGCTGCCTTTTAATGGCGTTCTGCTCCTGCGACTCTATGGTTTTTTCATATTCATTTATCTCGCCCTGAGTATTTATGCCTGTCCTTATGGAAAGGATAGAGATTAGCAGGATAATCAATGCAGTCATCAGCATAACAGGGTATGCAAGACGTTTATCCTGATATTCGAAAGTAGCAAGGTTAATCTTTATAGGTTCCAAATGCCGCTATTCCCCTCTATTGTTTTGCATAATTCATATTAAAGGCACTTCTTCCAATACTTCATGCCTAGTCAGCCAGGCTCTGCGCCGCCCCGATTGCAGAGGCATAGGTACTTATATTTAATTCCCCGTTATCTGCCATGATGCCTTCATCCGCTGTAATTATACCATCTTCATCGATCAGATTTATATCCATATCAGGATAATTATCGAACTCTGTATCCATGTTATAGTGTGAAGCCAGCTGGCGCCCCAGGGCAAGTCTCTCAATGTCCTTTCCAGGATATTCCGCCTGGAAAAGCTCAATGGTCATATCTATCTCCTGCATGAAATGTATGTAAGAGACAGGTTTCCTTTTGCCGCGATAAAAAATCAGCTGGTCGTCATCAAACACAAAAAATGAAAAATAGTTGTCAAAAAGCCCTAGAAATGCGCTTATCCCGATTGCATTAAGATTCTGCATATAAAAATTAAACTGATTAATAACCGCCGGACGGATAATCTTAGGGTTAAGCTTCAGATGCTGTATGTTTAATTCAAAATCTCTGATAATATCCATATAACCGATTGCTACCAGATACAGCCTTTCTGTTAGGGACTTGGGCGAATAGGAAAAAAAGCTGATCATGGCCTTTTCAACAGGGTATGGCAGTGTCTCCTTCTCTTTCCAGGCTATTAAATCCCTTATCTTTTTTTTTGCATCCAGCTGCAGCCCTTCAAATTTATATGTGATGATCTTCATGCTCTCTATAGGAAGAGACAGGCCTATATTTTCAACGCGGCCCGACATCCCCATCAGGGTCTCCTCGATGGCCTGAGTAAATACATGGGGCGCGATGATATTTTCATCCTTGTAGGAAAATTCCAGTGTTTCCGGCGGCAGCTGTACAGTATTACACGTGATCAGCCTCCAGCCCTTCTTTTCCTTAACAATCTGAACCATCCTTAAGGATGAGCCGTCAATATCAAGCCCTGTATATGGTTTTGTAAATTTAAGTATCATAATCCTGATGTTCCATTATAGACGTTCAAGGTTCAAAGTTCACCCCCAGTTAAATACCCTTCGCTGTCACTAGCGTGAATTTAACGGGGCAAGGGTTCACGGTTTTCCAGCCATGAAGCTACGAGGCTGGGATGCCAAGCCTTATCAGCCTCCAAGAGAGTGTCTTCTGTCTTCTGTCTTCTGTCTTCTGTCTTCTGTCTTCTGTCTTCTGTCTTCTGTCTTCTGTCTTCTGTCTTCTGTCTTCTGTCTTCTGTTCTCTGTTCTCTATCTTTGCAGCCTCCCAGCTTCCTAGCTTCTTGGCCTTAAAACTACATCCCTTCCGAATCACCGACCACACTCTTAACGATCTCCTCTTCATTCCTGTATGGTTTAGACAGGGGCGCCATCCGCTTTAAATATTGATCTGTGACATCAGCCACCGCAGCATTTCTAAGGTCAACCCGGAAAAAATAACCCCTCTCACCAATCCCCATTTCAAGACTGTGAAGATTATATCTGTACTTGACCAGAAACACCTGGTTCTCTATTTCTTCAACGTCCCAGCCAAGGGGCTTGATATCATTTCCTCCGCCCTTAATCATATTATCGATATTCTTTTCCGCGGATAAACCATCCTTCATGACAAACTTTTTTGCCAGGACCAGAGCCTTTTGTTCAGGAGAAAGATCTCCGCTGCAGCCGGCTGAAAATCCGGCCAGGAGTATCATCAGTAAAATTTTCATACAGATGCCCTGCATCATCTCCGATCCACGCTCTTTTCTCTTAACTTCTGATCCTCTCATCTTCTCATTTTATTGGCTTTATCGCCTCCCGTCTACTGACCTCTCTTATGAAACTTCATTTGTTTTACCGTAACACAGCGCCATAGGCGCGATATATTAATAGCAGGTAAATTGCAATTTAATTTTAGCTCCGGAGGAGCGGCATAATAAAAAGAATGCAAATCAGATATAATATTTAACATGCCGCTCCTCCGGAGCTAAAAAATCTATCACCTTCGAAAATCTATTAACATTTCGCTGCTCCGCAGCTGAAATACGATTGCAGTCTCACGCACGATTAAACTGGGCGCGACAGCGTCAAGCGACAAAGCTGATCTCTGTCCTCTGACCTCTGACCTCTGTCTTTTCAGCCTTTCTCCTCACGACTAACGACTCACCACTTGAGATTTACTTCTGCTTTCTTTCAACCCTGAACCTTTACCCCGTTAAATTCACGATACTGATAGCGAAGCGTATTTAACTGGGGGTGAACCTCCTGCCCGCCATAGCCTTTCCATCTTTCCCTTGCACCCTGTGCCCTGTGCCTTGCGCCTTTACTCCACAAACGTCACCCTGTTTGCCTCGCTTATCGATGTCTCCCCGTTAATAACAAGTTCCAGCGCTGCATCCCTGAGGAATGTGGTGCCGGCCAACTTCGCCTTCTTTTTCAGGGTAGTGATGGACATCTTTTCCATAAAGATCTCTTTCATCTCGTCGGTCATCTCAATGATCTCAATAATCGCCCGCCTGCCCTTGAAACCTGAACCCTTGCACATGTCACACCCCAGGGTCTTTTCCATGAAAAAATCGTGGTCCCTGTATTTATCATAGGAAAGCCCGGACTCTCTCAGGTACTCCTCCTTCTTATCCGCGGAAACTACCTCTTTGCACTGGCACAGGGTTCGAATAAGCCTTTGAGCAATTATGCAGTTCAGTGCCGCCACAAGATTATAGGGCTCAATGCCCATATGTATGAAACGGTTTATCACTTCAAAAGAGCTGTTGGCATGCACGGTCGTAAAGACAAGGTGGCCTGTCAGGGCCGACTGCAGGGCAATCTGTGCTGTTTCCGAATCCCTTATCTCGCCCACGAGGATTTTATCAGGATCGTGCCTTAATATTGCCCTCAGCCCCTTCGCGAATGTCAGGCCCTTTTTTTCATTTACCTGGATCTGAACAATCCCCTTCAACTGATACTCAACAGGGTCTTCAACTGTGATGATCTTCTCGTTGGGCTTGTTCACCTCCGAGACTGCCGTATAGAGCGTGGTCGTCTTGCCGCTTCCAGTAGGCCCCGTTACAAGGAACATCCCGTAAGGCGCGTGTATCTGCTTTCTAAGCCTTAACAGCTCCCTCTCAGGAAGATTCATATTGCCTAACTGATAGCCCTTTGATTCAGGCATCAGGGTCTCTCTGTCAAGTATGCGTATCACGGCATCCTCTCCGAATATGGTCGGGATGATGGATACCCTGAAATCCACTGACCTGTCCCTGACCTTGAGCTTGAATCTCCCGTCCTGTGGTATGCGCTTTTCAGAGATATCCAGTTCGGACATAACCTTTATCCTGGATATGATGGGACTCTGGTGCTGGATCGCAATAGGTTCAGTTGCCTGATGCAGCATGCCGTCTATCCGGTAACGGATGATGACGCCCCGATCCGTGGACTCGATATGGATATCGCTGGCCTTTTTGTTGATGGCATCGAGTATCGTCGAATCGACAAGTCTGACAATGGGGCTCTCCTCCGAAGATACCTTTTCTGCGCTCAGGGTCTCCTCGCCCTTTTCAGACTCCTTCACTAGCAGCAGTCTCATGTCGTCCGAAACCGTCTCAAGGACGCTCTGATCAGCCTCCAGCTTCTTCAGGAGCTCCCTGATCCTCTTTTCGCTGGCCACGACAATGGATATCGGCATATCGATCAGGACTTCAAGAGAATCTACGACCTTCATAAATTCCATCGGCTCTGCCACGGCTATCACAAGGGCATTCCCGCTCTTCTCATATGGGACGCATTTGTATTCAACCATGAACTTCGCTGGTATGAGACTCAGTATCTCCGGGTCCTTTACCCCTTCCAGCTCCACATAATTGTGATAATACTGCGCCGCGATTATCATGGCCAGCTGTTCATCGTCGATCAGCCCTTCCCTGACGCATATATTGCCTATACGCTCCTTTGATATCTCCTTTTTTGAAATGGCAAACTCGAGCTGCTCCTGGGTCATAAAACCCATGCGCACGCATAATTCGCCGAATTTGAATTTTTCAAATTTCCCGTTCTTCATCTTCAGTCTGCCTTTTTAGAGAATTCCATCACGAAATCACGAAATTTTGAAAACACGAAAATAAGGACAAAGCTTTCTCCATCGAAGAGGAATGATACCTTTTTGCCTTTCTTCAGGAAAGGCAAAAAATATCCTGTAAATCCTGTCCAGTTGTTTATGATTTTCCCCTTGTCTTAACTTCTCATCCTCTCATCTTCTTATCTTCTTAGCTTCTTATCTTCTTAGCTTCTGATCCTCTCAACTTCTGATCTTCTTATCTTCTGCCTTCCGTCCTCAGGCTTTCCATCCTACTAGCCTTCTAGCTTCCTAGCTTTCCAGCAGTTTTTCCTTTTTCCTTCCAACTGACCACTTACGACTCACGATTTAAGTCTGTCCTCTTTTCTCTATCCTCTATCCTGTCTTCCCTATCCGCCATCCTGTCCGCCATAGCCCTGAGCCTGTCGAAGGGGCGAAGGTGGAAACTTCAGCAGAGGCGGATTAACTTCTTATCTTCTTAGCTTCTGATCCTCTCAACTTCTCATCTTCTTATCTTCTGCCTTCCGTCTTCTCACCTTCTCAACTTCTCAACTTCTCATCTTCTTATCTTCCGCCTTCCGTCTTCTCACCTTCTCAACTTCTCAACTTCTCATCTTCTTATCTTCCGCCTTCCGTCTTCTCACCTGATCGTCCCCGCCATCTGAAATATCGGCATATACATGGCCAGCACAATAAACCCGATCAGCAGGCCCATAATAATCATTAGCGCAGGCTCAATGGAGGAGGTAAGCACGGAGATCTTTGTATCCACATCGCCTTCATAAAACTCCGCTACCTCCTCAAGAACCTGTTCGAGCGAACCGCTTGACTCTCCTGCCTCTATCATCTTCAATGAAAGCACGGGGAAAAAACCTGTATTTGAAAGTGATTCGGCAAACCCTGCCCCTTTTTCAATGCTGCCCGCAACACCCATAAGGCCGCCCTTTAAAAAGCTGTTATCCATCACACCCGAAGATATGCGGATTGATTCAACCAAAGGGGTGCCCCCTCTCAGTATTGTCGAAAGTGTCCTTGCCAGTTTTGATATGGAATAATGGATATAAAGCGGGCCAAGGAAAGGTATCCTTAGTTTGATCCTGTCAAAGCGCTTGTTGAATGCATCAGATCTTGTCGAATATTTGTAGGCAATAATGCCTGCCGCTAAAAGGATAAGGAGATAGGGAAAATATGATTTCAGTATATTGCTCATGCCAACAAGAATAAGGGTAAGTTCAGGAAGCTCTGTCCCTGCCTCGAAATAGGTGCTTGTAAAGGAAGGGACCACATAAACCAGCAGAAATATCAGGGAAAATATTGAGACGCCCGTAAGGATAACCGGATATACAGAGGCGGTAATGATCTTTTGCCGTATCTCGGATATCTTTTTCATATAAGTTATATACCTTGTCACAGCCAGTGGTATATTCCCGCTTTTTTCACCGGACTGAAGGGATGCAATATAAAGGTTGGAAAAGATGTGGGAGTAATTTCTGAATGCCTCGGAGAGAGATGCGCCTCCTGAAATATCGTTTCGAATATTTGTGAGCACATCAGTCAACTCATCCTCCGAACCCTTTTTGATAATAGCGTTCAGGGCCTGAATTATTGGAAGCCCTGCCTTAATAAGCACAGAAAACTCCTGGTTAAAAACAATAAGATCCTTTAATTTAACCCGCCCCTTGCGCTTGCCCTGCTTCAGGAAAGATCCGAACCCGTGTTCCTTCCTTATATCAAGGACAAAATTCCCCTCCTGTTCAAGATATTCCTTCACTGAGGCTTTATTTGAACCGGTAACGGACTTTTCAACAATACGCCCGGCTGGCGTACTTATTTTATAGCGATAAACAGGCATATTTTCTGCGAATGATATGTCAAACAGATTTAATATCTATAATTGTGTGCATAATTGTACAACATTATCAGGTTTTGTCAATAAAATTTAGATAATTTTGCATAATTAACATTTAATTAGATTTAATTATACATTATTTTGCGTAACGCGAAAATTACGACACAATATCTTGCGATAGGCAGAAAGGGGAAATGGGATGTTTTTCGTATAAAAATCGGGTTTTTAGTAGATTTTCGATAAAATACCTTTTTCCGAGATCTTGGCATATTCAAAATCCGAATCTCGAAATACGAAACTCGAAACAATTTTTTAAATGTAAAACATTAATGCTCGAAACAATAAGCCGTTGCAATCATGGCCTTTGTTTTATGTATTCGAATTTCTGACATTTGATATTGTTTCGAATTTCGGGTTTTGGATTTCGAATTTCTGTAATACCCCTGATACCTTAATCTCTTACAATGTCTCAAGATAAGATGAGGTTCTTAATAAGATCTTGCTTTAATGGACAGTCTTTGCTACTTTTTGTCTCCATCGAAGAGGGATGATACCTTTTTGCCTTTCTTCCGGAAAGGCAAAAAATATCCTGTACATCCTGTCCTTCGACTTTGCTCAGGACGGTGAGCATGTCGAACCGTTAATCCTGTCTAATATAGGTCTTCGTCTTTGACCTTAATCCTCTTTCCTCTTTTCTCTATCCTCCCTGTCGCGCCGTCCTGTCCGCCATAGCCCTGAGCCTGTCGAAGGGGCCAAGGTGGAAGCTTTAGCGAAGGCGGATTAACTTCTTATCCTCTGATCCTCTTAACTTCTGATCTTCTTATTTTCTGCCCTCTTGACCTCAGATCTCCGACCTCTGATCTCAGTCATCCGTCCTCAGACCATCCGGCCTATCACTCCACCAGTCTCTTCAGTTTCTCAGAGGTCTCATTCTGGTTAATGGCGATAAGATTTCCCTTCAGCGAAAGGAGATTCATCATTACAAGCTGACGGATTACGGCCTCGGTTTCCCTTACCTTCATTCCGAGCTGTTTGGAAACCCACTCTGATGCCATAATAATATTGGTGTCGTTATCCTTGGCCTGAAGCAATTTTGACAGGGAATCGAAGACGAGGGCCTTCTGGTTTTTCTGAATGAGTTTGTTTATGGTGTCGTTTGACTCTTTCAGGCGCTGAATAAGCACCTCAATTATTTTCAGGACAATCTCGCCCCTTGTCTTAAGCAGGGTCATAAACTGCTTCCTGTTAAAGACGATCACTGTAGTTTCTTTAACAGCCTTAGCCGAGGCGGATCTGGGGCTTTTACTGAGGAGGGCCATTTCACCAAAAAAATCGTTGGGGCCGAGAAAAGCGAGCACCTGCTCTGCGTCGCCCATTTTCTTGCTTATTTCGACCTTTCCTTCTCTGATAAAAAACATAGTATCTTCAGAATCGCCTTCCTTGAAAATGACCTCGCCTGCCTTATAAGAGTTCTCAAATGCGGTCATACCCTTTCTCCCCGTTCGACTATAACTGAATTTATAATATTTTTTCTCAGAGAAGTATTTTCGAGCATAATATCAAAAAATAGAATTTTAACAATGAAAACCTTTTATCACGAAATCACGAAATTTAGAAAGCACGAAAAAATACCTTTTTATTATCACTCACAGCATCCCATAATTGTTTTATTTCGTGTTTTCGTACCTTCGTGTTTTCGTGATAAAAATATATCATGTAGATCCCTGGCCCAGACCTGATATTTAAAGTATGGTAATTTTCGTCCGTTCCATAAATGATATCATCGTGTTATAAATACTGCCATCATTGTCGCGCCAGGGCAGGCCTGTTAATCCCTGGCCTAGACCTGATAAAAAGATTGAATAGATATTATATTGCTCAATTATTATAAAAGAGGTCATCGCATGTAACGAAACATGTCACGCCAGGGCAGGCCTGTCTAATCTTTGGTCATTAGACGTTAACTGTGAACTCTGAACTGTGAACCATGAACCTAGAACTTAAAAAGACATCCAAACAAAAAGGCGGCAGCCATTTGTGTGTGGCCCCGCCTTTAATAACATCTATTATATTTTTCAGGTTACCCAGTTAACTTGCCTGAACACCCTTCACTTGAATAGGCGGTGTTGCATCGGAGTAGGACCATGTGACCTCATTGGAGGCAGGACTCATCCCAGCATCATTATACGCCTTAACAATAAAATAATATTGCCTGGTCTCATCAAGCCCGGATACCGTACAGCTTCTGTTTCCTATCACGCTCATGCTGTTTGCGTCGCTGTAGCTGCCGCCTGCAGCCTTCCAATAGACCTTATAACCTGCCACCGCACCCCCGGCCGTAGGCGCATCCCATGCCAGATCAACCCCTGCCGCATGAATAAAAGGAACAAACGCAAAAAACATCAAAATTGCAGTTCCAATAAAAATTAATCTTCTGTTCATTTCAGCGTCCCCCGGACATTAAGTTTTTATCAAAATCATGAAAACCTGAATTATTGAGATACAATTTGATATTATTTTACCACAAAAGTGCCAAGTTTGAAAAGCAGTAATTATGTTTCACCATAGAGACACGATAAAGGTTCAAGGTTCACAGTTCACCCTCCTTCGCCCTTACTGGGCTGCGGAGGCCAGGAAGTTCACGGCTAAAAAATAATTCAATCACGAAAGCACGAAATTTTGAAAGCACTAAAAAAGACCCTTTAATTATTCCCCTACCTTGCAATCATTTGTTTTATTTCGTGTTTTCGTGATAAATCCTTTTACATTTCTCCTTTATCCTTTCAACTGACCACTAACAACTGACCCCTGTCTTTTCAGCCTTTCTCCTCCCGACTAACGACTCACCACTTACGACTTACTTCTTATCTTCTTATCTTCTCATCCTCTTAACTTCTGATCTTCTTATCCTCTGCCCTCCGACCCCTGTCCTCAGTCCTCCGCCCTCTGTCTTCTGTCTTCTGTCTTCCTCTGCCTTCAGTCCTTCTTTCCTTCCTCCTAACTTCTCATCCTCTCAACTTCTGATCTTCTTATCCTCTGCCCTCCGACCCCTGTCCTCAGTCCTCCGCCCTCTGTCTTCTGTCTTCTGTCTTCCTCTGCCTTCTGTCCTTCTTTCCTTCCTCTTAACTTCTTA
>Ga0209287_10000652_pt1 | contig 19697 bp, 18 predicted proteins | sample PPLLak3cmMay2015_2_FD_187255 | JGI IMG/M metagenome (GOLD analysis project Ga0209287, IMG submission 187255) | Freshwater sediment microbial communities from Prairie Pothole Lake near Jamestown, North Dakota, USA - PPLs Lake P8 Core (1) Depth... | ecosystem: Environmental > Aquatic > Freshwater... | reverse complement strand
GAAACTCTCCAACGGCACGTTCCCGAACTGGCTGGGGAAAACTTCCTGCAGGCGCGGGTAGAAGTGCTGCCAGAAGGGCAGCGAGCGCCCAACCAGGTTCTCCCACAGCCGGCTCTGGGATTCGCCAATCGCCAACGAGGCGGAACCATCCAGCCCGGTGCGGTCCAGTTCCGGCGCAAAGCCCATGCCGTGCAGGGCATGCCCGCACTCGTGCATGGTGCCGAAGAGCATCGGGTTGAGGAAGTTCGGATCCACGCGGGTGGTGATGCGCACGTCGCTGTAACCGAACCCGGTTGTGAACGGATGTGGGGCTTTATCCTGGCGACCGTGGTTCCAGTCGTAACCAAACTTCGTGATCACTTCCACACCGAAATCCCATTGCTTCTTCTCATCGAACGTCTGGTGCAGGAAGGAATCATCCACCTGCGGCTTGGCAGCGATGGCCTTGATCAGTTCCACCTGCTGCGGGCGCAGGGCAGTGAAAATCGCTTTAACATCCTCGGTCTTCATGCCTGGCTCAAAATCATCCAACAGGGCATCATAGGGATGCTTCGCCTCGGGAAAAAAGGTGGCGTACTTCCTTCGCAGTTCGACGATCTTCTCCAGGTGCGGCTGGAAGATGGAGAAATCGGATTTCTGCCGGGCCTCCACCCAGCCCTGGTTGGCCATGGTGGTCACCCTGGTAAACTCGACCACAAAATCCGTGGGAACACGGGTTGCCTTGGCAAAATCCCGGGCTGAAACCTTGATCAGGCGGGCATCATCTGAATCCGGGTCGAGGCTTTCGGCATACGGCATGAGTTCATCAATCAACTTGCCCAATTCCGGTGAAGTAGCCCATTCCTGGCCAAGACGACCCAGCAAGGCCTGCTGGTTGCCGCGCGCCTCTGCGCCGCCGACCGGCATGCATGTCTGCTGGTCCCATCCCAGGACAGCCGCAGCCTGTCCGAGATCAGAAAGGTCAGCCAGTTTGCTCTTGAGTTCTTCCAGTTTCTTATCCATTATGACAATCTCCTTTATTTTTTTATTTCCATATGATTTGATTATGCCGGCGACGCGGCAGGTTCAGCCTTTTCCAGTGTTTCATGGTTCGGCAGGATATCCTCGATGTTCCGGACAACCGGGATCATGACGCATGCCAGCACCGTTAGCAGACTGAGTACGCCAAAGAAAAACATGATCAGGCTCATCCCCGATCCTGGCCCTGTTCCCACCAGCCAGCCGAATGCATCAGCCAGCCATCCACCGGATTGCATAGCCGGTTCCATCACATAATCCGCCAGCGCCCCGCCAACGATAGGCGTGAACATATCCGGCGCCCAGGTCAGCAGGCGGCGGGCGGAAAAGACACGTCCCTGCACATCCGGTGCAACCTTGGCCTGAAGCAGGGCCTGGCTGGATGCGTTCCCCAGCGGGATCGTGAGGCAGCCGAGCATCAGGGAGGGGATCCATACACCCATGCCTCGGCCAAGCCCGAAAACGATCAACCCAAACACACAGAATATTCCCCACCCCAGGATGAACCCGTTCATCCGGCGCTTGAAACCTCCCCAGGCGCTGACGATCAGGCTGCCGGCTACCATTGCGATGGATGCAGCGGTCTGGATGGATCCGAGCACTACGCTGTCATTGCCCGTCCGGGATAGGATCATCGGTACCTGGACGCTGTTGGGGAAACCCAGGAACAGGTTGGCAACGAAAAGAATGATGACAAATCCAAGCAGGCTGGGGCGCTTGAAGATGTACTTGAAACCAAAAGCAGCTTCCCGGAGAAGGTTGCCCTTGCCCGCCTGACCCTCGACCGTCTTCTCGGGATTGGGCACCCGCACCAGCAGCAGGGCTCCAACCGCCACCAGCATGGCTGCAATATCAACCAGCAGGATACCTTTCAAGCCGATGACAGGCAGCAATGCCCCGGCCAGGATCGGGGAAACAACGCCTGGGCCGGTCTGCACCAGCGACATCATGCCATTGGCACGCCCATATTGTTCCTTGGGCACCATGGTCGTGATCGCGGCCGAATAAGCCGGCCAGTGGAAGGCATTCCCCAGGGCAACTACCGCGTTGACAACATAGAAGTGCCAGACCTGTAATTTGCCGGTCGCGAACAGGATCAGGATCGAGATCGTGCCGAGACCCGCCGCCAGGTCACTGACCATCATCATCAACTTGCGGTTGTAGCGGTCCACCAGCACCCCGGCGATCGGGATCAACAAGAGATAAGGGATGGTGAAGGCGGCCTGCATGCCACCCAATGCAGTGGCGCTGCTGGTTTCCTGGAAGACCCAGATGGCCAGGGCAAAACCGGTCATGCCAGATGCCAGGATGGAAACCGCCTGGCCGATCATCACAATGGTGAGACCAGTCATACCGCCGGGGCGTTTGGGAATGGGTTGATTGGACATGTTGCTCCTAGTCACTCGCTGCGGTCGCTGCAACCTTTTCCAGTTGATCGTGGTCGGGCAGGATTTTCTCCGCGTCCCGGATCGGGCGGATGAAATAACCGACAACGCCCACCAGGGCCGCCATCAATCCGGTGAAGAACAGCAGCAGCCCCATCCCGGCCCCGGGTCCGGTGCCGAAGACGCCGCCAAAGACGTTGGAGAGTCCGCTGGTTGTCTGCATGGATGGTTCCAGGACGAAGTCCGCCAGCGTTCCGGCAATGATGGGCGAAATCGGGTTCGTAAACCAGGCGATCAGACGCCGGGCTGAGAAGACGCGTCCCTGGACATCCGGGGCCACTTTGGCCTGCCAGATGGATTGGTTGGAGGTGTTGATCAGCGGCACAAGAAGCATGTTGAGCAGCATGAAGGCTACCCACATCGGCAGGTTCGAACCGAAGCCCAGCATGGCCATTGACAGACCGCACAAGATCCAGCCCAGCAACACCCCGTGGGTGCGTTTCTTGAAGCCGCCCCAGGCACTCATGATCACACCGCCAATGACGCCCCCGACCGCGCCGGCAGTTTGCACTGAACCAAAGATCAGGCTGTTCTGGTTTGTACGGGCCAGGATCATGGGAGCCAGGATGGTAAAGCCCATGCCGGAGAACAGGTTACCCACGAAGAAGACCATCTGCAAACCGAGCAGGCTGGGGCGTTTGAAAATATATGTAAAGCCATAGGCAGCCTCTTTCCAAATGTTGCCCCTCTCCTTTTGACCTTCGACCGTCTTCTCCGGCTGGGGGACGAACACGATCAGGAGGGCACCGATGGCCAGGAAGAAGGTCAGCAGGTCGATCAACATGATCAAGGCAAAGCCATCGAAGGGTTTGGTGATGGGGAGGGCCAGGATAATTCCCGCCAGCATGGGCGAAAGGATGCCCGGCCCGGCATCGATCAACGACATCAGGCCATTGGCGCGCCCGTATTGTTCCTTCGGGATCATGGTGCTGATAGCCGCGGAATAGGCCGGCCACTGGAAGGTATTCCCCAGGCCGTTGATAACGTTGGCAACGTACATATGCCAGAATTCCAGGTTGCCTGTGGCGTACAGGATAAAGATTGCCGCAGTAGAGAGGACGGCTGTCAGGTCGCTGACCATCATCATCAACTTGCGGTTATGGCGGTCCACAAGAACCCCGGCAATGGGCGAGAGGAGCAGGAACGGCAGGATGAAGGCTACTTGCATGCCGGCCATGGCTGTGGCGCTTTCGGTTTGCTTGTACATCCAGAGGGTCATGCCAAAGCCGGTCATGTTGGAAGCCAGAACCGAGATGATCTGGCCTGCCCAGACGATCATGAAGCCCTTCATGCCGGATGGGCGTTTCACAGTTGCTTCAACGGTTGTCATTCTGTCTCCTTGTGCGCGCCGAGGCGCTTTCCAAGTTGATAAGCTCTTTGCATCAGTTCCGGTTTTTTTTCCACATCACCGATATCCCCGGCTGTGCCGTGAACGATCCCGACAATCTCCATGCGCAGGAAGCGACATATGCTCTCGAAGGTATGGATGGCGTTGATCCCGCCAGAGGTATACAGGTTGGTATCGCCATAGGTTAGAACAACGCCAACTTGTTTACCAGCCATCTTTTTCCACCCGGATGACTGAAGCCCATACCAGCGGTCGATGCAGAGTTTCAACTGCGCACTGATCGTGAACCAGTAGACCGGGCTGGCTAAAATAATGGAATCTGCCTGGAGCAGTTTAGGGTAGATGGTCTGCATATCATCACCGATGATGCAAACCCCACCATTTTCCTGGCAAGCGTCGCAGGCATCGCATGGACGGATATCCAGGGTATGCAGGTTAATGCTCTCGATATCCGCGCCGGCTTCTTGCGCGCCAGCAGCCACCCGGTCAGCAAGGATGGCGCTATTACCCTTTTCACGCGGGCTGCCTTTCAAGATAAGAAGTCGTTTGGTCATTCTGTTTTCCACACATCAAAGATATTACAGGTTATTCGATGGGGTGATCCAAACTGTTCAGAAATGCAATATCTTTCAAAGGTTTCCTGGTGCGGGTGGGGATATTAACCGGATCATGCGGATCATAATAACCGAACGGGATGATCGAGATGATCTTCCAGTGCAGTGGGATATCGAGCAGCTTGCGGATATCACGCGGACTGCAGGTCAGCACCCATACGCCTCCCAACCCCAGGTCATGGATGGCAAGCAGGATGTTCTCGATGGCTGCGGCGGTATCCAGGATGTAGCAATCATCCATTTCGTCATATTTCTCCCAGGTGTCGTGGGGATTGGCACAAGCGACGATGACTGCTGGCGCTTCCTCCACGCATGCCTGGTGAGCATAAGGATCGAATTGCCTGATCTTTTCCCTGTCCGTGAAAACAATAAAACGCCAGGGCTGCCGGTTTCCCCCTGAAGGAGCTCGAATCCCTGCTTCGAGGATCTTGCGAATCACATCCAGCGGGATTTCTTTATCCAGAAACTTGCGAATGCTTTTCCGAGCATTAATCGTGTTCAAGGTTTCCATGAAATTATGCATCTCCAGATTATGGGGGTATCCTTATCCTGATGTCATAACATCACTTGGGGGGAGAAGACAACCCCCTCAAGGATTATTTGTCCTCAGAAAAAAGGCGCATTTCAGTTTTCCTTCTTTTGCAGCTTCAAGCCCAACCTGTGCATCTCATCATAGACGACAAAACCATACCGCTTTAGCATTGCCAGCAAATCTTCATACGAGGAGCGCACAGAGATGACCGTGTTGTTCTTTGGATAACCCTTCAGCTGTGAGAACGCCAGGGTTACCATTGGCTCGATCAGGGAAATCCGATGCTCCGGCAACGTTCTCATGGAGATGCGATGGGTGACCTTGGTCGCGCGTCGGGCATTCAACAGCATGTACCCCACCAAAAGGCCATTCTTCTCAAAAGCCCGCCAGTAATCTGTGCTTTTTTGTGCCCACAGGAAAACCGGGTTGATCGCTTTTGCAATCCCGGGAATCTGGAACTCGGCTTTATTGACGGGCAGGAATGCCTGCACCTCCACCGGAACCTCGCGGCGTGCCACTTCATAGCGCGCTTCCCATTCACCCAGCTTCATCGGGCGCACGGAATACCCCTCGGCCGGAGCCGGCTCGACAAAGGGCACATTCTCAAGTTTCAACTCACTGATGCTGTCGTAATGCTCAAAACCCAGGCTGCGGTACAAATCATAAGCCGGCGTATTGACCGAACGCACTTCCAGGGTGCACACATCCCCACCCTGTTCCTTCACATATTCGATGGCGCGCGTAACCAGCTTACGCGCCAGCCCTCTCCGCCGGTACTCGGGGTGGGTTGCCACATTACCAATCACCCAGCGCTTGGATTTCGGAGCAGACTTGGATACATTCACCAGCGCGATCATGCGTCCCTGGTCTTCGATGGCATAGCCATCAAAGACATGTTTGAAAGTATCCGAGAAGGGTTGTAGAACACGGATGACCGGCACCATTTTCTTGATCATCTTGATTTCTGTGCGGATATCGGTCCCTGTGACGGCCAGTTCCGCCCCAAAGGCAATATCCATCAACTCGCCAATGGCATCCATATCACGGCGGTAATCGATCGGGCGCATTTCACTGAGTGTATCCATGCTTCTGCTCCTCCAAAACTTAATCTGCCGCGACCCCGGTCGAAGGTTCAGCCGCGCCAGGAGTAACGCTCGATCTGGCATCGGTGCTTTCTGGACCCTTCACCGGCTCGGTTGTCCCGTTCGTTTTCGGCAGCTTGAACTTGATCCAGATCACCGGTAGCATCATGAACAACGCGGCCAGCGGGATATAGAACGGCACGCGTGGGCCGAATTTCTCCCACAAGGCCGCCCCGATGTATGGTGAAGGCAGGGAGATCAGTCCCAGGCTGGTGGAGAAGAGTCCGAAAGCCGTGCCGCGCAGGTTTTGCGGGACAGCTTTGGAGATCAGGGAGTTATAGGCCGGGCCGGCCAGTGCATTGCCCATCCCCAACAGGGCCCAGGCAATGATAAACAGGTAAAAAGCACTTACATTCAGCATCATGATGATCGCCCCACCAACGAGCAGGTTGCCCAGTACAATACCCACGCGCTCGCCGCGCTTATCCGAGAGAAGTCCCCCAAGGGCCATGAAGATCATTGCGGCTATCGAAGAAACTGAACCAAGAATGCCAATCTGGGTCATCGTCAATCCCTTGATATTGTTCATGAAGAGTGGGAACAGGTTCCCAACCATGCTGAAGGTCACATCACCGACACCATCCGAGATGAAGATCCAGGTGACGATCCCGCCGGCTGTGATCAGCCCGAATATGGCAAGCAGGCTCTTCTTGAGATGGGCAAAGGTCGGTTTCTCGCGTGGTGCAGTGGATTCCGTCTTTTCGACCTGGCGGATCTTGCGTGCCATGAACAGGCGGATGAACGTAGCAATGCCATACAGTCCGGCCGCCACTCCGAACATCAACCGGAAGCCATACTTGTCTGCCAGGATGCCGCCCAGCGGAGCGCCAATGACACCCACAACCAGGAAGACGCCCTGTACGATCCCGAATACGCGCCCGCGATTCTCTTCCTTGGACTCTTCGGCAATGAAAGCCTGGAAGCTTGGTCCAACGAACGATGAGGCCATCGAAAGGCCAACCATCGCCAGCAGCAGCCAGCCCCAGGAAGGAGCAATCGCGAACATGATGTACCCGGCGAGCCCTGCCAGGCTGCCGATCGCGATCGCCTGCACCCGGCCAATCGCATCCGAGAGCCAACCGCCAAGGATCTGGAACAGCAGCGGGGCGATCATCGAAAGGGTGAAGAAAACACCAACTTGTGCAACATCTGCCCCAAGATCCTGTACATAGAGAGGCAGGAGCGGGCCATACATTTGACCCCCAATATTTGCCATGATCATGCTGAACAACAGGATGACCAATGTGCGCGTGAGTAGAGGAGCTTTCTTAGCCATAAGAAAACCTTTCTTTTTCAAACTATTGCTTGGGTGCCCAAAGCAAGTTTCCCGGCTCTGGGCTGATTTGTCATACCCAGAAGAATATTACGAGGTTACCTGCCAGGAGGCATTCCCCAAAAGATGTATCTGGTCGGATGATTTAAGGAGGATCATTTTTTCTGATCGATAACTCACTCCACGTAGATCTCGACATGTTCGCCATCTTCCTCATCCATCGCATCGATGATCTTGCCGGTCATCCCTGCGCGCAGGGCGGTCATAATTTCGTTCATATCCACGCCCGCCACTTCGGGAGCAAAATGCGCACCGATCTTCATCCCGGCTTCCATCAAGCTGATGGGGATTTGTACGGTTGCCTTGGTGCGACCACTGCCCAGGTCTGTTACCCGCACCCGCAACCAGCGTGCACCGCCTGCTACATAGGGAGCGGGAGTACTCCGCCCAGCACTCAGGGCAGCAAGTAGTTTTGCGCCTTCTTCTGCACTGAGTTTCCCTTCGTCGATCATTTTCAGGATTTTCATCCGTTCTTCTGTGCTTGCCATGTGAACCTCCTTCACAAACTCATTCCATCACAGAATCTATCCAATATAGACCTGAACATGTTCCACATCGTCATCGTCATCTTCGTCCACTTCCACGTATAGCGGTGTATCCGAGTTGACCGATTGCTCCAACGCCTGTACTACTTCGTCGACTGCTGTCTTCTCCAAGTCGCGGATGTTATGTCCAAACGTTCGCAAAGCCCAACCGGTGAAGCGTAATGGCAGTGGAAAACTAAGCGAGATATTTTTAGGGCCTTCCTTGCCGGGTTTACGTTGCACCCGCACATGCAGCCAGCGTGAGGTACGACTACCCCAGGCAATACCGATCAACAGTACGCCAAATAGGAAAGGCAGCCAGGAGCAGTAGAACCAGAAATTCATGCCCGATTTCTGCATCACTGAATACACCAACCAGCCGCTTAAAACGGTCACACCAATACCAATCCATAAGGGGATCTGCCACAGGCGGCCGCGCAGCCGGTTGATGCGGTTCGTGATCTCCGGGTCTGATTTCGTTTCGAACCTGGGCTCTGCCACCGTTTCCACAACCTCGACTTCATCCCCAGCCGGATTCTCTTCCAATGCCTGGATCAACTTCAGGCCTTCATCCGGGCTGATCTTGCCTTCCTCGATCATTTTCAATACTTTGCTTCTTTCCTGGTCAGTCATTTCATTCTCCTTCCACTTTTCCTTCCAGAGCAGAAAGCAGTTTTTCAGCTTCATCCAATGAAATTTTCTTTTCCTGCAACATGCGCAGGATGGTCAGTCGTTCTTCATCCGAAATGGGTGCGGGTGTACTGGGCGGGAATTTTCCGGGAGTCATATCCCATTTCCAACGGCCAATATTCATATTGACTTTTACATCCCGGGCACGGTGTTCAGCTGCACGCGCCTTGGCTTCCGCACGCCGCATGGCGGCCTCAACCTTCAGGTCAGCACGCCGGGAAGCAGCTTCAGCATGAACCCGCACCCGTTGCGCCCGGCGGGCAGCCTCTTCAGACTTGAACTGCCCCCGTTGCGCCCGGCGGGCAGCCTCTTCAGAATTGAACTGCACCCGTTCCATCGCCCGTTGGACGCGTTCGTTGATCCGTTGACCCAGATCGTCCGGCAGAGTTGGAATAGGCGGGATTTCGGGGATGTTAAATTCGAATTCATCCATCCCAAAACCAAAATCTTCTGCAGTTTGCCAGCGGTCCGATTTGGATGTCACCACCAGGTCATCGACTGCCTTCAAGAACATTTTGGCCGCGCCGTTGCCCAAGGTGATAACCTGTTCATCCGCTTCCTCATCCAACGTTATACCGGGGAAATCCACGTGGATGGCATCCTTGTTTTCGCTGCTCAGGTGCAGCTCAACATTTGCATCCGGCGGGAGATGAACCAACAGGTCATCCCCAGCCGTGATGCGATACTCACATTCGGGCTGCGGTTCCACATACAAGGCCGCATCTGCACCGCTGGTTACATCAACAGAGCTGTGTGCATTGCGCAGGTAGAAATCCGAACCGACATCCTTGATGATGACTGCACCTTCCACATTGCGAAGAGATGCATCGCCGCCAATCGAGGTGATCTGGATATCCCCCTTTGCGTTCCGAAGGACGAAATTGCCGGATGCACTTTGCAGTTCAAGCGCCCCGGAATTGCGGATGGAGACATCCCCAGCTACCGTGCCAACAACAGCGCCATCGATATCTTTCAAGGTCAAGTTGCCTGCAACATGATTCAATTTCGCCGAGCCTGTCATCGCCTGCAAACTTCCATCCCCGGACACAGATTCCAGAACCAGGTTGGCAGTACGCGGCACATAGAGGATCAGGTTTTCATCGCAAGATACGGTCACATGGCCATTTTGCGTGTTCAACTCAAGGGATTCACCATCCGTTTTGGCCATGAGTTCGTTCCGGTCCCAGCCTGCCACGCGCAGGTTACCCGGAACATTTGCAATACGGATTTCTATCGTCGAACTTACAGAAATCGTCTGTTGTTGCATGGTTATTCCTCCTCTCCCTGCAAGAGCCGCATGGCATCTTCAGCGGAAATCTTCCCGGCATCCAGATCTTCCAGAACACTGCGCCGCACTTCATCAGAGACATCTGGGCTATCATCCTTGCCGGGCTCGTAGCCCATCGCCCGGATAACCTCATGCAGCCGGTTGCGGATGGTGGGATAAGATAGTTTCATTTCCGATTCCATACGATTGATCTTGCCTTCACAGCGAACAAATGTCTCGATAAAATCCAATTGATCGGGATCAAGACCGGGAAAGACACTGTTGGCGAACCGGCCTTCGATGGTAGTATCGCAACTCATGCAGCGCAGCCGGGTTACGACCAGTTCACCGTCACAGACAGGGCACTTGTTCAAAGATGGCTTCATAGATAATCACCTTTCTAATATGCAGATATGGCAGGCTGCTCAACGCGGTAACGACGCTTGAGTGTCAACCCGGCCCGAATGAGTGCATCTCCCAGGCGGGAGAGAGCAACACACATCCGGGAAGATCGAGTAGTACAATATGGGGCAGGCGCCAGAGCCATGAAATCATCATCCTCCCCATGTTTCATGGAGGCCAGAAGCTTTTGGGTAACATAGCTTTCGAACATGGCTTTCTCTCCTTGGAATTACTTGGGCCGTAAGTAATTCTATTTATATTATACAATGAAATATTGAATTGTCAAGCATTAATTATAATAATTTCAAAATTTATATTCAATATTCTTAATATTCATCATAAAACAACGTTTTTGAGTGGCTCTGCGCCGGTAAATTTGGGCTACAATTAGAACATCTCTTGCCTGGAGTAAGAAGAAATGATCCGTGCACTATACGTTTCACCCGATACTACCCCCGATATGAATTTTCCGATCGAACAGATCCCGCAGGCGCTCAAAAACCCCGAAGGCCTGCTCTGGCTGGATTTCTGCAATGAGCCGCCCGAAACTTGCGAACCAATCCTGAGCGGTTTCGGTTTCCATCCATTGGCCATCGATGATGCGCTGGCCGAAATGCACTCACCAAAAGTGGATGACTGGGGCAACTATCTGTACATTGTTTTAAACTACAACACCCTGAAGCGGGACAATGGTTTACTCAAACCGGATGTTGACGAATTGGATGTTTTCCTTGGGCCAAACTATGTGATCACCCATCACGATCTCCCCATAAAATCCGTAGATGAAACCTGGAATTCCTGCCAGCGCGACGATCGCCACACCCATTCCGGACCCGATCACCTGTTTTACCGCATTATTGATGCCCTTGTAATGGATTACATGCCGCTGGTGGAGCAGATCGATGCCGAGATCGACGAACTCGAGGATCAGGTTTTCTCCAAGCCCACCCATGATACGCTTGAACGCCTGTTCAGCCTCAAGCGTGTCCTGCTGGCCATGCGCCGCATCCTCACCCCCCAGCGGGAAGTGCTGAACAAGCTCGCCCGTGATGATTACAGCGTGATCGACCCGAAAGACCGTGTCTTCTTCCGCGATGTATACGACCACCTGGTGCGTCTGCATGACCTGAACGAGAGCATGCGCGACATGGTTGGCGGCGCATTGGATTCCTACCTTTCGGTGATCAACAACCGCATGAACGATATCATGAAAACCCTCACGGTCATCACCACCCTGTTCATGCCGATCTCTTTCATTGCCGGATTTTTCGGGATGAATTTCTTCGAGCCGGTTGCCCACCTCACCGGTTGGACCAGCCTTTCAGCTTTTTATGTCACAATGGCCATTGTCATCCTGACTCCCATCCTCATGATCATTTGGATGCGCCGGAAAACCTTCTTGTAATCCTTGCCCCATGCCCCAGGCTGTGCTAAACTCGAACCATGCCCGAAGACATCATGCTCAAGGAAGCTATCGAGGCGCTGCGCACCAATGACCGCACACGCGCCAAAGATCTGCTGACCCGCCTGCTGAAGACCGACCAGAACAACCCAACCTACTGGATCTGGTTGAGTGCGACAGTGGATACACCCAAGGAACGGATCTACTGCCTCCAAACAGTCCTCAAACTGGATCCCGGAAACGCCACAGCCAAACGCGGCCTGATTCTGCTCGGAGCGCTTCCCCCGGACGATTCCATTCCTCCATTTCCACTCAATCATCCCAGGCTTTGGGAAGAGAAATTGACTGTTGTTGAAGATTCCGCCAAACCAAAAGGATTGAAGGCAATCTGGGCCAACCCGGTGGGACGGCTTATTTTTTTGCTGGTGATCGCCGGGTTGGTGGTGACTGGAGTCTATTTGGGCTTCGTGGCTCCCAATGTAGCCTCTCCCGCCAGGCGGACCGCCGGGCCCATTGGCACTTATCCCCCTTCATCCACCCCCCGGATGACAAACACACCCGTGGTCCGCACCACTACGCCAACTTTCATTGGCCCAACCCCGCTCTGGATGATGCTTCCAGCAACTTATACGCCAACGCCATTATATGTCGTAACCGAACATTCCCCGGCCAGCGCAGATATTTACCGATCAGCGATGGGCGCTTTCAAAAAAGGTCAATGGGAGAATGCGATTGACCTGTTCCAGCAGTTGGCTACAGTTGAGCCCAGTTCAGCCGATGCCTATTATTACATCGGCGAATCATATTTGAGGTTGGAGGATTACACCAATGCTTTGGCAGCCTTCGACCAGGCCATCGCAGTTGATAGGAACTTCGCCCCCGGCTACTATGGACGTGCCATTACCCGCCGGATGATTTCCGGGAATGCCCCCACGCTGGATGATCTGGATAAAGCCATCAGCCTGGATCCCGAATTTCCCCTCCCCTACCTTGAGCGCGGCATTTACTGGCTCAACAATGAAAGCCCAAACACAGCATTGGAGGATTTGGAAACGGCTCTTGAACTGATGCCTGATTCCGCCCTGGTTTACTACAACATTGCCCAGGCTCACCTGGCTAATGGAGATTTCGAAGAAGCCCTGGTTGCCGCAGAGAAAGCCAACCAACTCGACATTACCATGTTGCCGGTTTATTCCATGCTTGGGAAGATCTACTATGAAAATGGGCAATATGAAGAAGCATTTGGCGCTCTACAAACCTATAACCTCTACGTTGAAGATGATCCGGATGTGCCTTACATGCTGGGAGCCATCTATAATCAGCAAGGCAAGTATGCAGAATCGCTCCAAGCCCTGAACAGTGCCGTTGAATTGGGAAACAAGACCGCCCCCGTATACTATCAGCGCGGCATTGCTTACCTGAATTTGAGCGAACTGGATCTTGCAGAAAAGGATTTCAACCGCTCGTTGGGCCTGGGGCGCATCAATCATGATTACTACCCTGCCCTGGGCCTGGCATGGGTCGAATATGCGAAAGAGAAATACGGCAACACATATGTGCAGGTACAGCAACAGGTACGCCCCCTGGCCACTACTGATGCCCGGTTAGCCGAGACGAACTACTGGGCTGCCCGTGCATTGGAAGGCATGGATAGGCATGACTTGGCGATCCGCTATTGGAACGAGATGCTGGCGCTGCCGGATGAAGTGATCAAGGAAGAGTGGCGGGCAGAAGCACTCCAGTATCTGGGAACCCCCACACCCTAGGAAAAAAAAGGGCTGTCCCAAAAGGTAGGGGCAAGTCAGCTTCAAACTCCGGGTATACCGCCGACAGGCCACGGAAAACCTGCTCTCCGAGCCGGGCATCACCCTGCGCCAACCACGCTGTATCGAACCAGAGAGTGTATTTGGCAATATCAAGCAATACCTGGGCTTTAGACGATTCCACTTGCGCGGCTTCCAGAAAGTGGAAACCGAGTGGGGCTTGGTCTGTATTGCCCACAACATGCACAAACTGGCGGCCATCTGACCGCCAGTTTTTTTGTCTCGGCCCATTTTCAGGCTCTTTCCAGCTTTTTTTACCCCAGCCCCCACTACCTTTTTAGACACCCCCTCCTGATAAGTAGTCGCTCAGGCCATTCGTTTCCGCACCTCGGCGCTTAGGAAGTCCAGCACCCAGACCACGATAATAATGGCCCAGATGGCGGTCCCGGCCTGGCGATAGCCGAGCATCGAGTTGATTTTCTCGCTCAGGTAATAACCGATCCCACCGCCGCCGACAAAGCCAATGATGGTTGATATGCGCACATTGATATCCCAATGGTAAACGATGAATGAGATGAAATCCGGGACGATCTGGGGTACGACCGCATATAAAACCACCTGCATGCGGTTGGCGCCAGTGGCCTGGAGGGCTTCGATCGGGCCAGGGTCGATGCTCTCCACGGCTTCCGAGAAGAGTTTACCCAGCGATGCAATCGTAACCACTGTAAGTGCCATGGTCCCTGCAAAGGGCCCATAACCCAGCCAGAAGGCAAATATGGTTGCCATCACCAACGGATCGTAGGAGCGTAAGATATTGAAGAACGAGCGTGTTATGTAATAAACACCCGTTCCAATCGGACCGCGTTTGGTGATGTTACTGGCTGCCAGGAAACTCAATGGTGCAGCAACGATGGTTGCAATGGTGGTCGAGAACAGGGCCATGAAAATCGTGACAAGGATTTCTCGGGTCACTTCCTTCATGGCTTCACTGGGTTTCAAACCACCCACAGAGACGATGGTGTCCACTTCGATGGTACTCGCCACACCATCCACCGAAGCCGCAATCTGCTTGGCCTCCACCTCAGCCGAGAAATACCCATCTGCGTTCGTGGTGGTTTTCACCACGGTAAATAACCGGTCATCCGGGAAATGCCAGCGGATGGCAATCTCGGAGTTAGGCGCCAGTTCATACCCTTCCAGAATGAATTTCTCTTTCACGGCCGTACAGGGTACATTGGTCACCAATCGCGGACCTGAGGAGGGTTGTTCCGATACAGGAGCGGAATCACAGGGGATGGGGAAAGTGGTTGTGATAGTGGTTGTTTCAGTATCGCGTGTGAACAGATCTGGATTTATAAAGGAACCTACAAATTCCTTTGCCTTATAGGCATCCTGAACCAGTCGAACGAAATCCAGCTTCGTTACGCGGTAGGAGACCGAGTACAGGTAAACCAAAGCAGCAATGATCAATGCACTGACAACCAGCCGTTTGAGTTGGGGAAGGTTTTTCATCTCAGATCAACCTTTCCCGCACTTTGGCACTCAGGTAATCGAGTGTGATGACCACCACCGCAATGGCTATGAAGGCCGCCCCCACCGCCCCCATTTGATTGATCTGGATCCACTGGATCAGGTAAAACCCGATCCCGCCTCCGCCGACCATGCCAATGACAATCGAGGAACGCACGTTGATGTCCCAGCGATAGATCGTGAATGCTGTAAAGGGTGGAACGATCTGCGGAACGACTCCATAGCGCACCACCTGCAGCCAGGTCGCACCGGTGGCGCGGATGGCTTCAATGGGACCTGGATCGATACCCTCGATGACCTCGGAATATAACTTTGCCAGGGCTGCCACCGAGTGGACAGCCAGGGCCATCACCCCGGCAAAAGGCCCCAACCCCACAATAATAACGAATACAATGGCAAGGATCAATGCTTCTATCGATCGGATAAAATTCAGGATGGTCCGTACGATCACATAGATAACAAAGGTTACCGGGTTGCCGCCCATCAAGTTGCGCGCCGCCAGGAAGCTGATGGGAATGGCCACCAGGATGGACAACGTGGTCGCCATGAGCGCCATCGTCACCGATTCGATCATGCCCTGGATAACATAGCCGCCGTTGGTTGAAACCTGGATCCCTCCCAATGGACGGTACTGGTCGAAATAAACCCGGTGCTTGAGCATAAGCGTGGGATCAGGCTGGGCGATCAACACGGTGCTCGGTACCTTGATCACCGTTGTCAATGCCCCGTTTTCATCCGTTCGAACCACCAGCGGGGCATTCTCATTCCCGCCCAGGGGTTTGTCATCCCCGATGGCCGTTTCCCACCAGACAACCGTATCCGTATCAGGCCACATCCCGGAAACCGAGATGATCAATGTCTCGCTTACTCCGGCACAGTCTGGCGTGGCAAATGCCATTTTATCCCCCTCTTCGCGCCGGGCAGGCTCCGGGGTTTCCGTGGCAGAGCAGGGGACGGATACATAGGTCCACATCTGGTTCAATTCACGCCGCTCTTCGAACATATCCGGTCGGAGCATGGGCCGGAGGACCGCCAAGGCACGCTCAGAACTGGCTGAACTAAAATCGATCTCAACCAATTGCCAGCCAATGCCATAGGCAGCCGCCATTCCAAACAGGATCGGGATGAGAACAGTAGCAGGTTTACCCCCGGTCAGGCGAACGGCATCCCATATGTTCCACAACCAGATTCCCACCGGTGCAAAATACCAGGTTGGGTTCCGATACCAGACAACGATACCTGTCAGGAGCAGCGTCGAGAGCAGGATTGCCACGCCGCGGTACCATTGGCGCGAATAAATCTGCCCAAGACCCGGCAACAATGTGGAAAGAACTCCAGCCAGAACTGGGGAGCGCTGTTTGGATTGGGTTTCTTTCATGCCTGCGCCTCGACGGCCGTGGCACGCACCTCCTGTGCCTCCTCGCCGTAGATCTCCTTGAACTTGGCGCGGTCGATCTCGGCTGGCAGCCCCTCGAATACCTTAAGACCATCCTTGAGAGCGATCACACGCGTTGCGTAACGATGAACCAGGTCGAGGAAGTGCAAGCTGCAGATGACGGTCATGCCTTCCTTGTTCAACTGTTCCAAATATTGCAGGATGGAATGGGACAGGACCGGATCCAAGCTGGCAACAGGTTCATCTGCAAGGATAATTCTCGGTTCCTGCATCAAAGCGCGGGCGATCCCGACCCGCTGCTGCTGACCGCCTGATAAGGCATCGGCGCGGCTGGAAGCTTTATCCGCGATCCCAACCCGCTCCAAGGCTCTGACTGCCCGTTGTTTTTCAACTGCCGGCCAAATCCCTAACAGGGATAACCAGGAATTTGAATACCCCAACCGCCCGGAAAGAACATTCGTCATCACACTGGAACGCTTGACCAGGTTGAACTGCTGGAAAACCATCCCAATGCGGCTGCGGATGTGGCGCAATTCTGCAGGCGGTGCCGCAGTGATATCCACATCATCCCAGATGATCTTGCCTTCCGTTGGCTCGATCAACCGGTTGATACAACGCAGCAGGGTGGATTTACCTGACCCCGAAAGGCCAATCACCACCAGGAATTCCCCATCCTCGACTTCAAAACTGACATCTTTCAAAGCTTGCGTGCCACTCGGATAAACTTTGGTGAGGTTTTGGATACACAGCATATTTCACCCGCATTGAGCAAAAAAAGAGGGAGGGCAGAAGCCCTCCCTCAGCCAGTACGATGTTTACTTGTAGGAATTGATATCGAAACCGATCGATTCCAGGAAGACGCGGTAGTCATCAAAGAAGGAGTCATCCACGATCTTCAGACCGCCGATGCTGTAACCACCGTTCTTGAGCAGGGTCAGGCCGTCTTCGGTTGCAGCGATCTCTTCGAAAGCGGTAACAACTGCCTGCTTGATATCATCCGGTACGCCCGTAGCAACTGCAATGGTGTCGTTCGGGATGATGGGATCAGAGACCCATAGAATGACAACCTTGTCGTTGACATCCGGGAAATCTGTGGTGACTGCAGTGCGGGCATCCACGTAAACGGTGCCGAAGTCGCAGATTTCGCCCGTGTTCTTCTCATTATTGCCAGGGCTCAGGTAGATGGATTTGACAACCGTCGGATGTCCTTGCACCCAGGCGCCAGCCAAAGTCTTGATCTCGTTGGCAGCCAGGAAGCCGGCCGGCACCAGGTAACCCGAGGACGAAAGTGGATCAGTATAGCAAGGACGCTTGCCAGCGAACTGCGCCAGGGCAGTCGCGGCATCAGCCGTATTGGCACCAGCAGCCGGGTCATAATAAACCGTGAAGACACCCTTGTCAACCAGAGCCTGGTTGGTGATGACTTCAAAGGCATAGTGGTCGGCGCCATTGCGCAGGGTTACCAGGCCAATCGTCGCATAACCCTTATAGTAGGCTACGATGTAGGGCACGGTCGGCAGGAAGCCAACATGTGCGTTACCCGATCCCATGGCTTCAACCAGGGCAGCATAGTTCGTTGGAACTGTAACCTGGACGGTGTAGCCGGTCATCTCGGTCAACTTGGCGGCAATGGCCTCACCACCGGCAATCAGTTCCTGGGTGTTGGCGGAGGGCGCCAAGGCCAGGATGAGGGGGTTGTCCGCGGTGCCAATTGCCGGGGGTGGCGGTTCGGTCGGTTCCGGGGTCGGCTCCTCGGTCGGCTGAGGCTCCTCAGTCATTTCGGGGGTCGGTTCGGGGGTCTCGGTTGGCTGGCATCCGGCGAGCAGCATGGATGCGATCACCAACAAGGCCAGGAAGGTATAGAACTTCTTCATAACTTTCTTCTCCTCTCAAAAGTTTTTTGGGGGTCTGTATGCCCCTTTCATCCATACATGATAATGCGAATGCTGGCTTTAGGCAAGACCTTACAAAGATTTTAAGATTCCCCCCATTCGGATATCCAACCTTCGACTATAATACAGTTCATGAATACGAATAAAACCATTTTCCGCATCATCCTGATTGTGATCCTCATTGCTGCAATCTGGCTCATCGTCACCTCGATCAGCAAGAGCCTCACCAATGCAATCTCGCCGTTGCAGCAGGCCAACAATGCCCTGCAGACCCAGGTTCACGAATTCCTCAATCCCACCCCCACCATCCTGCCCGATCCGGTGACGATCATCCACGAAGTCCGCTCGCTGGCGCGGCTGGAAACGATCCAGTACAGCGTGGAGAAGATCATCACCGCCGAGATCAACCAGGGCGTGCTCGGTCCGCTCTTTGGCGACAGGCTGTTATTCGTGGCACATGGCACGGTCATTGCCGGTGTGGATTTGGAGAAACTTGGGTCTGATGCCCTGTGGGTGGAAAATGATGTGCTGTACGTGCGCCTGCCTCCAGCCGAGATATTCGTTGCCACCCTGAATAACGAGAGATCCTATGTGTATGACCGCGAAACCGGCCTGCTGACCCATGGCGACCCAAACCTGGAGACAACCGCCCGCCAGGTGGCCGAACAGGAAATCTACAAGGCAGCCATCGAAGACGGCATCCTCGACCAGGCGCAGGTCAATGCCGAGGCTTACCTCATCCGGCTCTTCCTGGCCCTGGGTTATCCGGATGTGGTATTTGTAACGGCAGAGTAAGCGATCCCTAGAAAGCACTCCTTCGAGTGGAGAGCACTCAGAATACCCGCAGGAACACCGAGGCAAAAGTCCCCTCGATGATCCAACCTTGAATATCTACCCCCTCTCCAGCCAGGATGGATGAGAATATTTGGTTTCCACCAACTCGGCCGCGCGTATACGTTCGACCGGCGTCAAGACACCTTCTCGCAAATCCAGCTTGAGTACATCTGAAAATGCCGAGACAAACGCTTGGGCCGCGCCATCCCAGGATACAGGCCTGCCGCGCACCGCTCCAGCTGTGGTGGCCCGCTCCAACAAGCGTTCCGCAGCTTGAAGACGATCCTCACCATTGGGAAACGACAGCACTCGGATGATCCGCGTCAGGTCACCGGCCAGGGGCAGGGATCCGTGCTGGAGGACGCCATCTTTCCTCCGGGCCTGCGCCGAGCCAACCAGTTTCTTCCCATCAACTGTGATCTCGTAGGTGGAAGGGACTTCAAAGCAAACAGGGTTTGTGCTCGTTCCATCCCCCACCTCGTGTTCCTTCATCGTTACTGGCAAGCCCAATGATTTCAACGCATGGGATAATGCCCGCGCCAGGCAGCTGTAGCTCTCCAGTACAC
>Ga0209287_10000647_pt1 | contig 19750 bp, 17 predicted proteins | sample PPLLak3cmMay2015_2_FD_187255 | JGI IMG/M metagenome (GOLD analysis project Ga0209287, IMG submission 187255) | Freshwater sediment microbial communities from Prairie Pothole Lake near Jamestown, North Dakota, USA - PPLs Lake P8 Core (1) Depth... | ecosystem: Environmental > Aquatic > Freshwater... | reverse complement strand
GGAAGGGGTGCGCCGGAAACTGGAGATCGAGGTCGAGCCGGTCGGCCGCGGCGGGGAGTTCCGGCCGGAACGGATCCTGCTACGCTTCCGCGATGCCTACCTGGTCCATGTTCCCGGCGAGGATACCCTGCAGATCGTCGCGGCCGGGGCGGTCCTCACCCGCGGCGAGGATTGGACGGTGTGCCGCCTGAAGCCCTACCTTTACCACCTTCGCCAGGCGAACTGGCGGGAATTCTACTTCCAGGTCAATACCAGCCGCAGGGAAGCCTATAAGGTGGACGGCGGCACCTTCTGCCGGCTCGGCGGGCGGAAAACACGGTTGGGTTTCGGCGTCCGGCTGGCCGACTGAATTTCACCCCCGAATCCGGGTCCGGACCATCGGGTCAAAACCGGACCGAATAGCCCAGAAAGGCCGTGAACATGGTGATCCGGGAGCGGTGAATGATCTTTTCGACCGTGCCATCGGTGATCACCACCGAACCCTTGCGCATATAATCAAGGGATGATGCCGATGAGCAATAGTCGACCCCCAATTCGAGAAAATGACTGGTCACGTGCTTTTGATTCTTAGCCGTTTCTTTGGCCAGACGGATCAGCAGGCCGGCGCCGCCTCCGTATGAAAACTGGGTGTCGCTGATCAGCAGGCGGCTGTCCAATGTGTCATCACCCTCCGAATCGCCGTAATTGGCCGGGATGCTCACCTGACCGGAGGGATTGACAAATCCGGCCGATAGCTCCAGGTAAGGCTGTAGAACATTGTTGGGAAAAGCTTGCCAGCGGATGAATATTTCTGCTCTGATCAAATCATACGAGTGGTTGACCTTGAAGTCGACATCCCCGAATTCGGGGACGAAAACCGATTCCTGGCGTGAATCCTGGCCGTATGTGTTCCAAAGGATGCGTCCTCCCAGGAAAAGAGGCAATGACGCAGGGCGGATGGATAAAACCATGATAAAGCCCGGGCCATATAGATTTTTCCCAATGTTTTTTTGAAATGGGCCGGTGGGGATGCCTAGGTTCATGAACATCCCCCACTGAATATCGATCGCTTGGAGGGGGGACAAGGTACAGAATAAAAACCCGATCGTCAGCAGGAAAACAACGGCTCTTTCCTTTCCAATCTTCATCGCATGCCTCCTGTGGATACCCGTTGGTAAGCATTTTTGTTTCCGCCGTTCCCATCATTTTTTGTCCGCAATCCAGGACATGGACCGTTGAATGGGGAAGCAACAAGGTGGAAAATCTGTTGACATATCGCGGCTATTCCGGCACGATACTTTCATGGAAAAATGGCAGCAGATCAAGAGGATGATGTTCCTCCTGGTTGCGGTATTTTTGATCGGGATCGGTCCCTGGCTGGTTTGTGGCGATACGGCCAATCCACGGGAGTTGACTCTATACGCCAAAGCCGGCATTTTGTCACCGGTACGACTGAAATTTCCCAAGGATTACGATCGCTCCAGCCCCGCCGTACTGGTGATCGTGATGCACGGGAAAGGGGGGGCGATTCAGGGGATGTTGCCTGTTTGGGAGGCGTTCGACAACCCCCGCTTCATCCTCGCCATCGCCCAGGCCCCCTACCCATTTTCGGGCGGGTGGAGCTGGGATTTTCCCTCCACCGATCGGCGTCTCTGGAAGATCGCCGATCCCATGATCTCCGCGTATATCCTGAATGTCATAGCCGATATTCAAGCGGATTACCCGATTACATCGGTCTATTTGTTCGGGCATTCCCAAGGCGTTTCCTATGCCTATCTCACCGGCCTCCTGCATCCCGAAAAAATACGGGGCCTGGTTTGTTTTGCGGGGATCTATCCAAAGGAGTTCCTGCCCAGGGAAAAGGTGGAGCCGGCGATCGGGAGGATGCGCTTTTTCATCGCCCACGGCCGAAACGATCCACAGATCGGAATCGAATCGAGCGAGCAGGCGCGGAATATTCTCGAAGATCTGGGTGCCGAGGTCCGGTTTTTCCCGTTCCGGGGGGGGCACAATCTGCCGGCCGATGCGGTTCGTGAAGCCCAGAAATGGATCGAAGCGGACACGTCGCTTCGGAATGACCGCTGATTTGTACGGTTCATCCGATGCTCCCAGAGCCATCCCCTGGTGTTGATGGAAAAGGTTCAAACCGGTGAACCCAATTTTTCATGATGTGATACAATCCGTTTTGTGGAACGCGTTCATGTGATCGTCAATCCCCTGTCGGCCCGGGGTGCCACCGGCCGCCGCTGGGAACGGATTCGCGACGCCATCCACACCCATTTCCACGAATTCAAATACGTCTTCACCGAAAAGCAGCACCAGGCCACCCAGATCACCCGGGAACTGCTGCGGGATGGCTTCGACCTGATCATCGGCGTCGGCGGCGACGGCACCCTGTCGGAAATCACCAATGGGTTCCATCACGAAGGGGATGGCGGCCCCATCAATCCCGCCGCCTCGCTGGGGATCATCCCTTCGGGCACCGGTTCCGATTTCATCCGTTCCCTGAAAATTCCCCGCGATTTTCGGGGCTCGGTCGAACGGATCAAGGCGGGGGAAGGCCGAACGATCGACATCGGCCAGGTCTCGTTCCAGCGGGAAAAGGGGGGAATGGAGACGCGCCTTTTCATCAACGTAGGCGATTTCGGCCTCGGCGCTGACGTCATCCGCTGGCTCTCCCGCATCCCCTTGTCGCGTCGCGGCCCCTTCACCTACTACGGCGGTCTCCTGGCCACCCTGCGTACCCTGCACAGCCGGGAAGCCGATATCGTCTGCGATGGCAGCGTTCAGGTGCATGGCCGTTTTGTCATCGGCGCCGTGGCCAACGGATCCGTTTTCGGCGGCGGGATGCAGATCGCCCCCGGCGCCCGGCCCGATGACGGGTTTCTCGACCTGGTTCTGATCGAGGAGATGGGGGCCTGGGAAATTCTGCGCAATACCCCGCGGTTGTATCGGGGGACCATCGACCGTCACCCCCGGGTCACCATCCGCCGGGTGCGGGAGGCGACGATCACCTGCGCAGCGGAATCCCCGCTGGAACTGGACGGCGAAGCGGTCGGCCGGTTGCCGGCGACCTTCCGAGTCCTCCCCGCCGCCCTGCGCCTGCGGGTGTGATTCCCCTTTTGCCTTTTTCCCGATTTTTGCTTATACTGGGAGTTCTATAGAAAAAACAGGCGACCATGACAACAGAAGCACCCAAAAAACCGGAACGGAGCTTATCCTGGCTGACCTTGTGGCTGGCCTTCATCATCTTTCTCGGCCTGGTCGGTTGGATCAGAATGATCGTCACCAGCATCGGTCGTGGGAAATTCTGGGAGGTATTCGGACTCATATTCCCCATGCTCCTTTTCCTGGGGTGGTTCCTGTGGCTGATGCAGCGGATCATGCGTTCCCGGGATCTGTACCGGAAACGGCTGGAGACGGGCGGCGGGAAACTGAAGCTGAAGGATTCCCTCGTCTTCGCCCTGACCTGGAGCCGGGAAATTTTCACCAATATTCCGCCCGACCGCCGGCCGTTGATATACAACGCCTACCTGCTCATCCTGGTGGTGGTGGTCGTCCTGATCATCAGAGGCTTGAGTTTCGGTAATATCCTGTTCATTCTGCTGGTCATCCTGGCGGCCATCAACCTGTTGGTCTGGGTCGTGGGCAGCGAGCGCCAGGAAAAGGACCGCATGGAAGTGGAATTGGCCATGGCCCGGAAAATGCAGATGAGCCTCATGCCGGCCGCCGATTTCATCCAAAGCGGCTTGGAGATCTCCGGCTATTGCATTCCTTCGGCCCAGGTGGGCGGCGACCACTTCGATTACCTCCATTTCGGGCACAACCCGGAACGGGTCTATGTCACCGTGGTCGATGTATCGGGTAAGGGGATGGCGGCGGCCGTTACCGCCATCTACGCCAGCGGTGCCATCAGCTCCGAAGTCGCCCACCAGGACAAGCTGGAAACCGCCATGGAAAATCTCAACACTGCCATATGCAACCGCAAGAGCCGGGAGCAGTTCATTTCGGTGCTGCTCGCCGAGATCGATATCCCGCGGCGGCGACTCGCCTTCATCAATGCCGGTCAATCCCGGCCGTTGCTGTTGCGGAACGGGGCGATCTCGGTTCTCCGGGGTGAGGGGATCCCCTTTCCACTGGGGGTCAGGGAACATGGTGATTATCGACATGCCGGGTTGGACCTGGCCGCCGGCGACTACCTGCTGTTTCACACCGACGGCGTGACCGACGCCGTCAACGAGACTAACGAGATGTTCGGCGACGTGCGCCTGCACGCCCTTTTTCAGGAAACCTGCCTGGCCCGGCCATCGGCACAGGTGCTGGTCGGCGCAATGAAAGCCAGGCTGGACGCCTTTTCCGCTTCCGCGTATCAACTCGATGATATCACCCTGGTGGCGCTCCGGGTGACCGGATGAACAGAACCGATCATAACCTTCATGAAAATGGAAATCGCAAGCGGATGACCCGCACTCTCGGCATCGGAACCGGCTTGGGGAGAATTGCGGCCGGTTTTCCCCCGTTTATTTGCTGGAAGTTTTTTTTGCTGTTCTACGATGGATTTCCGGTTGGAAAAAGTGCCTGATCGCCTGGGAAAAATCGCCATCGGTGCGGCGGCGGGCTCGGTCCTGTTGGTCATCCTCTTTGAACTGCTGGCGCTTGCTACCCGATCCGGTCTGCTCCCCTTCGGGTTCAATTGCCGCTACCGGACCGATCATGTTTCCCGTTCGGCCTTTCTCAAACAAATAACGCCAGAGACGCTGGCTCCACTTTTTTCCGAGGCGCCCATCACCACGCCGATTGTTTTTACCGCCGAATTGTATTCGCCCCGGACCCGCTCCATCTTCATTCACGTCGGAGATCAGTTGCGAACGCGGCTTCAGGTGAACGGTACACAGGTTGAACTCCGAGAGGGTCGGTATTTCAATCCGCTGTCGGTGCATGAGGGGTTCAATCGTCTGATCATCCGGTATAGCCCGCGAAAAGATGAAGCATTCAACCTGCAGGTCACCTTGACCGAGAGCCTGATGATTACTCCATTTCCTTTTTATTATCTGGTCCAACCCCAGGAAGGGTCACCATTTCCCCGCATCCTGTTCCATATCACCCGTTTTCTGGACCAAACCAAATCGCTCGGCTTTCTTGCCGCTCTGCTGCTTCTTTTCTTTGGCGCGGTGCGGCTGGTTTGGAAAAGCAGAACCGCCGCTTCTATTGATGCGGGACGGCTGACCCTGTTTCAACAGTTGTTTCTTGCCGGAGCGAATATTGCCGCCATGCAGATCCTCTCCGCATTTTTGTTTCAACAGCTTCGAATCAAACCCGCCTTTTGGCCGATGGCCGGGGCCGGGTTGGTTATATCCGCGGTAATCATTCTTCTCGAACACCGCCCCGTTTCCCTTCCGGTCCGGTTTCCCCAGAAGGGGGGACCGGTTTTCATGGGTGCGATTGTATTGGTTTGCGGGTACACGTTTTTTGCTCACGGTTCGCTTCTTCCCCTGGAGCCGATCGGATACGGAGACATGAATCCGCACCTGAAGATGATCAAAACCATCCAGGAAGAGGGGCGGTTTATGGTCGAGGAAATCTGGGGGATTTATCCCCAGTCCTTGCATGCGGTGGTTGTCAATTCGGCCAGATTGCTGGGGCGGGAACCGGAAGAACTGCTCACCCCGCTATCAATGCTGCTGATGGTGGTTTTTCTGTTCATGGTATATCGGTTCGGAGCCGCTTTCTTTCCGCGCATTCCCATCTATTGCTGGATGGCGGCCCTGGCAATTTCCCGCTGGCCATTTATTTTGCAGATACTGTTCATTCAATATTCCTTTCCCGCAATTGCTTCGGTGACCCTGTTTTTCCTTTCACTGTATGCAAAAAAAAGCGGCACCGGCATCACTGCCTCCATTCTGCTTGCCGCTGCTCTGAGCGTCTATCCCTATTTGGCTCTTCTGATTGTACTTGGGTTTCTGGGACTTCATCTGGGATCGTGCCACCGTTGGGGATTTCGTTCTCTTGTTTCCGCTGCGGTTTCCCTGGTCCCAGCTGCTCTGGCGATGGGTCTGTATATTTTGAACTACATCCGTTTCGGTTTTCCCCAGCAAAAAGAGGGATTCTTCGCTCCGTTTTTATGGAATCCCTTCTTGAGTCTGGGGTTCTGGAATACATTTTTGCTTTTTGCCGGGGTCGCGCTGATACTCACCCGGAAACGGTCAACTCATTTTCTGTCGATCTTGATCGGAGTAACAATTGGTTTTGGCTTCAATTACCTTCTCTATGCCTTTTTTTCATTCACCTCCACCTATTACATCATGAAGCATTTTCCTTTCTTTGTAGTGCTGGGAGTAATCGGAACGGCTATTTTATTTTCGGAGCTGTCGGCAAAACGGCTCGGCCGGGCAGGGATCGTTTTGGTATCAGTCTTTGCAGCTGCGCTTCTCCTGGGTGTTATCCCCCATACCGCAAAGGAGAATCCTTTTCCCGGCGCCCGCGGCGCAACCGCGGTCAACCGTTGGCTGAAGCAACGTGTCCCTGCAACAGAACCGATTCTCTTCATCGGCCGTGAGCCAAACCTTCGGGCATTCATGCAACTGACATTGGCGGGGCAGAGGCCCGTCCGCTTTGCCGACACTGTCCCAGAAAACGAAGAAAACATAGCTGAATGGATGGTGATCGACCGCCGCCACATGGAGATTTCGAATTTCCCCAAAGGATTCAAACATGAATTCATCGAAAAGGATTTTGCCGTGTTTCGGATTGGTAACGAGGGGCGTCCGGCTGGTTTTACCGGAAGCGGATCGAAATGAATTCGATTCGCTTTCAAGATGTTTTGGTTGGACATATCGTGCAAAATTACTGAATTATCATTTTATTGTCAAAAATAGAAAAAATATTACTTGACAAAAGCACCTCTTTTTCATACTATTAAATGGCTCGTAAAAAAGTTTTATTTTAAACAAAACAGGTTTCTGCGGATGGCCCGGAAAACTTGATCTGAATATATAGAGTGAAGGAGTGAGTCGTATGAAGATCATGCAAGTCGCCGCTGAGATGAAGTTGGAAGTCCTGTCGCCGGGGGTGGATACCGTTGTCAATGACGGCTACGCCTCCGATCTTCTCTCCGACGTGATTGCCGATGCGCCCGAAGGATGCCTGTGGCTGACCGTGCAGCGGCACATGAACATCCTCGCCGTGGCTCAATTGAAAAAGGCGGCCGGACTGGTCATTACCGGCGGCCATGCCCCCGATCCGCAATTGGTGGATAAAGCCAGATTGGAAGGCATTTTTCTGGCGACCACCAAACGGAACTCGTTTCAAGCCGCCGGAACCCTGTACGAACTGCTGAAAACCAAATGACGACCGATCCGATTCCATCCAAGGAGGCTCGCATGGAGGCTCAGCCCATCCATATCCCCGACAATGAACAATACCGGGAGTTGCGCAAGGTGATCGACGAATGCCGCTTCCTGCCCGGCCCGCTCATCCAGGTGCTGCATCGGGCCCAGAAAATCTTCGGGTATCTACCCAAAGAGGTGCAGTATTTCGTTGCCCGGGAGATGAACGAATCTCTATCCCATGTCTATGGCGTGGTCACCTTCTACAATTTTTTCCGCGTCGAACCCGTCGGCGACCATATCATCAACGTCTGCCTGGGGACCGCCTGCCATGTCAAGGGAGCCTCCGAGATCCTCAAGGCGCTGGAGAAGGAGTTGAACGTCAAGGTGGGGGGAACCACCGCCGATCGGTTCTTTACTCTGTCCACGGCCCGCTGTTTCGGCGCCTGCGGCTTGGCCCCCGTCATGATGGTCGACGAGGAGGTCTATGGCCGCCTCAACCCCCAGAAAACCATCCAAATCGTTCAGGAAATAAACAAGAAGGCCCGGGAATCCGGGGAAATCCAAGGAGGAGTCTCATGAAACTGGAAGATCTGCGCAGAATCCGGGAAAAAGCCGAGAAGGAGATGGTCTTGCGTGACGGGAAAGCCCGGGTCAAGGTGGTGGTCGGGATGGGAACCAGCGGCATCGCCGCCGGTGCCCGGGAAACCCTGAAAGCCATTCTCGATGAAGTGGCCAAGCGCCAACTGACCGATGTGCTGGTCTCCCAGGCCGGAGAACGTGGACTCAGTTCTCACGAACCGGTGATAACCGTCATCGAGGAGGGGAAGCCCCAGGTCGTGTATGGGAATGTCGGTCCCGAACTGGCCAGAAAAATTGTTGCCGAACACCTCGTGAACGGCAACCCGCTCTCCGAGAATATCCTGGAAGTCAAGAGTTGACCGCGGGGGCGCCATGAACAAACGAATGGATATCCTGATTTGCGGCGGCGGCGCCTGTATCTCCTCCCACAGCCAGGAATTCAAAAAAGCCCTGATCGACGCCATCGATCAGCATGGTTTGACGGAAGAGATCAATGTCGTCGAAACCGGGTGCATGGGGCCCTGCGAATTGGGCCCGGTAATGGTCACCTACCCCGACGGCTCTTTTTATATCAAGCTCAAGAACGAATACGCCGGCCGGATCGTGGAAGAACACTTTCTCAAGGGGAGACCCGTCCATGAGTACCTCTGGGAAGCTCCCGAGGCGCGGCGGATCGTCGAGGAGAAGAAACAAGTCCCCTTTTTCGAAAAACAGATGAAGATCGTTCTCTCCAACTGCGGCAGGATCGATCCCGAGAACATCGAGGAATACATCGGCCTGAGAGGCTACGAGGCGCTGGGCAAGGCGCTGACGGCGATGAAACCCGAGGATGTGATCAAGGAAATATTGGATTCCGGTTTGCGCGGCCGCGGCGGCGCCGGATTTCCCACCGGCCTCAAGTGGAAACTGACCCGGGAGAACCAGTCCGACCAGAAATTCGTCATCTGCAACGCCGATGAAGGCGACCCCGGCGCATTCATGGACCGGGCCGTACTCGAAGGTGATCCGCATGCAGTTCTCGAAGGAATGGCCCTGGCCGGATATGCGATCGGCGCCAACAAGGGGTATGTCTATGTCCGGGCCGAGTACCCGCTGGCCATCGCCCGTCTGAACACGGCCATCGGCCAGGCCTGCAAAATGGGATTGCTCGGTCCGAACATCTTCGAAACCGATTTTTCCTTCGACATCGAGTTGCGCATGGGCGCCGGCGCCTTCGTCTGCGGCGAGGAAACGGCCCTCATCGCCTCGATCGAGGGCAACCGCGGCCAGCCCCGGCCCAAGCCGCCGTTCCCGGCCGTCAAGGGTCTTTGGGGGAAACCGACCGTCATCAACAATGTCGAGACCCTGGCCAACATCCGCCATATCATTCTCAATGGTTCCTCCTGGCTGGCCGCCATTGGCACCGAAAAGAGCAAGGGGACGAAGGTGTTCGCCCTCTCGGGCAAGGTCAACAACACAGGCCTGGTCGAGGTGCCTATGGGGCTCTCCCTTGGTGAACTGGTTTTCGATATCGGCGGCGGCATTCCCGAAAACAAGGCCTTCAAGGCCGTGCAGACGGGCGGTCCTTCGGGAGGCTGCATTCCGGCCAAATATCTCAATTCCCCTCTCGATTACGAATCCCTGAAGCAGCTCGGCTCGATCATGGGATCGGGTGGCGTCATCGTTCTCGACGAAGATTCCTGCATGGTCAACATGGCCAAGTATTTCCTCGAATTCTCCCTCGAAGAATCGTGCGGCCAGTGCGTCCCCTGCCGGATCGGCCTGAAGCAGATGTACGATTTGCTGGAGAAGATCACCCTGGGCAACGGGACCATGGCCGACTTGGAAAAACTCGAGGAGTTGGCCTATACGGTCCGGGCCACATCGCTCTGCGGACTGGGCCAGGCGGCTCCGAACCCGGTCATCTCCACCCTCAAGTATTTCCGCCACGAATACCTCGAACATATCCAGGAAAAGCGGTGCCACGCCGGAGTCTGCGCGGCGCTGTTCTACGCTCCCTGCCAGAACGCCTGCCCGTCCAACGTCGATCCGGCTTCCTATATCTCCTATATGGGTGACGGCAAATTGCGGGAGGCCTATCTCAAACACATGGAGAACAATCCCTTCCCCGTCGTCTGCGCCCGCGTCTGCCCGGCATTCTGTGAAAAGAAGTGTTCGCGCGGCAAGTACGACGAGCACATCGCCATCCGCGAAGTGAAGCGGCTGTTCGCCGACTGGGCGGTCGACGAACCGCCCCAGTTCGCACCGCCGGCCCATCCCAAAAAGCAAAAAGTGGCGGTGGTCGGAGCCGGCCCGGCCGGGTTGTCCTGCGCCTTCTACCTGACCCGGCTCGGTTACCAGCCCGAGGTGTTCGAGGCGCTCCCCGTCGCCGGCGGCATGATGAAGGTGGGGATCCCCGATTTCCGCCTGCCCAAGGACAAACTGGCCAGGGAGATCGCCGTCATCGAAACGGCGGGGGTGAAGATCCATCTCGACCATCCGGTGAACAATGTCGCCGACCTGTTCGCGAACGGATTCAAAGCCGTCTTCATGGGCATCGGTGCCCTGGAATCACAGAAGCTGTCGGTGCCCGGCGCAGACTTGGATGGGGTCATGGGCGGGATCGAGTTCCTGCAGCAGATAAACCTGGGTAAGAAGCTGCCGGTGGGGAAGAACGTGGTCGTCGTCGGCGGCGGTTCGACCGCCATGGATGCGGCCCGGGTCGCCCTGCGCCTGGGAGCCGAGAATGTCCGGGTCGTCTACCGCCGGACCCGTATCGAGATGCCCGCCCAACCGGACGAGGTGGTCGAGGCCGACGAGGAGGGGATCGAAATGGATTTCCTGGTCAATCCCCTGGAGATCACCGGCAGCGGCGGCAAGGTGAACGGATTGCGTTGCATCAAGACCGAACTCGGTGACTTCGACGATTCGGGGCGCCGCCGGCCGGTTCCGGTGGCGGGAAGCGAATTCCATATCAAGGCCGACCTGGTCATCACCTGCCTGGGTCAGAAACTCCACCTGGGATTGACCGACGGCCGGGTTGCCCTCGACCGCCGTGGCCATATCCGGATCGAGAAGGAAACCATGAAAACCAATCTGGAGAATGTCTTTGCCGGAGGCGATGCCGTTTATCCGTCGACGGTGATCGAGGCCGTGGCTCAGGGCCGCAGGGCCGCTGTGGCCATCGATCAGAGCTTCGGGTACGACGGCCGCCTGTTCCCCGGTGAGCGTCGTCCGGTCGTCATCGAGCACGATGAAAATGCCTACCTGAAAACGATCCCCCGGCAACGCCCCCGCCACGAAGAGGTCGCCCGGCGCATCCAGGAACTGGCCATCGAGGTCAATCAGGGGATGACCCGTGCCGAGGCGGTCGAGGAATCGCGCCGCTGCCTCCACTGCGACCGCAACCAGCCGGCAATGGAAGAACGCCGGGAAGAAGTCGTGATCCATATCGAAACCATGTTGTGAGGTGATCATGAACCGCGACAAGATCCTGAAACGATACGATCCGGACCAGTACAACCTGCTGGCCATCCTGCACGACATCCAGGACAACAGCCCCCAGCACTACCTGTCGAGCGACGACCTGAAAGCGACGGCCGATTACCTCAAACTTTCATTGAGCTATGTTCACGGGGTCGCCACCTTCTACACCATGTACAGCCTGAAGCCACGCGGCCGCCACATTGTCCGCATCTGCCAATCACCTCCCTGCCACCTGATGGGGTCCACCGATGTTTCCCGAGAATTGATGCGCACCCTGGGCGTCGGATTCGGCGAGACCACTGCCGACGGTCAGTTCACCCTGGAGATGACCTCCTGCCTGGGGGTCTGCGGGGTTGCGCCGGCCATGATGATCGACGATGAGGTATACGGAAACCTGAGCGTGGAGAAAATCGAGCGGATCATCGCCGCCGTAAGGAGTGCCAAATGAGCATCTTCCGCAGCCATATTCTCCTTCCCGTCGATGCCGATACCGTCGAGGCTGGCGTGTTCGCCGTCAAGCGTTGCATCGAGGAGGAGATCGCCGCCCGCCAGCTCGAGTCGGAGATCAAGATTCTGGAAACGGGAACCGTTGGAATCTCCGGCAAAGGGGTGATCCTGGTCGTCTACCCGGAGCGGGTATACTATACCGGCGTAACCCCGGACCAGATTCCCCGTTTCGTCGAGGAGCAACTGGTCAAGGGGCGGATCTGCCGGGAGATGACCCACATCACCGCCGATGTCGCCGCCGGCGTCAAGAGCCTTCACGGCCTGGGATTGACGCGCGCCCAGAATCGCATCATCCTGGACAAATCGTGGAAGATCGATCCCGAAAACATCTCCGAAGTCCTGGCACAGGGTGGGTACAGCGGGCTGGAGAAGATCGTCGCCGACCGCATCTCCCCGGAGGCGGTGATCGCCGAGATCAAGCAATCGGGGCTGCGCGGCCGCGGCGGCGCCGGTTTTCCCACCGGCCTCAAATGGGAATTCACCCGCAAGGCCGCCGGCGACGAGAAATACATCATCTGTAACGCCGACGAGGGCGAGCCCGGCACCTTCAAGGATCGGCTGATCCTCGAGGGTGATCCGCACAAGCTGGTCGAAGCGCTGACTATCGCCGGCTACGCCATCGGCGCCCGCCGGGGATTCGTCTACATCCGCGGCGAGTACAAGCTCTCCATCGAACGGATGCGCAAGGCGATCGAACAGGCCCGCCAATACAACCTGCTCGGGAAAAACATCCTCGAATCGGGATTCGATTTCGATATCGAGATCCGCATGGGGGCTGGCGCCTATGTATGCGGCGAAGAGACGTCGCTGATCGAATCGCTGGAGGGGAAACGCGGCAATCCCCGCGTCAAGCCTCCCTATCCGGTGACCCACGGCCTGTGGCAGAAACCGACGGCGGTGAACAATGTCGAGACACTGGCCAATGTCCCCGGCATCATCGCCAACGGCTTTGCCTGGTTCAAGAAACTGGGAACCGAAAAATGCCCGGGGACGAAGGTGTTCACCATCCTCGGCCATGTCGAATACCCCGGCTTGATCGAAGTCGACATGGGTACCCCGCTGCGGGAGATCGTCTTCTCCTACGGCGGCGGCATCAAGGGCGGCAAGAGATTCAAGGCGGCCCTGCTCGGCGGTGCGGCCGGCGTTTTCATCCCCGAGGCGCTGCTCGATGTCAGGATGGATTTCGAAAGCCTCAAAGAGAACAAGGCGGTGCTCGGTTCCGGCGCGGTCCTGGTGATGGACGAAAGCGCCTCGATCGTCGAGATGCTCTTCTCCATCCTCAAGTTCTTCGCCCACGAATCGTGCGGCCAGTGCGCCCCCTGCCGCATCGGCACCCGGCAGTTGCTTGAAATCATCTACCGGATTCGCCAGGGCAAGGGGAAGGTGGAGGATATCGACGCCATGGTCCGCCTGGCTGAAACCATGCAGGCCACCTCGCTCTGCCCGCTCGGCCAGTCGCCGGTGATGCCGGTGAAAAGTGCCGTCGATTATTTCCGGTCCGAGTTCGCCGCTCTCATTCCAGCCCAGCAAGCATAAGGAGTCCAACCATGTCCGAAACCATTCAACTGACCATCGACGGGAAAGCCGTTGAAGTTCCCCAGGGCGCCACCATTCTCGATGCCGCAAAAAAACTGGGCATATATATTCCCACCCTCTGTCATCACGAAAACCTGAAACCGACCGCCTCCTGCGGGATCTGCGTCGTCCAGATGGAGGGAGCTCCGGCCCTGAAACGGGCCTGCGCCACCCCGGCTGAGAAGGGGATGAAGATCATCAGCAACTCCAAGCAACTGCGCAGCCTGCGTAAGCAGCTGGTGGAACTGATCCTCTCCAACCATTCGGTCGAATGCCCCACCTGTGCGGCCAACGGCAAGTGTGAACTGCAGGACCTGGCCAATGACATGGGGGTCGATTTCGGAAAATTCGGCCGCGTTGTCAAAAACGATCCCATCGACCAGACAAGTCTTTCGGTGATCCGCGACCCCGACAAGTGTATCGCCTGCGGCCGTTGCGTCACCGTCTGCAACGATATCCAGAGTGTCTACGCCATCCAGATGGTCGACCGGGGCTTCAATGTCAATGTCAATACCTTCTTCCGGGAAGGATTGGGCAACAGCTCCTGCGTCAACTGCGGACAGTGCACCGTCTTCTGCCCGGTCGGCGCCCTGCGCGAGAGGGTCGAGACCGACGAGGTCTGGGATGCCATCCTCGATCCGGGCAAGATCGTCATCGTTCAGGAAGCCCCCTCCATCCGTGTTACCCTGGCCGAAGAGTTTGGCATGGAGATCGGGTCGGTGACCGTCGGCAAAATGTACGCCGCTTTGAAGAAGTTGGGATTCGATTACATCCTCGACACCAATTTCACCGCCGACCTGACCATCATGGAGGAGGGGACCGAACTGATCCAGCGCCTGAAGACCAACCAGCCTCTGCCTCTGATCACCTCCTGTTCCCCCGGTTGGATCAAATTCATGGAAACCTATTTCCCCGACCTGGCCGACTACGTCTCGACTTGCAAATCGCCGCAGCAGATGTTCGGCGCCCTGGTCAAGACCTACTTCGCCAATGAGATGAAGCTCGATCCGGCGAAGATCGTCTCGGTTTCGATCATGCCCTGTACCGCCAAGAAGTTTGAGGCGAAGCGGCCCGAAATGCGGGATTCCGGATTCCCGGACGTCGATCACGTCCTCACCACCCGCGAATTGGTACGGATGATCCGTGAGGCCAAGATCGATTTCAAGAGCCTCCCCGAGGAGAAGCCCGACCAGTTGATGGGTGCCTACACCGGAGCGGCCACCATTTTCGGCGCCACCGGCGGCGTCATGGAGGCGGCGGTCCGCAGCGCCTACTTCCTGCTTACCGGCAAGAACATTCCCAGCCTAGACATCCAGGCGGTTCGCGGCATGCAGGGGATCAAGGAGGCCGAGCTGGACATCGAGGGGAGCAAGGTCAAGGTGGCGGTCGCCCACGGTCTGGGCAATGCCCGCCAGCTCCTGAACAAGGTGAAAGACCAGATCGCCAGGACCGGCAAGAGCGAGTACGCCTTCATCGAGATCATGGCCTGCCCGGGTGGCTGCGTCGGCGGCGGCGGCCAGCCCTACAAGAGCAACCTGGCCATGCGTGCCCGCCGCGGTCTGGGACTCTATTCCGAGGATCAGAGTTGCACCCTGCGCTGCTCGCACGACAACCCCGAGGTCCAGCGGATATACAGGGAATTTCTCGGAGAACCGGGCGGCGCCAAGTCGCACCAACTCCTCCACACCTGCTACTGGGAACGGAGCATGATGAACGGCGCCTGTGTCCGCGAGACCACCCACAAGCACGCCACCCATCACGGTTGAGGATCGACAATCAACGGAGTGCAGTCCGATTCCGGTTTACCGATTTGTATTTTGCCATATCAAACCAAAAAGGTTATACTTGAAGGTATGGAGCAGAAGAAGCAATTTCTGTTAAGGTAAAAGTAAATGGCGGACAGAACCATGCGCGGCGACCGCTTACACATCGGCCTCTTCGGCCGGCGCAACGCCGGCAAATCATCCCTGATCAATGCCCTGACCGGGCAGCCGGTGGCCATCGTCTCGGAAGTCCCGGGGACCACCACCGACCCGGTGTTCAAGTCGCTCGAGCTGCAACCGATCGGACCGGTAGTCTTCATCGATACGGCCGGGATTGACGACAGCGACGAGGGGTTGGGGGCGCAGCGAAAGAAGAAGGCGGCCGCGGTCCTGCAAAAGTGCGACCTGGTACTGCTGGTGGTCGATGCGGGTGGTACCGATTTTTCCCTGGAGGAGGAGTGGCTGAAGACCTACCGGACCCGTTCGCTCCCAGTGATCGTGGTGGCCAATCAGGTCGACCGGTTCGGCGGCGATCTCCCTTCCTGGTTCGCCGGTCGCGACTCCGTCCCTGTCAGCGCCCGGACCGGCGTCGGCATCGACGGCCTGCGCCAGCGCATCCTCGATCTGGCCCCCCGGGAATGGGAGCCGCTGTTCCTGCGGGACCTGCTCAAGACCGGCGACATTGTCGTCCTGGTGGTGCCCATCGATACGGGTGCGCCCAAGGGGCGATTGATCATGCCCCAGGTGAAAGCGCTGCGCGACGCTTTAGACGCCGGTGCCATCCCCATCAGTTGCCGCGAGAGCGAACTCGGGCGGGTTCTGGATGCACTGGCGCAAAAACCGGCCCTGGTGGTCACCGATTCCCAAGCCTTCTCTCTGGTAGCGAGTATCGTTCCCGAAGATGTCTTGTTGACTTCCTTCTCCATCCTTTCCGCACGACAGAAGGGCGACCTGCCCGGCCTGATCGAAGGATTGGCGGCCGTCCCGGCGCTACGAAACGGGGACAGGGTGCTGATCGCCGAATCTTGCAGCCACCATCCACTGAAAGATGACATCGGCCGGGTAAAGCTGCCGCTTTGGCTGAACGAATACGCGGGCGGTGGCCTCGCCATCGAGACCGTTCCCGGCAGCCAATACCCCGAGGAGCTTTCCGATTACCGGCTGGTCGTCCACTGCGGTGCTTGCACCCTCAACCGCCGCGAGATGCTCCGCCGCCAGGATATTCCCCGGAAGGCCGGCGTGCCGATGACCAATTACGGTCTGCTGATCGCCTTTTTGAAGAACGTTTTGCCGAGAGCGTTGCGTCCGTTCCCCGAATTGTATACCCGCTATCGGGAGCGATTCACGGACGGGGAAGCCGTTCGCTAGAGGAAAAAAATGGAAAGCGACTGGATCAAACATGATGAAATCTCCGATTACCTGAAGAACGCCCGGCCGCCCGACCGGATCGAGACCGCCGATATCCTGAAGAAAGCGCGGCAGCTCAAGGGCATTGATCACAGCGATGCCGCCCGGCTGCTGCTCCTGGAAGATCCCGATTCCCTGGCGGAACTTTTCGAAACCGCCCTGTTCGTGAAAAACGAAATCTACGGGAAGAGGCTGGTCCTCTTCGCCCCCCTCTACGTCTCCAACCTGTGCAACAACGAATGTCTCTACTGCGCCTTCCGCAAGAGCAACACCCGGATCACCCGACGCACCCTGAGCATGGACGAGATCCGCCAGGAGACCGAAGCCCTGGTCGACCAGGGCCACAAACGCCTGCTGCTGGTTTCCGGGGAAGGCCTGGGCGAAGCGGCGCTCGACTACTCGGTGCGGGCTATCGAGTCGGTCTACGGGGTCAAGCGCGGTAAAGGCGAGATCCGCCGCGTCAACGTCAATGTCGCCGCCCTGAGCGTGGCTGGATTCCGCCGGTTGAAGGAGGCTCGTATCGGCACTTACCAACTCTTCCAGGAAACCTATCACCGGCCCACCTTCAAGGCGATGCACCCGGCCGGCCCGAAATCCGATTACATCTTCCATTTGACCGCCATGGACCGGGCCATGGAAGCGGGGATCGACGATGTCGGCGTGGGTATTCTCTTCGGCCTCTACGATTTCCGCTTCGAGGTGCTGGCCTTGTTACAGCACATCCGCCATCTCGAAGCGGTCTTCGGGGTCGGTTGCCACACCATTTCCCTGCCCCGGCTGGAACCGGCCTGCGGCTCCGATGTCTCGGTCCACCCGCCCGGCGCTGTCTCCGATGCCGATTTTCGGAAGATCATCGCTGTGCTGCGGCTGACCGTCCCCTATACCGGCATGATCCTCTCGACCCGGGAGAATGCGGCCATGCGCCGGGAAGCCTTTTCCCTGGGGATATCCCAGATCAGCGCCGGCTCGCGCACCAATCCGGGCGGGTACTCAAACCGGGATTCGGGTGAACAGTTTTCTTTGGGTGATCACCGCACCCTCGAGGAGGTCATCGCTGACATCGTCCGTTACGGTTATATCCCATCGTTCTGCACGGGCTGCTACCGGCTGGGACGGACCGGCGCCGATTTCATGGACCTGGCCAAGCCCGGCCTGATCAAACAGTTCTGCCTGCCCAATGCCCTGACCAGCTTCAAGGAGTACCTGGTCAATTATGCATCCAGGGAAACCCGGGGCGCGGGAGAGGAACTCATCTCCCGCATGCTCGCCGACATCCCCGACGAAAAAACCCGGGAAATCACTGGACTCAACCTGGACAAAATCGCCAGCGGCGCCCAGGATCTCTATTTGTAAATGACCGAAACAATTCAAGAAATACTGAAAGACTTCAGGGCCGGGAACCCGACCAGAGAACGACTGGTTCATCTTCTAGCCATCGCTACCCGGGAGGAATTCCAGCCAGTGTTCGAAGAATCCATACTTATCTGCCGGAGGCATTTTGGAGACAGGGTGTTCGTGCGGGGCATTATTGAATTCTCAAACTATTGCCGCAAGGGATGTTTTTACTGCGGCATCAATAAAACGAATAAGAATTTGGGTCGCTACCGGCTCACTCTTGAAGAGATACTCGCAGCGGCTGCCTATATGAAAGAACAGGGGGTATTGACAGTTGTGCTGCAATCAGGCGAGGATCCGGGCAATGACGGGCTGGTGATCGAAGCCGTGAAGAGAATAAAAAAAAACCTGAACCAGGCCGTTACCCTTTCACTGGGCGAGCGTGACAGTGGAGTGTACAAGGAGTTTCTTCGTGCCGGAGCAGACAGGTACCTGCTCAGGATAGAAACGACCGACCCGGATTTATTCAAAAAGCTTCATCCCGACGACGATCTCGAATACAGGATGCAGTGCCTGTACGACCTGAAGAAACTCGGCTATGAAGTGGGCACGGGCATTATGGTCGGCCTCCCCGGGCAGACGCTTGAATCGCTGGCTGGAGATTTGCTGTTTTTCAAAGAACTAAATCCCGCCATGGTCGGCATAGGCCCGTTTTTGCCGCATCAGGATACGCCGCTGCGGGGATATGCAAACACCGATATCTTTCTCACCTTGAAAACACTGGCCCTGATCCGGCTGGTCCTGCCGAAGTCGAACCTGCCAGCCACTACGGCCATGGGAACCATCGACCCAACGGGAAGGCAACAGGCGCTGCAGGTGGGGGCAAACGTGATCATGCCGAATTTTACTCCTTCCCAATACAGGGAGAATTACAAGCTTTACGATAATAAGATATGCGTGTCCGAAGAATACGGCCAATGTGCCGCCTGCACGGCGGGAATCGCCCGGGCGGCGGGCAAGCGTATCGTGAAGAGCAAAGGGTATTCGAAGAACAGATAATAGCGGTTACTCGGGATCAGTATCACAGGTTCTGCTTTTTTTTCGTTTTTTGACCTTCTGTGTTTCAGTCAAGTAATTAGTCGGAGCGGCTACTTTTTTCCCAGTCTCCTTTTCCAGCTTCTCCCTCGCCTCGCCTGCGATTCGACCGCCGCGCCTGGAAACATGCCGGTTCTTGTCAAATCCCAAAGGATGCTCCACTTTGGTGATCTCGGTTGTAGCCGCTTCGCCCAGCATGGAAAAAATCAGTTCCAAGTCATTCATGTGATCACGCAGATTTTCCCTTTGCAGCTGCTTCTATTTTTTATATTCGCTTGGAGTAAACCCGAAAGTCGCTTTGGAAATTTCAGCCGTCAGGATTTCATATTCCCGATCCCTTTCAACCCCGTGTTTTTTCCACTCATCGGTCAATTCCTCGCGGATTGCGATACCGCGCATCCGTTTTTCAATCCAATCTTCGCTGTAGCCTTTGGCTTTGTACAAAGCGCGGGTACGCTTCTGCCCCAGTTCGGGATCTTCGATTTCCTGGATACGCTCATAACCTACCTTGGCCAACCAGCGTTTGAATGGTTCCACCTTTGGAGAAGGGATGGATTGCACGATTCGGAACAGGGTTTCAGTATTTGCGCAATCGGTTTCATACAATTTGCCGTCAGCAGAAGGAAGTTTCAGTTGTCCGATTTTTTCGGACAACTGAACATAGCCCTCACTCAACAACTTTTTCTTTAAATCGTTCCAGTATTTCCTTGGTCGCTG
>Ga0209287_10000646_pt1 | contig 19761 bp, 27 predicted proteins | sample PPLLak3cmMay2015_2_FD_187255 | JGI IMG/M metagenome (GOLD analysis project Ga0209287, IMG submission 187255) | Freshwater sediment microbial communities from Prairie Pothole Lake near Jamestown, North Dakota, USA - PPLs Lake P8 Core (1) Depth... | ecosystem: Environmental > Aquatic > Freshwater... | reverse complement strand
GACCCGACAATACAAGGAATACTATCTTACGACAAGCACAAACTCTTCCTGGAAGGCTCAAACAACAAAGCAGACATAGGAGCAAACATAGAAAACGAAAACTTCAGAGTAAACCTCGGATACAAACACCTCCTGGACAAAGACACAGGAAGAGCAGAAGGAATAGCAAAAATCTCAGAACACTTCTTAGGACTAGAATACCAACTCTTGGGAACAGGGCACAGAATCGCAATGATAGGCGGAGCCAAGATAAGCGACTGCTTCAACTTAGAAGCGGCTGTTGATTCAGAAAAAAACGCATCAGGAGTTGCATTCGTAGACTTCTTAGGAAACCTCTTCAGCCTTGGCGGAAAAACAGACTTCAACAAAGACTGGGAAGCAAACATATCATACAACAAAAAATTCCCAGACGCAACACTATTCACATACTTAAGACTGGGAGACTCTGAACTTTTGGACGCAAGAGTAATGCTCGGACCAAAAGTCTCCCCGAAAAAATCACGAGGAACATTCTCAGCAATAGACCACGGATACAACTCAGTCAGCAAAACAGGAGACGTAACATTCCCATTCTTCCTAGGAAACTTTGATTTGACAGGAGCAGAAACAATCACAGGCGACAAAACAGGAGGCATGGGACTGGACGTCAGATACACGCACAACAGCAGAGTATACGGAAAAGTTGCAATAAACGCAGGAGACTACCTGTTCGTAAGCGATGTAACACCTTCAATCAGATTCAACAGAAACCTAGCAAACAACACAAACACAGTCACACTCGGACTACGCGCAGACATACCAAAAATCGGACTAAGAATCTGGTACGAAATAGACATAAACGAAAACCTCAAAACAGAACACAGACTGTACATGGGAATCGTGAAGGAGTTCTAATGGGACTCGAACTAATCAAGGCAGAATACCATTTGAATGACAATGAAGGCAAAGATATACCCGGCTTTGAAAAGACTGTTTTCGGACCGAGTTCTGACGATTATTTGAAACAACCACAAGCAGTTGAGTTCACAAGAAAACAAGAAATGATTCCGCCAAGCCTTCTCGAAGCAATAGCAGTACGCGAATATTCAGACGACCCTAAATCCTGGAAGTTCCAGAGAACCCGCACTGGAGCACTCATAGGTGTTAGCAAAGGAGAAGTTTACGTTGCTTTTGACGACATTCCAGATGCAAGAAAAAACATTGTCATAGCCAGAGCGCAGGAAGGATACAATTTGAAGACTTCAAACCCTCGCAAACAACTTATCATACACGGCAAAACATTAAATGAGATTCTTAAACGAGCAGAAAAAGACAAACGAATACATCCTCTTCCTGAAGACGGCCACGTTGTGGCAAACATTGCAGAATACGGCACAAACCCATACTTTGTAGCAGTGGAAGGATGCATGGCACCAGTAAACGCCAAACTCATACAAAGCAAAGACCGTAATGAAGGACATTTGGGATTGCCTTCTCGCAAATACGTCTTAAAGCATGTTAAGGAAGGCGAAGCGATGGTCCTGCCTGTGGGTTTTGGCGGCATCGACTGCGGCATCCGCCACATCTACACCATTGGCGGCTTTGACACCTTCGGCTTTGTCCGCGGAGTACGCAACGCGCCAACATTCGCAGAAATAAACAAAGCGTGGAAGAAAAGATGACAGGCATAGAAACACGCGAAGACCTCGAATTCAAAGCCTTTTACGCTTTTGACGAATTCAAACGAGCAGATTTTCCCATTCATAAAAAAGACCTTGAGCAGATAGCAGAAGCAGGACTTATTTCAAAAGAAGATGCAAAAGCATACTCTGAAGCATACCAGCAAATCGTGATGTCTACTGAAGCAGCCAGCACCATGCGAGAAGACAACGGAGAAACACACTATACAAGACTATACGCAAAATGCGGACTTGCATTAGGAATAATTACATGCATAACACTATACTATCTAACCGGCAACATAGATGACTTGTGCTGCCTGGCAGGCATCTCAATAATAACAACCGGCGGAGCATTGGCAATAGGAGATCGCTTTGATAAAGAAAACAAAGAACTAGCACAAGAACTGCCAGTAAACTACCGGCAATACAAACATTACCTAGCCAAGATATCAAACATCAATTTCAAAGAAGCAGAACAAAAATGCACACCAGAAACCCTTGAACGCGCAAAAAAACACTTTGAATTCTACACAAAACTACTGGAGGAAGCAAAATGAGCTTTGAACGAGCATACTACGCCTGCAAAAACGGCAACTGCCCAAACTGCATGGAAGCACTAGAAGAAGAAAGAAACTACAATCTTCTAAAAAATTTCTACAATGTTGAAGATATTGCAAACGAAGCACTAAAAACCTGCTTCAAATGCAGAAAAGAAGACCGAGCAGGCAGAGCAGTAATGAAACTGCTCGAAGAAAGACTGCCGGAATTCAAAGCAGAGGAAGCAAAATGACTGACTACTCAGACGTTGCAAGAATGTACAATGAATCAGCCCAAAACTGGGACAGGGAAGAACCAACATACTGGAGCGACTTTGACGCAAGACCAAAACTAGTAGAACTAGCAACAAAACTCAGCCCAAAAAACATTCTAGACCTCGGATGCGGAGAAGGATATGTATCACGCAAACTGGCAACAGAAGCCAGGGTCACAGGAATAGATATCTCAGAAGAACTAATAAAAATAGCGAGAAGAAAAGAACAAGAAAAACCATCAGGAATCACATACCACATCGGCGACATGACAGACCTCTCACAATTCCAGGAAACATTTGACATGATGACTTCTGCATTCGCCACACAATATACAAGCCTTGAAGACCACTCAAAACTCTTCAAACAAGCAGCAAGAATCGTAAAAGGGCACGCAATAATAGCAACACTTGACCCGGAAAGCTATTGGCGCTGGCTAAATGAAAACAAAAGAGCTACAACTTACGAACAAGATGAAGGAAAAATATTCAAAGTCCAACTGCCAGGAAAAAACGGAAAAACAACCGAAGTAGGATACGTCCACAGAACAAGAGAAAGAATGGAAAAAGACTTCCAACCATTCAAAATACAAGAAAGAATACTAATACCGTCCAGACAAGCAAAATTCGATTATGTAGTATACCAGCTAACTACTTAATTCCAAACAACACAAGCCCATCCGCAGTTATCTCATTCACCAGCTTATTTCCGCCTTTTCTGAGCGAAACAAATTCCTCCTCAGTAAAATAATGAGGCTGAACCGTCTTTCCAAAACGCTTTTCCAGCTGGCCAATCAAATGAGTATGCAACAATTGCTCTCCGGCAGGCAGCTTAGTTTGGGTTATGACTGCCACATCAATATCCGAAGACGCATGATGAGTTCTTTTCACATAAGAACCAAAAAGAATTATCTTACTGATAATCTTGAAATCAAACTGCGTCAAACCATAAATAAAATCCCGAATGATGTTAATAATCTCAAAGTCAACAGCATTATAATCAAATTTCTCCTGCTTATAGAGCGCGAGCAGGTGCTCTGCATACAAATTTTCCATATTAAATGAATAAAGAAACCTCTTGCCTTGCTTTGCCTTCCGCACAAGCCCGAACTTCTCAAGAACAGTGAGATACTTATCCAACTTATGCCCTGCTTTCGTCATCTCGCTGATTTGCTTTCTCGAAACCGCCTTTCCAGGCGCGCTCATAACAACAAACAAAATCTTCCACGCAGTCCTTGTTCCAAGACAAACATCCAACAACATCAGAGCAGCCCCTCAATAAGCCTCACGTAAGGCTTAACAATTTCCTCAAAAAAAGCAACAGCCTTTTGAGGGCTAACCGCTCTTTTCTCCGAGTAATCCTCAGCATAATACTGCGACTGCTCACGCTCCTGCTTTCCCTTCCTGAGCAAAACAGGAATCAATTTTTCCCTAAGCCGTTCAACATTGTAAAAAGTCTGCTGTGCCTTTTTAAGCAACGGCAAAACCTTCTGCTTAATGGCAGAATCCGCAATGAAATACTCAACAGCAGCAATCGTCTTGGCGTGAATTTTCGGACTAACAATCTTAATGCTGAACTGCCTGGCAAGGAACAGCTTAGTAATATCGTGCATTGCGTAATAACCTGAAATAATGCTCCACCGAGGGAATTTTAATGTAACTTCCTCGGAATGCCTGAGATCATCCTTATAACTCAATTCGTGGAATTCCAAGTAATTAGACTTCTCAACATCATTCAGCAATTCCCAAAGTTCGTTATTTTCCACTTTAGTGTAAAAAAGAAGAACTCATTTATATATCTTTCCACTTAAGTAGATGTTTTTAGACTACCAAAGTGGACTACTTAATCCCTTCTCAAAAATCGCAACTTTTAAATATAACAGCCGGCTGTTAGTTCTCAGGCGAGCACTATGGTAACGTTAACAGCTGACGTAACTGAGGAAATCAGGAAAATGACACAGGAATTAGTGGAAAAAGGGATGTACAAGTCCCAGTCAGAAGTAGTGCGCGACGCCATCAGACAACTGTCATACAAATACGCAGTTGTCAAGACTTCTGCAAAGGAAGCAAGAGCGATAGTAAAAAAAACAACGCAAAAAACCTCTGAAACCTTAGCAACCGCTGTTCGACGCATCCGCGAACAATGAAATACATCGACACATCAGCATTCGTGAAATATTACGCAGATGAATCTCTCGAAAAAGGAGCTTCAGAAATACAAACAATTGTTGAAGATGCAAAAAACGGAAAAGAAAGACTGACAAGCTCAGTATTACTGGTTGGAGAAACAGTATCAGTGTTCGACCGGTGGTTCCGATTAAATACTATAAACAAACTGGAGCGCGACAAACTCGTTTCCCAATTCTTCAACGACCTGAATGAATTACTGGAAGCAGACGGACTCATATTAGACCCGCTAAGTTCCCTATCAGTCACAAACAGCGTAGACCTCATTTTAACACACCACGTCGCAATAAACGATGCACTCCACTTGTACAGCCTGCTATCACGACGCTCATTAATAACAACATTCATTTGTTCAGATGAACACTTACTCAGAGCAGCACAAGCAGAAAACATAATAACCTGGAATCCTGAAAAAACTACTTAATCCTAATCGTCTCTAAATTACGGGGAGCGACAGTCTCAATGCGGCCAAGCTTGTGTATCGCAGAAGCCAAATCAAGAACTTTAGAACTTTCACCATGCTGGATGATAACCTTCTTAGGACGAGGCGAGCACTTGAAAATAAAATTCATCAACTGCTTCCTGTCAGCGTGGTCAGAAACAGCAAGCTTCACAACCTCCATATTAACCTTAACAATCTCCTGACGCTGGCCAGACTTGAAAACAAGCTCGTGCTCACCACCAAAAATACGCCTGGCAAGAGTGCCCTCGCCAAGATAACAAGTGAAAATCAAACTATTCTTAGGATTGTCAGCAAGATGACGCAAATACTCAAGACTAGGACCTCCAACAAGCATGCCAGAAGTCGCCATAATAACCGCAGGACCAGCCTCCTCAATCAACTGAGTCCTCTCTTTCGGAGAACCAACACGCCTGAAAATAGGATTCAAAAACGGATTCTGATCCTTATGGAAAATAGCCTTGCGAATATTAGAATTCAAAAACTCAGGATAAGCAGTATGAATAGCAGTAATATCCCAAACCATACCATCAATGTAAACAGGAATAGGCTCAAGCTCGCCACGACGCACCATAGCCTCAATCATAATCATAATATCCTGCGCCTTACCAGAACCAATAACCGGCATCAAAACCTTACCGCCACGCTTCAAAGTCTCCTTAATATAATTACACAACAACTCGTCAGACTCGTGAGCAGGAACACCAATATCCATCTTCCCACCATAAGTGCCCTCAATAATCACAGTCTCCAAACGAGGGAAAATAACAGAAGCAGGATCAAGCAAAGGAGTCCTGCCAAACTTCATATCACCAGTATAAAGAAGATTATGCAAGCCATTGCCAATATGCAAGTGAGCCATACTGCTACCAAGAATATGACCTGCGTTATACAACGTTAATCTGACATCAGGAGTAATATCAGACACTTCCTCCCAATTCAAAGTAATGCAATGCTTGACGAACTCCTTAACATCATCAACATCATAAATCGGCTCTTTATTTTCCGATTTCATAATCTTCACCATATCCAACATCAGCAAAGCAGCAACATCACGAGTCGGCTCAGTACAATAAACAGGACCCCTAAAGCCAAGCTTGTACAAATAAGGAATAAAACCAGAATGGTCAACGTGAGCGTGACTCAAAATAATAGCATCCAACTGCTGAATGTTAAACTCAGGAGCGTCCAACATAGGATACGCCTCAGTGCCCTCTTCAGCAACGTTAATACCGCAATCCATCAAAATCCTGGACTCAGGAGTCTGCAAGAAAAGACTCGAACGTCCAACCTGACGAGCAGCGCCAAGATGAGTAACACGAATCCACTCATGCTTCTTTTCTCTCAGCCAACCATCATAAATACGATGGCCAACCTTGTCCAAAAACTTCTTCCTATAATCAGAATGCTCATACAAAACAGCACGAATGTTCTCAATCAACTGCGAACGCAAAGCAGGAGTACGCCTAATCAAAGGCACCCACAAAGTCTTCTCACGCACTTCATGCAATAAAGAACCCATCTTGCCAATCGCCAAACCAGGCTTCTCAGCCTCAATAATAACAACAGAACGCTCAGGATCAAACAAAACCTGAGAAACACCAGCCTCCTCAGGCATAATCTTCTTAATCTCCTTCTCAGCCTTTTCCCGATTCATAGTAATAGAAGGATCAGGCCTAAGCTCAATACGCTTCTTGAACTCATTAACAACCTGCTTAATCAAGCCTTCATTGTTCAAGAAAAAATCCTTATCTTTAGTATAAAGAACTATATTAGCAGCTTCAAAAGCAGCATCGCTGACTTTATCAGCTGGTAAAAACTTCATTATTTCCTTAATAATCTCTGCCATTTTTTAGAAAATTCAAACTTCGATTTTAGGAGTCAAATCCTTCTCTAAAATCATCCTAGCACCCTTGCCGTCAATCAACATAACATCAATACCGTTTCCAGTATTAACATCACGCTGCAAAGCAGCACTAATAGCCTTCACAGCCACCTTAGTACCTTCCTCAACACTCATTCCCTTCTTGTACATGGCTTCCAAAACACCCAAAGCAAAAAGACTTCCAGAACCATCTGAAACATAATCCTCAACCTCAGTAACAGAACCATCAATTCCCAAATCATACAAATGAGTACCCTCTGAATCAGAACCACCCAGCAAAAAGCTAACAATACCAGGCACCATAGACATCTTACGCAAATTCATATACAACATGCCTGCCAACAAATTAGCAGTCTCCTTCACACTAGAAGTTCTCAAAGTAGCCAAATCCTTCAACTTGACCTCAGCACGAATAAGCTTAACCAACAACTGGGCATCAGAAACCAAGCCAGCCATGGTAACAGCCATGTAATCAGTAATCTTATGAATCTTCTGAGTACGCTTGTTAACCACAAAACCAGCCGTAGCCCTCTTATCAGCAGCAAGAATAACACAATCCTTGCAAACCAAACCTACCGTTGTCGTACCCTTTTGAACTTTCATTTCATTTTCCATAAAATCCCCTCAGAATAATTTACCTCTTAAGATTAAATGAAGGGGAGAGGTATATAAAGCTTACGGAATAAAAGTTAAAAATCTGAAACTTTATAAATTCAGCTCAATAAATTGCAAGCATGGCTGATGTAACGGTGAACCTGAAAAAAGTTAGCAATATCAGCACGATAATAAACAAAGAAGGCTGGTTTTACGGCGATACAACAATACAGAACGGCACAGGCCAGAATTACATAACAACATCAATATATGCCAGTGACGAAGCGCTAAGAAAACACCTCAACCTTGCCACAACAACACCAGAGAATGCCGCAACTTTTTTCAGCGATGCACAAGTAATCAAAAAAATCAATGTCATTCTAGCATCAATTCAGGCGCTGAGCAAAACACTCGGAGCATATCCAAGCATATCACATCCCGCAAATAAGTGCAAAATAATATTTGACGACTTAAAAGGAACAGCAGTAGCAAATTTCCAATACGCAAACCCCCCTGAATTCACCTATTTCATAATATGCATTGACCTCACCGTTGCCTTACAAGACCAATACAAAGACACATTAGCATGGGTCTTGAAACACGAACTACTACACGGCGTTTCAAAAGTAGCAGAAAACGAAAGAGCAGTCACAGACCAATACCGCGCAAAAGACATAGCAGAACAACGAATAATCAAAAACGATTTTGACATAATAACACAGCAAACACAAGAATTGCTAAAACTCCTCAAACAGCCTGAACTGCTCAGCCTCACATCAAGATTCAAAGGCCTGTCGCTCGCAAACATCCTTCCACGGGCAGTCAAACAATTAATACTGAACTATTTCTGCGACACCATGCTGACTGTGATTGCAATGGAACACAACGACGACACTTATGTCAAATTCGCAATAGAAAAAGATGAAGCTTTTGTCAATAAGCTGAAAACGCAAATGGCAGGCTTTAAAGTCCTAAGAGAGGAAATGGAACAAAGAAAACAAGCAGCAAAAACAGACAGCGAGCGCAGAAAAATGCGAGTTCACCAGATAATATTCATCCTAATGGAAATAAACCAGTTGCTGGATTACTTCCCATTCAGAGGAACACCCGCAGTACTGCTAGACAAATTACGAAACAACATTCCAAACCCATACAAATATTCATCTGATGAATACAAAACAAGCATATTCAAAAGAGCAGAAACAGTCTGGCAGGAATACACCAACATTGTAAACTCGTGCCACGCAAAAGAGGAAATGAGCTTTTTCGCAGATTCATATTTGACATCTGTAACAAACAACGTTCCAAAGGCTGACGAAGCACTGCATTCAACACCACAAGAATATGCACAGACTGCTTTAATGTATGAAACAATAATGACCAAGTACATAGACTTATTAAAAAAGAACATTGAATAAAGCTTTAAATCTATAAATGCTTCAGTCTTAACGCCGAAATAAAAAACAAACACAAGACAAAAGCAAAAATCAAAGCAGAAAAACTAAATTCAGGAACAATTGCAATACCGTTTAAGAGATTGAAAAGCTCACTATAACCAAAAGAACACTGACCAAGATTATCGCAAGCCTCAACCCTGATGAAATAACTGCCATCAGGGACAGTCGCACTATTCCACAAATAACCAAGATTCAAGGAATTATTTGAAACAATAGTCTGAACAAAATTATAGCTCGCATCAACAAGAGTAATGTTGTAAAAACTAATGCTGTAATTATTAGGCGAAACAGCAGCAGTATAATTAATCGCGATGTTGCCAGAATAAGTGCCCGCTATAGGGTTGTAAACAAAAGGAGGAACAGGAGGAAGCCCGCCCAAATCAATCAGATCACACCTCACTGTAGAACAATTATTGACATTAACGGTATTATTCGCACACGCATAATAGCAAAGCTCTTCAGTACCATCATACTGGTGCATATGACTGTCAACAGTACCTACAAAATTGGAAAACGCAGCAGGAAAAGTTCTGGACATAGTAGCGTTAGCTCTTGTAAGGTTTGTAATGTAATAAACCCTCCAGGAACCAGAAGCAGTACTAGGCCTCAAAATAAAATAACTTTTGGGAGTAATCTTGACATTATTTATGGTCCCGGTTGTAGTATTCATTGAAAATGGAATCACAAAATGGAAAGAATTAGGACCATGAGTGTGATTGTAAGTGGCAGTCGGAGAAATGGTTCCAAAATTGGCACAATTCGCCTGAACCGCAGGATTGCCCTGTAAATCATAACTTGAGTTGCAATAATAAATATTCAAACCAGAAGTGCCGGAAGTCCTGTTGACATAAATCTCATACATACCATACGTCTTGTTCGAAGAAATGTTCAACAATTCAATAAGCAATTGCGTGTTGGGAGTAGATAAGGTAACAAAACTCTTTGCAGAAACCTCGAGAGCTCTCTCATCAGGCCAGTTATAAATCGCAGGATAAACCTCATTATCATACAACTTGAACAACCACAAGGAAGAAACGTTTGAAGTTGCTTTAGTCTCCTGATATCCACAATAAACGTTAGTACCATTAGCAATACCCAAACAAGTACCATACGAAGCATTCAATTCATGATAAAGCCTCGGACTATTAGGGTCAATACCTAAAACATCAGTGATATTGTAAGTAATATCCAGAGAAATTCCAAAAATGTTATAACTGCTCAAATCAGCAGGACTTTGGGAATTAAAGATAACACTCGGAATAGCATAAGCTAGAACTGACAATAAAATGAACAAAACTAACCACTTTTTCAACATATCACTCTTTTTTTAAACCTTAAACACCAAATCGCCTGCCTTAACAGGCTGGGCGACTTTCATGCCAACTTCCTGGCCATCCTCAGCTTCCTCAATAGGCTCCCTGTCAACCTGCATAGAATCAACAACCTGCTCAAAAGAACTGTGTCCTTCAAACTTAATCTTGTCACCAACCTTCAAAGCAGCTTCCAGCTTAATAACTGCGACACCAATCTTGTCAAAAAAATGAGTCACTTTTCCAACCGGTTTAACTTCAGGCATTAATATCACCCAAATAATAGAAGCAATAACAGATTTATAAATTTTATTGGTCAAGCCACTTGTAAAACTCAACAGTAAAATCGTCCAGCACAGGCGTTTCAGCTGAAGAATTTCCAGACTGAGAATTAACATCCACCTTTAAAGCCTTGAAACTCTGTTCAGCAAACCAGTCCTTCTGCTCCTGAATAGACTTCTTGAACAGCTTAACCTGATCCTTATGCATCTCGCCAAAAGTGAGATACAAATCAAGAGTACGGTTAGCCCAAGCAAGCATTTCAGACTCAACAACCTCTTTCTTAGCTTTCTTCATAAAATAAGCAAAATCAGCCTTCAAAGCATCATAAACCTGAATAAAATTCAAAAGATTCTTCCTGCCCGCAGACAAAGCAAGAGTAGAAAAATCAATATCAGCACCCTTTTTATCAACATTCTCAAGCTTCTCATTAAGATAAGAAGCATAAAACTCCCTCACCTGGATAACCCTTTGATCAGGACTAGAACTGAGACTTTTAACCTGTGAAACAACACTGCCCTCAAGCCCTTCATCACTCTTAAGAAGACGGTCAGAACATACAATGTCCAGGTCGCTGTAATCCAATTTCACAATGTTACTATTGAATAGTGGTATAAAAAGCTTTCGAAAAAAAAAGATAAAAAATCAGGGACCAGTCCTGACGAGGTTCTGCTCAGACGCGTCAATCTGAACCCTCAAGTCCTCTGAAGCCTCCTGCAGCTTACCAATAAGCTCTGCATAAGCCCTCCCAAGCTGAACATTGTTTCTAATCATATTTTCAGCAACCTGAATCATACTATTACAATTCCTGACAATGTCATCCGGAATGCTGTTCATCATAGGAATACCACCAGCACCCCTATAACCTTCAGGCATCTTAGACTTCAACAAGTTGCCAGCACCCTGATGAATAGCATCAACCTCTTCCTTAATCTCCTTAAGCTGGGCATTAATTTTCGAAATAGCCTCACGAGCCTGAGCAAGAAGCTTGGATTTCTCACCCTTCTGGAACTCAACCTGCCTTGAAGGAACACTGCCTTCAGGAACATCATAACCACTAAGACGCTGCAGTTCACCCAGCAAACGCTGGTATTCAGAAAACTTACCTTCAAGCTCCTCAACCAGAGCAGACTGCTTTGTAACATGATCCAAAGTCTTCTTCACAGCAGTAGTCCACTCAGCAACCTGATTAGAAAACTGCTTCATGCTGAACAACTGATTATTAATCATCTTAGAAATCTTTTCAGCCTCAACAATCTGGTCCCTCTGCTGACCAAAAACAGCAACGTTCTTTGTAACAAGAACCTCTTTCGCAGTATCAATAGCCTTACTAAAAGCAAAACCCTTCTTAGGCGAAACACCAACAAATTCCACCTGATCACCAGTTCTCCACCACAGCCAGCCCATTTTCATCTACCTCCTTCCATTTTACAAAGTTTTTTCAAAGCACTCTCAAGAATCTTTAACTGCTTCTTAATCTTCATCCTTCTAACCTTACTGCCCGTTGCTTCAGCAGTCATCCTGGTATGAGCAACATATCTCTTTCCAGCAGCACTCAATGAGCGAGCATGCTTTTTCAACTTCCTCTTCAAATCATGAACCTTAGCCATACAAACACCTCATTTTGTTTTTAATGATAATATACAACGGCGTATATAAAAGTTTCTGCACTGAAGAACATCAGTATGATTTAGCAAACACACCAACAGATTTAGCAGGCTTCTCACACAAAATGCACTTCGCAAAAGGCTTCTCGTGACCAAAAGGAAGAGTAAGACATTTCACACCCTCTGTCTCAGACTTAATTTTTTCCGCACACTCAGCAGCACAACACCAAGAAGCATAAATAAGTTTCTTTTCCTTAACAGCTTTCTCAAAATCCTTCCAAGACTTAGCATGAACAGTATTATCATCCAGCCATTTCTGAGCCTTTTCAAACATATCAGCCTGCATCTTCTCAAGCTCTTTAGGAATGAAAGCAATCAAATCCGGAATTTTCACTTCCTCCTTCTTACCAGTATCTCTCCTCACAACAACAGCAGAATTCTTAGCCAAGTCCTTAGGACCAATCTCAACTCTCAAACAAACACCCTTCAACTCCCACTCATTAAACTTCCAACCAGCAGTATAACCCTCACGGTCATCAACTTCAACACGCGCAACCCTGGAAAGATGCTTGGAGATTTCTACGGCTTTCGCAACAACTTCTTTTTTGCTATCCTCAAACATAATAGGAACAACAACAACCTGCACAGGAGCAACTCGAGGCGGAATAACCAAACCCTTATCATCACCATGATAAAGAACCATTGCGCCAATAGAACGGGTAGAGAAACCCCAACTGTTCTGATAAGGCAAAGCACTCTCACCTTTTTCGTTAAGGAAAGAAATATTGAAACTCTTAGCAAAACGCTGACCAAGATGATGACTGGTAGCAGCCTGAACAGCCTTGCCACTAGGCGCCATAGTTTCAATAGAAGTCGAATAATCAGCACCAGCAAACTTTTCATTCTCAGACTTAACACCCTTAATAACCGGCACTGCAAGCAATTCCTCAAAAACACGACGGTAAAGCTCAAGAATATCCAAAACTTCCTTCTCAGAATCCTTCTTATCAGCATAAACAGTATGACCCTCCTGCCACAAAAATTCACGACCTCTCAAAAAAGGAACAGGATGCTTAAACTCCCACCTCAAAACATTACACCACTGATTAAGCTTCAAAGGCAAATCACGATAACTCCTAATCCACTTGGAATAAGCCTCATACATCACTGTTTCAGAAGTAGGACGAATAGCCAAACGCTCCTGCAACTGAGTATGACCACCCATAGTCACCCAGGCAACCTCAGGAGCAAAACCCTCAACGTGCTCAGCTTCCCTGGTGAATAAGCTCTCAGGTATTAATAACGGAAAGTAAGCATTCTTCACGCCAAGCTTCTTGATTTCCGCGTCAAAAAAAGCCTGCAATCTCTCCCAAATAAAATAAGAACGAGGACGCAAAATCATACAACCAGAAACCAAACTGTACTCTGCAAGTTCAGCCTTCTGAATAACCTGAGTATACCAATCTGAAATATCTGCATCCTTCTTTACAGTAATACCCTGAGTAGTTTCCTCTTTAGGCATAAATAGAAAGGACAAGAGCTAGTTTATTAAGGTTTTCTGTCCCAGCCAAGAACGTAGTGCAGATTGACCCGTGTTGCTTCTCCAACGCGTCTTACAACCCCTTTTTTCTTTACAACCGCTTTTCTCATACCAGCAAATGGTTCTGTATTCCTGTCAACTTCGTGATGAAGATATCTTTTTTCCATCTGTTTTATAACTTCATTTTTTTCACGCCATTTCTCGTATAAGACTGTACTTCTAAAAACACCAAAACCAGCATAAGATGCCTCCATTATAACCGGCCTTTTCAAAACAGGAGGACATTTAACGCTGGCAAAATTCGGACTCGGACCATACAATGCATTAAAACCAACAGCCAAATCAGTATCAGGAAATTCAGACATTTTATTGATGTCATCCTCAACAATCTCAACAGGCAATTTAAGATCTTCACACACGTGCCTTAATTGATCCATAGAAGAAAAATCCCTATCAACAACAACCAGCTTATCCAATCTTTTCTGAGAAAGCAAATACAAAGACATTGAAGGAACAGCACCGCCATATTCAGTAACAGATGGAACCTTTTTCACCATATCAATCAGCTTAAGATAAGAAAACAAAAAAGTTGATTCCTCAACACTCCTATCTATTGCCTGATCGCCATCCAAAAGCCACGGAGCACGCAAGTCCAGCAAACGCTGCGAAAAAACCCAATAATCACCAATAAACTTCGCGTCAATAGTCATATGAAATCACCAGCTCTGCACGTTTATAAACATTATTAATTCATAGTTTAAATATAACTACTACTAAGTAACAAAAACAGAAAGGTTTAAATACTTCTTCAATCAAAATAATCAAAAATGAAACAAGGTTTAGCAGAAAAAGTAGGCTGGGAAGATTATGCCAGGACAGGAGCAGCATTAGTTCTTTCTGCCGCATATCTGGCCACAGTTATTTTTGTCAGCGAATATTACCTAAGACCCTACATTGAAAACTTAAAAACCAGCCAAAAAACCAGCATCAAGGAAACAGCAGAAAAAACAGAGCCACCGTGGCCAAAACTCTATAACAAACCATACCCGAGGAGAGCCGGCAATGAAGCATATAAGGGAAAAAGCCTTGTAACCGAACGGACACATAATTCTGCATACAAATAATGAGGTTCTATTTTTAGTCCTGCTTAAATTCTTTTGCTTAAAATGCTCTTGCGTGCGGTTTGCATTACAGGGAAAAATTTATCCGTTTTCGGACAGTTTCTAGACTTGATTATTCGGCCAGCTGGTTGAAAAAATGACCGGCGATATAAGAAAAAACCGAAAAGCTTATATAGGAACTGTCAGTTCCCATATGTGAACTGGAGGTTCATATGAGAGCTTTGACTGAAAAAGAAAAATCAATCGTGCTACTGCTTACAAAAGACTTCACTACATTCTACAACGCCAATTCCTTAAGCAAAAAAATAGGAATGAGCCCAAGAGGAGCACTAAAAGCACTGAAATTCCTTGAACAAAACGAAATAGTCAAAAGCAACAAAATAGGCAGAGCAATCATTTACAAGCTCACCTTCAACGAATACGCCCGCGAACTAGCCTCACTATTCCTATTTGAAGAAGCCCGCGCAAAAGCACCAAGATGGGTCAAGGAATTCGAACAATTCCAAAAAGCAGAAGTCCTAATACTATTCGGCTCTGTACTGCGCACAAAAAACTACAAAGACATAGACCTATTGATACTCTGCGAAGAAAAAAATTACCAACCACTGGAAAAACAAGTCCTCGACAAAAACACAGTACTGCCCAACCCAATCCACCCGATCTGGCAGATGCAGGAAGATCTTGAAAAAAACCTGCGCAAAAAAGACCCAGTCATGCTGGAAATCATAAAAACAGGCCTCATACTCAAAGGCCAACACAAAATAATCGAGGTATTATCAGATGTCACACGCTACGAATAAACTAAGATGGTGCCTCAACAAGGCACAAAAAGAAATCGAACAAGGGCAAAAACACAGAGGACTCGTAATGGGCCTGCCATCAAAAGAAACAGCCTACGGCCACCTTGCAAAAGCAGAACACAACCTAAAAAGCAGTAATTTACTTTGAACAAGGAGGCTTTGAAGACTGGAGCGTCAGCGCAGGATTCTACTGCTTATACCACTGCATGCTTGCGTTACTGGCAAAACACGGGTACGAATCACGAAACCAAGAATGCACACTCGCAGCAATAGAAACCCTCATCGAACAAGAAAAAATAACACTCGACAACAAGTTCATCAAAGCACTCAAAGAATACGAAAAAGAAGACGAAAAACACGAAACAACAATCATCGAATTACGAGAACTGTTCCAATACGGCCTGAACATGAAAGTAGAATCAACCAAACTGCAAAGGCTTACAGAACTCTGCAAGGAACTCATAGAAATAGTAAAGGAAATACTGCCAAAATAAAGGCGAAACAAATGAAAGAAAACAAATAATTCTACGTCAGCAGTCCAAATACGGAAAAATGGGGCTGCCACGGCAAACTTTTGCGAAAAGTTTCAAAGAACCTCGTTCTTTGAGACCCCGCCGAACCTTGTTCGGCGTTGGTTTGATCAAAAGCACTCCAGTGGGATTTCCGCCATGCTACAATCCCACGACATAACTGGGGCTGCCCGGATTACTCGGACAACGCGCTAAAGTTGCATATATTGATACTCCGCGTTTCCGAGTTCCCGCGGAACAAAGTTCCGCGCGATGAACCGGAGGTTCAAATCCGGATATCACAAAACATTGAAAGCGCTTTGCGCTTTACAGCAAGTGGGGCTGCCCGGATTTGAACCGGGACGATGTGGTCCCAAACCACACATCATGGCCAAGTTAGATCACAACCCCATGTCTAACAAGTTTTGGAATGGTGGTTTAAAAAGCCTTCTAATGTACCGACAAACACATTACAAAACTTTTGAACCGTCAGGGACTAGGAGGTACATATGGAAAACCACTATGCCCTGGCATGGCAACAACTGCAGGCAGAAATGCCGATGCCTGAAAAAGAACTGAGAGCCTGCCTCACGCGATGCCACCATTTTGCAGGAGGCGACGTAAAAGACCTGCGCGAACACGAAACCCCAGTATGGTCATGGCTGCGTGAAAACGCATTAGACCCGCGCAGATTCAACCTATGGATAAGCCAGAAACACCCAACAGAATATTCCAAGATCTACCGCGAAAACCGCTTTGAAAAACGATTCCGCAAGGTTATGGAAGTAAAGTCCGCTCTAAACGCCCTCCTGCCAGAGGTGACTGATGAACAATTAAGATGCATGGTCTACCGGGTTTTACGCCACAACTACGGCAGAATAAAACGCCTGACCACTGATGAACACGTCATACAGGACCATCTCATCCGAATCGGAATGAATCCTAACACACTCTACCGATGGCTTTGCGAAGCAAGACTCCCTGAAGATGTCAAATCACAACTAATCACGGGAAAGATAAGACCGTCCCAGGCACTGCTGATATCGAGGAACCGGGAAAGACAATACAAAGTCAGTCTCGGATGGCAAATCATAGAACAAGGCAGACAGCTCATAATGGAGGTGCTCTGAATGCAAAAACTTCCAAACGTCTTCAACAAAGAACAAATCACGCAAGTCTTCAGCGCAATAGACGAGCCAGACTTAATGATGGCAGTATCTTTAGGACTCTTTTGCGGTTTACGAAATGGAGAAGTATGCAGACTACGCATTCAAGACATAGACCTCTCCACGAACAGAATGCGCATCATCGACAGCAAAAACCCCAATCGCACAAGCCAAGGATACGGCAAAGACAGAGTAGTAGCAATCCCACACTGCCTGGTCGACACTCTGAAAAAATACCGAAACTGGCTTGGTCAAGACGAAACATACGTCTTCCCATCAAACCTGCCCAGCAAGCACATGCACCCAAACGACTTATCACGACGCTTCCTTAACGCACTACGAAGAGCAGGACTGCAAATACTTGAAAAAGTCGACTCCAAAGGCCATAAAAGAAACGCATACCGCTTCCACACACTCAGACACACCTACGCCACCCTGCTCTGGGAAAAAACAGGCGATATCCTGACCGTGAAGCACGCTCTCGGCCATTCAAAACTCGACACAACACTCATTTACACCCACGTCACGAACAAAGTGGTGGAAGAAAAAATCAACAACGCGTTCGGAGCTGGCAGAACTGAAATTCCATCTACGGTTCTTGATCCAATAGGCGTTCTGATGAGGCGCCTTGCCCACGGCGAGATTGACATCCCCACTTTCCAGCGCCTGAGGAACGCTCTGCGCGCACAGCAGACGATGGAATACATCGGCTAAGTTTCAACAACCCAAGAATCTCATGAACCAGCTTATTTGTCTCTATAATCTTTGATTCAATAACAAACCCCTTATTCAGAGCCAAATCCCTGACATACGCAGCATAAGTCGGCGCCCCGGTCGCACGGGCATTATTAACAATCCGCATATACTCATCCTTATCAACACGAACCTGAATATAACGAGTACGCTTATGCATATATTACGAGAAGCAGCCAAACTATTTATTCTCTCAATTTTTATCTTTCAGCACAAAGGAGAAAAGATAATTCGTACAAAAGGAAAGTCAAGATAAACATTAAGATACTGGAAGTAAATATAATATGAGTTTTATGTCCATACTTTGTTTTGGCATGTGAGAATATAGGCATCATTATTAACATTTGACTTACCCAAAGATTTAAAAAAGAGCATTAGTTATTATTAAGAATAAGTTATTAATTTTTCAGTAAGGATGTTATGGAGGATTACAAAATGGCAGGAAAAAGTTTTTGTACAGCTTGCGGAAAATCTATTGATGAGCGGGCTGAGATCTGTCCTAAGTGTGGTGTGAGACAACATTCTAGGCGTGCTACTGGAAATAAAAGCAGAGTCACTGCAGGCCTATTAGGAATCCTTCTAGGAGGAATTGGTGCTCACAAGTTTTATCTTGAAAATACTGGGATGGGAATTTTGTATTTAATTTTCTGCTGGACTTTTATACCTGCAATAATTGGATTCATAGAAGGGATAATGTATTTAACAATGGATGAAAAGGAATTTCATGCAAAATATGGATAGTCCTTGCTTGATTGTGCAAAAGGCAGAGGTATTAAAATGAGAAAAATATTTTTATCCGCAGTATTAATTTTCTTGTTTTTTTTTCTTACAAGTTGTTCAGATGAATATAATCCAAGACCTGCTAATTTAGAAACTGCTGATATTACTTGGGAAAATATAAAGATAACTGTTAATGAAGTTTCTTTTATTCCTGAAGAACTTGTTTCTGAGTCTGGAACTCATCTAATAGAATTTCAAGTTAAAGGAAACCCCCCTGACCATTTTGTCGGTGCACAAATTGCAGGTTTGATGGAACTTTATGATGATTCTGGAAAATGGTGTCATTATATTAAAATGATTAAAGGTAGCATGGATGATGTTTTATTGATTGAAAATATTAATGTTGTCGTATATTATAGATGCCCTTCTGAAAAAAGTAAAATTATAAAGTTTATTTTTAAAGACTCCAGAAATGAGTTATTAGCCCGTGTTGGCAATAAGTTCGATGTTGTGGTTAAAGAAAAACCTTCACAAGGAAATTTGAAAATATTAACTGAAACTATTGAAAAATCTATCACATCTAAAAAAGCATCAGAAGAAAATATGGCGAAAATAAAAGCTGAAAATGAAGAGATTAAAAAATTTGAGTTAGAATTTAGACAGAAAATTGAATCAAAAATAAAATCTTGTATTGATTCTGAAGAATATTTAAAAGATTGTTTGAATAGCGATTCAAAAAAGAAGGAAATCGAACAAATACAGAAGAGTTATGAGGCTTGCACAAGCAACCCTCAAGAGATGTGGCAAAATAGAGATTGTGATTGGCTTCGCGATATATTTGCATTAAAAGCGGGTGGTGAGACATTACAAGTAAGTCTTAAACCCAATCATAATGGTAAAGAAC
>Ga0209287_10000643_pt1 | contig 19818 bp, 13 predicted proteins | sample PPLLak3cmMay2015_2_FD_187255 | JGI IMG/M metagenome (GOLD analysis project Ga0209287, IMG submission 187255) | Freshwater sediment microbial communities from Prairie Pothole Lake near Jamestown, North Dakota, USA - PPLs Lake P8 Core (1) Depth... | ecosystem: Environmental > Aquatic > Freshwater... | reverse complement strand
TCCGGCCGAGTATGAACAGGCATTTGCGCGGTGGTTTTCCTCGGGAAGAACGGGCGATCCGTTCCAGATCCCGATTTATGGTTGCGGTTTCCTGCCGGCCCCGCTCGGAAATTCCCAGCGAGTCCGCTATTTTTTGGATGGCTGTGATGATATCGGACAGGCGGGTGTGGGCCACTTCCAGCGTCTGGGTTTGTCCAACGAGAAATTGGATCATATCCCGATGTTCCGGATAGTGGATGATCAGGTCGGCCTTGAAATTGATCAAATGTTCCTTGTTCAGATCTATATAGCCACCGATATGGGGAATGGTCTTGGCGGCTTTGGGAAAATCGCAGTAGCGGGTGTTGGCGACCAGTTGGCCTCCCTTCCCCAGTTTGAAAACGATTTCGGTCAGGGCCGGAGCCATGGTGATGATACGCCTGGGGAGATTGCCGGAGAAGAGGGGAATCTTCAGACAAATCAAGCTGACCAGAATGATTTTTGGGAGTTGCATCATCATTGTTCTAATCCGCAAAAGTTAGTTTGTTTATAGCGAATTTATCATGTTGTGTCAATCAATTATAGATATGCTCTTGGCTGTCCAACTTTGGAGATTCCGGAGTTTTTGGTACAATAGCGGGAGATGTCGAACGGAGCGAAAAAATCCTTTGCTTTCACCGGTTCGGGAGGTTTTCCGGAACTACGGTTTATCCTGTCTTTATATGTGTCGGGACTGGTTGTTTTCACCCTGTTCCGTATCCTCTTTCTGGTTTTGTTTTTCAACCGGTTTGCTGGTGTATCCCCGGATTCGCTTTTAAAAGCATTCTTGATGGGACTCCGCTTCGATATGGTGGTTAGTGGCTATATTCTCCTGATCCCCATCCTGATCAGTTTTTTTGGTATATTCTACTTTCCTTTGAAAAAGGCGGTTTACTGGCTGGCGGCGATCTTGTATGCCATTGCCTTTACCTTATCCGTGATCGACATCCCTTTTTTTTTAGCTTTCAATTCACGTTTGACCGCCACCCTGGGGAACTGGCTGGATGACCTGGAGCAGGTTTTTTTTCTGATCGTCAACCACAGGCCTTATCTGATCCTTGCCTTTCCGTTGGCTTTTGCGGTGATTTCCTTTGCCTGGTGGGTCCGAATCTGTCTGCGCCGATCGATGGCTCCGGAGAGGGCTGGAAAAGGATGGCGAATCCTTGGTTTGTTCCTGGTCTTACTGCTCATTTTGGTCGGAATCCGCGGCCGGTTCTCGGTGAAATCCCCTATGCGCTGGGGGACTGCTTTTATCGACACCCACCCCCGGGTGAATCAGCTTGGATTAAATCCAGTATTCACTTTTTTCGAAAGCACCTTGGCCGAAACGAGTTGGAAAAATCAAGCTGGTGGTTTATTGGACGACCGCCGGGCTGAATCCCTCTGGCGCTCCTATCCGGAAAACCAGGGGGGAGAATCCATCGAAATACAGGCAGATCTAAGCGGCCGATTCCCCGCCACGCCCCGGATAAACCACGTATTATTGATCATCATGGAAAGCATGGGAAGCGTATATCTTGGATCGGCAGGGAAGTATTCTCCCTCCTTGACTCCTTTCCTGGATCAGCTGCAGACCCGTTCCCTCTACTTTTCCCGTTTTTTCGCCAACGGGATTCACACCTACAATGCCGTTTGGGCGCTGTTTGGCGGCATGCCATCGGCACCCGGATTTCAAAATCCGCTCAAGGATCCCCGGCAGATGAACCCATTGCCGGGGATGGTGACAGTCTTGAAAGATCAGGGGTTTCGAACGCTTTTCGCCTGCCCCCATGACGCGCAATTCGACAACATGGCCGGATTTCTTCGTGTAAATGGGATCGATACGGTGCTGTCACCCACCGATTTCCCCGGTGCCGTGCGAAAAAAATCCTGGGAAATTCCCGATCATCTATTTTTTGGGTCTTTGCTACCGAAGATCAGGACTCACTTTGCCATTGACAAACCGGGTTTTTTCTCGATCATGACCATCTCCAACCACCCGCCCTATGGACTCCCCGATCCGCTTCCGGATGGATTCCGACCCCATTCGACCGCAGATTGGAGCCGGGCGGTGGAGTATGCCGACTGGTCTCTGGGGAATTTTTTCAGTGAAGCACAAAAGGAACCTTGGTTTGATCAGACATTGTTCGTATTGGTGGCTGATCATGGGGTCAATGCCTGGCCCCGTCTCGATATCAACCTCCATTTTCACCAAATCCCTCTCTTCTTTTTTGCCCCGGCGTTGATTCCCAAGGGTATGGATTGTGACCGACTGGGCATGCAGACCGATCTTTTTCCAACCATGATGCATGTGCTGGGGAGATCCTTTGAAAACAGGACGTTGGGTGTTGATCTATTACATCAGGGGCGCCGCTATGCCTTTTTCACCGAAGACCGGAAGCTCGGCGTCTATGACGGACGTGACCTGTTGATCCTGGAGCGAACCTTTCCCTATTTTCTGGGAGACGGGATGGGTGGTTTTGGAGAGGAGACGAACCGGTTAACTACCGCCTCACATCAGGTTGTCCGCATGCGTGAATACGCTTTGGCTCATCTGCAGGTGGGAGACTTGCGCCTCCGCACCCGCTTCTCTCCAAGCGGAGAGAAGTGGGATGCAGAAAAGCGCTGATGGTGGTGTTAGAAAGTCAGGCGGAACAGAATCCCGTAACGGCTGAAATCGGTGAAGCGATCGTCAAAGTCTCCGATCCGACCTTCCAGCAGAATGGCGCCCTCGAACTTTTCGGTGTCGAAAATCCGATAGCCGGCATTTAGGACGAGATCGATCTTGCTGTCGTCTTTCACCTGCCAAAGTCCGATGCCGCCGCCGATGATGAAATCGGAAAGGTAATAGGAAGCGGTGACGTCGATGGAAAACGGCGTTTTATAGAAGTTGTTGGACAGATTGATCCAGGGTCCGACGACCAGGTTCAGGCGAAAATCATCACTCAGGAAGTGCTGGTAACCGAGGCGGAGAATGAGGAAATTGGTGGGATCTTTCATCTGGGCAAAGCCGAGATCCGCCAGGAAATGGGCTTTTTTCCCAGCCACTCCTTTGCCACCCGACTTTCCCTTGGTGTCGACCGGAGGAGGAGGCGGAGGAGGAGGCGGGGCGATGGCCACGGTCAGGGTTACCCGGCAGGGTTCGGCCTTCATGCCGTATTGGCCTTCGGCATCCTCGGAAATCGTGTATTCGCCGGGGTCATTGATGGTGAGTTCGGCGCTGCAGTTGCCCGGGGTCAGTTCCATGGTCTTGATGGTCTGGCCATTGTTAGCGGTTACGGTCACGACACTCTTCACTGCGTTCCGCGTATCGCAAACCGAAATGAGCGCCGGCTTGCCCGGTTCAACCTCTTTGGGTGTGACCGAAACAGCGCAGGCCGGGGGGGGAATGACCGCCGATTGCAATAGACTGATATTGCCGCAACTGACCGGAATGATGAAGTGATAGAGGGTGCCATCCTGGAAGAAGGAGGTCTTGAAAGCAGGGAAACTCTTTTTCCCCGCCCAGACCAGGTCTGATTTGACCTCGACCTTTCTTGCTTTCTTGAACATCATCCAGGCCAGTTTTTCGCCGGGCTGGATCTCCACTTTCTCGAACTGGGCCGTCTGCAGGTGGGCGATGAAGAAGGTCGCCAGGTTTGCCTGGCTGGCCAATTCAAATCCCTTCTGAATATCAACTGCACGCGTCGAGGCCATTTTCTGGATGTCAGCCTCCTTCAGGTTTTTCATCATGTAAAAAGGATGTTCACCCAGCCGGAGAATCTTTTCTTCAGCCGAGAGAAACCCGGTCAATGCCAAGATAACTAGTATAATTCCGATCTTTCTCATTATATTAACCTCCTAAAGATACGCATCGCTCCAAAACATCCCTATTCTCCATTACTGGAAATAAAAAGTCAACCAAAAAAATGAATACCATACATTCTTTCCATCACTTGATCTTATGGAAAATGAACTATAAAATGTGTCCGGCTTTCGTGGAGACGAATCGAAAACAATCTGTGGGCCCCCATGACCGCCTAAAGGCGGACCGGAGAAATGACAGTCAGGCGATTGCTTCATACCCTGAGACACAGTTTTGCCATTCATCATTCGGCCAAGGTAAAAATATCACTACCGAGTAGTGATAGTGAGTAGTTGTGTGGAATTGACGCAGACCACAAACATTATACATTAATTGAAAATGGGAATAGAAAAACAAGGGTCAAAACCAACTGGAAAGACAGGGTATTTCATCGGAAAAATGATGAATATATTTCATACTGGATTTTATAAGAAATATTATGACAAAGTACTTCCAGATAGTTCGATTAGTATACTTGACATTGGTTGCGGTGGAGGTAGTTTGATAAAATATTTAATCAATAAAAATCAGAAGTACAAGCTATTCGGGCTTGACCATTCAGAGGAAATGGTTTTATTGTCAAAAAGAGTGAATAAAGATCCAGTTAAAAATGGACAAGTATTTATTGATTGCGGTTCTGTCACCAAACTTTCTTACGAAAATGAGACAATGGATATCGTAACAGCAAATGAGACTGTTCAATTTTGGCCTGATATTACCGAATCGTTTTCCCAGATTTATAGGGTATTAAAAAAGGATGGTTGCTTTTTTATAATCAACAGATATCCACCTGAAGGTTCAAAATGGTGGAGAATTTCTAAATTGAAAAATGAAAATGATTTTAATAATGCATTTCTAAAAGCAGGTTTTCAAAGCATTGACATAGACCTTAAAACAAAAAATGGATGGATAATTACAAAAACAATAAAATAGAAACCATGAAAAAACTATATATACCACCGACATTGATTGCCTATTGCATTCTTATTATGTTTGCACTTTATTTTTTTGTGCCACAATTTAACTGGATTAGATTTCCATACAATCTGATTGGTATATTGATTTCGTTTTCTGGTTTTATTTTAATGGGCAAGTCGAGAGATTTATTTAAGAAATATCAGACTACTTTAGAGATTGAGAAATCAAATCACATGATTAATGAGGGTGTTTTTGCCAAGACCAGAAATCCAATGTACATGGGAATGACTATATTGATATTTGGATTTACAATATTCTCAACAAACGTTATAGCTCTTTTTTTTCCTTTCTTTTTTGTGACAATAGTTAGATTTATTTTTATAAAAAGAGAAGAACAATTGATGTTTGAGACATTTGGAAACGATTATCTTGAGTATAAAAAAAATGTAAGACGATGGATATAAATCAACTCCACACAACACGCGGTATAAAAAATTGCCGGGACAGTAGGTTATTCAAGGGTTGTAGCCCGCTTCAGCTTTTGTGTAACTTGACAGGGATGTCGCCCGCAATCGGCAACTTTTTGTACCGCCAAACGTTGTGCGAAAGACAGAGCGCCAACACAGTGAAAAAAAATTGAATGAAAAAAGAATTTCTTAAGGTTAAGAAATGAAAAAATCAGCAATGCAAAATAATCAATCGGCTTTTATCATATTCAAAACCGAAGACGAGAAAATATCAGTAGATGTTCGCTTTGAAGAAGATACGGTTTGGCTGTCGCAGGAGCAAATGGCTCAACTTTTCGGCAAAGCTAGAACCATTACCGGACACATTCAAAACATATTTAAAGAGGGTGAATTAACCGAAGAAGTGGTATGTCGGAATATCCGACTAACCACTGGGCACGGTGCCATTCAGGGCAAAACCCAGGAAGTTTCGGTAGGGTTATACAATCTTGATGTAATTATTTCCGTTGGCTACAGGGTTAAGTCTCAAAGGGGAACCCAGTTTACGTGGGATGAACCCCAAGCCCCGAGCCCCCAAACTGGTCACACCCCCAGCCGATAGGGAAAGTCAGGTATGCAGAAAAGGAAACGGAAAATGACAAAAAGAGACAACAAGAACTTGACCGAATGCGGTTACATCATGAATTACGAGAAAGGGATGAACCCCCTCTCTTCTAAGAATCGCGTTCTGCAATTCAGAATTGAGTTATCTGAAATCCTGCCGCTCATCTGGAGGAGGATATTGGTACCCTCTGATTCCAATTTTTGGGATCTGCATGTTGCCATTCAAGATTCAATGGGGTGGCTCGACTACCATCTTCACCATTTTGAAATCAGGGGGAAGGGCAAGAAAACCGAGGACCACATTGGTATTCCCGATTTCGAGGGATTTGAAGAAATTCATGAAGTGCTTCCGGGTTGGGAAATTCCAGTCCTGGATTATTTCAATGATTTAGGTGTGACCGCCAGGTATCTTTACGATTATGGTGATTCATGGTGGCACACAGTCCAACTTGAAGGATATTTATCAAAAGAAAAAAAGGTGAGATGTCCGATCTGCATTGATGGCGCGCGATCATGTCCGCCAGAGGACAGCGGCGGAGTGGGCGGATATTATGGGTTACTGGATGTATTAGCCGATATTAAAAATGAGGAGTATGAAAGAATGAGAACGTGGGTTGGAAAGGATTGGAATCCCGAGAAGTTCGATAAGTCTTCCATCAAATTTGATTACCCCTATAAGCGATGGAAAATCACATTTTTGGAAGAGTAAAATACAGGAAAAAGCACACGTGCAAAAAAGCAGTAACAGGGGGGCAGAAAATGGGTTGTCTGGCTTCAGAGAAGCAATAACCGCCCTTGGGAAGGAAAAAGGATATGACTTTAGCTGAATTAGCCTTTGCTTGTTTCAGTTACCAACAAATGACCGATAATGAACGCTCCTATTCACTCTTTCGCCAAAAAACCCAACCATTTGTAGACTTGGGAAATCATCTCCATCGAAACACTCTTCTCATTTGGCTAAACCAATGGGGGGAAATCTGATACAATTACTCACATGCCCAAAACGATAATATTCTCAAAATTTGGAAAAGTTGAGCAACAGTCTATCCCTGCTTTTGCCACAGCCTCACCCGTTATACGCCATATAGGAGATTCCAATGAGACTATTCACCATCTTATCGCTCACATTTATCACCCTTATGGGGATTTGCCATTCACATTCTTCAGCTTTACAATTTGATACAATTTCTAAAAACAATGACTTACGATTTTGGTATGAACAGAACCATAACAATGAATACCTGAATTTGCTTCGTTCAAAGTATTCCCTTGATAGTCTGCTTAAAGATGCAATGACAGATACGGAAAGAGCGAAAAGCATTGTTCATTGGGTGCATAAGCAGTGGCGGCATCATGGCGGAAATGAACCGCGAAAAAGAGATGCCATTTCAATTCTTGAAGAAGTTAAGGAAGGGAAAAGATTTCGTTGTGTTGAATATACCATAGTTGCTTCAGCTTGTTTGAATGCCATTGGACTTAAAACAAGACCTCTGGGTTTAATGACTAAAGATGTTGAAAGAAGAAAATCCGGAGCGGGTCATGGTGTGTGTGAAGTGTTTTTGAACGACTTAAACAAATGGGTTTTCATTGACCCACAATGGGATGCTTTGCCTATATTAAATCGTATTCCACTCAATGCAGTGGAATTTCAGCAGGCAATAGCCAATCATGTTGACGGATTGGAAATTCAATCAAGTAAGATTTCGAAAAAACGGTATATTGATTGGATTTTTCCTTACTTGTACTTCTTCAATATAAGTTTTGACAATAGAGTAGGAGTAAGCGTTTCAAAAAACACGATAAACGGGAAACCCAATATTATGTTGATTCCAGTTGGAGCTGGCAATCCAACTGTTTTTCAAGGAAAGCACAAAATAGGTTACGCTCTATATACCAATTCAATAAACGACTTTTATGCGCCGCCCAGGAACAGTGACAAATAGATAGGCGGTTGCATCGGAGCTGGGATTAGCGTAAAAAGACCGGCTTGGTCCACGATCAGTGTTCGATGCCCTTGCGGGCGGAGAGATCGCGGGTATAATAGTGGCGGAGCTCCCGCATCTCGGTGATCAGGTCGGCCCGGTCCAGGATCGTTTCGGGGGCGTAGCGGCCCGTCAGGATCAGCTCGACCGGCTCCGGCCGGATGTCCAGCAAGCGGAGCACCTCCTGCGGGGAGACGATCTGAAAGTGGAGCAGGGTGTTCACCTCGTCGAGCACCACCAACCGATAGTCGCCGCTGAGCAGCGCCTTCTCGGCCGCCTGCAATCCCTTCACCGCCATCTCCCGCTCGCCGGAGCGTAGAGTCTCCCCCTGGTGGTGAAAGCCGGGAAGCCCGAACTGCTCGATGGTGATCCACTCCTTCAGCTGCCGGCGTATAATCTTGATTTCGCCGTAGCCGCCCTTTTTCATGAACTGGGCGATATAGGTGCGATAGCCCCAGCCGGCCGCCCGCAGGGCGAGCCCCAGGGCGGCGGTCGTTTTCCCCTTGCCATTGCCGGTGTAGACCTGGACGTATCCCGTTGCTTTCATGGTCAGTTCATCTTCATGGAGTAGATTTTGGAGATCCCGGGCTCATCCATGGATATTCCATAGATGAAATCGGCATGCTCCATGGTCTTAAAATTATGGGTGATGATGACAAACTGGGTTTTTTCCTTGAGTTGGAAGAGGAACCGCAGAAAGCGCTGGATGTTGGCTTCGTCGAGCGATGCATCAACCTCGTCGAACACGCAGAACGGCGACGGTTTGTATTGAAACATGGCGAAGAGAAAGGCTAGTGAGGTCAGGGTTTTCTCGCCGCCGGAGAGCAAGCGGATGCTCTGTAGCCGTTTACCTGGCGGTTGCGCCTGGATTTCCAGGCCCGACTCCAGTAGATTTTCCTGATCGGTGAGAGTGAGGTCGGCCTCTCCGCCTTCGAAGAGGATCTTGAAGTTGGTGATGAAATTTTCTCTAATCACTCCGAAGGCGTCCTGGAATTTTGCCCTTGATTCCAGGTCGATTTTATGGATGGCGGAGTGCATATCCTGGATCGATTTGAGGATGTCCTCCTTCTGGCTGACCATGAAATCGTGATCTTTTTCCACGATCTGAACCTCGGCTTCGGCCGAAAAATTGAGCCGGTCGCTCTCCCGCATCCGATTCAGTTTCTGCAGGTTCTGTTCATACTGCTCTTCGATGACCGCCAGCGTTTCAGCGATTTTTTCCGGATCGGCTTCGATGTCCTTCAACTCCAGATTGATTTCCTGGGCGGAAGTTTCTTCAAGCTGGAACAGATCTTTTTTCAGGGAGGCGATGGTGATCTCGGCCTCCTTTTTCCGCTCCCGCACTTCGTCGCGGATCGTCCGTTTACTTTGCAACTGGGTAGTGATCTCCTTGACTTCCTGAGTGAGCGCGTTCAGCTTCAATTCCATTTCCCGGATCACTCCGGTTACCTCCGATTTCTTCAGTTCGAGTTCCTTCGCCTCCTGTTGCAACTCCTGTATTCGCTTAAGCAATCCGGTGATTTCATTTTGCAGCGCAGTCGTTTCCGATTCCCCGTGAGTGATCTGGTCGAGTATCCTCTGGCGCCGCTGCTGGAGGTCTTTTGACTGAGCTGCCAGGGATCGATGCTTCTCGTCGATCAGCGACAGTTCGTGTCGGTGGGCGGTGGCTTCCCGCTCGATGGTGGCCGCTTCTTCCTGGAGGGCCGCGTACTCCTCGGCGAACTGTTCCTTGCGGGCGATCAACTCCCGTTTCCGTTTTTCCACCTCTTCCCGTATTTTTCGGTTGTTGCCCAGGTCTTCGATGAACCGTTGATTTTCTGTTACCAAGCGATCGAATTCGTCTCGGGTGATCTGCAACCGGTTCAGGTTGAGCTGGCGGTTGCGGCGATGGACATCGAGGCGCGATTTAAGCGCAATGATCTTTTCCTTGAGGGCGCTGGCGCTTGTTTTTTTCTTTTTGCTCTCCTCCAGAGAGGATTTTTCCTGTTCCCGGCATTCCCGCAGTCGGGGTTCGGCGGTAGCGATCGCTTCCGCTAATTGCCGGATGCGCAAATCGATAGTGCGAATCTCTTCGATGACGTCCAGAATCCCCTTCTCGCGGTGACGGATCAATATTCCCTCGGCGGTGATCAACTCGGCGTCCTCGGTGACCACCGGAACGCCGTATTTGAGAAAAATGGCGATGGCATCGGCGAGGGTGGCGGCAATGACGGCATCCTTGAAGAGATTTTCCAGGCCGGGGATTTTCATCTGGTACAATTCCCGGGCCATGCCCCGGAATCCCCTCTCATTGCGCACGGCATCGGGGATCTTTTCTTCCTGTTCCCGGGGGATGAGAAGCTTGGCCTGGTTCGATTTCAGGGCATCCTGAGGATCGGTCAGGATCGGCGCGTCCATCTCCTCGAAATAGAGGTTTTCGAGAATGCGGTGATGGGGCTTGGCAGCTTCGATGAGATCCTGAAGAAATCCACGGGTTTGTACCGGACTTTGAACCGGAGAACTGGCCTGAATTTTTTCCTTCATCCGCTCGTATTTTTTTCGTTGATTCTGCAATTGTTCGCTTTCGATTTTCTGGGATCGGAAGGATTCCTCCTCGCGGCGGATCTCCGCCACGCAAGCCTGATAAGCGCTTTCGCTTTCCATCAGGGCTTTGTCCGCAGTGGCGGCGTCGCGTTCCCCCATCTCGATCTCCGCTTCCAGACCCTGGATCTCCGCATTTCCTGTCTGCTTTTCCAGTTCCTGGATCAAGTTCTGCTTGTTCGTCTTCTCGTTTTCGATCCGAACCAGGCTTTTTTCCAATTGCAAAATCTCATTATTGGACTTGGCCAATTCATTTTCGACGACGAACAACTCTTTTTTCAATTCCTGGTCACGGGGGGTGAGATGGTTGATCTTTTTTTTCACCTCGTCCAGGCGCAGGACGACATCGTTCCGCTTCGCTTCCCGTTCCTCTCTTGCGGTTGCCAGGTCGGTAACTTCGGCGACGGCGGTTTCATCCTTGGCGGCCAGGGATTCCCGTTCAACTGAGGCTGCTTTCGCGGCTTTGGCCAGTTCCTCGATCCGCTGTTTCAGAAATTCGATCCGCTGCTGGGTTTTTTCGGTTTCCTTCTGCACCGAAAACAGGCTGTTGTTGGCTTGAAACAGAGTCTGTTGATCCTGTTTCAGCACTCGTTCAAATTCCCAGCGCATTTGCTCCCGCTTCAGTACTGTTTCTTCGGAGTCGGCGATCTCTTTTGCCAGGAACGATTCCTGGTTGATCTCCGCTTCCATCGACTGGCGCACGGTATCGAATTCGCCCTGGCAGGTGTTGTATTTCTTGCGTAGCAGCGCTTTCAGCCAGTCGTTCCGCAGCGTCTTGACCGACCGGTAGCGGCTGACGTACTGGGCCTGATTCTTCAATTCCTTGAGTCGTTTCTCTTTTTCGACCAGAATCATTTCCAGGTTATCGAGGTTCTGCTGGGCGATGATCAGCTTCTGGGCCGTCTCTTTTTTCCGCTCCAGATATTGGGCGATCCCCGCCGCTTCCTCGATGAGGATACGCCGTTCGCTGGGTTTGAGGGAAACCATTTTTTCCACTGCCCCCTGCTCGAAGATGAAATAGGTTTTTTCACCGATGCCCATGTTGAAGAGAGTATCCTGAACATCGCGGCCGCGGCAGAATTTTTCATTCAGGATATACTTGCCCTCGCCGCTGCGGAAGAACCGTCGGGCGATGAATGTCTCCTCCTCCTTGTAGCCGATGAACAGTCCGACTTCGGTCATCCCCAGAGCCTTTTTCGAGGCGCTGCCGTTAAAGATCAGGTCCTGGTTGTCCTCGCCGCGCAGGTTCTTGATCCGTTGTTCTCCCAGCACCCAAAGGATGGCGTCGACCAAGTTGCTTTTGCCGCAGCCATTAGGGCCGATGATGGCGGTGATTCCCTTGTGGAACTGGATGGTGGTTTTCTCCGGAAAAGATTTGAAGCCGTGCAGTTCGATTTTTTTGAGATAGGTATCCATCGCAGATGCACACATTAACACAAGTTCGCCGATTTGTAAATTTGGCCGGCGCTTTCCGGGAACAGCTTCGTCCATTCGGGAGCATCGCGGAGCAGACGGGCAAAGGTGCTAAGCGGAAGCTCCAATTGACCGTCTTCAATCATCCGGAAGGGTGACTGTCGTACGGTCAGGTGAACCGACGGCGGGACCGGATGGGAGGGCCTGATGACCAGCCGGTCTAAGAAAAGGTCGAGACGGGCCCAGTTGAAACGGCGGGCGAAGAGTTTGGTGGCGCCGACCCAAAAGACCCGCTCCATCGATGCCGGCATGCGGCCATACCGGTCCTCGAGTTCTTCGATCAGCTGCACCAGCTCGTCCGGGTTCTCCGATTGCAGGATGCGCCGGAGGACGTGCATCCGTTCGGTGCTGTTCTCAATGTAGGGCTCCTCGATGGCATAGGAAAAATGAACCTTGAGTTCACCGGCGAACGGTTGGTCCCGCAGCCCCTTCATGTCAGCTACCGTCTGATGGAGGAGGTCCAGGTAGTAGTCGAACCCGAGGGCTTCGATGTGGCCATGCTGGCGGTTGCCGAGGAGCGAGCCAGCGCCGCGCAGCATCAGGTCGAATTCGGCGATTTTGTACCCGGAACCGAGCTGGCAGAATTCACGGATCGCGTCCAGCCGTTTCTGGGCCTTATCGGGAACCTGCCCACGGTCGGGGTCGATCAGAAAATAAGCATAGGCCTGGCGGCTGCTCCGACCGATGCGGCCGCGTAATTGGTAGAGCTGTGTTAATCCGAAACGGTCGGCGTCGATGATGATCAAGGTATTGACGGCGGGAATGTCGATCCCGTTCTCGATGATGGTGGTGGAGAGGAGGACGCGGGTCTCCTTGTGGATGAAACCGAGCAGGGTCTTCTCGATCACCGGGCCGGAGAATTGGGCGTGGAGGACGGCGATGGGAACTTCGGGCAGCCAGCTCTGCAGGCGGTCGCGGAAGGTGAGCATCTGGTCGATCTGGTTGTAGACGATGTACACTTGGCCATCCCGCTGGACTTCGTGGAGAACTGCAGAAACGATCAGTTCCCGGGAATAGTAGCCGATGAAATTCTTGACCGCCAGCCGACCGATCGGGGGGGTGCGGATCAGAGTGATGTCCTGCAGGCCGCTGAGAGCGAACGATAGCGTCCGAGGGATCGGTGTGGCGGTCATCATCAATACGTCGATCTCCTCCCGGCTTTTTTTCAGTTTCTCCTTTTGGAAAACCCCGAATCGCTGTTCTTCGTCGATGATATAGAGGCCCAGGTCGCGGAATTCGACCTGCCGGGCCAACAGCGAATGGGTACCGACCAGGATATCGACGGTTCCCTGGCGCGCCCGTTCGAGAGTCGTTTTTTTTTCAGCGGGTGGAGTCATCCTCGAGAGCATTTTCACCGTCACCGGCAGCCCGTCAAAGCGGTTGACAAAGGTCTGGTAATGCTGGAAGGCCAGAATGGTCGTGGGACACAGGACCGCTACCTGCCTGTGGTTGGCGACGACCCGGGCGGCGGCGCGGATGGCAACCTCGGTTTTTCCGAAACTGACATCGCCGCAGACGAGCCGGTCCATGGGAAATTCTTCTTCGAGATCGCGGTAGGCTTCGTTTATGGCCTGCTTCTGGTCTTCGGTTTCGACATAGGGAAAATTCTCCCGCAGCTTGTCCTCGAATTCCTCCTGGGGATAATAGGAGGTTCCCTGGATCGATCGCCGCAGCGCATACAGGTCGAGTAGTTCCCGGGCGAAATGGATGATGTTACGCTTGGCTTTGAAAATCTTGGTTTTCCAGGTGGTGCCGCCCATCCGGTCCAGGTTGGGGAAACGTCCTTCGAAGGCATTGTATCGGGAAAGAGAATCGAGGTCATGCAGAGGAACGTAGAGGAATTCACAGCTCTGGTATTCGAGTTTCAGGAATTCCATGACCTGGCCCTCGATCTTCAGGGTGGAGAAACCGATAAACCGGCCGATGCCGTGAATCCGGTGGACGACGAAATCATTGATCTGGATTTCCTTGACCCAGGCGCTCTTTTCCGATTCGGAAACGGGTTCGACCGGTTCCCGGGTCCGATATGGATCGGCGGTGAGAAACAGGGCGCGGAGGCTGGTCTGCTCGAAGGAAACCGGGATGGAAAAGGGAAAGGCGGCTGCCGCTCCGGTTTCGGTCACCAATATTTGCGCTGCTTGACCGGTGACTCCGTAGAGACGGATGGTATGACCGGCTGCGGCTCGGTTCTTCAGGATCCGTATTTCTTCGGTTTTCAGGGTTTTCAGGGTCTTGGTCAGTGGGCACAATTCTGGTTGCCGGTCTGAAATGCGCGGGAAATCGAGCAAATCAACGCCTTTCAAGGCGAACGCGGTGCGGGAGATCAATCGGTCGACTGGAGGCAACTGGTCGCCATCGGGCAGATTGGCGCGGATGCGGCAGAAATGATCGAGAAGCTTTTCAGCCTCTTCGAGAAGCCGCCGGCGGTTGCTGGTGATGATCTTGAAATCGCCGGCGATAGCGATCGGTTCAGCGGTGGGGCTGCTGGCGGCCTCGCGGGCGGCGCAGATGAGTACCGATTCGAGGCGGGAAACGGAGCGTTGACTGGCCAGGTCGAACTGGCGGAGCGATTGGATCGTGTCGCCGGCGAATTCGATCCGCAGGGGATTGTCCAGGTTCAACGGGAAGATATCGAATACAAGGCCGCGCCAGGCCATTTCTCCCATTTCTTCGACGAATTCGGTATGCTCATATCCAATTGCGGTGGCCCGATCGATCAGGCTGGACCGGGTTATGGCCATGCCGGTCGACAGAGAAATAGTCATCCGCTCCGGGTCCCAGTCCCGGCTGAGCGGGATACCCATGGCGGCCGGCGTGGTGACGACGATCGCGCGTTGGCGGTGGTGCCAGCAGTCCAGCAGGCGGATGCGCTCTTCCCGTTTGCCGATGTTCGGTTCGGGATCGGTGTAGGGATCGGCGAAAGGCAGGGTCAGGCTTTGTGCAGATGTGTCGCAGTCGCCCAGAAAGCGGAGCCACTGGGTGAGCTTTTCCTTTTTTTCCAGGAAGGGTTCGTTTTCACCGACAAGCCAGAAGGTGGTCCCGGAGTGGAGTTGATGGATCGAAACGACGGCGAGTTCATGCAGTTGCCGGTCGATGGTGTCAATTTCGGCCGTGAATCCCGACGTCTCGATTTCACGGCGGAAATTTGCTCCCAGGGCCTGTTCGATCATCTCCCCATTATAACACCGAATTCACCAGTCGCGGACGATCGCCCGGGAGCTGACACGGCCCTGCTGGTCGAAGGGGATTCCCTCCATCGACAATAGATGCCTCTTCATCGGCAGCCCCCCCTGATAGCCTCCCAGGGTCCGGTCGGTGCGGATGGCCCGATGGCAGGGGATGACAATGGGAAAAGGGTTTTCCGCCAGGGCATGGCCCACGGCCCGGGCGCCCCGGTCGGCGCCGATGCGGGCGGCGATCAGGCCGTATGTGCTGACGTTTCCGCGGAGAATGTCATACTCGGCCAGCAGGACGGCCCGTTGGAAGGGAGAGCAGATTTCCAACCCGATATGAGTCAGGGAAAAGTTGATGTTTTCCCCCTCCAGGAACCGGTCGATCTGTTCGGTCAGGGTATCGATGAGCGGGCAACTTGCCGGAGTCGCCTGGGGAAATCGTTTCGCGCTCATCTGTTCGGCGGATCGATCCGGGCGGGAGAGAAAGATCCGCATGGCCCTGGGGGCTCCTGCCTTTTCTGCCCAGAATATAACAACCGGGCCGAAGCGAGTGGCGACCATTGTCGAGCGAATCTCCTTCAGCCGATCACCTCGGATGGTTTTTTTAAACCTGGTTCAAGGAATCCCGGAATGGGTGTCCGGGTGGTTGCGTCGGGCAGAAAGCTCACCTGGGGGATATACGGCCAGGTTTGCTTGGGCTTGGGGCGGGTAAGGCGGTTCAACCCCCAGATCACGATGATCAGGATGATGATGGCCGCTAAAACCAATCCAGCCATCTTGGTCAGGGCGCCGGGCATCAACGCCTCCCCCTCCTTGGTCAGTCGGGAGATTTCCGACTGAATTTCCTCCTTTTCCCTGAGTACCGACTGGATCTGCTCCCATTCGGAGCGAATCGTCTCGGGAATTACCTCCTGTGCGGTCAGAAATCGGCCCAAATCGCCATAGTTTTGCCTCTGTTCCTTTTCGGACTCGCTGGCCTGGCGGCTGAAATCGGCCTTTTCCCTTTGCAGATCGGCGATTTCTTTATCCAATCCGCTGATGGTCTGTTTTTGCTGGTCGCGAATTCGGGCTATCTCGGTTTGCACCGCCTGGGATTGATCTTCGAGCGGTTTGACCTGTCCCATAGCGGCCGCCGCTTCCTCCCGTCGATCGGGAAGCTCCCGATTCCCCGCATCCCGCTTCTGTTTGATTTCACTGAGCTTTTTCTCCTTTTCAGCCGGAATCATATTGGAATCGCTTTTCAATTTGATCTCATCTGCGTCGAGTTGTTTCAAGCTGTTCTGTATCCGTTCGATCGACAATTGAGCTTGGTTGAGAAGGTTTTTTCCCCGGTTGAGCTCCGTATCGATGCCGTGTTTTTTTTCTTCAACCTGTTTCCGTTCCGTTTCGAAGCGGTCGTTCTCCTGCTTTCGGGTCGCCTGTTTTTCTTGGGATCGTTTTTCACGTTCTTCCGCCTGACGGGACCGTTCGCTCCATTCGGCCTGGACCTTTTGGAGCCGGCCGGACAGTTGCGAGTCGGCCACGGTCAGCTTCGCTTCCCAGGCTTTCTTCCCAGCATCGTGGAGCCGGTCCGCATAGGCTCTCTCCTTGGCTGTCAGCGAGCTTCGCGCCTGGATCAGCTTGCCGCGCCGCCGCAGGTCCTTGAATCCTTCCTGGAAAATCTGCTTCAACCCCATGGTCACCTCCGTTTGGCTCCATTTTATGGATTCGGTTTTGTCATGTCAACGCGGTGGTCCGAATATCTGCGGTCGGAAGGAAACCGGGCTTTTTCCGCAGTTTGGTTCCCTGCTCGAACGCGAAAGCGATCCGGATCAGTTGCGGCTCGCTCCAGGCGGTACCAAAAAAGGAGATCCCCACTGGCAGTCCGTATACGTTTCCGGCGGGAACGGTGATCGAAGGATATCCGGCCGCTGCCGCCACCCAGGAACTGCCGCCGGAAAACCGGTCGCCGAGAATAAGGTCGGACACGCAGACCGGCCCCATGGTGGGAGCCACCAGGGCGTCCAATTGGTGACGGGCCATGACGGTGTCAATCCCGTCTATCCGAGTATAGGTCAGTGATTTGTTGAGAGACTTGCGATAACCGGCTTCGCTCAAGGGCCCTTTGGCTTCGGCCTTGATGAACAATTCCTGGCCGAAATAGGGCATCTCCTGGGCTGCGTGGCGGTCATTGAACTCGATCAGATCCTTGAGGGTGCGGACTGTGGTGGAGACCGGCAATTGGCCGAGGTATTGGTTCAGATCGTGTTTGAATTCGTAGAGCAACATGTCGATTTCCGCATCGAAGAAGTTTTCTCCGCTGAAATCACCAGGCAGATCAATCAATTCAGCTCCCAAAGATTTGCAGGCGGCCAGGGCTGTTTCCATGACCGGATCGACCAGTAGGTGAAAACCGAACATTCGCCGGGCAATGCCCAGTCGGATTCCCTTCAATCCCCGCAAATCGAGGAATTGAGTGTAATCGCCGGGAATATTGATGGTTTTCTCAATCGTGGCCGGATCGCGGGGATCGGTCCCCTTCAGTACCCCGAGGAGAGCGGCGGCGTCGGCTACGGTGCGGGCCATCGGCCCGGCCGTATCCTGGGTGTGGGAAATGGGGATGATGCCACTGCGGCTGATGAGTCCCACGGTCGGTTTGATGCCGACGATCCCGTTGGCCGAAGCCGGAGAGACGATGGATCCGTCGGTCTCGGTCCCTACCGCTACCGCGCACAGGCTGGCAGCGACGGCAACGGCCGAGCCTGAGCTCGATCCGCAGGGATTGCGGTCCAGGGCATAGGGATTCCGGGTGAGGCCGCCGCGGCCGCTCCAGCCACTTGTCGACCGTTCCGAACGGAAATTGGCCCATTCGCTGAGGTTGGTCTTGCCGAGGATAACGGCTCCGGCCTGGCGCAACCTGGCCGCCAGGAATGAGTCCTGCTCGGGAATCGAGTCCTTGAGTGCGAGCGACCCGGCGCTGGTGTGCATTCGGTCGTGGGTGTCGATGTTATCCTTGATAAGGACGGGGATGCCGTGCAGGGGACTGCGTGGGCCCCGGGCTTTCCGTTCTTCATCGAGTTTCCGGGCGATCTCCGGAGCGTCGGGGTTGATTTCGATGACGGCGTTGAGGGTCGGACCCTGCCGGTCGATTTCTTCAATTCGCCGTAGATATCCTTCCACCAGTGATTGGGCCGTGAAGCGGCCTTTTTTCAGCCCCTCCTGCAATTGGGCGATCGACAGTTCATCCAACTCGCCGGTCCGAACTGGTTGAGTCGCCATGGGGCCGGCTGGTTTCGGTGCTGATTGTGCATTGATCCCCGTAACCGCTGCGCTTGCGCTTCCGGCCGCCGCCCACTTGAGAAAGCTCCGCCTTTTCATGTCTGTGCCTCCCGTTTGCCTGCCGTAATCGATCTGCCCCCTCATGATAATCCCCCGCCATTTTTTTCGCAATCGGAAAAAAGATCAGTCTCGATATCTTTGGGAGTGTTGAAAAAATAGACTCCTGTTCAAGGTGTTGTTACAATGGGAGCCGTGATGATCTTCTGAGAGATCGAGGCGGCTGATGTTCCGGCTCTGTTCGTGGTCCGCACCCCGACCTGAGAGAACCGGTACAGTCTGGATGAGCTGGCCGATCTGGGGATCACCGCGGCAGCGGGTTCATACAAGGGCTGGCTCTGTGAAAACGACGGTCAGGCGATCGGATTTTCCATGGTCGACCGGAGCACCGGGGGATCGGCGGCCGGCTCATGGTTTTGGCCGAGCAATGCCTGTGGAATTCGGGTTGTCTGCGAGCCTGGTTGACCACCGATACCGATCCGACTCTGCGGGCCAAAGGCCTGTGTCGCCATCGCAGCTGGAGTGATTGGAAGATCGAGGGAGGCCTCCGTTACATGGAGTTGTTTCCTCCGTGAACTGGAAACGGAGATACGGATCTTATTCGGAAGAGATAGGTGAAATGCTTGCCCAATCCTTTTTCACTGCCGGGAGATGGAGGGTGATTCTTCCCAAAAAATGTACACAGTGAACCGATCACTGTGAACGCACTGTATTGCTTCGCTGAAAATACATAAATGACCGTCTTTTTCCATGCTCCTCGATGCTTATAGTGAACCGTTTTGCCCGATGGTCTCTTTTTTAACTGGTATCGTTCCGGTGAGTTGAGGTGTCGGGGTAATGCCCTGAAAAGATTGTCAATAGATGAAAACCACCGAATTTAGAGAGGAGCTTTATATAAATCTGAGTTTGGCACATGACGTGCTTAATCATAAGCAGGCCTGTAACAACTATGAGGCGAAGAAGTGAATGTTGGGTAGTGTTCATGTCAATATATCAAGGGAGGTGTGTCCCTTGATCAGAATGAATTATACGGTTGTTGGCAATGAAGGCGGGTTGAGTTATTTTACGCAGGGAGGATGGGTGGAGTATGGCTACGGACCTCAAGATTATACGACAAAAATATATGAAAACTGGCTGAGCTTGCCGATATTGGCCAAGTTTACTCCGATTTTGAACAAATCCTTCTCTTTGGGGATTTTGGCAAAACTGCCCGAACCGTCAGTGCCATGCTTGGATTTGGTTTTTAGAGAGAGATTGGTAACCTAGAAAATAGGGCAAAGATGAAGTTCATGTACAGATAAGCACTTGATCATGGAGGAGAAATGGAGCAATCACATCCAGAGCAAAAAACGGTTGAGGCGGTAAAGGAATTGGCCGCGATCCGCGGTTGGCCGGAAATCAAGCCCAATCGTTTCTGGCCGTCGTTTCTGGCCGGTCTTTTTCTTGGAGTCTTCGGTGGTGGAGCG
>Ga0209287_10000639_pt1 | contig 19905 bp, 20 predicted proteins | sample PPLLak3cmMay2015_2_FD_187255 | JGI IMG/M metagenome (GOLD analysis project Ga0209287, IMG submission 187255) | Freshwater sediment microbial communities from Prairie Pothole Lake near Jamestown, North Dakota, USA - PPLs Lake P8 Core (1) Depth... | ecosystem: Environmental > Aquatic > Freshwater... | reverse complement strand
ACGGTTCAAAGGAAAATTGCCAAACCCTCTTTCCCTGCCAAAGGCTGTCTGGATTAATAAGCCTTCGACAGATTGTTTAGTCTCTAATTTATGAAACTGGGTGTCTCATTTTCATTGACACATTCCGTAAGATTCCTTTTCTTGTTTATGAGCTTCAAGCTGTCTATCCATACAATCCAAAACAAATTGATCCCCTTCTGACTCCAACTCAGTACCCGTTCGTTCATAACCCCGTTTCCCGCAAGCTCTTAAAAGTGAATAGCGTTGATTCTTTAACCGGACGCCTGCTTTGACCAGATCTTCATAACCACTAACAAACCTACGGAGGTATAAATACTTATCTGCGGAATGATAGACCTCTTTTGTAAACCCGGCCTTTAAAAGATGAACCAATTTACTCGCATCGATTTTGTCTGTCTTTGGCCCATCATTTAAGAGCTTATTCCTATAGGGATCACAGACTATCATCCTGTCTACGTAATCCGTCAACTCTGTATATAACCATTGAGATGTGGTCGTTTCTTCAACCACTAATATCTTGGTTCCTTTGAGCCCTTTTAAATAGACCTTCATCTCTGCAATATCTGACGGCACATCGATTAAAATGATCTTATTGGATTTTTTAGTCATCCTAGCGATGGCCATGTTCTTAATTGACCAATCTATTGCAATATAATGATCATAAATGATATCCTTCATCTCGGTCTCCTTTCTTTGTGTTAGTTTTTTATTTGAACAATAATTTTTCTAACACAAATGAGGTTACTCCTCAAAGGAGACCGTCTTTCTCATTTTATCGGACCAAGTGAAGTAATTGATATAGCTTAGAGAAATAATAAATATGCCCCCAGAAACCGGTCTATAATGCATTTTTGAAAGGCAAAAAAGTATTTAGAGAACGACACGAAGGATGTCAGCAACTTTATAATGAGGCAATAAAATGAAAAAGGAAAAGATATTCTGGGCAGTAATTGTAATCCTGGCTGTCGGCCTGGCTTCATCCTGGGTCGCACTTTTGGGAATGAAAAAGGAGATCAAAATCATGGGCCAGGAGGCAGAGAGGGCAGTTGATTACAGGAAGATACAGAATGTAATTGCCAAACACTCCTATTATTATGAGGCACAGAAGCAGTCGCTGGAATTTGAAACCGCATGGTCGAAAAAGAGGGATGACATCTCCTATGGTTACAACCATGGGTATTATTATGGGAGGGATGCGGTTGAGAAATATTACGTCAAGGGATATGAAGAGAAGCGGAAACAGAACCTTGAAACGATGAGCAAGCTGTATCCTGATATAAAGAATGTTTCTGAAAACGAGGGGGTCGGGGATATGGTTATACACACCTTGACGACCCCCTTTATTGAGATAGCGGAAGATGGACAAACGGCTAAAGGGGTATGGATGTCAGTCGGACTTGCCGCAGGGGCAGGCGATGCGGGGATGCCTCACTATAACTGGTTCTGGGAAAAATACGGGGTGGATTTTGTGAAAGAGGATGGTGAATGGAAGATCTGGCATTTTCAGATATACTCGGACATAGGGTTCAGTGAAAATCCAGGGACCGGGACAGGCGGCCAACCCGGCGAAGGGCAACCTGGAGCGGCGGCTCCCGGTGCAGTGGAGGCCAAGGGAACCGCGTCGCCTGTAAGCGGACAACTCCAGGCAGGGGTGCACAGCGACATGACCAAGCGTGTACAGATGTATGAGATGTATAGCGCAAAAAGGGTGCCGCAGAATGTGCCTGAACTGCCCAAGCCATATAAAACATGGGCGGACACAACACCTTTTATAAAGTGAAAAGAATGGTGTCAGGTCTACACAATTGACAAACATGATGGAGCTGGCTAGAAAGGGAGATGAGAGTCAGGCAATTTCGAGTGATAATAAAACGGGGCACTCGTGCAGAACGTGCTTTGCTGCTTTCCACCTTCCATGAATAGAAAGGGCTGCGGTGTCAGGGCCTCATTCCTGATAAAAGCCTTCGGAGTTTAATGTTTACCGGGTAATGTTTCAGTGAAGAAACAGCTATGTCTGGCGCTGACATTTCCCCTGTCTGATAGTTTCACGGCATGAGCTGAAATTTATGAATAAAAAGTCAAAAAGCGGAGCAGTCCGGCAGGGTTTTCAATGGGACCTGAGTGCCGTGAAGCTTCCCAAATTGGTCGAGGCAGACCCGCGGGGGCAGGATCTACTCATTAGACTCACGGCACAGGCCCGGCCTTTGTGGTCCGGGGGTAAGATTATGGTGCCTGTGGTCACTTTCAAACCAGCACTGGCAGAGGCCTTGCGGATTGCCCGCAGTGCCGGCAGGCTGGTGCGCAGTCTGGAGGGTGCGGAAAACAAGCTGGCAGCCGAAAGCAGGGGACTAGGTCTGGTTGATCAAAAGAGCGGGGCTTCGCGAGGAGAGCGTGTTTCACGTTTGCTTGTTCTGGCTGATGACGGCGCTGAAAGGTTTTACCGGCAGGTGGAGAAATTGCTGCGCCAGAACGGTCCGCGGGTGCTGGCCCTGCGCCTGGATGTAAAGGCGGAAACCCTCGGGCAAACCATTTTCGACCCGGGTGACCGCGTTCTGCTGTTGCTTCTGGATCACAAAGAGGCGGTCAGCAATATGCTCCTTGCTTTGGCTGAATAAAAACTTACGGTCTCAGCGGCTGGAGCAGTGAGATGCCTGCTAATGTGGAAAACGGGACGCCTTTAAAATACTAAGTTCAAATGAATGGGGTCTCCGTTTGACCTATATATAGAGGGGCTGTAAGCTTTTTAACTTATAATAAAGGTGAGACGCTATCAGCCTGAATTTTATTCTCACCAGTAATGTGTGAGTAATTTTAAATTAATAAGCCCCCTCACCCCAACCCTCTCCCACAAGGGGCGAGGGAGAGAAAGTGAGAGGGGCAATAAACAGGAGTTGATATGACCAAGTGGGGCTGGGGTCGCCAAGTCAACAGATTGAAATGATTTGATAAGTCACAAAAAACCAGCCCCAAATTGGGCTTATAACCACTTTTTCCAACCCCAAAAAGCAGCTTTTAAAGATTGTTGATTTATGTCCATAAGAAAATAAGAAACTTTGTGGGGTAGGGGGCATAATTCAAAATATGAAAACAATTTGCTGGTTGATATTTTGAAGTGCGTCTCCTAAGGCATTGTAAAAAAACAGCTTAATGCCGCCGGCGGGTTCCGAAACCGGCAATCTGAAATTTCCCTTCACAATTTTTTTGTTGCTAAATTTTAGAAGAGCCCCTATAAAATAGCATCACAATTGCTATATTGAGGCGCAAAATGGAATCAGTACCTCGTTTTTTTAAACTTCCTGAAGATCATTTCTTCCTGTTAGGCCCCCGCGGCACAGGTAAGACCTGGTTGACCCAGAGGCTTTTTCCACAGGCGCTCCGTGTTGATCTGCTGGAGCCGGAAACCCTGCGTTCACTGTCTGCACGCCCCGAGCGCTTGCGGGAGTTGATCCAGGGCAGACCCGAGGTCCGGCAGGTTGTCATCGACGAGGTGCAAAAGCTGCCGTCCCTGCTCGAAGTCGTCCACCTGCTGATCGAGGCGAGACAAGGTGTGCAATTTATCTTCACCGGATCAAGCGCGCGCAAGCTCCGGCGTGGCGGTGTGAATCTACTGGGCGGACGCGCAGTGCAGAAAAACCTGCATCCATTTATGGCGGCCGAATTCGGCCCTGGATTTAACATAGATGAGGCATTGCGCCTGGGTATGCTTCCGATCGTGCGGGGGGGCAAGTCGCCGGAGGAGACCCTGCGCGCATATAGCGGTCTCTATTTAAGGGAAGAGGTTCAGATGGAAGGGTTGGTGCGCAATATCGGAAACTTTTCCCGCTTCCTTGAGGCCATCAGCTTTTCGCAGGGCGCCGTCCTGAACCTGGCCAACGTCGCCCGGGACTGCCATGTAAACCGCAAGACAGCGGAGGGGTACCTGGAGATTTTGGAGGATCTATTGCTGGCCTTTCGGGTTCCGGTTTTCACCAAACGCGCGCAGCGCGAACTGGCAGCCCATCCCAAGTTTTTCTTTTTTGATACAGGCGTCTTCCGGGCCAACCGGCCGTCCGGGCCGCTCGATGCCCCTTCGGAGATCGATGGCGCTGCCCTGGAAGGTCTGGTTGCCCAGCATCTTCGATCGTGGTGTGATTATTCCGGCGGCAATTACCGGTTGCATTACTGGCAGACACGGTCAAAAGTGGAGGTGGATTTCGTAGTGTATGGAGAGGGCGGCCTGTACGCCCTGGAAGTGAAGAACTCAATCCAGGTGCGGCAGGAGGACATGCGCGGACTTAAAAATTTCGGTGAAGATTTTCCGGAAAGCCGGCGCTTTCTGCTGTATCGCGGGAAAGAGCGATTTTTACGTGACAATATCCTGTGCTTGCCATGCGAGGAGTTTCTGCTTCAACTGAAACCGGGAGACTTCCCATGATTATTCACCAAAAAAAGGAAGGGGGGGTCACCTTCATTCTTCACTAAATCGATGGGGAGGCTGTTAGCTTGTTAACTTGGTATTCAAACATAAGAAGGTACTCGTATGAAAAAAGTCCTCCTGGTTGTCATAATAATTATCATTGGATATGCCTATTTCCATAACAGATACAGCACATCAATAAACTCCGAACAGGTCTCGGTATCAGAGCAGTACACAGGTAATTCTGATGATGTAATTGCCGGTGCCTACTCAAACCACGAAAGCGGTGTGCAGGTTTCCGGCCAGGGCAGAGTCATAAGGCTGCTTTCAGATGACAATGACGGCAGCAGGCATCAAAGGTTCATACTTCAACTGGATTCAAGCCAGACATTACTGGTTGCTCACAACATCGATATTTCATCAAGGATTGCATCAATCGGGAAAGGTGACTTGATCCAATTCAACGGCGAGTATGAATGGAATGATGAGGGTGGAGTTATACATTGGACACATCATGATCCCGATGGGTCCCATGCTGCCGGCTGGCTTAAGCATCAGGGCCAGATATATCAATGAGCAGGTTGAGGCCGGGGTTGGGCCGAGCGAAGTATTTGACATGGTTAAGAGCAACAATGAATTTGCCTTCTGACATGTATGTTATCCCTGGTTCAATGCAATTGATTACCGGAAGAGCAGGACAGGGTCTGGAATTGCTTCCAGAGTGACTAACTGGCTGCAATGCGATATATGTTAAAGTTGACTTTACAAAATATCGGACTACAAAGCAGGAGGGTCAATTATGGAAAATGACTTGATGCAGAATAAAGGTGAAATGGTCATCTATACCGCTTCTGACGGCACCGTACAGACAGAAGTTCGCCTTGAGGCTGATACGCTTTGGCTTTCACAGAAAATGATGGCGGAACTCTTTGATAAAGACAGCGATACCATTGGCTTACACTTAAAAAATATTTACGCCGAACAAGAACTCGAAGAAAACGCAACTACCGAGATTTTCTCGGTAGTTCAAAAAGAGGGAAAGAGAGATGTAACACGGCGGGTCAAATTCTACAATCTCGACGCGATCCTCTCGGTTGGCTATCGTTAAAATATGAGGGTCAGGCACTGACATTGATAGATCCCTGAGGGTGTAAATTTGTACTGTGGAAAAAGAAATCTATAGAGGGATGTCGATAATCAATGTTATTAAAAATCAGAAAGGAGAAATCATGGGAACTTCCGAAGAAAAGCTGACAGCAAACGTTAGCCGTCGTGGTTTTTTGAAGGGCGCGGTCGTTTCAACAACAGGGGCTCTTGCGGCCGCGGCTGCTCCTTATTCAGGTTTTGGTGCTGGGGAAGCGGCAGATACCTGCGAAGATCCATATGCATTTCTGGAACCGCTTCCCGAGGTCCCGGAAAAAGATATTGTCAGTACAATCACCAAAGATATTATCGTCGTAGGAGCAGGAAACTGCGGGCACGTAGCCGCTCTTACCGCGGTGACAGAAGGCGCCTCTGTCCTTTGTGTGGAGAAATACGATAAGGAGTTCTTTTATTCCGAAAGAGGGGACATTATGGGAGGCGGGTATCCCCAGGAGGTGGGCACAGTTAACTCCAGGTGGATGATGAAGCGCGGCGCTCCCTATATACCATACGAAGATTTTGCAAATCAGTGGCAGAGGCAGCAGGCGAGTCGCTGTAATCCGGATATCATCCGTGATTTTTACCGGCATTCCGGCGAAACTATAGACTGGCTGATTTCCGATGTTCCCGATGAGTTAATGTCACAGGCTGTCGGCTTCATGTGCCCGCCTACCCCGGAATTTAAGGCCGCCTTCCCCGACAACTCAATAGGCGGCTGGTATTCCTGGATAGGCTCCATCCAGTTTTTTACTAAATTCGAGAAAAATCCGGATGGGACATGGCCTGTGAGGAAAAGATTCTGGCTGAAGATCTGCCAGCAGCACATCGAGAAGGCAAAAGGTCTTGGCGCCCAATTTGAATTCGGTCAGACAGTGGATCGGCTGATCCGGAATGATAAAGGTGACGTCATCGGCTGCATGGCCTTTGATTCCAGCGGCAAATATCATAAGTACCTTGGCAGCAAGGGAGTGATCCTTGCCTGCGGCGGCTTTGAAGGCAACCAGGATATGGTTCTGGCATTTGCCAATCAGCAGAATCTCTATTATTTTGGATACAAAAAACCGACATCCGCCATGCCCCAGCCCGGCACAGGCGAGCCCATCGAGGCGGCTATCCGGATAGGCGCCTTATTGCATCTTGGCCCTACTGGCACCGGTTCGGGCAGGATAGCCGAGTTGCCGTTCCGTGCTCCCTACCCGCAGTTCAACGGCAACGGAGAGCGTTTCGCTAACGAATTTACACTGTCGGGTTATGCTGCGCAATATCAGCCTGATGGTTTGTATTGTCAGATAGGTGATAACAAGTGGCGTGAGTACATGAAGCTGATGCCCTATGGTCATGGCTCCATAGACGTGGTTAACCCGGCGTTTGAGTATTTCGCGGAGCAGGTTGAAAAGATTGTTCCGGGGGATCCAAAAGGCGGCTATGTTCCCTGGACCGGGGGAGCCGAACTGAACTCCGAGGTACAGAAGAAGATGCGCTCCAATACCTGGTGCGCCAACACTCTTAGTGAGCTTCTTGATTTAATCGGTTATTCCGGCCAGCCCAAGGCAAATATTCTTGCCGGCATAGAGCGCTATAACCGGCTCTGCGCTAAAGGCCATGATGACGACTATGGAAAACCTCCCCAGCTGATGTGGGCTGTTGATACCCCGCCCTTCTACGGCTGTTCCGGCCGGTCATCCAAGAGTACAGGTTCGGTGACATGGTCCGGAGGTCTTGCCGTCGATAAAAACTATAATGTTCGCGACAGGGACTGCAAGCCCATCAAAGGGCTCTTCGCTGCCGGCAACGCTGCGGGTGGGAAAATGGTACTCGAATACGGCCCGGTTATTTCCGGCATTGCCAATGGGACGGCGATCACGACAGGACGCCTTGCCGCGCTAAGTGCGCTTGGCCGTAAACCGGCTTCTAAACAGGAAAAGGGTGAATGAGTACATTAATCGGGGGCAGACCTTCATTATTGCGGAGAGCCCATGCAGGAAAAGATGGATTAATAATGATGTTTTCTGCCTTTACGCGGGTTCCCTGAATCACAATAAAAATTTATATTCGAATACTTAAAGGCCTATGCTCATGAACAGGCAAATTGTAATAAAAAGCGCAGCAATTGTATCGGTAGCATTAATTCTTTTTCTAATTGGGCTATCTGTTTATTTTGGGCTGACAGGTAATGCCGATGCATTCTTTTTGGTCAGTTCGTCAAATGCATTTTTTGTAATCATGTTATACTTTTTAATCAGGTTTCATCGGTCAAATCAGATAAAATCATCCCTGTCAGGAATGGAGGACCGAGGTGAAGCAGGGGACATCCATAAAGAACAGTAGTGAACAGGGGATGGCTGACAGATGATAGATATCAGCCCAGCCGCTTGCCGCTGTCGCGGCCAGTTTGATCGTGCGTGATACTGCAATCGTATTTTAGCTGCGGAGCAGCGAAATGTTAATAGATTTTCGAAGGTGATAGATTTTTTAGCTCCGGAGGAGCGGCATGTTAAATATTATATCTGATTTGCATTCTTTTTATTATGCCGCTCCTCCGGAGCTAAAATTAAATTGCAATTTACCTGCTATTAATATATCGCGCCTATGGCGCTGTGTTACGGTAAAACAAATGAAGTTTCATAAGAGAGATCAGATAAAAAATAAAAGATAAAAGGGAGAACCTTTCTGGCTTCCCGGCATACCGGCTTTCAGGCTTTTTTGATATGATCCACAATTAAAAAAGGAGGGCATTATGAATACGATTAAATCGTTCATGGGAAGACGGCAGTTTTTGATCGCTACAGGTGCGGCGTCCGCGTGTGCGCTGACCTGCAAAAAACTCACTGGTTTTCAGGCCAGCGCCGCAATGGCAGCCGAAAAGGCTGCGGCTGCCGGCGTTCAAACAGCAAAAAAACAGAATTATAACCTTGTCGAGAAGATGATCACTTCACAATACTGGCTCAGTGAAAACAGGGACATGTTCTCAGGCGATTTCACCCTTGAATTGCCGAACGCACCTCCGGGCATGCCCCAGTATTTTAATCCTGAAGAATTCAAGCTTTATAAGGACTGGCTGAGCCGGACGGTAAAGACATGGAAAGTTAACCCCGGATATGAGATTTACGGCACTAAAAATGAAAATCTTTTCTGGGTTGTCCGCGAATGCTCAGGAGATGTCCACTGGGCGGGTACAGATGGAAAATTCGAGAGCAGGATGGTATCAAGGATCACTACTGAAAAAGGCAAGATCAAACATATGAAAGAGCTGTCCGATCCCCTCAGTTTTCTGAAGGCAATCGGGGCTGAAGTGCCCATATTCCGTGTTGAGATGGACCATGAGGAGATAAAAAAGGTCAAAGCCGAGGCGGCAAAGAATGAAAAACCGGCTGCACCAATGGATAACAGCCCTGCAGCCGTGGCGAAAAGACTCTCCAATAACCTTGCTGTTTACAGAGACGCATTAGACTATAGCGCAGAAGCGGGTATGATGACGCTTGCTGAAAACTGTGAATGGAGAGTCTGGTTTCTGCCGCCTGAAATGAAAGAGGCCTATTATGGAGATGAAGCCATAGGCATTGATATCTGGTCAACACGCAGCGTGATCTCTTACAAATACTTTCCCGACGCGGTCATTTATGAAACCGACGATCCGTCCATATATTTTATTGAATGCGGCGGCGGCGGAATTTCTGAATGGCAGGGGAATAATGTCCGCGGTGCATACCGTAACCGTTACGTCATGTTTTGCCAGTTTCAAAACGGGGCTTTAATAAGGCATCATGAATATTTAAACCCTGTAAACAAATTCAATTCCATAAATAAAAGCATACCGTCCTTTCCTTACTATTTTTGAGCCATTCGGCCATGAAAAAACAAGGGGGTCATGCACTGACATTGGAAAAAAATATTTTAAATATCACAAAATGCCGGATCGGATAAATTGGATTTGAAAAACTTGTCTTGACAATATGCAATGTATGTTGTAAATTTGCAATGTAAATTTACAACATGGTAGGCAGAAATTAGATGAAAACCGAAACTGCAATACCCCGCCTGCTCCGGAAACCGGACCGGTCTTTTTTTCTCTTCGGTCCCAGGGGAACAGGCAAGAGCACATGGCTGAATCAAGTTATGCCGGATGCCTTCCGCCTGGATTTTCTTGATGCATCTCTCTTTCTTGAACTTTCCCGCGACCCCCATCTTCTCGAAGCAATAATAGGAAACCGGCCAAAAGGCACATGGATCATACTGGATGAAATTCAAAAAATACCTACTCTCCTGGACGAGGTCCATCGCCTTATGGAGTCAAAGCGATGGCGTTTTGCCCTGTGCGGATCTTCGGCCCGTAAACTGCGACGTGGAGGGGCCAACCTCCTTGCAGGGCGGGCGATAACCCTTTCAATGGAAGGATTCTCCTCTGCGGAGCTGGCCGGGGACTTTGACCTTTATAAGGCATTGAACTGGGGGCTCCTGCCCATGGTTCACAATGAGCCTGATTATGCCTCCGAAATATTGAGGGCCTATGTAAATACCTACCTTAAAGAAGAATTGCAGGCTGAAGGTCTGATCCGCAATGTCCCCCCGTTTTTACGGTTCATGGCAGTGGCAGGGCAGATAAACGGGCAGGCGTTTAACAGCCAGAACATTTCACGTGAAGCAGCAGTCGCACGCAGCACCGTGGATACATATTTTGCCATCCTTGCGGACACCCTTGTCGGTCACATCCTCCCTGCCTGGCGACCGGGCCTCAAGGTAAGGGAGATTGCACAGCCGAAATTTTACTGGTTTGATCCGGGTGTGGCAAGGGCCGCGGCAGGCCTGCTGGCTGATAAGGTTGACCGGTTCTGGCAGGGGAAAGCGCTGGAGACCCTCATTTTCCATGAACTGCGCGTATATAACGAGATCAGCGGCAAGCACCGCGGGATTGCTTATTACAGGACCCCGGCCGGAGTGGAAATAGATTTTATTATAGAAACCTCCAAAGGGCAGCGAAACAGGCCTTCGCAGGTGGTGGCTATCGAAATCAAACTGGCTGAAAAGTGGGACCGTGTGTGGGACAAACCAATGAGAAGCCTTGCCGAAAATTCCGGCATCAGGGTTGATCACATGATAGGGGTCTATTGTGGAACACGAAGTTATCTTTTTGACGGAGTTCATGTTATGCCGGTTGCTGATTTTATTAAGGCACTCTTTTCAGGGGAAATCTTTTAGCAGACAGGGACTGTTAACTTAATACGAAAAGTAACGGGGTCGGACACTGACATTTACATAACAGGACGCGCAATTACAGGGAAGGACAAAAAGCAATTGACGGGGTTATGAAGATGACTGGAGAGATAAAAGTCAAAACGGGATCACGCGTGGAGATGCTGGACATCACGCCGCTTGTGCAGAGGGAGGTGGCGCGGAATGGCGTTTCAGGGGGAATCTGCGTCGTCTATGTGCCTCACACGACCGCGGGGATTACTATCAACGAGGGGGCTGATCCTGACGTCTGCACGGATATTGTCACCACACTGAATGAACTCGTTCCTCCCCATGCCGGTTACCGGCACATGGAAGGAAATGCAGACAGCCATGTCAAGGCCTCTCTCATGGGAAGTTCGGTCAGCGTAATCATTGACCAGGGAAATCTGGTCCTGGGCACCTGGCAGAAGATCTTTTTCTGTGAATTTGACGGGCCGAGGACAAGGAAGGTCCTGGTTAAAATTATCTCATAAACCGGCAAAGCAAAGCAGACTTTGCTGCTAATATATATAAAGAACAGCTGCTGCTCAACATTAATCCAAGGAGTGAAAAATGATCAGGACAATATCTAAAGGGATAATTTTTTCAGTGTTATTTGTAATGGCGCCTTTAACGGGGCGGGCTGCTGATCAGCCTCCGGCTGGCGTAGTGCCCGGGCAGATGCCGGCAGTCCAGATGATGGAGGTCCCCAGCAGCATCCAGCTGGACCGGGACATCGTGTTTGCAACCATGGACGGTCATGAGCTGAAGCTGGATATCGCCTGCCCAAAGGCCGGTAACGGGAAGCTCCCGGCCGTCATTTATATCCATGGGGGCGGCTGGGTTCTGGGTGACAAGAGTCCCAATGAGGCCATAACCTATGCCAAAAACGGTTTTGTCGGGATAGCGATACAGTATCGTTTGAGCACCGTGGCCAGGTTCCCGGCGGCAGTTCATGACTGCAAGAGCGCCATACGCTGGGTCCGGGCCAATGCCAAAAAATACGGGATCGACCCTGATAAGATCGGTGTTATAGGAGAATCGGCAGGCGGGCATCTTGTAGCCCTGATGGGGACCTCAGGCGGAGAGCCCTCCCTGGAAGGTGATGGGCCCTATAAGGAATATTCGAGCAGGGTCCAGGCTGTGGTGGACAATTTTGGACCGATCGACCTCCTGACACTAAAAGATACCCCATCGCCGATGGACCCTGATCCCACAGTCGGACCGATCGCCGGATGGCTGGGCAAGCCCGCCAGGGAGGTGCCTGAGCTTGTCAAGAAGGCCAACCCTATTACCTATATCGATCCAAATGATCCTCCCGTATTGCTCGTGCACGGCGAGAAAGACGACCTGGTGCCGATCCGGCAGTCGGAGCTTTTTTATGACGCGCTTACCATGGCCGGTGTAAAGGCTGAACTCGTGCGCGTAAAAAATGCGGGTCACGGATTTCAATCTGTTCAGGGCGCTGCAATAAGCCCCGGCGCGGATGAAATCACAAACATGCAGATGGCCTGGTTTAAAGAGGTGTTCGGAGTAAAATGAAGGAAATCAGCAAAGAAAGCCTTAATGCTGCCATCAGGGACTTGAATAATACGTTCTACCTGGCCCCATATGATGGTTTTCAAGTTGCATGGGGTGCGATATTAAAATTGGCCGGCCTTATCCCGCAAAATAAAGAGCTTGACCGGATGGTTACACTTTTGAAAATTATTCCCGAAGAAAAGGTAAGGGATATACTGTCTGATTCAGCAGTTGATGAGTTATTGAATGTCCGGCCACGACTTGAGACATTATTAGCAAATCAGCATAAAAGGATTAATGATGCCACCTCTCATGAAATGACGGAATTTATCAGGCTGCGCACTATCGATCCGGGAGCCGCCTTAGTCATTCTGACAGGTATTCTTAAGAGAATCCGTGATCACAGGGTGCATGGTTTTGAGACAAAAGAAGGATCGCAGGATGAGGTGATCTTCCGCGCTTCGCTCAGATTATTATATAAACTGGGCGGATTCGCCGCGGAATGTCTTGGCGCCGGTTAATAATACAAAATAAAGGAAGGAGGATTTATGAACATTATGCAGTATATAACCATTGAAGAGGTTCAGAGAGTCTGCTCGGAGCTGGGCATCAGGGACTGGTCCTCCATTTCAGAGGCAAGAGTGCCTATGGGAGAGGCTGAAAAGATCCTTGCCCGCGTCAATGTAAAGGCAATGCCGATTTCCCCTGACGTATTCCGTCAGGGGCTTGAGGTGGAACTTGAACACGGCACCAGGTTCCAGGACGCCAATGTAACAAATAACCATCCATTACTTACCGGGATGATAGTCCTGGCCCATCTTAAGGAATCCATGGAATACTACGAGCGGCTGGAGGTTGCCGAGGTTGAAGGAGACCTTTTAAAGGCCATCAGCGGCGGCGACCCGGATAAGATCCGTAAAAAGTACCGGCAACTTATTGATGCAAGACGGGCGCTTGTGGAGGCAGAGATAAAACAGATTGCATAGAGGCACCTAGGAAAAATCAGGGGTCAGGTGATGACATTGACATGAATCTATGGCAGGGTATGTTCTGATGAGAAGAATATTGTTTTTACTCGTATGTATCTTTTTGATGACTGCCGCCATTGCCGGCGCGGATGTCTCCGACAAAGATGCCCTATTGATTCAGGCGGCAAAAGACGGCGACCTTGCGGAGGTTAATGCCGCACTAACCGGCGGCGCTGATGTGAATGCAAAGGGGGCCGATGGCGCCACCGCCCTCTGGATGGCATCCCAGCTGGGTCACACCGATGTCGTTAAAACACTTCTTTCAAACGGCGCCGAGGTAGATGCAAGGACGACCTCCGACGGCATAACGGCCCTTTATGCGGCCTCCCAGAACGGTCATTCGGATATTGTCGCACTCCTTATTGAAGGGGGTGCTGATGTGAATCCTCAAAAGGCTGCAAACGGCATCACAGCCCTCTGGGTGGCGGTCAGGAACGGCTATGCGGATGTCGTCAGACTCCTTCTCGAAAGGGGCGCCGACGTGAATGCAAAGGACAGCATATATGGTGTAACCGCCCTGTATATGGCGGCCCAGAACGGCCATACGGATGCCCTCAGTCTCCTCCTTGAAAAGGGCGCTGACGTTAATGCGAGGGAAACGGACGGCACCACCGCCCTCTGGATAGCATCGCAGCAAGGCCATGCAGAGGTTGTCAGGCTCCTTCTCGAAAAGGGCGCCGAGGTCAATGTCAGGGGGATGATCAGCAATGTAGAACTGTCGGCCTTGAATGCAGCAAAAATTATGGGGCAGACAGAGATCGTGAGGATGCTTGAGAACGCCGGCGCCGCGGAATGAGCCTGTCCGCAAAAAACCTCGTCAAATACCGACATTGATCCAAAAGACATGGCTGGTCAGGCCGTGATCCGGATTGTGTCGGAGACCCATATGGAAATATGAAGCTCAAGTCAGGGGCACGGGAGTGAAATTCAGATCAACATTACAACCACAAGGGAGGGGGCAGGTTATGGTAAGGGAAAAGACGATAGGATTTGACAGGATTATGGATGGTGTAAAAGGCAGCGGATACGGAATCATGGCGGTTCTAACGGCCGCCCTTATATGGATGGCAGGGCCGGCGGCATCCGTCTTCGGGCAGCAGGCCGGCCAGGAGGGCGCGTCGGAGGGCGGGCTGGCCGCCTGGACCTCCACCGCGGATATCAAGTTTACTGCGGCCGTATATATCAGCGACGGCGACCACCTGCCGGATAAATCCACCTCCACGGCCGTGTCCGGCGGGACAGTGGGAGACAATTCCGCATCGGGCATAAGGATCACTTCGAAGGCGGAAAGCTTTAACGGGCTCTATGTCAGGGGAGGCAAATCCGCCTATACCCTTTCGGACTCCACCATCGAGCTGTCCGGAAACGGGAGCAACGACTTTGTCGGCATCGGGTCGGGCGCCATGGCCGACGGCGGGGCCACACTGGTTCTGAAGAATGTAAATATCACAACCAACGGAACGATCCGCTCCGCAACCACATCAATAGACAACAGCACACTCAAGGTCTATGACTCCACGCTGATTGCGAACGGCGGCCCGCTGCCCAGGGATTATAAGGCCAAGATCGGCCCAGGCATGATGGAGGCCCCTGCACCGCTGGGGATCGCCGGCACCGCCCGTGCCTGCCTCACCCTGAATAATTCAAGCAGCTACTTTTACAACTCCACCATAATTGCCGATGGCTGGGGCGCCCTGTCCACGGACATGGCGCAGGATCATGTGTATCTCGAAGCCAACAACTGCGATGTCCAGGTGCGCAACAGCGGTTACGCCACCTATGCGGACTGGTCCTGCAAGGTCGTCATCAATAATTCCAGGATGAAGAGCGGGGCCTATACGGGAATCATTGCCGGTCCCGGCGAACTCCGGCTTAATGACACAGAGGCTGTCTCAGGCAACAACAGCGTCATGATGCACAGCGTTATGCGCGATGACCCTTCGGAGATCGGCCTTCTTAAAATCAAGGGCGGAAAGATTACGGCCAAAAATGCCCTCCTGCTGGTCAAGAGCACCAATGCCGACATCGACCTGGAGGGGGTTCAAATGATCTCCGAGAAGGGTCTCCTGCTTCATTCAATAATCAACGATGACACCATGGCCACCAAGCTAAACGGCCGGAAGGTGACCGGCATCCGCGCGACCTTCAGCAAAATGAGCGTTGAGGGCAATATCCTTCATGAGGATAGGTCGCGGACCATGTCGGTTGTTCTCTCCGGCACGATGCTGAAGGGAAGCATCAAAAATGCTGAACTCTCACTTGATTCGGCGAGCAAATGGACGGCCACGGCGGACTCAAAGGTTACCCTTGTCGGGATCTCCGATGTTTCATGCATCGATGCGCCGGCAGGGGTTACGATCACAGCCTCTGCGGGCAAGGGCTGCAGCCTGAAGGGGACCTACAAATTGTCGAGCGGCGGGGCGCTGAAAATGACCGCCATCTGAGTTGAAAAAGGTATAAGGGGCACTCCGGTCCCAAAGAGCCTTGCGATCAGACAATATTAGTTGTCTATTGATAAATCTGAGATATCCCGCAACTGCAGAAAGCAGGCATGAAATCCCTTTATACCTGCTCTTCAGGCTTTTATGTCCGGGGAAATAAAAAAGGCGATTGAGATGAAAATCTCAACCGCCTTTTTGACTTCTGCATTTCAGATCAGCTGTCTACGCCAGCAGCCCGGCAGCCTCCTTCATGGCGCTGCCGATTTTAATCCTGTTGGGGCAGACGGACTCGGCTATGGAAAAGTCCCTTTTTGACAGGCCGGCCCTGATTGTCTCAGGCATCTGACGGAAAAGCTCCCTGGCCTGGTCCCTCTCGCCGTAGCTGTTGTAATACATCATGTAGCGCAGGACATCATATATCCTGCTTTCCGATGACATGGCCAGCTCACACCTCATGCAACCCCTGCAATAAAGGCTGCACGTGTTTTCAGCCAGACGGTTCAGGACCCTGATGTCCAGGGATGTAAGTTTTTTCCCGTCAGAAGCCGCTGCGGTGTTATCCTTCAGGATTGTTACGCTGGTGATCTTGGAAATAAGGCCCGACACCCTCTCATCCGCCCATACGAACTTTAATTTTGCCTGTTCCAGTGTATAGCCCTTGTCAATGAAATGCTGAATGGCTGAGAGGTCCTCCGGCTCCGAGCTGGCTGCCTGGGCCTGCATGCCGGGCGGCTGCCCCTGGGCCTGTCCGCCCTGCCCCTGCGGCGCGCCCTGCTCCTGCGGCTGTCCTCCGGCGCCTGGCGGCCCTCCCTCCTGTCCGGCGGGCATGCCTGGAGGCCGGCCTCCACCAAAACGCTGCCCCTGGGTCTTCATGGCTATGAAACCAATGCCGGCCTTTGAAATGGCGTCCATGGCCTTCTTCATTTCATCATTCATCATCTGGTAGCTGTATGATGCAGTGATAGAATCTATCCAGCCTAGCTTTGCTGCAGCCGTGAGCATCTGGGGGACATTGGCATGGGCGGCGAATCCAAAGAATTTTATCTTTCCTTCCTTCTTTTTCTGTTCAGCCCATGTCTTGACCTCCTGGGTAAAGACACCGGCATCCTGGGGGCCCTGGAGAAGGAACAGATCAACATAATCGGTCTTCATCCTTTCAAGGGATTGTGTGAGCAGGGGCTCCATTTCCTTGGGTGTAAAGGCCCGTGTGGGCTTTGTTACAAGGAAGACCTTTTTACGGTCCGAGGGGTACTTAGTAAAGTACTGGCCTATCCCCAGTTCACACTTTCCGTTCTCATATTCGCTGGCGGAATCCCAGTATGTAACGCCCATCTGAAAGCCAATCCGTAAAAGCGCCTCGTTTGTTGTCCAGTCACCGCCGCCCATTCCCAGGATCGGCACAGACACACCGGTCTTTCCCAGGGCACGCTTCGGGATCTCCTTTGAGGCGCTCCCCTTTTCTGCCTCAGCGCCGGCGGCGATTCCGGCAGCGCCTGCGGACAAGGCCAGGGACGCGCTCCCTACGGTAGTGGCCTTTAAAAATGCCCTTCGGTCCATGAGTTTCTTTTCAGTATTCATAGTCTGTTTGCCTCCTCTGTTTATTGCCCTGATGGAAGGACAGGGGATAGGGGTTGTTGAATTAAGGTGAATACCTGAGACGGTTCGACAACAATTGCCGCTAATAATACTTAAAATTTAAATTAATATCAATAGATCGAGCTCAGGAATTACTTTTATTTTTTTATGCAATTTCTGCCCTTAAGATAATGGGAGTCAGGAGGGGTTATGTTAATTTATTCCTGCATTTATCGAGCAGAATCTCCTCCCCTTAGAATAAGGGGAGAAGGCCTGCGCGCCGTAGCTTTAGCGAAGGTGTGAGGGGTTATGTTAAGGTTCCCTGACTTTATCATAACTCCCCCCAACCCCCTCTTATCTTAAGAGGGGGAAAATCTCTCACCAAACCTAATCGAAATTCCATGTCTGATCAAGCTTAACGCACCAGTGACAAATGCTTTGGCTGTCTTCAGTCCTCCATCCTCTGCCTTCTGTCCTCCGACCTCTGATTTTCCTTGACCAATACACGGCAAAGAGATTATTCTAATGCAAAAAACCTTAAAGGGTAAAATCGCAGGACATGCCGCATCAGAATGTCATAAATATTAATCCTGAAGTTCTTGCATGGGCCCGCAAGGAGTCCGGACTGGAGATCGATGAAATCCTGTCGGCCCTTGAAGCAGATCATCCCACCTACCAGCTCTGGGAGAGGTTCGGCAACAACATCCCCTTCAGCAAGATAAAAATCCTCGCAAAGATCTTTCAAAGGCAGACAGCGGTGTTTTTCCTGCCCTCGGTCCCCGAAAAATCAGAAAGGCCGATGGATAACAGAAATTTAAAGGATTTTAATGCCAGACTTTCAGCTGAGACCATGCTGTCAATCAGGAGGGCGAACAGATACAGTGAACTGTTGAATAACCTTAACGGCGAGACTTATTATCGTGGCATATACAAATGGCTCAGTGAGTTTAACGAGGTTTTCTACAATCCCAAGAGGATTGACCGTGAGGAGATCTGTGTATGGGTCCGAGGGAAAATAGGCATTTCTGTTGACGAGCAGCTTTCCAGCCAGAGCCAGTCTCAGATCTTTAAAATGTGGAGGGCTGCCTTTGAGAAAGAACTGGGAATACCAGCATTCCAGTTTAAAATGCCTGCACAGGAGATTCAGGGTTTCAGCCTGAACGAACAGATCCCCTATTGCATCACTGTCAATAATAAGCATTCAATAACAGGAAAAATATTTACCCTGTTTCACGAACTGGGGCACCTGCTGAAGAGACAGGGAGGGATTTGTTTTCCTGAAAACGTGCCGGATAATCAGATTCTTGAACTGGAATGCAATGCCTTTGCCGGGATGCTGCTGGTCCCGCGGGAGGCTGTAAAACCCCTTGATTCGGCTGATGCTATTTTTACCTTTTCAAACAAACTGAAGGTCAGCAGCGAGTGCTACCTGAGAAGGCTCAGGGGCCTCAAAATGATTGATGACAGGAGATTTTTCAGCCTGCTTTCAGAAATCAGAGACAGGGCAAAGGAGCCGTCAAAGGGATTCGGCAGGGCAACCAGTATTGAAAAGGCAGTCAGTTCGCGGGGGCAGCATTTATTCGATTCCGTTGCCGGGGCGGCGGCAAAGAACAGGATCTCGTACGGACTGGCCTCCGACATACTGGGAATAAAAATAAACCACCTTTTAAACTATTAGTGACAAATCATGCCCGACAGTACAAGCAGCAACATATACTTTATTGATACAGGCGCCCTGGTAAGGATATTCAGCGCATATCCGGCCGGCCTGGCTGACAGGATCTGGGAGAAGCTGGAGGGATTATTTTTGAATGGCATGATGTTCTCCCACCAGATTGTATATGACGAGATTACCACGGACTCAAAACGGCCTGATCCGCTTTCAAAAAAAATAGCCCCCATGCAGGCATACTTTAAACCCATGAGCTTTGAGCAGGCCCAGTCGGTGTCCGGCATAATAAAAAAATTCCCCCAGCTGATTGGCCCTGAAAACGAAAAGGAACAGGCAGAGCCCTGGCTGATCGCCTCGGCGATCCTGGAACAGAACCAGCTGAGTCTTTTTAATCCCGACAAGAAGGTCTATATTGTCAGCGAGCAGGGTGAGGCTGAGACGGATAAAATCCCGTCAATCTGCGAAGGCCTTGGCCTGGGTCATCTGAATCTTTCAGGTTTATTCCGGCTGAACAACTGGTCTTTTGAGCTGGAGGCAGCAGCTGCTGATTCATGAAGTCTGCTTTTGTCACAACTCCCATTCGCCCCCCAAAAGGAGGAGGCTATTTCATAAGAGACATTTAGATGCAGTTTCATGACAGCGCAGCCGCTTGCCGCTGGCGCGGCCAGTTTAATCGTGCATGAGACTTCAATCGGCTTTCAGCTGCGGAGCAGCGAAATGCTAATAGATCTTGAAGGTGATAGATTTTTCAGCTCCGGAGGAGCGGCATGTTAAATATTATATCTGATTTGCATTCTTTTTATTATGCCGCTCCTCCGGAGCTAAAATTAAATTGCAATTTACCTGCTATTAATATATCGCGCCTATGGCGCTGTGTTACGGTAAAACAAATGAAGT
>Ga0209287_10000637_pt1 | contig 19960 bp, 14 predicted proteins | sample PPLLak3cmMay2015_2_FD_187255 | JGI IMG/M metagenome (GOLD analysis project Ga0209287, IMG submission 187255) | Freshwater sediment microbial communities from Prairie Pothole Lake near Jamestown, North Dakota, USA - PPLs Lake P8 Core (1) Depth... | ecosystem: Environmental > Aquatic > Freshwater... | reverse complement strand
TTGCGGGCGGTCGAGCGGCTCACGGCGCTCTGGGCGCTCAGTGAAGCGGGGCTCGGCGGCTTTCTGCACGCGGTGAAAAGCCCGTTGACCGGCACGGTCATAGGCGGCGCTGCCGTGCTGATTATCTGCCTGATTGCTCACTATTCGGAAAAGAAATTCCTGGCGATTCTCAGGGCCGGCACCATCGTTTTGATTATTAAAGCCGCAGTAAGCCCCTACTCACCTTTTACCGCATATATTGCCCTGGCGTTTCAGGCGGTTGCGGGGGCGGTATTTTTCAGCACCATAGCGCATTTTCGCACGGCCGCCTTTCTGCTGGGCATTACCGGGCTCATGGAGTCTGCTCTTCAGAAGGTTTTGCTGTTAACCATATTGTATGGAAAATCTCTGTGGGAATCCATCAATGTGTTTTTCGGCTATGTAGCGCGTCAATTCGGGCTTGCGGATTTTAATACCGGCATGAGCCCCAGTTTCTGGTTGATTATGGCGTATTTCGTGTTTTACGGGGCAGTCGGCGTTTTTGTCGGGTTGCTGGGCGGTTCGCTGCCGGAAACGATTGCCAGGGCGATGAAAACCGCGCCGCCAATAACACCGATAGATTCTCCGGTTGCGGAAGCTCCGGCCGGAAGCGCCAGACGCCGCAAACCGTTCTGGAAAAACAGGCTGTTACACTCCTGTCTGCTTATCTCATTCATCGCGGTGACGCTTACTTTTCTTTCGCCGGTTATGCATGACACGATCAGAGGGGTTGCCACGATTGTGCAAACCGTCGCCGTTCTGCTTTTCTGGTATTTTTTCGCGGCGCCTCTGATGATGAAGATATTGCGGCATATTCTCAGGAAAAAAGAGGCCGGATACGGTCATGATATACGGAATGTTCTTACCCTTTTTCCGCAGCTCAAAGCGCATGCACGGCAGCGCTGGATTGAAACGGCCGAGAAAAACGGATTCGTCCGGGGATGGTATTTTATAATCGGCATGATCGTATTGACGCTGAGTATCGAAGGCGTGCCGCAACAACCGGCGGCGCAGTGCACCGTTTTTATTCCGAAGACGGGAGACACGGATGGTTCAGGACTATGAGAAAGCAGCCGCACCGGAAAGCCGGATCTATCTGCTTACCGGGCCTATTCGCAGCGGTAAAACGACCGCACTGTCTCGCTGGATTGCGGATAAAAAAAAGGTCGGGGGTTTTCTCACCCCGGATATAAACGGCAGAAGAGTGCTGTATGATATAGGAAGCCGCACGCATGTTCCTTTTGAGGTTGACGACACGGCTGTCAGCCGTAACGAGTATATCCGTATCGGCCGGTTTCATTTTTACCGTGCCGCCTTTGACCGGGGAGCGGACATCATCACTGCTGCCATGCAACAACCGGCGGATATTGTAATTGTCGATGAGATCGGAAAAGCGGAATTGAAAAACAGCGGGTTCGCTGAAATCGTCAAACAGCTCATCCGCGCACAACGATCGCACGAATTCAAGGGCGATCTGTTGTTTGTCGTACGGGACACGCTTCTGAAAAAAGTGATAATTCATTTTGATATTCAATCGTACCGGTTAATCGGTGCGAACGATTTGCCGGGGAGGCCGTAATGGAAAAACCAGCATTTCCGGTTAAACCCCGGTGCAAACTCTTTCTTTCGACGGATATTCTGGAAGGGGCCTTCGGAGAAGGAAAGTGGCGTTTGCTCGAGGCGCTTCGAAAAGAAGGAACGCTTGTGGCTGCGGCGCATATGCTGGGCCGCAGCTACCGCAAAGCGTGGGGCGATATCCGCCGGGCCGAACAGGGACTGTGTTGTAAGCTCGTTGAACCATCACGCGGCGGTCCCCAGAAAGGAAAAACAGAACTGACCCCCTTTGCCCTGCAACTGCTCGAAGCCTGGAAGGCATACCGCAATGACGTCTTCAAGTCCGTTGACAAATCGTTTACCCGTCATATTGCGGGACTGGTTGAAAAAAATTGCGGCGCTTGTCTCCCTCCGGAAGCCGGGAGAACATCACCATGAAAACGATTGTTATCGCGGGCGCAAAATCGCATGTAGGGAAGACCTCGCTGGCCATCGAGCTTCAGGGGATACTCCCGCAAGCACGCTATGTCAAAATAGGCACCAGTCCCGCAAAGCAGGGCGGGATTCCGTTATATCCGCCGGGGACGCAGTTTGAGCGTATAGCCGGGGAGTCTCTGGGCGCCGAAGTGTTAATTATCGAGAGTAACGCCATTCTGCGGGAATTCACCCCGGATGTGTGTTTTTTTCTGGAGGGGAGCCCGCAAAAACCGTCGGCCGATCTTGCGCGAACAAAGGCTGATGTGGTGAGCGGGGTACCGGTTGCCGGTTCCAGGATAGATTCGATCGCCTCGAAGCTGAACTTGAGCAGGGCTGTGGCGCGCCGTATTGTCTGGCTTGCCGGAGCCCGCCCGGAGCCTGCGGCGGCGGTTATATTAATCGGCGGCAGAAGTTCGCGCATGGGCGTTGATAAAGCGTTCATCACCATTGACGGTATACCTGCGGCGGAACGGTTGTATAAAAAATTGATTCCCCATTTTGACGAGGTGTTCTTTTCCGCTGCGCCGAGTCAGCCATCTCCTGTTCCTGGTGTACGGTGCGTTTATGACTATGTTGCGGATAAAGGCCCTCTGGCAGGATTGGCGACAGCGCTTTCGTCTTCACCGTATCGTTCCAATTTCGTTATTGCCTGCGATATTCCCGAGATCGACATTCCCCTGATGCGCAAGCTGCTCTCTCTTCTGACTGAGTATGAGATAGCGGTACCCGCGTTTACTTCCCAAAGGACAGAACCGCTTTTCGGCGCATATAATCGGTCGGTTGGCGAGACGGCAAAGCGACTGCTGGACGAGGGAATCTCGAAGGTTTTGTCGCTGTTTTCCCTGCATAAGACGGGGGTGATTGCGGCGGCTGATACGGGATGGTATGCAAACCTGAATACTCCGGATGATTTAGACCGCTATTCTAGTTCCTCCGGAAAAAAGAAAACCGGCGGCGACAAGAAGAAACAGTGCTGGCAGCATGCCGGCACATAACCGCTGCATAGAAGTTGGGTTTCACACAACAAGCCGCGGACGGCAGAAGCGGATTTTATACCGGTTGTCGCATGCGGTACAAGCTGTTTCGATGCCGCCAAAGGAAGTTTCCTCTTTTCGGATGTAATGGCAGAGATCGTTTCTGATAGGCATGGAACGTTGATTAAAAAACGGCGTTCCTCCGGTTGTTGATAATTTGCAGCAGTTTTTAGTCATTGGTAAGAGCATCCTTAGGTGTAGCTAACCGGCATTTTTTTGTTTTGCCAATGTCCTGGTATTATTTTAATCCCTATCCGCACAATAATAACGGCACCTCATAAACAGAGAGTTTTGAGGAAAAGCCGAAATCGAAGGGCCCTTGGAACCGGTATTCGAGCGCCAACCGGCATTCAACGCATTACTTGTATTTGAAAAAAATATCATTTGTCGAATCAAACCGCTGCTGTTAATAAGAAGTTGTATTGAATATATTCAAAATATATTTTATTCACTCGCATCTTCGAGCCTCGGAAGCTAACGTTTCGACTATGCTTCCCCGGCCGACAGGGTTTATTGGGAAACCGGTGAGCCTCCCGTGTTCGGAAAGAAGATGGGAACCATTGTTATTCTTCCTTCATCTGGCATGAAATAACTCATTGCCGGGAAGACGTACTGCCGACATATACGTATGTCGAGTCGTCGTGTTATCTTTTCCCGGTTGTGACGAGTTCCTTTCTACACGTATTTCTTTCCAAACCCGGTATGTGATGCCTGTTGGACATATTTATTTAACGTACGTATGAAAGGACACGTTCTATGAATAACGCAATTTTTCTTTTTGCTGAACCGTCGAACGAACCGATTTTTGAGTATGCCCCAGAAAGCAGGGAGAGAAAGCTGCTCTCCGCAGAATTACGGCGTCAGGAGAGTCAGAATATCGAAATACCGCTCATAATCGGCGGCAAGGAAATTTTTACGGGCACGGTGAAAAAGGCTGTTTTGCCTCATAATCACGGCCATGTCATGGCTCACTATCATATTGCCGGAGAAAAAGAGATCCGTCTCGCAATAGAAGCGGCGCTTAACGCCAAATCCGCGTGGATGAACATGCCCTGGACCGAACGGGCTTCCGTTTTAATGAAAGCGGCGGAATTGATATCCGGCAAATACCGCTGGCGCATGAATGCCGCCACGATGCTCGGACAGAGCAAAAGCGCTCATCAGGCCGAGATAGACGCGGCATGCGAAGCGATCGATTTTCTGCGGTTCAACCCTTTTTTCGCTTCAAGCATCTATACGGCACAACCGAAATCCCGCGTCGGATATCTTGACAGAATGGAATATCGCGCTCTGGAGGGATTCGTTCTGGCGATAACCCCGTTTAACTTCACCGCCATAGCGGTGAACCTTACCACCTCGGTCGCGCTCATGGGAAATACTGTCCTGTGGAAACCAGCCTCGACCTCCATACCGTCGAATTACTGGTTCATGAAAATATTACAGGAAGCGGGTTTGCCGGACGGCGTGATCAATTTTATACCTGCCTCCGGCGCCGCTGTTTCGGAACTATCGCTCAATCACCGTGATCTGGCAGGCATCCATTTTACCGGCTCTACCGGCGTATTCAATTATCTATGGAAAAAAGTGGCGGAGAATCTCAATGTATATCGCTCCTACCCGAAACTCATCGGTGAAACCGGCGGTAAAGATTTTATTTTTGTCCACCGTTCCGCAGATCCGGCCGAAGTTGCGACCGCGATTATCCGGGGAGCGTTCGAGTATCAGGGGCAGAAATGCTCCGCAGCTTCACGAGCCTATATACCGGAATCCTTGTGGCCAAAAATCAGCACGTTGCTTATAGAGCAGATCGCAACGATCAAACCCGGCGACGTGAATGACTTTACCAATTTCATGAATGCAGTGATTGACGAGACTTCGTTTGACAATATCATGCGGTATATCCGTCTGGCGGAAAAATCTCCGGAAGCCGAAATACTTGCCGGAGGCAAAGGCGATAAATCCCAGGGGTATTTTATCGAGCCGACGCTTATCCGCACGACCAATCCTCATTTCACGACTATGGAGGAAGAAATCTTCGGGCCGGTCATGACCGTCTACATTTACCGGGACAGCGAGTATGAACAAACCTTGCGCCTGTGCGACGAAACGTCGCCCTATTCCCTCACCGGGGCAATCCTGGCGCGGGATAAATACGCCGCGCTCAAAGCACTGGAAATCCTGCGGTATTCGGCAGGCAACTTCTATATCAACGATAAACCGACCGGCGCAGTAGTCGCGGAACAGCCTTTCGGCGGTTCACGATCATCGGGAACCAATGACAAGGCTGGAAGCCATCTTAACCTGTTGCGATGGGTCAACCCGCGAACCATAAAAGAGACATTCGTTCCTCCCGACCGTTATGAATATCCGTTTATGAAAAAATAACCGAACCATACAGCGCATCGGGGAAATGGCATGATACTTGTCAGTTATGACCGAAAGGCGCTTTTAACAATAACAGTACTTAAAAAAGAAAGGATAGAAGAATGTTTGAGAAAGCACAAGCAACGGTTCTGCGGGAGCTGGAGATACAGGATACCGAACCGGGCGTATATTGCGGAGAATGGCTGGAAACTGCAGGCAGGGATACAATCGAAAGCATTTCTCCTATAAACGGTGAACGTATCGCACGCGTTGTTCTGGCGACTGCGCATGATTACGAAAACGTCATGATTAAAGCCTCCGAAGCCGGCCGTGAGTGGTCGCAGATTCCCGCACCCCGGCGCGGTGCTATTATTAAAGAGATCGGCATCGAACTCGAAAAGTATAAAGAAACACTGGGCCTTCTGGTAACACTTGAGGCTGGTAAAACACTATCTGAAGGCAGAGGCGAGATTCAGGAGGCCGTCGACATCGCCGATTTCGCCGTTGGCCTGTCCCGGCAGTTATACGGGCTTACTATTGCAAGCGAGCGCATTGAGCACCGGATGTATGAGCAGTGGCATCCGCTTGGCATTGTCGGGGTCATTACCTCATTCAATTTTCCTGTCGCGGTATGGGCCTGGAATGCCTTTATAGCGGCTGTCGTTGGCAACATTGTGGTATGGAAACCATCCAGCAGCACACCCTTGTGCGCAACGGCGATAATGCATATTGCAAACAGGGTTATTAAAAGACATAACCTGAAACCGGTATTTCATTTGGTGACCGGAAGCGGCAGCGTGGTGGGAAATGCAATCGCGAACGACCGGAGAATCCCGCTTGTCTCTTTCACCGGGTCCACCCGAACCGGAGGATCGATCGGTGTGACTGTTGCGCGGAGGTTCGGTAAAACCATTCTGGAGCTTGGCGGGAATAATGCTGCGATCGTGACAAAGAACGCTGATATAACTATGGCCTTAAAAGGCGTCGCATTTGGCGCCCTTGCAACAAGCGGCCAGCGCTGCACAAGCACGCGCAGGCTCATCGTGCATAAGGATATCCATGACGCTTTCGTTGCAAAGCTGAAGAACATCTACGAAACTGCGGCGGTCGGTAACCCCATAATTCCTGAAACGCTTGTGGGCCCGTTAATAGACCGGAAAGCGGTTGATGCATTCGAGTCAGCAATCGCTAAAGTACGTGAAAACGGCGCTGAAATCATCACCGGAGGCGTTATAACCTCTCCCCAAGGCTGCAGAGGCGGATTTTACGTACGACCAACGATAGTTCGTGCACGAAGGAACCTGCAGATTATGCACGCTGAAACCTTTGCGCCGATTGTATATGTCTTGAAATACACCGAGCTTCCGGAGGCTCTGGAAATGCACAACGAGGTGCCGCAGGGCCTTTCGTCCGCGATTTTTTCAAACAGCGTGCAGGAGGTGGAGTATTTCCTTTCGCACCGGGGATCGGACTGCGGAATTGCCAATGTCAATACGAGCACTGCGGGCGCAGAGATCGGCGGAGCGTTCGGCGGCGAAAAAGAGACCGGCGGCGGACGCGAAAGCGGAAGCGACGCCTGGAAGAGTTACGCGCGGCGTCAGACCGTTACCATCAACTACGGAAAGGATTTGCCTCTCTCGCAGGGCGTGACCTTTGCAGTGTGAGACGAACAGCCATGGCGACAGGGCCGGAAAGCCATCTTCCCTTTCACCCTGTCCATCGACTCGGCCACGCATCAAACCGTTCTTTTGGCACAGAGCAGGGGCATGACCGTGGTAGGTTGTGCACGCGGCGAATCCTTTACCGTTTATTCCCACCCCGAAAGAATCGTTGTGTGAAAACATGAAAGTATAAGCGGGGAGATAACGCAATAAAGAACCTCCGCATTACTTATTTTTAATGACATTTACAACCAATGGTACGAACAAAGATACAAACAATGTCATTACCCGAAACATGGCGCATCCTGATTACCGGCGTTACCTCCATTCACGGCTGGCCCATCTATTCCAGGCTCAAGACCCTGGTCCACCCGTCGTGCCTGTACGGCATCGGCCCGCCCAAATCGAAATTCAAACGAACCGAAAATCTCTCCTCGTGCTGCATCACCGACACAAAAAAACTCCGTCATATACGGGACGTCTTTCATCCCACCCACATAATCCACTGCGCAGGCGTGTGCGACCTTGATGTGTGCGAAGAGAGACCTGCCTGGGCATATTCAATGAACGTGACCGGGTCCGGCGCAATCGCAGAGACCTTCGGCGCCGGCGCCTCTATCCTGTATATGAGCACCGACCTTGTGTTTTCCGGCAACAATCCTCCGCAAGGCGGGTACACCGAAGAGCACACACCCGACCCGGTAAGCGTTGCAGGAAAAACATTCGCCGAAGCTGAAACCCGTATTCAACAATGCAGAAACTACTGTATCGTAAGGCTGGGACTGCCTCTTGGGGATTCCATATACGGCGACAAAGGCGCCATCGACTGGGTTGAAGGCCGGTTTAAACGCAATCTGCCGGTAACGCTTTTTACCGATGAGTTCCGCAGTTGCGTGGAATGCGATGCAATAGCAGACATGGCAGTTGCGGTTCTTGGGCGGCAATTACACGGATGTATCATTTCGGCGGCGAACGCTCGTGGAGTCTGCACGATATAGGAATGTATATTCTGCAGCGGGGCTATAAGCCGGAACTGCTTTCCGGCATCATGCGCCATCAGGAGAAACAGGGGCCGCCGAGGATCGGGGATGTGTCGTTGAATTCGAGGAAACTTAAGAGAATATTGGAACAGGAGTTATAAGAAAAGACGAAACTTGAAACTTGAAATTCGAAACAATAAAAAAACACGAAATCCGAAACTCGAAACAAATACGAATAAAGAAATGAAGAAATGTTCAAAACAATAATCAGGGGTGATTTAACGAGCCGTTCTTCTTTGCGCCTTTGCGTCTCTGCGTGAGAAAGCATTTGTAATAAATCAGAAAACCCCCATCCCGGCCTTCACCCCAATTATGGGGGAAGGAGGCGAAGAGACGCGGGATTGCGCATTTGCGGCAAATCAGAACCGGGTAACGCGCCGAAATTCAGTTGGTTATTTAATTTTGTTTTTTCTTCCAGTTAACTTTTAAACGTTACCATTCAAACTGTTATTATTGACACCCCTTCCTGAAAAAAACGATATTATTACACTATGCCTTTATCATGCACCATAGAAAAACCATCCTCTGCCCCTGAAGCCGAATCCCGCCTGTCCCCGCAGGAGTGGCGGGAGATATGGCTGGGAAAGCTTGATACTGCAATGTACAAGGCTGCATTCCCTCATCATTCAGGAAATGGGGATAAAAAAACCAATATAATTTCCGAGCTTTCGAATCCTAAATATATCCCACACGGTATTGGCTCCAATCCACAGGATTTATTGACGCCGGATAAAACAATAGAGGCGGTAGGTGGATATTTCAGGTTATTATGCTGATTTTTCCTTATAATCATAAAACTTGCACCAATGGTGCAAGAAATTGAAAAATCGGTTTAAGGAGGCTTTTTGAAACCTATACAGGCAACGAGTGAATATTTAGCTTTATTAACAGAGGTTAAAAACCGCATCCTTGCTGCGCAATATACGGCGCTCAGAGCTGTTAATAAAGAGATGATTAATCTTTATTGGGATATTGGCCGTTCAATACTTGCCAAGCAAAATAAATACGGTTGGGGAAAAGCCGTCGTTCAAAACCTTTCAAAAGATTTACAAAATGAATTTCCTGGTGTTGCGGGTTTTTCCGCAGACAACTTATGGCGCATGAGGAAATTTTATCTTCAATACAGAGATAATGAAAAACTTGCACCATTGGTGCAAGAAATAAGCTGGACCAAAAATATCCAGATAATGGAGAAATGTAAAAACGATTTGGAACGCCAGTTTTACATTGCAATGACCAAGAAATATGGTTGGACAAAAGACGTATTGATTCATCAAATCGCCAATAAATCATACGAAAAATATTTGACCAACCAAACGAATTTCGACAAGGCTTTGCCCGAAAAATATAAGCATCAAGCCAAATTGGCCGTGAAAGATGAATACACTTTTGATTTTATGGAGCTTGGTGACGAGCATTCCGAACATGAGCTTGAACTGGCGCTTATTAATAATCTCCGCAGATTTCTTATTGAAATGGGCGGCTATTTTACTTTTGTAGGGAATCAGTATAAAGTCAGTCTTGAAGGCGAGGATTTATTCATAGACCTTTTACTGTTTCATCGAAAATTGAAATGCCTTGTGGCATTGGAACTGAAAATCGGCAACTTTAAACCTGAATATGTCGGGAAAATGCAATTCTACCTTACAATTCTGGACGATAAAGTACGTCTACAGGATGAAAATCCATCAATAGGAATAATTATCTGCCGCGAAAAGAAAAGGACTTTTGTCGAATACGCTTTAAAAGACGCTTCAAAACCAATTGGAGTGGCAACCTATAAGACAACAACAAAATTACCATTGAATTTGAGGAAATATTTACCAACGCCGGAAGAGATTTCAAATAGATTAAGCTCTTTGTATAAAAATGATAAACCACGCAATCAGCCATCGTAGCTTCGGGTTTTATCACGGAGAACGGAGTTTGCGAAAACAAAAAATGGCGCACTAACACAGCACTTTGTTTGCCCTGCGGGTCTGCCAACAACCGCGTTACGCAAGGCCCGGAGTGGGCACATGTCCAGCGCTTGAAGAAAACGTGTCATGTCGCAAAGCTCCATCACGTTTTCTAGCGTTGGCCATATCCGGGTACGGAGACAACGGAACCACATTTCCAGATAGTACATTTTATTACCGTGAAATAAAAACTCGTGCGGTGGTGGCCTGTGAAGTACTTGTGTGAATAATTATATTGCGTGCAACAGTTCCCCCGAACACTGTTTCTTCGTATTATCTAAAATATGGCTGATAAAAGCACAAAAAAGATTCATCATTGGAATACTGTTTCGAAATGGTTGTATGGTATACAAAACACCACCGCTGAAGGGTTTCCTTGCTATGAAGAGGCGGTAAAATCAGGAAATTTGAAAAATAGCGTTGATTTCGTCAGCGGTTTTAAACCTGAAAAAAAACGCTGTTGGGCCGGTTGCTTATATGTATAAAATAAAAACAGCTGCTTTATGCCATCATTGTAGGAACCGCTATGAATACGGTTTCCAGTAAATCCTGTTTATGTATTATTAATTCCAGAATACGCAACGCGTTATTACCGGCATACAATCGTAACGATATTCGTATTTGTGTGGTCCCCCTTCCGGATAACCGCAGTAATCGATTGGCGCGTTTGTACAAACCGGCCTACAGGCATAACCAGAAACGCCTGATAACCGACGCGCTCCCCTGTATTTTATCATCCGCTTCGATCATATTGACGCCTGTTTGCGCTTTTACGCCATCGGTGCCATAGGCAGGTATCGTGTTCCCTGCGATATCTCTGCATCCGGCAACAGAGAGATTGAAATATGCACCGGTGCTGTCTTGATGATGCGTATAATCATACGGAGGCACGTTGATTGCGCACCGGTACGAACGGGCGCTAACCCAGCGTGACAGATTCTGATTGAATGTGGGCGGCTGCGGAGGAATTGAATCCTTAAATCTGCCCATGTAGAGCGACACAACAGGCGCTGTTCCGCGAATATCCATATCCTCCGGAAAGTCGAGCTGTATATATCCGTTCGATACTGTGGCGCCGGTCTGATTATTCCATACAACAGTCGAGGTAATGTTTACGCCGCCGTATCCAATGGAGTCGCAGAACAGACCGGTTACAAAATTCTGGTCGCATGGCGCAACATTATCAATAATTGTTATCGCGTTCGACCAGGCCCCCGGCTTACAATTGGATGAGTTAACATCCCCGACATAGGGTTTTACTTTTAACAGGATACGGGCGGAATCGTTTAACAGGGAGAGACTGTTCTGATAGAAGGCGCCCTGGCCATCAAGATCCTGCGAAGTTAATGTGGTATAAAAGGCTTCGTTGCCAATCATAAAACCGGTAATCGAGACGCCGTCTTTGAACGGGGAGTAGGCGGTTGTCGGCAGCGTTGTTGTGGCCGGATACCAGGGGGTCGCCCTTCCGGAGCGATCAATCCTTTGCGCCTGCACCTGATACCCGCTGACAGAATCCTCGTGATTAATATTCCATGCAGCCTCTTTCAGCCGCACGATAAGCTGGCTCTCTGATCCGGAATTCTGAATGCCTACAATTCTTGAATACGAAAAACCGGCGGAATATCCGAAGCGTTGCGCGCCCGGCTGCAGAGCGGTGTTGCTGTCCGGAAGAAGAGAAACGGTAAGGGAACTTATATCCGGGTTTTGAACCATAAAAGACGATTCAAACAAGATACTCATTGTTCCTTTTCCCGAGAAACAGCCTCCGTGCTTATTAACTGCGCGGGCATTCCGTATGCCGGCGCCGGGCACCTGCGACACCCTGAGGTAGTATTTTTTTCCCGCCTGCAGCCGTTTTTCCGGAACCAGACGCACGGTGCGCGCATCCGCCGCAAACGAAGCGGCACATGGATAGTATGAGCCGCTTTCATCCGCAACAACAAAGAATTGTCTGCTGGTTTCAGTTTTTATTGCAAGGGTATCCAGCGCCCTGTTAAACGATACTATAATTGCGCTGTCCGGGTGGAAATTTCCTACCGGCTTCTGGGTTACAACAACTTCAGTCTGTACCGGATGGTCTTGGAGAAGGTTTGTCTGACAGACGCATAATCCGGGTTCGGAGTGAAGCTCTATGTTTCCCAGGCTGAGGCCGACGCCATTCATGCCAACGCCCTTTTGCGTGGTCAGGTCGAAAACCACTGATGCGACTGCGCGCGTGCCGGGTGAATTATTTGTATATCCCGGCGACGCAAACGCATCGGCCATAAGCAGCGTATCTGCGGGATATATCGTTGCTTTAGTCAACTGTGCATTCCATCGTACGGTATAGTGATACTCTTTATTAAATCCGTCCAGGATATGTGCGCGAAAAGGTATGATCGTCTGCGCCGATGTATCGATCGGTTCGGAGAAGGTGACAGAAAAACTGTCATGTACAATGTTGAGCATGCGATACCTGCCTTCCTGTGTCTTGTTGTCAACAAACAGGACTTTGGCGCCTTCCAGGATTTTCCAGGTGGGAGAAAAAGCGTTGGTTACTTTGGCGCCGTTGCACAGGGTCACATCAAGAGAAAAACCATATTGCCAGGTGCTCACCATCGCCAGTTGGGGTGTATAGATAATGGTATCCTTTTTGAGGCTGAAGCTGGAGAGATTGATGCCGGGGGGCAACAGTCCATTAGTTGCTGAGACCCGGTCTATTTTATGTATCGCCTGGTTAGCTATCAGCACAATAGGCTCCATGACGCCGACGTCTTCCCTCATTCTGCCGAAAGAGTCAATTGTGCTGTTATAGGTAAGATACAGATTCAATTTTTCCAGCACGCACTGGAACGTCTGCGCCGTGGATTTTGTTCCCTGTGGCGTACGCACCTGAACGCGGAATGCGATTCTATCGCCGTATTCGAGCTTGCTTCGTTCGTCGGGCAGGATAAAAAGAGTACTGTCATGCACCCAGAATTCTGCATTGGCAGCCGGCCCGTCTCCCCAAATGGTTTTTGCGTTCCAATTGTTCGGATCGTACCATACAACAGAGCCTTTCGATGTGTCGAGCTGTTGCGAAAACCTCAACCAGAGCGTATCCATAAACGGGACATTCTCCACGACGCTCCCGCTGGGATCAAAGATATTACTTTCACGAAGATATATGCTCACATCGGTTTTGAAAGAGGCGTCGCCGGATAAGGTAAGATATATTCTATTGCCGGCAGTATCGGTTCCATTAATCGTTGTGGTTACATAAGAAACCGATGGAAAATTAGTGACAGGGTCGGCAAAGACTGTATCACCATTAACCCAGACATAGGATTTAATCGTTGAATATCCGGAAAAGTCAACTGATACAGTTGCCGGTTTTGGGGTGCACGAAAGGACAAAATAGGGGGTGATATCCACCGGTACCTGCTGGAGTCCGGTTCCATCCTTGGACAGTACATTCGATGCCACGACTGCGATTTTATCGTGGATAGTGGTAAACGTGATGTAACCGCTGCCGTAATAGTCAATTGTTTTGGTTTCGCCGCTTTCCGCCGTCGCATTCAGATAGAGGTAGTGCGTGGTATTGGTCCGGAGCCGCTGCAGCGGTTTGATGTATACGGTGTCTCCGCTGATGCGGTTTTCCGTCGGAATATACGGGCTGGATGATGACGTCCTGAGCAACATGGCTATCGATGCAATTTTTTTATTTGCCACCAGCACAATTGTCGAATCTACCGGAATCATAGTGAGCGATTTTTGGTTGACAAAATCATATACATTGGAATAAATGAACGTAAGCATGCTGTTTTTCAGATCGAGAGGTTCCATATAAAACGGCGCAAGCGTTATACACATCCCGGTATCCAGCGCCGGCTGGACAATAGTCTGACACTGATAGGTCAAATCCTGAAACACCTCGTTTATTACCCCCAGCCGCAGGTTCTCGCTGATCGGAAGGCCGGTAAACTCATACAAACCGGTTGAGTCCGTGGTCCGGGTGAAAAAAGCCGGCGAGCATGCGAATGCGTCATCGCCGATAAAACGCGCCTTGACTTTCACACCAATTGCCGGTGTGGCGGGAGCCGATGCAAAATAGCGGCGAAGCACCTTCCCCCGCATGCTTCCCGCGAGCGGATAGAGCTTTACTACTATATAGATATTAATGGGCACCAGCATGCTGTCAGGATTGGTCGATCCGGCAGCGATGAGCATATCCCGCCGTATATAGCGCAACGCGCCGGAACCGGCGGAATCACGGGAAAATGTGAACCCGCACTGGCCCAGAGGCAACCCCTCGATTTTAAAGATGCCGTTCACATTGGTTGCGGTAGAACAGAAAATGCCTTCGTCATCAAGGTATTGAATGGTAACGCCCGGAAGAGCATTATTGGTGTAGCTGTCAACAACCTTTCCGCTGAATGTCCAGTGTTGCAAATTATCAAACGGGTTTACGCCGTAATTTTCACTGCACCGAAAAAACGCTGACAGACAGAATACAGCTATCCAGGCTATGCCGTTGGAAAAAAGGTCTCTTTTCATAAAAAAACTCCTGCAAAAAAACGGTTTTTTACCACTACAAACCGAACCTGTATATCAAACACTAAAAGTCCAAAGCAGGGTCAGAAATAAAAATAGATGCCGATGTTGTTCACCAGCATTTCGAGTGCGCCCATATCGCTGCCACTGAGGCCAAAGCGGTGTATGCCTTTTCCGAACGGGATCAACTCCGCCTTGGTGACCGGGTTCACAATGTATGGCGGAGTCGAATACAGATATTCCAGACCGAACCGGTAGGAGATCATAAAATGCTCCATACAGAAAATGCTTATAAGGGCTCCAGCCCGCACTCTGGTTATCCAGAGTGAATACCGGTTATACCGTACCTGCAAGGCTAACGGGGGCGCTTCCATCTGCTTCATTTTTTCAACCACATCGGCAAAAATGCCAAGCCGTACCCGCCTGAACACCGCAAGATCATGAAACGCACCGAGTTTTACATGCGCTTCGTGCAACGTGCGATGCACCATATCGCTCTGCTGATTCCGCTGATACCCGCCGCCGAAAGATAATCCGGTAGATCGCAGGTTTGGCTTCTGCCGTCGATAAAGCTTCAGCCTGAATGATATTCCCTCTTCATAACCAAAAGAGAATCGATCGTTAAGATACCCTTCGCAACATGACTGTTTCACTGCAGGGGAAGCGTCGCGGTGCGCAAGAGAGTCCACGCGCCGTGACAGAGATGCAATTTCATCAGACAGGCGAACGCAATGGCGTGTCTGAAGCACGAGCAGAGAATCCTGAATTTTGTTGCATGATTGTTTAGCCGTACGCACGATAGAATCAGGCAACAACGTATCTGCTGAACATGAATCCGCTTGTGCGGCAATAGCGGGAGTGTCCGTTCCGGTCGCAGTATCTGCATTGCCTGAAATAGCAGGCGGCTGTGACAGGAGCGGCTGGTGTGTATCACCCGTGTCCATAACAGTGTCCACAGAAACGCTTTCGTTCAGCCCCCAAAAGGAGACGCTATCCGAAGTAGACTCCGCCAGTTGCTGTGCAGGCAGGTAAAAAAAAGTCCAGGCTATGAAAAGTCCGGTTACCACGCATCGATTATTTCGCGGCATACCGGAACTCCTGTGGAATATCTGATATAGTAACGGGGCGCAAGCAATTTCCTCCGCTCGGTGAACCAACATGCTGTAAAAATTGTGAAATAATATACTCTCGGATTGTTCAGATGGCAAGAAATTTTCCACAGGAGCCAGGAGTCTTTACTGTGTGTCTGTACTGCTACGTGCGTAAAATGCATTTTTTAAAAATTGATTTACACTGGAAGAACAGCAATAAAATCTGCACACCATTATCTTGTGCCGCAAAGCACATAAATCAAATTCCTAATTTTCAAGCTTTGCCGGCTTAGAACAGAAACCAAGCAGCTGCTTTTCCGGGATTTCTATATGCGTCCTTAAAGTCAGCTATCTTTTTGCGGCATCAGCACCCCATGTTTTTATTGTTAATCCGCCCCCCTTGGATTATTTTATTTCAAGAAAAAGTATTTTCTTTTTCGGTTTTTTATCAACAAGTTCATACTGATCGGGTAAACGGTACACTTGCCCGGAGCCACGGGTAGAAATCGGGGACAGGTATGCGTTATTATGTAGCAGGTATTCCTTTAATGCTGTTGTTTTTGTTGAACCTTCAGTGTACGGATCCGGAGAATCCGTTTGAGAACCCGGAGAACGTTGAGGTTGATTATTTTATAAAAAAGTCGCTGCTTATAAGCCATCCTGATACGACGTTTCTGGTGGGGGATACGATCTGCGTGGGCCTTGTGTTTAAACTTGTTCATTTAATCGACACGTGTGTGGTTATGCTGGATACGGATACGGTCATTTCGGTTAAAACCGCGAGTATTGATGATGGCGATTCTGTGTGGGTCTCGCACAGGTTCATGTCGCCGGGTAAGAAAATGTTACGGCTGCATGTTGCAATAGAAGAGGGGTATCGTATTGATGATTCCGTTGCTGTTACTATTGCTGGCAAGCCTGCTGCTGTTCTTATATCGCCCCAGAGTAAAACTTTGTATGAAGCTGATCCTGCCATGTTGTTTATTACGGCGGAGGGAACAGGTCCTTTGGTATATAGCTGGTATCTTAATGATGCGCTTGTTTCCGGTGCAACCAACGATACTCTGAAGTTTCCCGCTGTGAGCAAGTCCGATTCAGGCATCTACTTCTGTGTTGTGGATAATGAGTATGGAGACCCGGACACGAGCGACACTGCGCATCTGAACGTGCTGAAATATACCGACTGTCTGCTTGATTCGCTGTATCCGTCTGCGGGTCTGCTCTCTCCGGAGTTTTTTCCGGATTCGATTGAATATCTGCTCAATGTTTGCTATGTGGATTCGGTGTGTTCTCTGACAGCCATACCGCATAATAAAAATGCCTCGGTAACCTTTAAACCCCCAATACCTTTTGTACTACCGCTGAGTGATACGACAACCGTGAAAGTCAAGGTAACCTCTCCGGACACTACGACGCAATTGGATTATACGGTTCGGGCGTATCGTTCGAATAATGTTGCTACTCTGGATACGCTCTATTGTTCCGGCGGTGCGTTGAGCCCTTCGTTTGTATCGACAACAAAGACCTATATGGTAAAAATACCGCGGGATACGGCAAAGATAACACTCTTTGCAGAGCTGACCGATACTCATGCCACGCTGCAGCAGATTCCGCAGAATCCGATTACGCTGGCAAAAGATACGACGGACGTCAGCTTATCGGTCGTGTCGGAGGATGCACAGGACACGATTGAGTATACGGTGAAGGTGATATGGATGCCCTATACCTTCTCGAAGACCTTTGGAACCGGGTATTTCAAGGGAGGATTGCAGACGTCGGATGGGAACTATTATGCGGGCGGACAGATAGATGCTCAGGGCGTGCTGCTTAAAATCAGCCCGAAAGGCGAAGAGACCAAACGGTTTTCACCAACAGATGTCACTGTGATAAATGACATGTTGCCGGCTTTTGACAGCGGATTTGTCGCGTGTGGAGCAACAACCTCGACAAAAAACGGCTGGATGGCAAAGATCAATGGAGACTTGAACACGGTGGGCAACATCCTGATGCAGGGTTCTGCACAGGAAGATCGGTTTGAGACCATGACGGCAAAACGCGGCAACACCGGGTTTATCGCAGCAGGAGAGTATAACTGGGACAGAACATGGAATACGGGTGATGCATGGCTGGTTACGGTTGATGCGAATGCAGCATTTCTGCGCCAGAAAACCCATGGCGGTCCGGCGCGTGACTATGTCGCGGATATAACCCAGGCAGCCAATGCGGGCTATTTCTTTGTGGGAACCTATTTCCCCAGTGCGTCGGCGGACGGCCTTGCCTGGATTTGCAAAGTTACCGAGAGCGGCGATACGCTCACGTGGTCAAAAATGTACAGCGGCGGCAAGGGATTGAGTTTTGCCGCTACTATTGCAATCGCGGACGGCGGCGCATACTGTGTGGGAGGTATCTCGGTCCAGGCAACACCAAACACCTGGATGCCCAACGGTTTTGTGATGCGGGTCAATGCAAACGGCGACTCTTTATGGACGAGACAGCATGGCACGGCCACGGTTTCCGAACAATTTCTTGACATAACAAAGGCGCATGACGGCGGATATGTCTGTGTTGGCGTTCAAGGAACAAAAGGATGGATTCTGAAAATTGATGAAAACGGAAACAAGGTATGGGAAAAACAGTATCCGCAATCCGGAGGCGGGTTTGTATATTCAATTGATCATACAGCGCAGAAAGGGTATATCTGCACGGGGCATTCTGACAGCAAAGCCTGGGTCTTACGAATCGATCAGAATGGGGATATGTAGCTGAATTGTCTGCGCAAAAAATGCAGCGTCCCGCGAACAAGTGGGGTTTCAGTCCTGCGATGAGAAGGATAGATAATTCAGCTACAGTATATAAGCCGGCAATGCCGGAAACTTTTGAAGCTGATGTTGTAGCGGCTTTGGGATAAGATACTGTACGTCAAATTATCTACGCTCACCGCGTATATAATTTTCCTACAGTATCTAACAAACCTGCTGTTTATTGCCGAATGTAGGGCAGTTAGGGCATTGAATCGGTATTTTATTCTCCCGCAATGTTTTTCTAAGCAGCGTATATTTCTCATTCTTCCAGATTTTTCGAAAATCTTCCTTGAAAATATTACCCAGGCTGTTTTCAATTTGAAAATCCCTTTGATTTCTTTCGTTACCACCACAGCAGGGGATAACATCACCGGTTACAAAGATAAAAGGCATGGTCCACAATGTATGGGAATAGTCCGGTCTGTTTGATTGATGCACATTCCTGTTCCATTTTACTTTTATACCAAGGTCGACTCCTTTTTTTACCGCATCATTCATTAACGAATCGGGGATATCCACAACCTGTTCTTTTATCTCTTCAAAGCCGCATAGAACTTTCGTAAAAGTGACGGATATCCTGTCTCCGTTGGCAATATCCTTCACTAACTCAAGGTACAATAACATTTCGTCGATATTCTGTTTTGATACGATATAATGGAACGACACTTCGGGAAGTTTTTTATTAAGCTCCTTTTTTACAATAAACAGATCCCGCAGGTTTTTTACAACCCTGTTGAAATCGGAACCTTTCCGGATAAGATTATAGGTTTTTTCTGTTGCAGCGTCAAATGAGGGCTGGATGTGGTTTAGCCCCAATGTAACCATTTTGTAGGACATTTCCCTGTCCCAGAAAAAAAAGGGGTCGTACAGTTCAAGATAGATGTGCTTGCTTTTTATGTATTCTATCATTTTCAAATAATCTTTATTCATGAACCCTTCACCGATACCCGTGATATCAATCCACTTTAATTTCGGAAACGAGTTCATGATATGTAAAAACTGCTCATACGTCATATTCTTTGAAGGGTGTTTCCAGTAGGTATGTTCACACATCAGGCATTTCAGATTGCAGTATGTCGATATCTCAACTTCTATATATGGCGGATAAGGAGCGAGACGATTAATCAGTCCAGCAACAAAATGATTATGAACAGAGAAGAAATAACGATAAAAGGCGAAATTATATGCCTCTTTAAAGCCCCGCTCTTTAAAATTTATCCATACTTTTCGTAATTGTTCTTTTATTACCTTCATGAAAATAACCTCATATCTGATTGAAACGGATTTTGAATATTATCCTAATTTTAGGATAATACTGCGTAGGAACGAATGGCCTATAGTATAGCGATTCCTTGATAATGTTACAATAATAATATATATTACTTCTTGTTACCACAAACAAGGAGTAAGTATGCCATTCAAACTAACGAAAGCCGAATTGGTATTGGTT
>Ga0209287_10000634_pt1 | contig 20012 bp, 16 predicted proteins | sample PPLLak3cmMay2015_2_FD_187255 | JGI IMG/M metagenome (GOLD analysis project Ga0209287, IMG submission 187255) | Freshwater sediment microbial communities from Prairie Pothole Lake near Jamestown, North Dakota, USA - PPLs Lake P8 Core (1) Depth... | ecosystem: Environmental > Aquatic > Freshwater... | reverse complement strand
GTTTATCGGGTCGGCCTCGGCGCAGGTGAGGAGTTCGGAAGCGGGTTTTGCAGAGGAATTCGGCCGTTACGTGGAAAATGTCGCGTTCGGAATCGGAGAGAAACTCGATTTTGAAATCGGCTACGGGTTCATCAATGCCGGTTATGCGACTATGGAAGTTAAAGAACTTATCGAGTACGAAGGGCGTCCCTGCTACCGGGTGGTATCCACGGCGACCAGCAACAAGTTTTTTTCCTCGTTTTATAAAGTCGAGGACGAGGTCATTTCGATTATCGATGCCTTAGGGATATTTTCCTGGTATTTCGAAAAGAATCTTCGCGAGGGCAACTACCGTTCCGACCGCTCGTACAGCTTCAATCAGCAGGATCACCTGGTTTACTACAACGAGGATACCATTGAAGTCGCCCGGTACGTTCAGGATGCTCTTTCGATATTGTACTTTACCCGCACTCAGCAATTGCAGCCGGGTGAATCAATTTATGTCGATAATTTTACCGACGGCAAGAATTACCCCCTCGAAGTCCGCGTTCTTCGCCGCGAAACCATAAAAGTCAAGGCCGGGAAATTCGACTGCATCGTCGTCGAGCCCCTGCTCCAGACAGCGGGAATCTTCAAGCATGAAGGCAAACTGACCGTCTGGCTGACCGACGACCGTCTCAAGCTCCCCGTCCTGATGAAATCGAAAGTGCTGGTCGGGTCCATCTCGGCGGAACTGACCGGCTACACGCTCGGTGAAATCGTCGAATTCGAACAATAGCTATGAGCCGCTTTAAAAAGGCAGATCTCAGCAAGGTTAAGACCATATCGTTGACCGACCGGCCGAGCAAAGCCGAAGTCGGCGCGCTGGGTAAACCGTTCCCTCCGGATAAGGCCAGGGAATATTTGGAGGCTTTGCCGAAATTTCTTAAAGCCTCCGACCTGAAGGAATTGATCAAGCGCATCGCGACCGCGCGGAAAAATAAATTCCCCTTTCATGTCATGATGGGAGCACACTCCATAAAAGTGGGACTGTCGCCGATTTATATCGATTTGATGAAGCGGGATATTATCACCGGTCTTTCGCTCAATTCGGCAGGGCTGGTGCATGACCTGGAATTGTCGTTCGCGGGCAAGACTTCCGAAGATGTCGCGGCCGGATTGAAAGACGGCTCGTTCGGGATGTCGGAACAGACGGGAGCGATGTTTGCGGCGGTGGTCAATCTGGCCGAAAAAGAAAAAATCGGGCTCGGCGAGGCGGCCGGAATTTATATCAATCGGGAAAAGGCGCCGTACCGCGAATATTCGCTTTTTGCTGCCGCGGATGCTTTGAATCTCCCGGCCACGATTCATATCGCGGTCGGGACCGATATCGTTTGTCAGCAGGAAAATTACGATGCTTCGGCGGCGGCGGAAGCATCGTTTATCGATTTTCAAATTCTCGCCGACCTGCTTATCGCTGTGGATAGGGGAGGGGTGGTCATCAACGTCGGGTCGGCCGTGGTTCTTCCCGAAGTTTTCCTGAAAGCGCTCACCGTCGCCCGTAACCTGGTAGTACAGGATTGCAATATCACCACCGCCAATTTCGATATGTTGAATCACTATCGTCCGGCCATGAACGTGGTCAAGCGCCCCACGGAAAAGGGGGGAAAGGGCTTCAACTTCACCGGACACCATGAAATAATGATTCCCCTGCTGGCATGGGGATTGAAAGCATACATAGATGCGAATCTTAGTTAGAAACCCGAGAGGTATTTAGAAATGATACGGCTAGTCGAATGCGTCCCGAATTTCTCCGAAGGCAGAAGAAAAGAAGTAATCGATCAAATATTGGCTGAAATAACTTCCATCCCGTCGGTCACGCTGCTTGACCGTGAAATGGACCCCGACCATAACCGTGCCGTGGTGACTTTCGTTTGTCCTCCGGAGGATGCGGTCGAGGCCTGCTTCCGGGGCATCAAAAAAGCATCCGAATTAATCGATATGACCACCCACCACGGGGAACATCCCCGCATGGGGGCGACCGACGTTTGCCCTTTCATTCCTATCTCGGATTATTCCGAAGCGGAAGCCGTGGAGCTGGCGCATCAGTTGGGGAAACGGGTCGGCGAGGAATTGAACATCCCGGTATATTTGTACGAAACGGCGGCGACTCGTCCGGAACGCCAGAACCTGGCCGATGTCCGCAAGGGGGAGTACGAAGGACTTATCGAAGCTATCGAAAACGATCCCGACCGCAAACCGGATTACGGGCCGGCCAAGATGAATTTAAAATCTGGCGCAACCGCAATCGGCGTCCGATTCCCGCTGGTGGCGTACAATGTCTATCTCGATACCAATCGCATTTCAATCGCACGTAAGATCGCTAATGCCGTCCGTTTCCTGCGCGGAGGGTACCGCTTCGCCAAGGCGATGGGTTTCATGATCAGCGAACGAAACTGCACCCAGGTTTCGATGAACCTGGTCAAGTATCCGCAAACCCCGGTTTTCCGGGTCTTCGAAACCATCAAATCCGAAGCCGCGCGGTATGGAGTCAATGTTCTTTCCTCGGAAATAGTCGGCCTGGTGCCGCAGCAGGCGCTGTTCGACGTCGCGGACTTTTACCTCCAATTGGAAAATTTCACCGCCGAGCAGGTGCTCGAAGAAAAAATGCGCCGGGCCGGAGTCGGCGGAGGCGGGGCCAAAGCTGAAGAGGTCAAGAATTTTTATGAGGAAGTCGCTTCGAAATCTCCTACCCCCGGCGGAGGATCCGTTGCGGCTGCGGCCGGAACCATGGGAGCGGCGCTCGATGCCATGGTGTGCCGCCTGACTATCGGAAAGAAGAAGTACAAAGAAGTCGAGGCCGACATGGAACGGCTCCGGGACCAGGCCGAAATCCTGCGGGTGCAATTGCAGCAGATGATAGTCAAGGACGGGCAGGCTTTCGACGGCCTGATTGCCGCACGGCGTTTGCCGAAAGATTTCGAAAACGAAATCGAGGCCCGGAACAAGGCCGTTTTCGAAGCCACCAAGACAGCGGCGGCGGTCCCATTGGAAACCGCGAAGCTGTCCAAACAGGTGATGGTGCTGGCCAAAGAAATCGCCGAGAAGGGGAATGTTAATTCCATATCCGATGCCGGGGTCGCAGCATTGATGGCCAAAGCCGCTATTGAAGGAGCCATTTACAACGTGAAAATCAACCTGAGCGGCTTCGAGGACAAGGGTTTTGTGGACCATATGTCGAAAGAGTGCCGCGAACTTTCCGAATCGAGTGATATTCTGGCGGCTCAAATAAAAGGGATTGTCGAAAGCAAGTTCTAAATGCCGGAAACCGTCGACCTGCATTTGCACACCGATTTTTCGGACGGTGTCACGAGCCCGGAGGAGGTTTTGAATAAGGTCCGGGAATTGAACCTGGTGGCCTTTTCGATCTGCGATCACGACAATATTGACGGGTATTTTGCGATAAAGAAACTTTTAGACGAAGACGACCCGGAACTGGTTCCGGGGGTCGAGCTTTCGGCCGGAGCCGGGGGGGAGGATATCCATATCCTGGGGTATTATTTCGATCCCGATTCGAAGAATCTGAAAAAAGCCCTCAAAATGTTTCGCGAATCACGGAACCGGCGGGGGGCTGAAATGTTAAATAAACTGAAGAAACTGGGAGTCGAGCTGTCCTACGAAGAAGTCAGGGAAATCGCGGGAAATTCCGCCATCGGGCGGCCCAATGTCGCCGATGCCCTTTTCCGGAACGGCTACGTAGGCAGTTTCGATGAGGCCTTTGTCCGCTATATCGGGTTTCACGGCCCGGCTTATGTCCCCAAACAAAACCTCACTCCGCAGGAAGCGATCGAATTGATTCACGAGGCCGGCGGCATCGCGGTTCTGGCTCACCCCGGAATCGCCAAAGCCGGTACACATATCGAGGAATTAATTCGTTATGGTTTGGACGGGATCGAAGCGTATCATCCCAACCATAGCACGAGGCTACGAAACAGCTATTTGAAATATGCCTCCAGAACCGGGATTCTCGCGACCGGAGGTTCCGATTACCACGGGCGCGAAGGACGATACGGAAACATCGACTGCATGAAAGTCCCGGCGGAGTTATGGCTTAAACTGAAAGAAAGACACTTAAAAAACAGGCGGGGGGAAAATTGAAAAAATACCTGCTCACTTTTGCATTCCTGATTCTATTGGGTTCCTTCTCATTTGCCGCGGATGAAGAGACGGATTCGGCCGAAGCTGTCAATCAGCTTACCGAAGAACAGCAGGCCGATTTGATTGAACGGATTAATTATCTTCATGGAAACGGGCCCGTTCCTGCATCTTTGGAACATCTTACTCATCCGATTTGCGGCACTCATACAGCATTTCAGTATTTTCTAAATAAGGATAAGTTTGATGCCAGGTTTAAGGGGATGCTGCCTCAGGATGATCGCTATCCGGAATTAACCATTACCTATGATTCTCCGGAAGGTCTGTTTAAGGTACATTATGTAACATCGGGAACGGATGCGGTATTCATGCCGCTGGTAGATACCATTCCCCTGGGAGGTGATGGTATTCCCGACTACGTTAATAAGACCGCCGAAATAGCGGATTCTGTTTGGAATTTCCAAATAGACAGCCTTGGATTTACGGCTCCTCCGAGTGACAATCCCAGCGGCGGCGACGGATTGTACGATATATATATATTGGAATTGGGTTCGACCTACTATGGGGCAACTTACCCTGATATCGTGATAACCGCTCAATCCGCCACTTCATATTTCGTGATGGATAATGACTATAATTTTGCTCCTTATAACGAATTTGCGGGGACTCCGCAGGACATGGACCGCCGTCTTGATGCGGTTAGAGTTACGCTGGCTCACGAATTCAATCATTCCATCCATTTTGGAATGGACTATACCGATTATGAGGGAACGGTATCTAATCCAAGACTCTATTGGTGGGAAATGTCGGCGACCTATATGGAAGAAGCCATGTATGACAATGTAAACGATTATTACGGCTATCTTCCATACTACCTCGCGACTCCCTGGAAGAGCCTGAGATACTTCGTTAATGGTTCCCTATTCCCGTACGGGGCGTGCCTGTTTCCGATATTCCTCTCAGAAAAATTCGACGACGTTGCCGTTACCCGCAAGATCTGGGAACGCTGCCGCGACCTCGGAGTCGGCCCCGATTTCCCGCAGGCCGTCGATGCCACCATCAGGGAAATATCCGGAGATACTTACGATCTGGTCAGCGCCATGCGCGAATTCGCGACCTGGAATTTGTTTACCGGAAGCCGCACCGGGCTTGCCCCGGCCGGAGTCGGTTATTCCGAAGCGGCCAATTATCCCCGGATCCCCGATTCCTGTTTGTTCCTGTTCGATGATTTCCCGATTTACTACTACCGCGATTCGGTCGAAATCAATTTCGGAGTCAGGCGCCCCGAGGTCCTCGGTGCGAATTATTTAGACATAAGAAACCTGTCGCTGATAGCCGATACCTTTCAATTCCGGTTTCTGGTTCTCCCGACTTCCGGGGCGATTTGGAATATATCCCAGGTCGGAATACCGCTTGACGGCGTCAGCGACGCGACCATTTATCATAATCGCTTTGCGGGACCCGGCGCGGAATACTACGCGGTTCCGGAATACGAAGATTACCTCCGGCTAATACACATTATCACCCCGGTTTCGCTCAGTTTTACCGAGACGAATTATAACAATAAATTCGATTATTCCTTTTATGTGCTCGACACCGTCGAAGTGGGCGATACCACGTATTATTTCACCAATGTTTTTCCCAACCCCGTGATGGCTGCTAATGGCGATGAACAGGTTACGTTCCGGGTCCAGAAACCGGTCGCCGATATCCCCCCGCTGAATTTTGAAATTACTATTTACAATGTCGCGGGAGAAGTCGTACGGAAATTGAGTTTTATCGATTGGCCGGGAATCTATCTCGACGCCGCCTGGGATTTGAAAAACAGCAGCGGTAAAGAAGTCGCCGCCGGGGTATACATGGCTTTTGCACGGATGACCATGGCCGATGGCAGCGAAGTAACCCGGAAATACAAGCTGGCCGTCCTGAGATGACCCCGAGACTTAAGATCATTACCAGGGTGGCTGTTTTCGCCGCCCTGGTTTTTGTTTTATCCTACTTTTCCGTAACGTTATATAACTTTAATCCCGCCTTTTTCGTGGTGTTCCTCGCCGCCTGGCTCTGGGGATTTTGGCCCGGCGTCGGGGTGGGAGTAATCGGCTTTTTTCTCTATTCCAATTTCAATCCCTATGGTCCCCCGCAGCTGCCGATTTTGATGGCGCAATTGGTCGGGATTTCGTTTACTCCGTTTCTGGGGATTGCGGTCTCCCGTATGATTACCTCCCCGGTCTGGGACGGCAAAACCATCTTCATTCTGGCCCTGGCCGGATTTCTTTCGGGCCTCAGTTATCACATCGTCGTGGATATCGTCGACGCCCTGGTATACCAGCCTTTCTGGCCGAGGCTTATCGGAGGGCTATTCTTTTCGTTGATTACGATAGTTTCAAATAGTATTATTTTCCCGTTGCTGTTCCCGGTCATGGTGTATATGCAAAACCGCGAAAGAGACAGACTGGCGTGAAGTATTCTAAATTCTTTTCTATAGTATTGGTATTTTTGGTTGCACCGTTATTTCTACACGCCCAGGAACCATCCGATTCTCTCGATATAGATTCTTTGGGCCGTGCCGAACCGGACACATCGTTTTTCTTCATGTCGGATCGCCCGGTCGATACCGTGGTGTCCTATAATTTCAGCGACAGCCTGAAATCCCGCTTCCTGCTCCAAAAGGATGAGTTGAGCGATAATCTGGAAAGATCTTTCAATCATGATCCCTCCGATTATCTGAAATTTTTCCCGAGTTACATGATTCTAAACTACCAGGCCACCCCGATGCGCCGTGCTGTTTATCCCATGGGGCTTCCGGGAGGGCGGCAGAATGTCGTGCTCGACTCGCGGCAGCTCAATCCCCTGGAACATATCGTGGTCCCGGATGGAAAAACCGATATCGAAGATTACCCGGTTGCCCAGGTAGAAAAATCCTGGAATATCGAAGGCCCTCTCGGGATGGCTTTCGGCGGTGAAAACGCCGTGGGGACTCTTTATCTGGAACCGTACGGAAATATCGACGGCAAGGCCAAATCGAAATTGTATGTCGGCACCGGAGGGTACGGCTTTGCCGACACCCGGGGAATGTTCGCCAACGAAAACGAAAGCGGCTTTGCCCTGAAAGCGGGAGCGCAGTATCGTAAGTACGATGGCCTTCGCTCAAACTCGGATGACAATGCCTATCACCAGTTCGCCGAGGTCGTTTATCCCCTCAGCGCCAGGAGCCGCATCCAGTTTTCCGGAAGGCTTTACAAGCGGGACGGGCGTTTCCCGTTCATGCCCGATTATGGCTATACCGACCTGAATCAATTCCGCCGCGATCGGGATTTCGCCTTTGCATTTCAACGCGATTATAAAAACGGCGGCCGCAGTACTGTCGAATTCCGTCATCAGCGTTCCGAATCCTCGCTGAAGCAGGTACTCACGACCTTCGACTACGAGCGCGCACTGGATATTTTCGACAACGGCTTGCACCTGCGGTATGAAAACAAATTCGGACGCTTCGATGCCGCCACCGGGATGCACCTCGACCTGTACGAATACCACGACAACGGCTGGGAATACAAACGAAAAGGGGGGAAGTGGTACGGCAATATTCTTTCCGGCGATTCCGCATTTGCCTGGACGGCCTATGCCAGTCTGGAAAAGCGGGGAGGTTTCAACCCCGGCCCCTCGATGATGCTCTCTTTTATCGATAACAGCGGCGAATTCACCTGGCAGGCTTCCGCCGGCTACCGCACCAAATTTCCCCGGCAGTACGAACTCGACCTCCGGCCCCTCCTCGGCGATATCACCACTATTGACGGCATCGACTATTATGAATCGGGCAATTCCCTCCTGAAGGCGGAAAAACAACTGGCGGCCAATCTGTCGGCATCATACGGTCCCCTCGAGAATAACTGGCATCTCTCGCTTACCGGCGGAAAAGTATTCGACGGCATCGACTGGGTGCAGTATCCCCTCGATACTCTGGGGGTGATCGTCGACGCCTTCGGTCCCGTCAATCACGACCTGGAATTCGTCAATGCCACCTTAACCAAAAAACTCTATCTCTGGAATAAAGTCTGGATGTACGGCGGGGCTTCGTACCGCTATGTTAAAGTCGACGGCGATGATTCCCCGTATTATTCTCCCGATTACCAGGCTTTCGGCGGGCTGGAGCTGTATCATTATCTGGAATTCATCGAAACGCATTTGTACGGATATCTCGAAGGGGTTTTCGTCGGCAAGTACGATACCCCGGCCGGTTTCGGCACACCCGGAACCACCAGGGGCAATGAAGGAATCGTCAACCTTCGCTTATCATTCCGCATCAAGCAGTTCCGCTTTTATTTCGTTTCGCAAAATCTGCTGACGACATTCTATACCATGCGGGACGGGTATTCCATCGGAGAACGCTTCGCTTTTTATGGGATAACCTGGAGTTTCACCGATTAAAAAACCCGGCCGTTTCCGACCGGGTTGTATTCAAAAAAACGAATAATTTTATATGAATAGCGGTGCGAGCACCAGCGATACCATTGCCATCAATTTGATGAGAATGTTCATCGACGGGCCGGAGGTGTCCTTGAACGGATCGCCCACGGTGTCGCCGACTACCGCCGCCTTGTGCGTAGCCGAACCCTTGCCGCCGAGATTGCCGGCTTCGATGTACTTCTTGGCATTGTCCCAGGCGCCGCCGGCGTTGGCCATCATCAGGGCGAGAAGAACGCCCGACAAAGTGGCGCCGCCGAGGAATCCGCCGAGCGATTCTTTACCGAGGAACAGGCCGACCAGGATAGGGCTGATAATCGCCAGAAGACCCGGCACGACCATTTCCCGCAAAGCACCCTTGGTGGCGATGTCGACGCAGCGTGCCGTATCCGGCTTGGCTTTGCCTTCCATCAGGCCCTTGATTTCTCGGAATTGACGACGGACTTCTTCCACCATCTTGAAAGCCGCTTTGCCGACCGCAGTCATGGTCATCGCCGCAATCAGGAACGGCAGAATGCCGCCGATGAAGAAGCCGACCACCACGTTTACATCAAGGAGACTGATGATTTTAACGTCAGCCGCCTGCGAATAGGCCGAGAAGAGAGCCAGAGCGGTCAAGGCCGCCGAGCCGATGGCAAAGCCTTTGCCGATCGCCGCGGTGGTGTTGCCGAGCGAGTCGAGCCGGTCGGTGATCTTGCGAATATCTTCGCCCAATCCGGCCATTTCCGTGATGCCTCCGGCGTTGTCGGCAATCGGGCCGTAAGCGTCGACCGACATCGTCACGCCGATGGTCGCAAGCATACCGACCGCCGCCAGACCGATACCGTACAGGCCACCCAGCTTAAATCCGACCAGGATGGCCATGGCAATGATGAAAACGGGGATTGCCACCGATTCCATACCGATTGCCAGCCCCTGGATGATATTGGTGGCCGGGCCGGTTTCCGAAGCCTTGGCGATCTTTCTGATCGGATTTCCCGCCGTATAATACTCGGTCATAAGACCGATCATGATACCGGCGATGTTACCGCAGAGAATCGCCCAGAACAATTTGGGGTCCAATCCGAGATTTTTAATGATGAACCAGGCCGCGATGAACAGCACGATCGATGCGACATATGTTACGATTCTCAGGACCGCCGCCGGGTTTTTCATGTTGGCGAAAACCTTGACCGAAATTACCCCGAGCACGGAGGCTATAATACCTGCGGTCGCAATCATGATCGGAAGCAGCACCAGCCCGAGGGTGGTATCGTCGCTGGGCAGCCTGCTGCCGAGCGAAACCACGGCGATGGCGATCGTCGCGATTACGGAACCGACATACGATTCGAAAAGATCGGCGCCCATACCTGCGGTATCTCCGACATTGTCGCCGACGTTATCGGCGATCACGGCAGGGTTACGCGGATCGTCTTCGGGAATTCCCGCTTCCACTTTGCCGACCAGGTCCGCGCCGACGTCAGCCGACTTGGTATAAATACCGCCGCCGACACGCGCAAACAGAGCGATCGAGGAAGCTCCCATACCGTAACCTGCCAGGTCCGGCCAGTGGAAGAAATCGGTTCTGAAAACAAGGTAGGTGAATATTCCGACGCCGAACAAGCCCAGCGACGCCACCGACATCCCCATGACGGCTCCGCCGGTGAAAGCGATGGAAAGGGCACTGCCCTGTCCGTGGCTTTTGGCCGCAGCCGCAGTCCGGACATTGGCCTTGGTGGCGGCCTTCATGCCGAAGTAACCGGCCAGCATCGAACTAACCGCTCCGCAGAAAAACGCAATCGCGGTTGCGGCCGAAATTTTCCACATCAGAAGCAGGAATACCACGACAATGAAAACCGCCAAGATGGTGTATTCACGTTTCAGGAATACCATTGCCCCCGTGGCAATCTGTTTGGCGATATCTTTCATGACGTCGTTGCCCGCATCCTTACTCTTGATCGTGAGGTAGAGTATAAAGGCGAAAATAATACCCACCACACCGAGAATCTGAGCAGCATACAAATACGGATACTGATCCATCAACGACTCCCCTGGTTAAATTAGAGTTATATTATTAGTACGATTTCCTGTCATTTTAGTCCCGTCCGCTAAAGAAAAAATTCACAAACCCCATCCTTACACGGGTTTTCGAATTAAGCGGAGAATGTACATGAATTTGGAAAAATGTCAAGCCTATTTTAAAACTAAGCCGTTGAATTGCAATCGCTCGCAGTTTGAACTACCGCATCGAGATTCAATTTGCTTCGAGATACGGCAATCCTCCGTAATTATATCAATATTGTCGGGGTTTCGGGAACATTCGGCAAAAACCGTTGTATTTAACGTAAAATAATATTGGTGGACATAATGAGTCTACGTATTAAGAAAGATGCTGATTATCAAAAGCGTAACCGGACTTTTTACAATATTTTAACGCAAAGGAGCAGCTTATGGCATACGAATGGAAACTGAACAAGCGCCCTTATTCCGACGAGGACGCCAAGAAGCTTCTTAAAGGGGTTGTCTCGTCCGAGACTACCGACTGGCATTACAATAAACACCACGCCGGATACGTCGCGGCCCTCAATACCATCGAGAAAGGTCTCGAAACCGCCGATCCCGCCGCCGCCAACGGCAATTATTCCGTGATCGGAGAGTTGAAACGCCGCCAGACCTGGAATCACGCCGGGGCCCTGCTTCATGACGTCTACTGGGAAGTCATGGGAGGAGACGGCGATACCTCGAAAGGACCGGATGTGGTCAAAGCGATCGAGAAAAACTTCGGCTCCATCGACAAATGGAAAGCCGATTTCAAGGCGACCGCCTTTTCCGCGAAACTTTCCGGCTGGGGTGTTTTGACCTTTGACATGCTTTACAGCGGACGGCTGTTAAACGTTTTGGTCGACGAGCACCATTATGGCGCCATCTGGGGCGGTATCCCGCTCATTTCGTGCGATGTTTTCGAACACGCTTACTACCATAAAGACGGACCCGGACGGGCCGCCTACATTGACAATTTCCTGAATAACCTCCATTGGGGACGGATCAACGACCGTTTCAAGAAATTCGCGAAATAAGCCGGATTTAAATAGACAACTAAGAGCTGCGCCGTTCAAGGCTGCAGCTCTTTTTTTGTTTCCCCGCGATAATATGGCGAATCGATACGATTTTGCATTGAGGGTAGTATTTCCTCAATACTCCGCTCAATCGGCCGCGGATTAAAACCCAATTCCCGTTTGGCTTTTGAAGCATCGTAGAAGAAGCGGTATTTCGCCAGCCGTGCGAAATTGTACCCCAGCTTGGGGGCTCTGACGTCCTTTTTGAATATTCTCCTGAATCTCGTTACCGTATCCAGAATCAATCCGGTGAAAACAAAAAATGGATAGGGGATCCTCAGCCAGGGCTTTTTCATCCCCAGGTAATATTCTGTTAGTCGGAACGCCTTGTCTTGATCGATATTGTCTCCGGTCAATAAATACCGTTCTCCGGGGCGGCCCCTTTCCAGCGCCGAGATGATTCCGTCGATGACATCTTCGGCATTGACCAGATTTAAACCGATATTGATATAAAAAGGGAGGCGTTTCGGAATTTTCGCCAGATCTGCCGCCGTGACTATTCTATCCGGTGTCGAAATCATAATCGAGGGGTTCACCGCCACCACTTCGAGTTCCGCACCGTTCCGGGCAAACGCCTCTTCTTCGGACATCTTCTTGGTGATAAAATAGGGGATACGATATCGCCACAAATTAAATTCCGTATTTTCATCGAGCGGCTTGCCGTCTGCGGAACCTCCCACCGCGGCGACCGATGATACCTGTAACAGCCTTTTTACCGTCGGTGATTTCCGGCAGGCCTCGGCGACTTTAATGGTCCCTTCGACATTCACCCGCCGCATCAAGTCCATATCGACATTGCGCATGGTCACCCAGGCCGCGCCGTGTATTACGGCGTCGCAGCCTGCGACGGCGCGATCGTACCAACCCTCCTCGAGCACGTCCCCGATGACGATTTCAACTCCATCGGGATTCCATCTCGCGGCCTGTTCGTTGGAACGGTACTGCCCACGAACCCGATAGCCCAGCGCCAGCAGTTTCCTGATTAATCTCCGGCCCAGCTGCCCGGATGCTCCGGTCACCAATATATTTTGATATTGACTCATCACGGACTATACGGCATTATAATTTCAATTCAAAGAAACAAATATGTTCGAATTATCGTTTGATTATTTTCTCTGGGGCTTTTTCGGAGCGACCGCGATTTCGCTGGCCGCATGGAGGTTAAAAGCCCTGTCCTTTTCCGGGGCAATCGGTGCAATTATAATTGGAACCATCGTATTCGGATGCGATACCATATCGCGCGGAATCCCACTAATATATTTCTTTATCAGTTCCAGCGCTTTGTCGTTTATCAAATCGAAACGGAAGGACCAAGCGATGCAATTCGCCGACAAAACCGGCCCCCGCGATTTCTGGCAAGTCATGGCAAATGGAGGAATAGCGGCAATTATGGCTGTCTCTATTCATTTATTTCAAAAATCTTATAGTCTCGATACTGCGATATGGCTGTATATTACCTATATCATTTCATTAGCGATAGCCAACGCCGACACTTGGGCAACCGAAATCGGTACACTATCTCGGGAAAAACCCCGACGATTGTTCAACTTCGCTGTGGTCCAGCCCGGCGTCTCGGGCGGCATAACGCTTCTGGGACTTTTAGCCTCTTTTTTCGGAGCGGTTACAGTCCCGATTGTATCGTGGTATATGGTCTATTTATCATCCTCTTTCCCCCTGGGTTCTTTTTTTGGAGGATGGCATAGCATTTTCCTGCCTGTCGGATCAATTGGATTTTGCGGGGGATTAATTGATTCCTTGCTTGGCACTTATCTTCAAGGCCAATATAAATGTACAATATGTGGGAAGCAAACGGAGCGGAGGCTACATTGCGAGCAACAGGCTGTTCTAATAAGGGATTTTGAATTCATTAACAACGATGTCATTAACTTCTTAAGTCAGGCTATCGTTATTTTGATAATTTTGTTCTGGGTTTATTTTTAGTCTCCTCTTTACTCCAGCCCCACTTCCTTGAATCTCTTGCGCATTTCGGTCACCGCCGCGGTGAATTGATCGTTCAGCGGGAAAATATCCTGAGGCATATATTCCGCCGCTTTGTCGACCACATCCTTGGCTCCTTGATATTCCTTCCTTGACATATCCAGAAGCGCCAGCCCGTAAAGCGAGGCGCGGTAATTATTCAGTAAATTCGACAGCATCGGTATAGGGTGCACCGCAAAATCTTTGAAACTCTCATACGATTTCGAATCAAGAAGGATTTCCTGGATTTTGGCGACATTCAGACCCATAGGGTTGTTATTGACCTGTATCGGCATCAACTGAGCCGCCAAACCCTGCCGCTGCATGTAAGGCTCCAGTCCCTGAATATATAACCGCGGACAGCCGTTCGAAAAATAGAGCGGCCGTTTCCAGTTGTTGGTCTTTATTAAATCAAGCAGGAAGGATTTCTGCCTTGAAATAAAACGCATGGTGTAAGTCGACAGGTCCGGCTCGATTCCCCAATACATAACCCCCTTCTTATCTTCGCCGGTGTACTTCTTCCAAACACTGCTCGGGACCTCGATTTCCAGCGTATCCGGCCCGAACGGATAAAAATTCCTTCGGGATAACTCCTTTTTATCAAGGCGGACCGGAGCCGCAAAGCCGCTGATATTGGTCCCATCGAGCAACCTGGCCACGAACCAGTCGAGATTCAATAGCGGCATCGGAAGCACCATGACATCGGTGCGGTATCCTTTCACGAACTGCAGGTAAAATAGCGGCAGAAATTCCGGTTGTTCTCCCACGAACAGCACCCCGCCCGAATCGCAGGTCCGAAGGGTATTCTGAGCATATTCCAACAGCCAGTCCGGGTACCCTCCGGCCTCGTATCCTGCCTGCAACATGCTCCGGGCTTTTTCCATGTCTCCCGCCTCGTACGCACGCATCATGCGGAAACCGTATTCCTTGCCTATCAGGAAATATATGTCCTTCTGCGCCGGATCCCCGGCCAGCCCTTTTTGCAGGAAATTCAAAATCGAATCCGAAGTCGCTTCGGTGTATCCCGTATAGGGGAGATATTCATGGCAAAACGACTGCATCGCCTGCCCCATCAGGTTATTCAGCAAAGCGTTATCCGGCTCCTTGGCCAGCTCACGCGCAATCAAATCAAATCCCTTTTGATAATTATACTGCAGCGAATACCAGATAGCGCTGTCGATGGGATTATCCGGCGGAGGGGGTTCCTGAGGCTGCTGCGCCTGAACCGAACCGATTACTGCCATCAATAAAACGAATATTAACGCTCTGCTTTTCATTATTTCCTCACTTTGCGGTTTTGGGACAGGATTATAATGGTCAATTCACCCTATTTCAACCCTTTTCGGAATTTATACAAAACTATTCAATTTTGGCCGCGATTTTAGTATAATCTTCAAAAGCTGAAAAACGGAGTATAAAAATATGGATTTCAACCTGACCGATGATCATAAATCCGTGGCCGAACTCTGCCGCGATTTCGCCGCCAAGAATATCACCCCGACCATCCGCGAACACGACCGCGCCCATAAATTCGACCCCGGTCTGCTGAAAAAAATGGCAGCCGCCGATATCCTCGGCCTCTGCATTCCGGAAAAATACGGCGGAGCCGGGATGGACTACATCTCGCTCGGCCTCGCCTGCGAAGAACTGGAATACGCCGATGCCTCGGCCCGCGTGGTCCTTTCGGTCCACATCGGGCTCAATTCGCTGACCCTTCTTTCGGTCGGCAACGATTTCCATAAAGAGAAATATCTCATCCCGCAGGCGAAAGGGGAGAAGATCGCCACTTTCGGTCTGACCGAACCGAACGCCGGGTCCGATGCCGTTGGTATCCAGACCACCGCGGTCAAGAAGGGGAACAAGTACATCCTGAACGGCGAAAAAATGTGGATCTCGCTGGCTGATGTCGCCGATAACTTTCTCATCTTCGCCTGGACCGATCTCGACAAGAAGCAAAAGCGGGACCATACCGGCATCTCGGCATTCATTGTGGAACGTACTTTCCCCGGAGTCTCCACTGCCTCCATCGAAGGCAAACTGGGAGTCCGCGCCGGCAACACCGGGTCCATCAGCATGATGGATTGTGAAGTCCCCGCCGAAAACCTTATCGGAAAAGAGGGCTGGGGATTCGGGATCGCCATGTTCTGCCTGGAGCAGGGGAGATACACCGTTGCAGGAGGATCCTGCGGGCTGATCAAAGCCTGCCGCGACGCCTGTGTTTCGTACACTCACACCCGCAAGACTTTCGAACACCCCATCGCCGACCACCAGCTGGTCAAGCAGATGATTGCCAACATGCAGGCCGGGTACGAATACAGCCGCCTTTTGTACTTCAATGCTGGCTGGGAACGGAACCAGGGGATTCGTGCCACCCGAGCCACATCACTGGCTAAATGGATTGCCTGCCGCGAAGCGGAAAAGGCCGGAGCGGATGCGGTCCAGGTACACGGAGCGTACGGCTTTTCGGATGAATACCCGGTCGAGCGTTTCTATCGCAACGCCAAGGGGGCTTCGATATACGAAGGGACCCGCGAGATTCATACCCTGATGCAGGCCGACTACGCGCTGGGGCTTCGTGAAGACAAACCCCGCCCGTACAATTTGCCAGGCTGGCCGTTTGGGGGGTGAAAATTAAACATCGATCTTTCGGTTTTTGAAATTGAAAGATCGTCCCCCAATGGCATACCTGTCCATCGCCTCCCTCTAAACTTTTCAATCCCGCATCCGATAATTTCTCCATAACACCTTAAACCAAATGGAGGGGTTTGTATGCTGAAATGGGATAGAAATTATACCGTCAACATCGACAAATTCGACCGCGCACACGAAGAATTCTTCGCCCTGGTGAACGATCTTTCCGACACCATGAGCGGCAACGATTCCGCCAAAATGCTGTCCGATGCGCAAAACCTGATGCGATTCATGCAGATTCACTTCATGCGCGAAGAATCCCTGATGCAGGATTTCAAGCTGGCGACCATGACTGATCATAAGACCGAACACGCTCAAATGCTCGACCTGATGGAAAAAGCGACTAAAAAGCTGCGCGAAGGGAAAACCGGTCCCATGATCGAATTTATTTCCGTTCTTTCGGAATGGCTTCCGGAACATATCCAGAAGAAAGATATGGAGTACGGCCGGGAAGTCTATAAGCGGACCGCCAAAGCGCCCGAAAAACACCGGGTGCAGCTGCAATAATGTAAGGCGCCGAAAGGCGCCTTTTCTTATAGATCCGTTTGTCAGTCTTTAAAATCAGAATATCCCACTAACCCTGTTTATATCTCAATTTATGCCGATATTCCATATGCAACCGCTACTTAAGAGGGAACCATGAGTGAATTAGCCTGGAAGCCGTTTTACTGTATTAATGTTCCGGAGATCGATGAGCAGCATCAGAAACTGGTCGAAATGATCAACCAACTGGCTCGTTCGATTGACAAAGGGATCGTAAACGACGAAATGGGGAAAGTCCTGATCCAATTGGTCGATTATACTCAATATCATTTTAAGACCGAAGAAAAAGTTATGGAGCAAATCGGCTATGCCGGCCTGGGAGAACAAAAGAATCTCCATCGGGAATTTATTCGTCAACTGGCTGTTATTATTAAAAAAGTAAGAGACGGCCAAAACTTGAATGTGTTCGATTTAATGGGTTTCCTTCAAAACTGGCTGATTAACCATATTGTGAATAAGGATATGAATATCGGAAAAGCCTACCAGGCCAAAAAAGTTCAGCCGGCCATAAAATAGAGAACCGTTTCGGTTCGCAGATTGCTATTTCAGTCTCAAATTATAAATTTTCTATTTATATAAACGTGGCGCTAAAAATCCCCCTTTTTACTGCCGATAATGAGAAAAACAGGTCTTTTGGGAGTGACCATGAACGAATCCGATTCCAACAACTTCTGCCACTTCGGAATCCCCGAAATTGACGGGCACCATCATGAATTGATCAAAATGATCAACCGCCTGGCCAAGTCCGCTAATTCCGGAACCGTCGATAAGGAAATGGGGCGGGTCCTCATTCGGCTGGTCGATTATACCAAGAATCACTTCATTGCCGAAGAAAAACTGATGCAAAGCATCGAATACCCGGATCTGGATATCCACAAGAAAATGCACCGGGAATTCAACAATGAAATTGTCGCTATCCTCAAAAGAATCCGCAACGATGAAGAACTGGATGTTTTCGATCTGATGAATTTCCTCCGCGACTGGCTCTTAAACCATGTCCATAACGAAGATGCCAAAATCGCGGAAGTCTTTGCCGCCCGGAAAAAAGCCCTCACCATAGAAACGAAATAAAATAGCGGCCGTTCCACTCGAGGCCGTCCCGGAAATTCTCCGCAGATACTTTAAGAGTTGCGGCAGGTCTTGCCCCGATACAGCCGGGCCTTGCCCGAATTCAGTCGGGGTGTAACCTGCCGTATATCCGGGCATAAAAAAAGCGGCCGTTCCATTCCGGCCGCCTTTGGATTTCTTAAATCGAAATTTTCTAATGCTCTATCGTCTGGAAATCGGTTGAAATAAGTCCGCCGTCGGTCTTGGCATTGTCGCCGTTGGCGTTGGTGGCCACGATATCGATGTTATAGGCCGATATATAATGCCCGTCGATGCTGTCGGCGAAAATGAATACCAGGGAATCGCCGTTTGCTCCGGCCGGATAAGTGAACCCGTCGCCGTACTGCTCATCGTCCACGATCGGCCACCCGGAAACTTCATAACTCATATTGGGCAGACCGGGGATCGTGTTCCAACTGATGACCACCGTATCGGGAAGACCGAACAGGCCGGATGACGTCCATTTGTCGTCGTTGATATAAACTTCTTCCGGCGTATCGGTGAAAATAAAATTTATCATCCGGGCCGCCAGTTCGGTGTACTCCGTCCCGCCGTCCGTATAGGTTATCTGATATATCCAGACATCACCGGGATGCACCGCCTCCCAGATATGGGCCGCGGCCGAACCCTGAATTAACGCTCCCCAGCGTTCCTGCGAAACCCCGGCAAGATAATCCTCGGTGAGATTTTTGTTATTGTAAAATTCCCAGTTTGTACTTAACTGCTCGGCGCTGTAATTAACCAGGTCAAGATATGCCGGACCCTCGACCGCCACCGAACTGATCTTGTCTTCCTGTCCTCCCTGAACGATCGCTTCGATGGTTATGATGTACTGGTTGTCTCCTGTTGTGGCCGGAGGATCTCCGTTGCCGTCCAGAATATTGTGGAAGTTGGTGAACAGGCCGAGCCCGGCAATCACCGCCGAACTGAATTCCGGCTGCCAGTCGGGATCGAATTCGTCGATGACTCCATCGCCGTCGTCGTCGGAATCGACCAGGTTGATGACGCCGTCGCCGTCGAGATCGATTGCCGATCCTCCCAGGTCCCCGGTGAACATCCCGTGCGTGGTGGCTCCCGCCGGTATCCCCGCGACCGCTCCGGAAATCATGGCTTCATCGATAGTAATCAGCGAATCCTCCTCGAGGACGGCGACATATTCGTTTTCGCTGAGAATGATATTGCCCAGCGAAACGGTATCCTCCGCAACCTCCAGCCCGGTAGGGACCCAGTTTGCCTCGGGGTCGTACTCCGAAAGGACCAGCGGTCCAACATAATGATAGGTGTCGTCGAGAATATGGAAGGTATAGGAGTCGTTTTTGGGAACCGTGAATTCGAATTCGCCGGAGCCGTCGACCGCAATGGCATAAACCCGTCTGGTCGTCAGGGCCTGTGCGATAATTTTATAATCATCGACCGCCGCAGTCCCGGAAGCCTTCCGGATCGGGCTCAAAGGGGCCGCAGCCTCGGTTAAAGTCCCCGATATTATCGAAACGACGCTGGGATCGATATTTCCCCCTCCGCCGCCGCCGGAACTGACTGTTCCCGAACCGCAGCTGAGGATAAGAATTCCGCCGAATATAATAGCCGCAAGGCCAAAACGGTCTTTATTCATTCTTTCTATCCTCCCTCTGGTATTTCTTAAGCAAATCGGCGAAATTTAAGGATTATTTAGGGTTAGAGACTTTTTAAGGGGGCGCCGAAGAAAGCTGTTGATTTTTTTGACGAAACCTTTATTTTCCGCTAACCAAATCCTGATTTGGGGCGTAAAACAGACCGCCTGCATGAATTTATGGGAATGAAGATGGCGAGCCGTCAATATGAGAATGTTAAAATGAAACCTGATTTGGAAAATGTTTCAGAACGGTTAAAGAGCCGTTTCATTAAAGAAAACAGGAGTTGTGCCGACAATCAAGGGGGCTCGCTTATCATATTATCTGACAGGGACTTGGAAAGCAGCTGGGAGCGGGCGTAAAGAAAATTAAGAAAAGTGTTAAAAATCCCCTTGACAAGGGGTATTGGCTTCTT